>Ga0190269_10001471_pt1 | contig 11302 bp, 9 predicted proteins | sample Popmic249IS_FD_133749 | JGI IMG/M metagenome (GOLD analysis project Ga0190269, IMG submission 133749) | Populus adjacent soil microbial communities from riparian zone of Blue River, Arizona, USA - 249 IS | ecosystem: Environmental > Terrestrial > Soil > Riparian zone | place: USA: Arizona... | reverse complement strand
TAGAGAGAGGCAGCCCCCGACGAATCAGGTCATGCGGTACCCAACCCGCGAATATCAGTCTGATCAGCCGTCGCTAGAACCAGTCGTCCCTCGTTGCCTTGACCCCCGACACGACAGCAGAAGGAGAGCACATGAAGAAAAGGTCCCCATCGAGCTTGAAGGGTCCAATCATATCAGTGGATCGGCCGCGAGCATGTGTGTTAGCGAGTAGGGCTGACTCTTGATCCAAAAGCGGTCGTGCGCTTTCACGTCGCTCGCCAGTTTGTAGGGAGCTGACTCGCAGGCATTGATGATCACTCTGTCGTTGTCCGGCTCAGCGATCGGTCTTACGCCTGTGCGAAACTCTCTCGTGAAAAACGCATCCCAAGAGCGAAAGCCTCGGTGAGGCGCACGCGGGTCGCACTGGAATAGCGCGTCGAAGTCCGGCATCGCCGCCATCGCGTCTTCGCCGAACCAGCCATGGCGCGGATCTTCGCTCAAGACATAGGTGGAGTCAGGCGAGTCGAGGAAGCGCGCCCAGGCACCGAGGATCTGGCGCAAGTGCAGATTCACCTTCGGATGGTGGAAGGCCGTGCGTCCAGCCCCTGTGCCCATGGGCCAGTCTAAGATCGTATTGATCGGCAGACCGACACTACCGGACTTGTTGAACTCGGGCGCGCGTGTGATCGCCGCGCTCAAGAGCTTCAACATCACCTGATAGTCGCGAACCTGCGGCGCCCCCGTGGGATCTTTGTCGTAAGGTGGCCCGTTGGGGAGCTCGTCGAACATGCGGTGAAACAGCATGTAAAGCTCGCTGTCATCCTCGATCGCCTGACGAAACTCGTCGACTACTGGGTGTAACTTTCGTGGCCGCGTATGCACATCGTCGATCAGCGCGGCCAGCCACTCGTCCAACACCTTCTGATCTGTCGGCAGCCAATGTCCTATGCGATGAGCTCGTACTTGTGTCATGTCCTGCTGATGTTATGTGATCAACCTTCTGACGGTTCTTCCTGCGCGCTGAAGCTGTAGCGCCATGCCTCTTCCGTTTCGTCGCCGGGAAACTCCAGCTCGTAGCTCTCGGATTCCGGGTCGAATGCGATCGGCTCGCGCTGACCATGGCCGAAAAGCAGCGCGAATTCGCTGACGCTTCCATCTGTGACGACAAAGCGGGCGAGCACGGGCTCGAGCAGCCAGTCGTCGCCTTGTGCTACGATCGCACCGCCCGCGAGCTCCACAGTGTCGGGCTTGTCGATGTCGATCGAGATCGGGATCAGGCCGTCGATGAAGCGCTCTTCGGGCCAGTCACCGCTGCTCACCAGCATCTGTGACAGCAAGTTGGCTGTGACCTCGCACAGCGCGCGCACCTCGTCGGCTGTGGCTTCGACCTCCTCGGTGCTCATGCGCTCACTGGCTTGGCGCAGCGACGCGACGGCGGTTGCGACTGCGGGCTCGAGCTCAGGATCCAGGTGATGGAACATCTTGAGCGCTAATCTATACACGATCGTCAGGGTGGCAATGTTGTCTGATCAAACCGCCCAAGCGCCGGGCGCCTTCATACATGCGCTCCGGCGTCGGCGTGGCAAAAGATAGTCGCAAGGTGTTCGCCTGGGGCTGTTCTGCGAAGAAGGTCGCCCCTGGCACGAACGCAACGTCGGCATGTAGCGCATGCGCCAGGAGCGACGTGGCATCGTTGCCTGTGGGGAGCCGCAGCCAGATGAACATCCCGCCTTGCGGCTGATTGTACTGCACCCACTCGGGTAGCTCGCGCTGCAGGGCGTCGACCATCACGCGGCACTGCTCGGCGTAGAGCGTTCGGATGCGCGGGATGTGCCCGTCGAGAAAGCCGTCTTTGACTGCTTCGAAGATGATGCGTTGGTTGAGGCTCGGCGTATGCAGGTCCGCGGCTTGTTTGGCCTGCACGAGCTTGGGGTAGAGCGCTTTGGGCGCGACCAAATAGCCGACCCGCAGGCCCGGCGCGAGCACCTTGGAGAACGAGCCCAGGTAGACCACAGCCTCGGGGTCCTGCGAGAACATGCTCGGCACTTCGTCGCCTGCGTACGAGAGCGCGCCATACGGATCGTCTTCGATGATGGGGAAGTTGGCAGCCCTTGCGAGCGCCAGCAACGCACAGCGGCGGGCGAGCGTCATGCGCCGGCCAGTGGGGTTCTGAAAGTTCGGGATGCAGTAGAGCATGCGCGCCGCCGTGAGCTGCAGCGGCGCGAGCCCTTCTAGCAGTGGCCCTTCCTCGTCGCACGGCACCGGCTGAAAGTGCGGCTCGGAGAGCTTGAGCGCTTGCAGCGCGCCGAGATACGTGGGGGTCTCGACCAGCGCGCTGCTGCCTTTGTCGAGCAGTACCTTACCCAGGAGATCGAGGCCTTGTTGCGAGCCGGTGGTGACCAGTACGCGCTCGGGATCGATGCGCGCGCCCTGCTTGCTGAGCGACTCGGCGATCCACGCGCGGAGCGGCGTGTAGCCTTCGGTCGGACCGTACTGCAGTGCCGCGTGCGCGTCTTGCGAGAGCACGCGATCGCTCGCGCTGCGCATGTGCTCGACTGGAAAGCTTCGTGGAGTGGGTACGCCGCCCGCAAACGAGATCACCTCGGGACGTTCTGTCACCTTGAGCAGATCGCGGATCGCGGAGCTTGTGAGTTTCTGCGCGCGTGCGGAGATGGTCCAAGTCATAGCGGTGCACCAGTATCCGGTGTTTCGCGCGCGCGTCGAATGCAAAACTACTTTCGTTCCACGGACCGGAACACGGAACGATCGGTCCAGATATCGGAACATCGAGGAGTCGCTTTCCACACCGGCCCTTTATGTGCGAAACAGCGTCCACGATATGGAGAGCCGGCCGCGACGTTTGGATGACCTTTGGATCCATGCGCTGCTGGTGTCAGCTGCGGCCGGGCTCCTGATCGCGACGCTGCCAGGGATCGACATGGGCGGCGACGCGGCCTGGAAATGGTCGTTCGTGCGAAGCTGGGGGCACGGGCTGCCCTGGGTCTACGATCACCACACCGCGCGCTTCGCGGTGAACGTGCCTATCTACTTGTCTCAGCGCCTCATCGGCACCCACGTCAACGCCATGTACACCGCGCCAGTCGCATTTGCGTTGCTGCAGATCGCGCTGGTGTATGAGTGTGGACGGCGTCTCAGCTCGCGCGGGGTGGGTCTCGGCGCAGCAGCGCTGCTGTTCGCGTTCGAGCCGTGGGCGATGGCCGCAGGTCGGCTCTTGCCCGGCGTGTTCCAGAGCACGTATCTCATGCTCGCGCTCTTGGGCTACCTGCAATTCGCCCGCAGCCAGCAGCGGCGCTGGCTCGTGCTGCTCGGCCTCAGCGTGCTGCTCGCCTACGAAGCGATGATCACCTCGCTGTACTTCGTGCCTGGGTTCGTGCTCGCAGTCTGGTGGCTGCGCGGGCGGTTGACCGACAACATCTACTGGCTCGCCGTGCTGCTCGCAGGCATCGCGCTCGAGACCGCGCTGTACGCGTGGCTGTCTGATTTCCCGCGCGGCCAGCTGCAGGTCGCAGGACGCACGCACAATAACGTCGAGCCGATCGCGTTCTGGGGCCTCTTCGGGCGCTACAGCGCGCTGCCACGCGTCTGGCAGCTCGGGTTGTTCGTCGGGGCTGTGCTCGCTGCCTGCGCGCCGTGGCTCACCCGCTCGCGCGCTGTACAGGGCCTGTGCCTCTTGATCGGAACCGTGTTCCTCGCCATGACGTTCGGCGTCAAACAGCTGGACCCGCTCGTGCCTGCGCTCAACTTCCGCGCGCGTTACTTCGATCCACTCGCGCCCATGCTCGCGCTCGCCGCCGCGGCGTGCTTGCGTGCCGCCCGGCGCGCCTATCTCGAGCGCCGCGGAGCGCCTGAGCACTCGCGCGCCGAACGTCTCACGGGGCAGGGGGCGTTGATCCTCGCGTCTGTCGCGCTCCTCTGCGAAGTTGTCGTGTTAGTTGTCATGCGCGGCGCGACCGGGCCCGACCAGCTCGCGCGCAACGCACAACAAGCACGAACGTTGAGTGAAGCCTACCTAACGGGAGCTCCGATCGTCGGGAACAACCACCGCGATCAGGATCAAATCAAAACTCTGACAGTCATCGCGTTTGCGTACCTGTCAGATGAAGCGTTCTGGGCCCAACCCGACCCTAGAAAGCCTCGTCTACAGCGGGTCAAAGTCGGGCGCCGCACGCACCGCCTGATGACCCGCGCCCCCCAGGACATCAAGCAGATAGAGCACAACGTCGCAAAGAAGCGCTGCGTTGTGCTCGCTGCACGCAGCTCGCCCGAACAAGGCTTAGAGCTCCAAGTGGGCGAGCCGTGTGAGTGAGCATGTGTGCGCTACAGTGTGTTGGACGCTGCGAGCGCGGTCGCTGAGCGCGTAAGGTTTGTCGTTTCCAGGGCGAGTTCGAAGTTTTCGAGCTTGCCGGGAAGGATGTCGAGCGGGTAGTGCACGGCTTCGGCGCCTGGCGACATCGCCGACAGTGTGTAGTTGCCGGGTGGCAGGCTCATCAACAGGACTGGGCCAGCTGTCTTCAGTCGAATGACGCTGTTGCCTTCGTCTCGTCGCACGATAGTGACCGATACGCGGTGCACGCGATCTTCGCTGGTCTTCCCCACGAAGCTCACCATGACTGGAAATGCCGCGGCGCTGCGCTTGAGCACGTCGCGTTCTTTCGGAGTGCTGCCTCCGCTCATGTACTGGACGTCCCCCACTCGCATGAGTCGCATCTCTGCCGCCGGCTCAATTGCAAGCGTTGGGCTTGCATCGAAGCCGAGACATGACACAACACATGTGAGCAGTCCCCAACCGTAACCATGGCGCGTGTACATACTTCTCTACTCCCTCTCTCGCGGCGAGCCATTGCATAACGAAGGCCAGGCATAGGCCTGGCCGTTCGATGCGCTCGCCACCGAGCGACACCACGCTGAAATCCGGCTTGATCACTGTGCCACGATGCGCGCGTAAAAGTCACGCGTGCTGCAGCCATCAGCTGCGCACGGCGGGCTTGCTGAGGCGCTCAGTGTGAGCGGCCGAGGCGGCTGTTCGGTCCGGCCTTGTACACGAGGATCAGGTACACGAAGCCCGGCAGGATGAGCACGAGGCCGATTACCAGCGCCCACACCAGGGTGCGCATGGTGGCTTCGGGGGCGACGGCGTCCTGGTAGGTGAGCAGGCGATTGTCGAGCCTGAGCAGGACCGGGAACTGCGCGGCGAAGAAGCCGAACAAGACGCAGCTGACTTGTGCGCCCATCGCGAGGCGCAGCCGCCATGGGCGGCCACGATCAAAGGCGGAGGCGACTTGCGGCACGAGCAACGTCGCAGCGGTGAGCGCGGCCAGCGCCCAACCCGAGCCGAGCAAGTCGGTGAGCCAGGGCAGCTCGGCGAAGTAAGCGATCGTGAATACGAGCGCGCCACAGAAGATCGCAAATACGTGCGTGAAGCGCGCTAAGCCCTCGTGCGGCAACGGTAAACCTGCCAGCGCGTGCTCTGCGGACAACAGCGCCGCGCCTTCGAACGCAAACAGCGCGACGACGAAGAGACCCGTGGCCCACGCGAACGGCGTATTCCAAGGCGCGATGTACCACGCGTAAAAGCCTGCCTTGGGATCGGTGGGGAATTCACCGGATGCGGTCGCGGCCATGCAAATGCCGAGAAAGAGCGGCGTCAGCACGCTGCCGGCGCGGAACAACGCGGTGTACCAGCCGGCGAGACCTCCGGGCTTGGGATCATAGTGGCGAAATGTGAACGCACTTCCGCGCGCGACGATCCCGAACAGCACCCCGAGTAGCGGCAGGTGCAGGTATGTCGTCATGAGCGCATAGAACTCAGGAAAGCCGACAAAGGCGAGCACGAGCGCGAGCACGAGCCAGACGTGGTTCGCTTCCCACACTGGCGCGATCGCACCGTCGATGCCCTCGCGCTGGCGCACGAACGGCTCGATGATGCCCACCCCGAAGTCCGCGCCGCCGAAGACCGCGTAGATCACGAGGGCTGCGAGCATGACGATGAGCACGATCTCAGCCATGGGCGGCCTGCTTCGCGAGCGCGCCCGCGCTTTCTTCTCCGCCCGGCTCGAGATCGCGCTCATTCGCGCGGATCAAGCGCACCACGACAAACCAGGTCACTGCGCCGAGCAGCCCGTACACGAGCATGATCGAAAAGAACGACCACTGCAGACCGGGCATCGGCGACACTGCATCGGCTGTGCGCATCACGCCGTAGATGATCCACGGTTGCCGTCCGACCTCGGTCACAGTCCAGCCGGCTTCGACAGCCAGAAAGCCGAGCGGTGTGCAGGCTGCAATGATGCCGAGAATAGAGCGCCGGTTCAGCAGCTGAGGGCGGCGCCAGCGCAGCAGCAAGAAGCCGGCGCCGACTGCAGCCATCAGCGTCCCAAGTCCGACCATGATCTGGAACGCGAAGTGCGTGATCGTTGTGGGTGGCCACTCGTCACGTGGGATGCGGTCGAGCCCGATCACCTCGGCGTCCGGATCGGCGAACGCGAGGAAGCTGAGACCGCGTGGTATCTCCAGCGCGTGGTGCACGGTGCGCGCTTCATCGTCGGGGATGCCTCCGACCAAGAGTGGTGCGCCCCGCTGCGTCTCGTACAAGGCTTCCATGGCGGCGAGCTTGGCTGGCTGACGCTTGGCGACGTCCTTGGCGCTGAGGTCGCCGCTGAGCGGCTGGAGCAGCGCGCCGATCGCGCCCATGGTCAGCGCGAGCTCGAGCCCGCGCTGGTGGAACGCGCGCTTCTGCGAGCCGCGCAGCATGCAGTACGCATGTACGCCAGCGGCGGCGAAGCCCGTGCTGACGAACGCAGCGATCACCATATGCAGGCTCTCGCTTGCCCAAGCGTCGTTGAACATGGCTGCGACGGGATCGATGTCCACTGCATGGCCGTCGACCCAGCGAAAGCCGGACGGACTGTTCATGAAGCCATTGGCGGCGATCACCAGCACTCCCGAAGCCACCCCCGAGATGCCCACGACGATGCCGGAAAAAAGATGGATGGACGGTGGCAGGCGATCCCATCCGTAGAGAAACAAGCCGAGCGCGATAGCTTCCAAAAAGAAGGCCGTGCCTTCCCAGGAGAATGGCAGACCGATGATCGGACCCGCATGGCGCATGAACTCAGGCCAGAGCAAACCAAGCTCAAACGACAAGACCGTGCCCGATACTGCACCGACCGCGAAGAACACCGCGACGCCTTTGGACCAAGCCTTTGCGAGCTCGCGATACACCGGTTGCTGAGTCTGACGATACCGCAGCTCGGCTGCAGCCATCAGCCACGGCATCGTCATGCCGATGCAGGTGAAAATGATATGAAATCCCAGAGATACAGCCATCTGGGAGCGGGCGGCCAACAGATTACTCATACGCCTCCCACGCCGTCTTAGGCGTTCGTGCGGCGGCATGCAACGTGCGATTTTCGCACTGTGATGTCAGCCGAGTTTGTCTGCGTAAGCTTTAGGATCGAACCCCACGAGCACGAATGAGCCTGCATCAAGGATAGGCCGTTTTACGAGCTTGCCGTCTTTCGAGAGCGCTGTGAGCTGCTCTGCTTCGCTCAGTTGTTTGATGCGGTTCTTCCAGTCACCGTTGCGATAGCTCTCGCCTGATGTGTTGAAGAAACGCGCGAGTGGTAGACCCGATCGCTTGTACAGATCCTTCAAACGGTCGAGCGCGATCGGCTCAGCGACGAGATCTGTGAGTGTGGGCTTGTGGCCCTGTTGCTCGAGGAACGTGCGCGCCTTTTTGCAGGTGCTGCACTTAGGATAGTGGTAGAGATGCAGCTTCATGCGCGTGATTTCTAGGGTCATTTGCCGGTGACTGCAACATCGCGCACGAGGTCGTAAAGGAAGTGCCGACGGGTGTGCACCCGAGTGCGCCAGCCCGTGTCCAAGCGATCGAGCAACACACACAGATGGTAGCCGATGGCGTAGAAATAGTGCTCATCGAGCTGGCGATTCGGCGATCCCACATAGCCGCGATCGAGAAACTGCGCGTAGCCGCCGAAGCGCGGATCGGTCGTCAGCGAGGTTTGTGGATGCAGGCTTGGTTCTGCGAGGAACTGGCTCTCGACGAAGCGCGCGACGCCTTCGATGTAGCTGAACAGCGCATCGTCCTCGATCAGCCTCTCGGCATTCGGCTGGTTACGCAAGCTAGCTATGCGCTGCTGATAGAGTGTTAGCCAACGCTCGAGTGCTCGCTTGGCGGCTGGCTTGTCGCTGTCAGGTTGCTGCGCCGCGCGCACGAGCAGCGCGTACTCGCGCTCGATCAGCGCGTGAAAGCGCGGGTGGTTTGCGTACAGCGCTGTCAGCGCGTCGGGCGTGCGCGCGCCTGTGAGGATCGCGTCGAGGAAATGTTCGGCGCCAGGTGCACGCAGCTGGTGGGTGTGCACCAGCTCGTGCATGACCACCGACACCCAGGCTTCGGTGGTTGCGTGCTCGAACGCTGGGTGAAACTGCGTGAGGGCTTCGAGTGAGCCTATGACAAGCCAGGGATTCGTCCCCGGTAGCGCTGCGTTGCTGCCGACCTGGGCCGCAGCGGGCGTGGTCGCGAGCAGCTCCGCCGTCGAGCGCGAGCGGCCGGCGCTCTCGAAGCTATCGCCGCGGTGCACGAACAGCGGACGGCCGCGGAAGGTCTGCGCGGTGACGGTGAAGTGTGCCGGAGGGAGCTCGCAGTTGAGCACCCACTGGATTTGTGGCTCGACGAGGAGGACGCAGGTTTCCTCGGGCGTGATGAGCGGCCAGCCGCGTCGGAGGAGCGTCGCGGCTTCGAAGGTGTAGGTGAGGCGTAAGCGTTGGAGAGCGGGTAGCTCGGGCTCGCGCTCGGTTTTCTGCGCGGGTGGAGCCTGGGGCGCGCGCTCACACGCCAGGTTCGCCGCTGCCAGCGGCAGGAGGAGCCAGAGCCAGCGTATGCTTCGGCGGAAGGGCAAGCCGCGATGGTGGCTGACCGGCCCTTCCGCCGCAAGAAGCGTGGCTGTTCAGGAAAAGCGACGCGCCTTTTCGTCCGCTTCGCGCAGGGCTTTGTCGAACTGACGTAGCGGGTGACGCTTCGGGTCGAGCTCGCCGAGATCCCACGGCTCGAAGCCGTTCTCCACGTTCATGAGCCCCGTCGCGCGCAGCTCAGGGTAGTGCCGTAGCAGCACACTCTTGAGCGAGACATCATCGATCCACGCGAGCCCTTCTGCGGTGTACACCTCCTCGCGGTAGAGCTCGGTGAAGAAGCGATCGGCTTGCAGGCGGCGTGATGCGTTCAGGATGAACACCTCGAACAGCGTCTCGCCAAAGCCGAAGCCGGTGGGCCGCCGCATCTCGGCGAGGTTGCCGATCAGCAGATCCACATCGTCGATGCTGTTGTAGACCTGCTTCAGCGCTTTGAGCTCGTCGTAGTTCTCCGTGAGCTCTTCGAAGCTCTTGAGCGGGCGCAGGCCGAGCAACTTGCGGAACTGGTTGTAACGCGGCGTTCCGCGCTCGCGATCGCGCAGCACATCGACGGCGCCGAGATCATAGAACCCAGCGCCCGGTATGCTGAGGTTCTGCAGCGCGCTCGGGAAGTTGTTGAGCACGAGCTGGCCCGGATGTTGGCGCCCGAACGAATAGAACAGATCGGCCATCGAGATGGTGTCAGTGATCTTGTGCGACGCCGCTTGGCGCGTGTCAGCCAGCGCGAACGTCTGCGACGGCGTGTCCGGGCCACCGATGTTGAAGATGTCGATCGTGTCCGGCAACAGGGAGTGCAACCGGTAGACCGAGAGGAACTCGCGCGTGAGCGAGTAGGGCACGCCGTGGTTGTCTGTTGCATTGCCGACGAGACCACCTGCGATCGGATCCGCGACGTTGATTTCGGCGAGGGTGCGGCGCTCGCGCTTGCTGCGCAGCGCATTGGTGAGCAAGCCGAACCAGTTCGCGTTCATCGCTGAGTTGAGCGCAGCGTTCGGCAAGATCGCAGGCGTCCACTCCACCGTGTGGATCTTGGCCATGATCGCGGCGTTGATCAGGCGCGCGGTGTCGTACAGCCGCTGATCGTCGAACTTGGGATAACGCACAGCGAGCATATCGCAGATGGCGTTGTGCTCCTTCACGAACAGCGTGCTCAGCATGCTGAGGCCCAGCCACCAGTTGCGCCGGAAGCCAGTGGCTTCCACGCCATCTGCCAGGACGGGCAGGTTGCCGGTCTTGGGATCGACCTTCAGCTTACCGCCCTTGTGCGTGCGCAAGCTGTCTGCGGTCGCAGCGTCACTGCCATAGATCTGAGAGCCGTCCCACCAGCTCGTCACTTCATTGATATGCGCCTGTGTCTCACCGGGCTTACGGGTCGGATCTGTCTGGGTTGGACGGACCAACATGTGAGTCTGACGTAAGGTGCGACGCGCCGGATCGTCAGGATCGAGTGGGATGCGATAAGGCGCAGCGTTGGCCGGCTCGCCGTAGCTGACCCAGTCGTGATTCATATATTGGATCCACGCGCCAGCCGTAAGGTTGAGGAATGGAACAGGCTTGAGCTTACCGTCTTTGCGCGTGAGCAACACGCGACTGACTGTGCGCGGGTTCGGTGTGAGCAAGCGCTGGCCAGTCTCGGCCGGCGTTTGCGTGGGGTCGGTGTTGAAGCCGAAGCGCGTGTTCGCCGCACCCGCCATGGGGTCGTTGAGATCATTCCAGCTGCCGTCTGCGGTGCGCGCGTTCTTCACCCACCCGGGCATCATTCCCTGACTGCGATAGTAGCCAGTTCCTGCGTTCGCAGGATACGCGCCAAACAGCTGCTCTTTGTTCAAGCGATAGCGCCGGTACGCGAGCATGATGGTCGCGCGCAGGCCCTCGTGCTGATACCAGGTCGTCCAGGGCGAAGGCGTCGTGGGCTTCTCGCGGCCGAACACTTGTGTGAGCACAGAGAGCAGCTCGCCGAGCTTCAGGCCAGCGAGCTCACCGAGCGCCCAGAGCACCTGTGCTTTGGGCGTGTGCGACGGAGGTGGGACGCGGGGGGTGTTCTCACGCTCGCCGGGCTGCGGGCCGGCCAACAGCGCTGGCGCATCGAAGTACTGCGGCGCGGGCACGCGGCGCTGCACATCAGCGCGATCGTTGGCCTGTGCGAGCTCGTAGAGCGCGCGCAGCTCCTTGTCAGCGGGCTTGTGCGCGACGGCTTTCTCGAGCTCGTCCGCAGCCTTGCCGTAGTCCTCGAGCCGAAAGTAGGCAGCGCCGAGCAGCTCGGCGACCTCGCCCTGACTCTCGCCCATCGCTTCCAGCGTGGCGATGGCTTCCGCCACGTTTTCTTGCTCGAGCAAGGCTTCGGCGCGCTGCAGCTCTTGGCTGCTGGCTGTTC
>Ga0190269_10001470_pt1 | contig 11307 bp, 7 predicted proteins | sample Popmic249IS_FD_133749 | JGI IMG/M metagenome (GOLD analysis project Ga0190269, IMG submission 133749) | Populus adjacent soil microbial communities from riparian zone of Blue River, Arizona, USA - 249 IS | ecosystem: Environmental > Terrestrial > Soil > Riparian zone | place: USA: Arizona... | reverse complement strand
TCATGCTGCAGCGCACGACCGATGGACTGCGCGAGATGGTGGGCAATCGCGGCGGTGACGACCGCGTGTTCCACTACTTGCCGTTCTGCTTCGCCGGCTCGCGCATCATGCTGTGGAGCCAGCTCCACCGCGGAAACCCGCTCTTGCTCAGCACGGACCTCACGCGGCTGCAGCAAGAGCTCGCGGTCGCCGCGCCGCACTATTGCCTGAACGTGCCCGCGTTGCTCGAGCGTATCCGGGCCGGCGTGAGCTCGAAGGTGGCCGCGATGGGCGGCGCCGTCGCCCCGCTGTATGCGCGTGCCGTCCGGGCCGTCGTCGATGGCGCACGCGCGAGCTCGATCGATCGCGCCGCGCTGTCCGTCGCGCGCCGCGTGCTGTTCCCGCGCATCAAGCAGATGATCGGCGCGAACCTCGAATTCTTGGCCTGCGGATCCGCACCGCTCAGCGAGGAGACGCAGCGCTGGTTCCAAGCGATCGGCATCCCCGTCTATCAGGTCTACGGGCTCACCGAGACCACGGCGATCGTCACGATCGACGACACGGACAACGTCGTGCCCGGCTTCGTGGGCCGCGCCATCGCTGGCTGCGATCTCAAGTTGAGCGACGCGGGCGAGCTGCTCACCCGCGGCCCCAACGTGTTCATCGGGTACTGGAATCGCCCCGAGGCCACGGCTGACATGGTCCACGACGGCTGGCTGCACACGGGCGACCTCGCCGAGTTGGACGCGCACGGCAACGTGAAGGTGCTCGGCCGCGTGAAGGACGTCATCGTGCCGGAGTCGGGCCACAACGTGGCGCCGCTGCCCATCGAGCAGCGCATCATCGAAGCCGCGACGGGCATCGAGCACGCCGTCGTCGTCGGCCACGGCCGGCCGTTCCTGACCGCGATCGTCTCCGGCGCAGCGGACGAAGCGGCCATCCAGAAGGCCATCCGCGCCGCGAACGAAGCGCTGCCGCACTACCAGCGCATCCGCAAGCACGTCCGAGCCCCGGAGCCGTTCACGATCGAGAACGGGCTGCTCACCGCCAACCAAAAGCTCAAGCGCAAGGCGATCGAGCAGCGCTACGCGCTCGCCATCGAGCAGATGTACCGATGACGGACTGGACCGAGCGCGACGGAGTGTTCGAGCTCCGCTTGGCCACGCCGCCGCTCAACGAGATCGGCCGCGAGATGCTGGGCGCCCTCGAGCGCTGCCTCGAGGACATCGATCGCAAGCGGCCGCGCGCGGTGATCGTGTACAGCGGCCTGCCACGTGGCTTCTGCGCGGGTGCCGACCTGCGCGAGCTGCACCGCGCTATCGAAGGCCGCGCCTACGCCGAGTACCGAGCGGAGCTGGCGGCGTTCATCGACCGGATCCACGGCGTCGCGAACCGCTTCGACGGCCTGCCGTGCGCGACGATCGGCGCGGTGCACGGCACATGCTTCGGTGGCGGCTTCGAGCTCGCGCTGACGCTGGACGTGGTGGTCGCCGAGACGACAGCGCGCTTCTGCTTTCCCGAGCTACGCCTAGGCCTCGTGCCGGGCTTCGGGGGTATCCCGCGGCTCGCCCGCGAGGTGCCGAACGCAGTGATCCGGGATCTGCTCCTCACCGGTCGCAGCCTGGGTGCGCGGCGAGCGTACGAGCTGGGGCTGGTCAGCCAAGTCGTGCAGCGAGGCGAGGGGCTGAACGTGGCGCGCGACGTGGCGGCGCAGAGCGCGCGCTTCGCGCCCGAGGTGGTGGCCTCGGCCAAGGCGTTCATGAAACCGATTCCGCACGACGAGCTCGAGCGGGAGAAGGCGCTGTTCCTCTCCATGTTCGCCGACGGCCGCGTGGCGCGAGCTCTCGCGGAGTTCGACGCGAGCACCGAACGCATGCCGTACCTGCCGAGCGGAGGCGTGTGATGCTGGACCTCTCTCGCATCGCCTGCCTCGGCGAGGCCCTCCGTGACGCTGTCGTGATGCACAAGAGCCGGGTCGCGCTGATCGAGATCGATCGCCACCGCGAGCTGACGCAGCTCACGTACATGCAGCTGTGGCGCGAGGCGGAGCGCATCGCCGGTTGGCTGCAAGCGCAAGGCGTCGAGCCGGGCGACCGCTGCGCGCTCTTGATGTCGAACCAGAGCAAGTGGGTGGTGACGAGCTTCGCCGTCGCGTGGTGCGGCGGGGTGCTCGTGCCCATCGACTACAAGCTCACCGCGGATGAGCAGCGGCGGCTCATCGCGCACGCGGCGCCCAAGGTGGTCGTGACGGAGCACGTGACCGCGCGCGAGCTCGAGGTCGGTCGTGCTAGCAGAGGACCGCTACTGCTCATAACGGAAGCCGGGGAGGGCGAGCTGCCGAAGGGAGCCGAGCGCTTCGAGGCGGCGCGCGGGCCATCTTTCACCTACCGCGCCCGCACGCGCAACGACGTGGCATGCATCGTCTACTCGTCGGGCACCTCGGGCACGCCCAAGGGCTGCATGCTCACCCACGACAATTATCTCGAGCAAGCGCAGGCGCTCGGGCGGCTGTTTCCGATGGCGGTCGACGATCGCTATTTCTCGGTGTTGCCCACCAACCACGCCATCGACTTCATGTGCGGGACCATCATCCCGTTCTTGTTCGGCGCGGCCGTCGTGCACCAGCGCACGCTGCGCGCAGAGTTCCTCGCGCCCACCATGCAGCGGTACGGCGTGACGCACACCGCGCTCGTGCCGCGCATCCTGCGCACGCTGCGCGAGCGGATCGAGGAGCAGCTCGAGGAGCGTCCGGCTTGGCAGCGCCGCGCCATCGATGGTCTTGCCGAGCTGAACGAGCTGGCCACGATGCGCACCCCGCGGCCGTCGCTATCTCGCGCGCTGCTCGCGCCGGTGCACGCGCGCTTCGGCGGCAAGCTGCGCATGATCTTCGCCGGCGGCGCGTTCGTCGAGCGTGAGCTGGCCGACTTCTTCTATCGCCTGGGCATCCCGGTCGTGATCGGCTACGGCCTCACGGAGGCAGGCACCGTGATCACGGTCAACGACCTGTCACCCTACCGCGCCGACTCCGTGGGCCGGCCCGTGCCGGGCGTGGAGCTGCGCCTGCGCGACGTGAACGACGAGGGCGTGGGCGAAGTCTGCGTGCGGGCTCGCAGCGTGATGCAGGGCTACCTCGACGCGCCCGAGCTCACCGCCGAGGCTCTCTCGGACGGCTTCCTGCGCACGGGCGACCTCGGTGTCATCGACGCGTCGGGCCACCTCAAGCTGGTCGGCCGCGCGAAGAACATGATCGTCACCGCGGGTGGCAAGAACGTGTACCCCGAGGACGTCGAGAACGCGTTCGCGGCGATCGAGTGCGAGGAGCTGTGTGTGCTAGCCGAGCACGCGCTGTCGGGGCAGCCGACCAAGCACCGCGGCGAGAGCCTCGTGATCGTCGTGCGCGCGCGCAAAGGTCAGCCCTGGCCGCCTCTACTCGAGGCCGTGCGCGCCGCCAACCGAGGCCTCGCCGATTACAAACGCGTCCGCTCGTATGTCGCGCTCGAGCGCGAGTTCCCGCGCACCGCCTCGCTGAAGATCAAACGCGAGCACCTCGCAGCGCTGGCGCGTGAGCAGGGCACCACGCCGGAGCCGCTCGCGGCCGAGCAGACAGGAGCGCGCCCGTGACGTTTCTCGCGATCATCAACCCCGCTGCCGGCGCCGGCCGCTCCGGTGCCCGCGCGCCTGCCGCGCTCGCTGCGCTGCGCGAGCGCGGCTTGTCCATCGAAGAGGTGCGCACGACGCACCCTGGGCACGCAACGCAGCTGGCCCGCGAGGCGTATGCGCGGGGCGTCCGCAAGCTCATCGCGGTCGGCGGGGATGGCACAGGTTACGAGATCGTGAACGGCCTCTTGCCCGAGGCGATCGGCGCGAGCGAGCGGCCGCTGCTCGGCTTCCTGCCGCTCGGCACGGGCAACTCGTTCTTGCGGGACTTCACGAACGACGGCGCCACGGCCGCGGCGGAAGCGCTCGTCCGAGGCGTGCGCCGGCCTTGTGACGTGGTCCGGCTCGAGCACACCGAGGGCCAGCGCTACTTCATCAACCTCATGAGCGCCGGCTTCGTCGCGGACGTCGCGACTACGACGAACCGGCGCTTCAAGCCGCTCGGCCCCGCCGGCTACGTCGTATCGGTGGCGCTCGAGGTGTCCGCACTCACCGCCAAGCAGTGGCACCTGCGCCCCGAGGGCGAGCGGGCCTGGGACCCGCATGCGGTGTTCATCTCCTTCAGCAACAGCCGCTACACCGGCGGCAAGATGTTGATGGCGCCGTATGCCGACACCTCGGACGGCAAGCTCGACATCGTGGTCGCCGGTCCCATGAGCCCAGCGCGCTTGATCACCGCGTTTCCGCGCATCTTCAAGGGCACCCACGTACACATGCCCGAGCTCGCGTGCACGCAGACTCGCGACGTGCAGCTCGAGGTCGAAGCCCCGGTCGACTTGATGATCGACGGCGAGGTGGAACGCTACCAACCGACGCGCCTCACGGTGCTCGAGCACGCGATCGACGTGTGTGCGTAGGAGCTCGTGATGCAAGCCGACGATGACATGAGGGGGGATCGCTCGGAGCGCGCGCAAGCGCAGCGCGAGCGCCGCCGCATGCACATCCTGCTGGCCGCCGCCAAGCTCTTCGGACAGCGCGGCTACCACGGCACGTCGGTCGCGGACGTGATCGAAGCGGCCGAGATCTCGCGTGGCACCTTCTACCTGTACTTCGACAGCAAGGATGCAGTGTTCCTCGAGCTGATGGAGCAGTTCATCCAGCGCATCATGTCGGTGGTCGAGGTCGTCGACCCGGAGGGTGCGACGCCGACGGAGCACATCGCCGAGAACGTACGGCGGGTCGTGGACGTGGTGTTCGAGCACCGCGACCTCACGGTGATGGTCCTGCGCGAGGGCTTCGGCGTGCGGCCCGAGGTCGACGAGAAGCTCGGCCGCTTCTACGGCTTCGTCCGCGAGATGCTCGAGGGCGCGCTGCGCAACGGCGCGCGGCACGGGCTCACGCGCAAGGTCGACGAGGCGCTCGCGGCAACGGCACTGATCGGCGCCATCAAAGAGATGTTCCTGCACGAGCTCGTGCTGGGCCACTCGCACGAGGACGGGCGCCGCGCCGTGAGCGAGGCATTGATCGACTTCGGACTGCGCGGGTTATTGATCAAGTCGGGTTGATGTCGCGAGGCGTCAGTCGTTCTCATCCAGAAACGCGGCGACGAACCGCACCAGCGCCAGCTGTTCGCCGACGCTCGGCGGCGCGGAGAGCTCGGCGTGGCGCAGCACCGGCGTGATGAGGGAGGCGCGCAGTGCGCCTGCGGGTACCTGGCGCGCGAGCCAGGCCGTCTCGAGCGCTGGCACGATCGGATCGCTCTCACCATGGACGAGGAACGCGGGTACCTTGAGCCCGTCGAGCCCTTGCGCGGGCGAGATGGCGAGCAGCTCGGCGTCTTTCGACGCCGCCGCCTCGAGCAGGAATGCATCCAGCTCCGCACGGCGCGCCTTGTCGGTCGCCACCGCAAACCGATCGCGCCCGTGCTCGCTCAGCGTCGCGGCGAGCGCGCGCGCTTCTTTGTACTTGCCGCTGAGCCAGCTCTCGAGCGCGCGCTTGCCGCGTTCGGCGTCGTCGGGCGCGAAGAACAGCTCGGCGTACGCGGTGACCATCACCCGCGCGCCGTAGGGGTTCGCACGTTCGAGCGCAGGCATACCGAGAGGGTCCTCGACGCGCGCGTTCGCGTAATACCGGAGCACGCGCCGTAGATCGTGGTGCGCCCCCACGGTGACGGCGTAGCGCAGAGAGGTCGCGCCAGGCTCGCGCGCGGCGGCCAGCAGCAAGAGCCCTCCAGCGAAGCTGATGCCCAGCGCGCCGGGCTTTTCGCGCGTGCGCTCGCGGATCGCGCGCGCGCACGCGCCGATGTCGTCGATGGTGCTGGGCAAGATGCGCTGCCGCGCGAGCTCGGTGAGCTCCGGAGTGTATGTCTCGATGCCCGTCGCAGCGAGCGCGCGCGCGAACGCCTGCAGTCGTGGCTCATCGATCGCATCGGGGTGGACGCCGTGCAGAACCATCGCGTAGCCACGCGCCGCGCGCTCACCCGACGTGGTCTCGGGCGTGTACACGCGTGCGCGCAGCGTGCGCTGGGGTAGGGCGAGGGTCGCCTCGCGCTCGACTACCGGATGTCGCAAAAGGTGCGTGAGGCCGGTGGGATCCTCGGCGTTCACGACGGACAGCAGCAAGCTGAGCGCGCGCCCGTAGCGAAGCGCCGGCTCGATCGAAACAAGCACCACGAGCAGGCCCGCGAAGGCGATTACGAACGCGATGCGGGAAGCACGCCCTCGGGCTTTCGGTTGCATCGCGGGGCGCGAGCCTCGCCCATTCGTGCGCGCCGGCACAACGTGTCCGCGCCGCGACGGTTTCCGCGCGTTTGGTTTGACAGCTCGGCGGACGAGCCCCCACCATTTAAGGAAGCGGCACGATTCTGATATGGCTGTAACCTCGGTGATGACCGACGAGCTGACTGCGCTCGCGAGCTCCGGACGCTTCGCGACGGTGTTGTGCCGGCTCGGCCGCGCGCGCATGACGGGTGTCGTCTATCTCGAGCGAGCCGACGGCGGCGCGGTCGTGTCGCTCCGCGAAGGCGTGCCGGTGTTCATCGAGGACTTGGGCGGCGGCGACCCGCTCGGCGACGCCATGCTCGCGCAAGAGGTGATCACGCCCGAGCAATACGCGACGATCATGGAGCACACGCTGTCGGATCTCACCGGTAGCGAGGACGTCGCGTTCGCAGCCAAGGCCGTCGAGCTGGGCGTCTTGACCCAGGCCGCCGTCGACGCGGAGCTGACGCGCCGCGTGCGCGGCCAGCTGATCCAAGCCTTGTCGTGGGATACGGCCCGCATCGAGATCGACGACGATCCCGACGCCGTCACCGGGCCCGAGTACCCGCAGTCGCTCGGCTCGCTCTTGTACATGTCCGTGCGCACGTTCTTCGACGAGGAGCGCGTCAGCCAGCTGCTCGGCGACCAGCGCGAGCTGTACCTGCGGCTGCTCAGGCCGCGCGCCGAGGTCGCCGCGGAGCTAGGGCTGGACGAGAACGAGCGCGAGCTGCTCGAGGCGTTCGATCCGCCTTCGAGCGTGCGCTCCGCGATCGATCGCTTGGCCGCGGACTCACTCGAAGCGCATCAGTTGGTCGCGATGCTGGTGCTCGCCGAGCACGTCGAGCACGCCAGTCGCCCGTGGTCTGCGCCCATCGAGGTGCCTTCGCAGCAGCGCGCCGCTCGTCCTGCTCCCATGGGGCGCTACGTCGCGACCGAGGCGCTGCCCGAAGAGCGCCTCGGCCCAGCCACGCGCGCGCGGCCGGCCGAGCCGCGGCAGCCCACGCCCGCGCGGCCGCAACCGCCCGTGCGCCCGCCTTCCGCGCCGGTTGAGGACGACTACGCGTTCAGCGCGCCATCGCTGCCGCCCGTGCGTCCGGCCTCGCAGCCGCAGCCCATTGCCAAGGCGGAGCCTGCGAAGGCGGATCCGCCGCGCGTCGAGCGCGTCGCGCCGGTTGCTCGGCCCGTGTCCATCCGGCCTCCCCGCGAGCCGGCTCCGCGGCCGCGGCGTCTCGGTGCCGCGCTCAAGCGGCTCGGCAAGGAGCTGCAAGAGCGCCGGGCGCAGACGCAGCAGCTCGAGCCCGAGTCCGCGCCGCAGCCGATCCCCGCGGCGAGCCCCAGTCCCAATGCCGGCTCGGCTGTGCAGCCGACGCCCGCGGCGGCAGCGGGCGCCGAGCCGAACGCTGTGCGCGAGCTCATTCGAAGGCGCAGGGCGATGGTGTCGCAGCAGACGCGAGCCGCTGTGGACAGCAAGAAGCCGCAAGCGACGAGCCCGGCGGAGCTCATGCGCGGCGCCCAAGACGCGATGCGCGAGCAGCAGTTCGGCCGCGCCCAGGAGCTGCTCGCCAAGGCCTGCGAGGCGGAGCCCAGCAACGACGTCTTCAGGATGTTCAGGCTATGGGCCGCGTTCCGCGCCAATGCGCTGCAAGAGGGCGAGCTGGTTACCCTCAAGAACGCGGTGCGCGACAAGCTCAACGACGACATCCACAAGGCCTTTGCCTACTACGCGATGGGCCACATCTCGCTCGGCGACAAGAAGGACGACAACGCCGAGAAGTTCTTCCGCAAGGCGATGGAGCTGGACAAGAACAACAAGGACGCCGAGCGCCACCTGCGCCTGCTCGAGATTCGACGCAAGACGGCTGCCACAGAAGGCCAGCCCCAGAAGATCTTCGGCATCGAGATCGGACCCAAGAAAAGCTAACGGCCTCCGGCAATCGCCGAAGGCCGCTCGCTCGCTCTAGGCTCGCCTGCGGCTAATCAGCCGCAACCGATCACCCGTCGCACTCGCCGTTGTTGCAGGCGCACGCGCCGAGGCCGAGGAAGCCGCAGCCGGTGTCCGGGCACTGGATGCCGCAGCCGCCGCAGTTCTCGCGGTCCTCGTCGAACGCTGCGTCGTCGTCGGTCCGGCAATCGCCGTTGCAGCAGTCGCTGCCGCTCGCGCAGTCGTTGCCGCACGCGCCGCAGTGTTCCTCGCTCGTGTCCGTGTTCACGCACTCGAGCTCGTCGTCCTCCGCTTCGCACGCCTCGATCGATGACGAGCCGGGGCAGTCGCACTCGCCGGCGGTGCACGTCGCGCCGCTCGGGCACTGCAGGCCGCACGCACCGCAGTTCGCCTCATCGGTCTGCAACGATGTCGTCGATACGCAGCCTACCTCTGGGCAGTACGTCTGGCCGGCGCCGCACACGCACTGGGTCCCGCCGTTGCCGCACGTAGCCGTGCCGGCGCAGCGGTTGTCGCACGCTCCGCAGTTCCAAACCGTGTTGGCCGTGATGCACTGGTACTCGCCGTCGCCGCCCTCTTGGCCGATCGAGTTGGTGTCGCAGTACTTCTGCGACGCCGTCGTGCACGTGCACAAGCCCGCCGCGCACGTACCGGTCGCGCCCGTGCCGTCGCACGCGATGCCGCACTCGCCGCAGTTGTCGGCGTCGGTGTCGAGATCCACGCACTCGTTGCCGCAGGCAGTGTCGTTTGCGTCCGGGCACTCGCACTCGCCGTTGCGGCAGACGTTGGCCGGGCCGCTGCACGCGCGGCCGCAAGCACCGCAGTTCTGCTCGTCGTTGTCGAGGTCTACGCAGACCTCTTCGTCCGGGCAGTAGTCGAGCGCGACGTTGAAGCAGTAGCAGTCGCGCGGCTGGCTGCCTGCCGGGTCCTGGCAGGTCTGGCCGGCGCCCGCGTTGCAGGCGTTGCCGCACTCGCCGCAGTTGGCGTTCGAGGTGCTGGACACGCACTCGCCATTGCACGGGATCTGTCCCGCGGGGCACTCGCACTCGCCGTCGTTGCAGGTCGCGCCGTCGGCGCAGACGTTGCCGCACTCGCCGCAGTTGTCTTCGTCCGTGTCCGAGTTGACGCAGCCCTCGGGGCAGGACAGGTCGGTGGCCGTCGGGCACGTGCACTTGCCGGTGATGCAGGTCGCTTCGTCCCCGCACTCCTTGCCGCACTCGCCGCAGTTCTCCTCGTCGCTCCCGAGGTTCAAGCACGCGTCGCCGCAGCACGTCTCGCCGGTGTCGCAGCCGGGGTTGTCACCGCACAGGCACATGCCGGAGGAGCCGCACGACTCGTCGCCCGAGCAGCCCGGGTTGTCGCCGCACTGGCAAACGTTGCCGCTCGAGCCGACCACGCAATCTTCGTTGTCGGGGCAGCCGTTGTCGCCGAGATCTGGATCCGCGCCGCCGTCGTCCTCGTTGTCGGGCGTGCACTGCGCGGCGGAGCACTCGCCGTCGTCGCACATCTCGCTCGACTCGCACGCGTTATCGCAGGCGCCGCAGTGCGCGCGATCGCTGTCGGTGTCGGCGCAGAAGCCGTCGCAGCATTCTCCGTCGGCGCACGCGCTGGTGGCGCTGCACGGCGTGCGGCACTCGTCGTCGACGCACATCTGTCCGGTCGCGCACATGACGCCGTCGCACATCGGACCGCCGCCGCCGGAGCCCCCGCCGCCGGTGCCACCGGTCATGCCGCCGGAGCCCCCGCCGCCGGTGCCGCCGGTCATGCCGCCGGAGCCACCCATGCCGCCGGTCGCTCCGCCGCTGCCGCCGGTCGTGCCGGCGCCACCCGTCGTGCCCGCGGTGGGATTGAGGTTGCCCTCATCGTCGCCGCTGCAGCCAGCCGTCGTAAACGCGGCCGATCCGACCGCCAAAAGCATCACCAAGTACCATCGACAGAAATGCATTGCTTCGCTCCTCTGACCCGGTCACCCCGCGGCTCCGTGCAAGCCGCGTGTTCCTCGAATACGCGCCGCGCCGTTCCCCTACACCCGCGCAGTCAGTAACCCGCGGGGAGTGTAGCGATCGCAAGTGGATTGGAGGACTTTTCACGACGAAAAAAGCACGAGCAAAGCGAATGCTCACAGCTGGCTCGATTTGGCCCACGGCTTGGCGCAAACCGGGTCCTCGAGTCGGGCGAAGACGAGAAAAACGACAAGCGTGACGCGGCTTTGCAGCTGCGCCGGGCGGTGCGCACCGCTACGGCGGCGTCCCGAAGAGCTGCGTGAAGCTCGCTTCGAGCTGCTCCGTGGCCGCCTCGGTGGAGAGCCCCCAGACCTCGGCCGCGTACGCTGCGGTGCGCGCGACGGCGGCCGGCTCGTTGCGCGCACCGGGCTCTTCGCCGAGGTATGGGCAGTCGGTCTCGAGCAGCACGCGCTCGCGCGGCAGCGTCTCGAGCATGCGCGTGAAGCTCTCCGAGCGGCGCGCGTTGGCCGGGATGGACAGGAAATGGCCGTGCTCGGCGATACGGCGCGCCAGCTTCACGCGGCCGCCGAAGCAGTGCCAGTCCACGCGGCTCGCGCCGAGCTCGCGCAGCAGATCGAACGCGCGTTGCTCGCGCTTGCGGGTGTGGATGATCACGGGCTTGTCCGCGGCCATCGCGATCTCCACAAGCTCGCAGAACAGCTTCTCCTGACGCGGCCAGAACGCTTCGGGCACCCAATAGCCATCGAGGCCGATCTCGCCGACCGCAAACGCGCGCGCGGCGTTCTCGCGCACGTAGCGCACGGCTTCGTCGCCATCTTGCTCGGGGCCTTCGCGCGGATAGTCCACGCCGGCCGCGCGCATCTCGGGCAGGACCGCGTCGACCGGATAGAGGCCGATCGCCGGCTTGACCAGAGGGTCGCGCGCGGCCAGCGCTAGCACCGCCTCGTTGTCGGCGGGGTTCAAGCCGTTGCAAATGACGGTGGTGATGCCCGCGCTACGTGCGCGCTGCAGCACGGAGTCCTGCTCGCCCTCGAAGCGAGGATGCGTGAGGTGCGCGTGCACGTCG
>Ga0190269_10001469_pt1 | contig 11316 bp, 3 predicted proteins | sample Popmic249IS_FD_133749 | JGI IMG/M metagenome (GOLD analysis project Ga0190269, IMG submission 133749) | Populus adjacent soil microbial communities from riparian zone of Blue River, Arizona, USA - 249 IS | ecosystem: Environmental > Terrestrial > Soil > Riparian zone | place: USA: Arizona... | reverse complement strand
GGCCTGATCGCGACGTCGAACGTCGTGGTGGCGCCGCTGCCCGTGCCGACCCGGTAGGCGTTGACCAGGGTGATGTCGTCCGGCCGCACCGGCCCGGGGGCGCCGTAGGTGACCTGCCAGCGCGAGGACGGCACGGTCTGCAGCGCGCCCTGGCCGTCCTCGAGGTGCACCTGGGCCGGGGTGACGAGCAGCGTGCTCCTGGCGTCGTCCCCGGCTCCGGTGGTCCAGAGGTGGCCCAGCGACGCCGGCCAGTCGCCCTCGTCCTGCCTCTCGGGCTCGAGCGCGTGGTCGGTTCCGGCCCGGGCGAAGGTCGGGCTGGTCGCCTGCCGCGGTGTGGTGGTGAGCGCGGTGGGCAGGGCGCTGCGAACGGTCTGCCCCTCGACCGGGGGCAGCTCGACCGTCACCAGTGGCAGCACCGGCAGGCCGGAGACGGCGGCGGTGTCAAAGGCCGATCCGCCGTGAGCCGCCTCGAGGTGCGTGGTGCTGCCGTCGTTGACGGTCCGGAAGCTCACCGGCGTACTTGCCGTGCCCACGTCGACCGTCCGCGAGGTCAGCGTCCCGGACGCAGGTGCGGGCGTCGCCACCACCGGCCGCGCCGCCGCGGCCTCGGTCATCCGGTACTCCGGCAGGCCCCACAGGACCATCTGCTGGAGGCTCTTCACGTCGTACGCGGACACGGCGACGAGCTGCGAGACGTAGCGCCGCTTGGCCTCGACGAGCGCGGTGCCGAGGTCGTAGCGACGGGCCAGCTCCGCACCCAGGTCCGCCTGGAGGCGGGCGCTGTAGGCGAGCACGGAGGAGTCGGCGTACCCGTAGCCGAGGTTGCCCACCATCACGGCCAGGCCCTTGTCGGCGTAGGCCTGCGCCCAGTCGTAGGTGCGCGGGTCGCCGCTCGGCCCGTAGCTGTCGGGCAGGTTCAGGGCGCTGTGGCAGCCGACCGTGAGGACGACCCGCTGGGTGAGCCGCGAGTCGTCCGCCGCGACCTGCCCGGCCGTGTAGAGGTCGCTCAGCGTGCCGGCGGCATCCTGGTCGGCCGGCAGCGCGCGGTAGTGGTCGTAGTGCATGTTGAGCGCCGCGAGGTCCGGCACGGTCGAGGCTCCGAGCCACCGCTGCTCGACCTCCGCCCGGGTCCACTGGTGGTCCTCCCGGGTCGGCGCCTTGAGGCGCGCGACCTCGAAGCCGTCGCCCTGCAGCGAGCTCTGCACGGCGTCGCCGCCGGAGGTCAGGAAGTCGTAGTCGGTGACGACGGCCGTGTCGGTCGCCGTACTCGGGTCGGCCACCCCGCCGACAGCACGGAACTGGTCGAACTGCGCGACCATCGCGGCCGGGGTCTCCCCCACGCGACCGACCGCCCGCTGCGGCAGGTAGAGGACCTGCCCGCCGGCCAGCAGCGGCGTCACGGTGCCGAACGGGTCGTCGGTCGGGTAGTGGCCGGCGGCGAAGGCGGCCGAGAGCGAGGAGTTGCCCTCGAGCGCGAGGTCGGCGGCCTCCTCGCGCTCGTTGCCCTCGCGGGTGCCGTCGCGCCGCAGCGCATGGGGCAGCACCCGGTGGTCACCGACCAGCACGACCGACCGGAGCGCGTTGGGCGAGGGGACCAGGGCGGCGAGGTAGTCGTTCACGGCGCGGACCACGCGGTTGGAGAGCGCCAGGTCGCAGGGCGCCGCGTTCCAGGCCGCGAGCGCCGAGCGGACGGCCGGTGAGGCGTCGACCTGCAGCACCTGCCCCGCCACACCGCCCGCCTCGTGGGTGTAGCGGTAGGCGGCATCCAGCACGGACTGCGCCGCGGAGGCGCCGTGCCAGGCGGCCAGCTGGGACGTCGCGACGAGCACGACCGTCTCGTCCCTCGGGCTCAGCCCGCCGACCGGGGAGCCGCCGGGCGCGTAGAACGGCGCCGTGGGGGCCGGGCCGACCGGCGGCACCGCGACGGTGCACGGCCCGAGCGACTGCTGCCGGTAGGTGCGGAAGCGGACGGTGAACCGGCCGGTGGCCCCGTTGAAGCCGTCGACGGCCAGCAGGTAGCGGCTGTCGTCGCCGGAGCGGGTGACCGTGCTCGCCTGCTCGACCTCCGTGCCGCGCATGGACGACACCGCGGCCACCTGCCGGCCCGGCAGCACCGGCACGTCCTGCAGCGCGCCGCCCGCCGCCCGGCTCAGCGGCGAGAGGTCGCTCTCGTCGCCGCGCGCCGACTCGCCGAACGGCACCTCGGTCACGGGTGCGCCGGGGGTGAGCAGCGGGTCGGCCGGGGCGTTCCTCGGGTGGTACAGCACCAGGTCCAGGTCGCCGGTCAGGTCCGACAGCGTGACCTCGAGCACCTGGTCGGCCGGGACGTCGATCGGCACGTACTTCGCCTGGCCGGGCCGCGTCACCTCGCCCAGGACCAGCCGGTCGGCCAGCACGGTGCGCGGGTCGTCCGGGCTGTCGTTCGGCGGCGCGTTCGTCCCGGTGATGGTCACGCCGGGCCCGCTCTGCTGGCCGGCTGCCGACAGCGTGCCGGTGCGCACGTCGCCCGAGGCGCGGTACGGCGAACCGCCCGGCGCCCCTGTGGGGAGCACCCCCAGGCTCACGCGCAGGTGGGCGCTGTCGTCGGTGCAGGCGATCGGGCCGGAAGCGCTGAAGGCGCTGTCAGGGACGCCCACGACGAGCCCCCGCGTGGTGTCGGTCGCCGGGTCGGCGAGCTTCACCGTGCCGGTGCCTCGCGTCCGGGTGAGCCGGGCGGTGCCGGGCACGTAGGTGAAGCCCGGGCCGGCTCCCTGGCCGAGGTCGAAGCCGAACGTGGTGCCGGAGACCTGCAGGCAGTTGACGTCGACGTCGGCCTGCAGGGTGAGCTGGTTCGGGTAGGCCTGCAGCGGGATGTCCTCGCGGCGCAGCAGCTCCCACGGGAAGAGCGCCGCGTCGAGGACCGGCTCGAGGACCCAGGAGATCTTCAGCGGGTCAAGCGCGCTGCCGAGGTCGCGGACCAGCGCCTCGGGCCGGATCGCCGGGAGCACGTCCTCGTCGCCGAGGCTTCGGCCGGCCAGCGAGGTGCAGTCCGTCCGGCTGCAGTCGACGACCGCGGCCAGGTCGGGCAGTGACGCGAGCGGCAGGTCGAAGTGGGTGCCGGCGATCCGGATCCTGCCCAGCGTGAACTGGGGCCACACGGCGTCGGCCAGCGGGTCCGAGCCGGCGCTCAGCGCGTCGACGCGGACCTCGCCGACCGTGCGGTCGTTCAGCGAGAGCGCGTCGATCGGGACGTCCTGGTGGAGGCTCAGGTCGAGCAGCGTGCGGCTGAGCCCCTCACCGTCGGCGCAGGAGCCGCCGTTCGGCACGGTGGGCAGCTCGGCGCACAGGTCGCCCGGGAACTGGCCCAGCCGGGTGCCGCCCCACACCACGGCGAGCGCGCTGACCCGGGCCAGCGCGGCATCGAGCCGCAGGTCTCCGAGCACGAGCCGGTCGAAGGGCGCGGCCACGCCGTTCTCCGGCCCCTGGTCCGAGAGGTCGAGCAGGGTGAGCGAGCTGATCGGCCGGTTGGCGAGGTTCGCGTAGTAGCTGACGAAGCCCGGCCAGCCCCCCTCGGCGAGCAGCGGGATGCGGCCCAGGCCGATGCGACCGAGCCCGATCCGGCCCAGCCCGATCCGGCCCAGCCCGATGCGGCCCAGGCCGATCGCGTCCAGCGAGGACACCCCGCCGCTCTCCGCGTCGATCCGGCCCAGCCCGATCCGGCCCAGCCCGATCCGGCCGAGCCCGGCGGTGCCGACGTCGATCCGGCCCAGCCCGATCCGGCCGAGGCCGATGCGACCCAGCCCGATCCGGCCCAGCCCGGCGGAGCCCACCGAGGTGGCGTCGGGCTTCAGGAGGACGGGGTCGAGCCGGTCGAGGCTCAGCACGTTCCCGGGGCCGGGCACCACCGTCGGCGTACCGTCCGCGAAGGACAGCGCGTAGCCCGCGACACCGGGCACCGACGCGTAGCCGGTGCCCCGCAGCGGCACGACGGTCGACAGCACCAGCCCGCCCCGGGTGTTGCTCGTGCGCACCACGACGCCCGCCTCGCGCGGGCCGGTGCCGGTCGGGTCGAAGGCGGTCGAGACGGTGCACGAGGCGCCCAGCGCGAGGGTGCCGGCGCACGTCGTACCGGTGATCGCGAAGTCGCCGGGGTGCGCGCCGTCGAGCACGACGCCGGTGATGCCCAGCGGCCGGTTGGCGACGTTGGTCAGCGTGACGACGTGGGTCGGAGCGGCCTGGCCGGGGGCGAAGTCGACCGGGGTGGCCGGGAAGGCATGGCCGAGCTGGTCGGGGGTGCGGAGCGCCTGCGCGTCCGCGAGGACGTAGGTCGCCCCCTGGCGGCTCGAGATCTCCGCCGGCACGCCCGACGGCGACGGCGGCAGGGTGCCCGGTACGCCGACGACGGTCGGGCTGGTCAGCGTCCCCGTGACCGGCCGCCCGAGCTGGCCGGTCGTGTCGGTGCCCCAGGCCGCGACGGTGCCGTCGGTGCTCGCGGCGAAGCTCGCGTCGTCGCCGGCCGAGACCGTGTAGGGGTGGCGCTCGCCGCTTATCGCCCCGAGCGGGTCGGGGACGACGGTCGGCGTCCTGTAGGTGGCGACCCCGGTGCTGCCCCAGCCGCGGATCACGCCGTCGTTCGTGAGCAGCAGCGAGTGCGAGCCGCCGCCGGAGAGGGCGAGCACCTTCAGGACCGGCCCGGTCCAGCTGCCGACCTTGACCGGGCTGCGGCTGTCGACCGTCCTGCCGTTGCCCAGCTGGTACCGGTCGTTGCGGCCCCAGGTGTAGACGTCGACCGCGAAGCCGCCGGTCGCCGGCCGGCTCAGCACGTAGGTGCCGCCGTCGCGCCCCGCCTCCAGGAAGGCCTGGCCGCCGGCCGGGACGACCGGCAGCTTGCCCGTCGTCGTACCGGTGGGGAGGGCCACCGGGTAGGGCGCCGTGTTCGTCGTACCGAGACCGAGCTGGCCGCGGTCGTTGCGACCCCAGGAGTAGGCCTTGCCGGCAGCGTCCAGGGCAAGGCTGAAGGTGCTGCCCGCGCTCACGTCGACGATGCGGGCGGCGCCGGACGGGAAGGGGACGAGGTTCGGGCTGCTCTGGATGGCCAGCGTCGAGGCGCTGTTGACGACCTGGCCCCACTGCCAGACCCGGCCGCTGTCGTCGAGCACGTCCACGGCGGAGCCGTACGCCGAGACCTTGACCGCCTTGGGCTGCCCGGCCCCTCCGAAGCCTCCGGCCGCCACCGGGACCCGCACGACCCCGCCCTGGCTGCCGTTGCCGCTGGTGCCGGAGCCGTTGTCCCCGACGGACCAGACCCGGCCGCGGTTGTCCGCCCAGATGACGAAGCCGTTCCCGGCGGCCAGGCTTACCGCGTCGTGCAGCGGGCCGCCGCCGTCCGCGGGCAGCGGCACGGCACCGAGCTGCGTCGGGGCGGTCGAGGCAGGGTTCGTCTGGCCGCTGTCGTTGCGCCCGAAGGCCAGGCCCGCCCCGGAGCGGAGCGTGTCGGCGGCCAGCACCGGTGCTGCCGCGGCAGGCGACACGTAGCCCCCGACCAGCGTGGCCAGCACCGTGCCGGCCGTCAGCGCGGCCCAGCACGAGCGGATGGAGCGCCCTGACGTCATGCGGTCCCCCTGACCTGCCGGGGACGGGCGGGGTGCCCCGGAGCCACGAAGTGGACCCGCCGTCCAGGAGGGGCGTCTGTCACCTCCCCGACAGAACGGCGGAAATCCGGTACCGGACCGGTCACCATGCGTGGGTGTCCGCCGACGCGTACCTGCCGTACGTGTCCCGCCTCCCGCTGTCCTGGCCCGACGCGGGCGGCGCGCCGGTGCCCCGCTGGGTGGAGGGCACCCTGCTCTTCGTCGACGTCGCCGGATTCACCGCCCTGTCGGAGCGGCTCGGCCGCACCGGCCGGGCCGGCGCCGAGGAGCTGACCGAGCTGCTCGACGGCGCCTTCGCCCGGCTGCTCTCGGCGGCCTACGAGGACGGCGGCTCGCTGCTCTCCTTCGGCGGAGACGCGCTGCTGCTGTTCTTCGAGGGCGCCGACCACGCGCGTCGGGCAGGCCACGCCGCGGCGGTGATCAGCCGCAAGCCGGGAGAGTTCGGGCCGCTGCGCTCGACGGTCGGGCAGGTGCGGCTGCGGCTGTCCATGGGCGCGCACAGCGGCCGGTTCCTCTTCCTCGTCACCGGTGACGACTCGCGCGTGGTCTTGTTGCTCGGACCGGACACGACCGCCACCGTGCGCCTCGAGCAGCGCGCGGCGGGCGGCCAGGTGCTGGTCGGCCCCTCGTTGGCCGCGGCAGTCCCGGAGGCGGCCGGGCCGGTCGAGGACGGGGCCGCCCTGCTGCGGCGGGTGCCGCGGCCGCCGCTGCAGGGCAACCCCTCGCCACCCGAGCCGGTCACCGCGGCCGCGCGCTTCCTGTCGCCACCCCTGCGGGAGCACATCGCGCAGCGGCCCTCCTCCGAGCACCGCCCCGTCGCCGTCGGGTTCCTGCAGCTCCGCGGCACGGACGCCCTGCTGGCGCTCGCCGAGGACACGGCCGTCGAGGCGGTCGACCGGCTGGTCCGGCGCGCCCAGGAGGCCGCCGCCGAGTACGGCGTCACGCTGCTCGCCACGGACGTCGATGCCGACGGCGCCAAGCTGATCCTCGTCGCCGGAGCCCCCGTGGCGGGGGAGCACTCCGAGGAGCGGCTGCTGCGGGCCTGCCGGGCCGTCCTCGACCAGCCGACGCCGCTGCAGGTCCGGGCCGGCGTCACGTCGGGCCACGTCTTCGTCGGCGACGTCGGCCCGCCGTACCGGCGTACCTTCACCGTCCTCGGGGAGCGGGTCAACCTGGCTGCCCGCCTCATGGGGTCCGCCGCCCCTGGGGAGCTGCGCACCACGCCCGCGGTCCTGGCCCGCTGCGCCTCGTCCTTCCGCACGACAGCGCTGGAACCGCTGCGGCTGAAAGGGATCGCGCAGCCGGTCGACGCCGTCGCGGTGGGCGCTCCGGTGGGCCAGCAGGCAACCACCCACCACGGAGGGCTGATCGGCCGCGAGGCCGAGCTCGCGGTGCTGCACGAGGCGCTGGCGGGGGCACGGGCCGGGACCGGCTCCTGCGTCGAGCTGGCCGGCGAGCCCGGCGCGGGCAAGACGGCGCTGCTGGCCGAGTTCGCCGGCCGGCAGGACGTGCCGTCCCTGCGGGTAGCCGCCGTGCCGTACGAGGCGGAGACGGCCTTCGGCCTGGTACGCCGGGTGCTGCGCCGCGTCCTCGGCGTCGACTCCGACGCGCCGGACACCGACGTCGGGAGGCGCCTCCTGGAGGTGCTGCCGGACGCCTCCGCGCAGGACCTCGGCCTGCTGGCCATGGCCGCCGACGCGACGCTCCCGCCGGCGGCTCCTTCCGGCACCGACGTGGTGCAGGACGAGCTGCTCGTGCCGCGGCTCGCCCGGGCGGTACGACGCGCGCTGCAGTCCCTGGTCAGCGGCCCCGCGCTCCTGGTCGTCGAGGACCTGCAGTGGGCCGACCCGTCCAGCCGGGCCCTGCTGCGCGGCGTGGCGGACCACCTCGGCGACCATCCGTGGCTGCTGTGCGCGAGCCATCGCCCCGCCGGCCCCCTGGTGCAGCCGCTGCTGGGTGGCGAGCTCGTGCCGGTGCCGCCGCTGGCTCCTGACGACGCGACGGAGCTCGTCCACGCCCTCACCGTCGACGCGCCGCTCTCGCCGCACCGGGTCGCCTCGGTCGTCCAGCGGTCCGGGGGCAACGCGCTCTTCCTCACCGAGCTGGTCCGGCTGCAGCGGGACAGCACCGACCTGCCGGACACGGTCGAGGCGGTCGTCCATGCGCGGCTCGACACGCTGCCCGGCTACCTGCTGCGGGCCGTGCGCCAGGCGGCCGTGCTCGGTGCCGCCTTCGACCTGGAGCTGCTCGCCGCGGTGGCCGGCTTCGCCCCCGACCGCACCGAGTGGCGGTTGCTCGAGGGCGTGCTCCGGCGCACCGGCTCGCGGGCTGTGTTCTCGGGCGAGGTCTACCGGGACGTGGCCTACGACTCGCTGCCCTTCCGCGAGCGGCGGCGGCTGCACGGGCTGGCGCTGGTGCACCTGCAGCGGCAGGGCTCGAGCGACGTCGAGCTGCTCGCGCTGCACGCCGCGCAGGCGCACGACGACGGGCCGACCTGGCGATGGTCGGTCGAGGCGGCCCGGCGGGCGGTGGCGCGCGGCGCGCACGAGCAGGCCGTCGTGGCGCTCCGGCGGGCGCTGCTGGCGCACGAGCAGGGCCGGCTCGGTCCTGCCGAGGAGCGCTCGCCGGTGCTGGCTCTGCTCGGCGACGCGCTGGTGCGCGCCGGCCGGGCGGAGGAGGCGCTGGCGGCCTACCGGCGGGCCCGCGCCACCTCACCGAGGGGCACGCACGGCGACCCGGTGCTGTGCCACAAGGAGGCGCTGGCGCGGATCGCGCTCGGCGACCACGCCGGGGCCCGCCGCTGGTTGCGGCGCGGCTTGTCCGCGGCGTGGGACGACCTGCCGGCGCGCCTGGAGCTGCTGGAGTCGCAGGCCGGCGTGATGTACCGGCAGGGGCTCTACCGGGGCGCGCTGCGCACCCTGGAGGAGCTGCTCGCCCTCACCGAGGGCACGGAGCACCGGAGGAGCAACGCGCACGCCCACGACCTGACGCACCTGGTCATGACCACGACCGGAGACCCGCGCCGGGCGGAGCACCGCACGCAGGCCGTCGCGATCTACCGCGACCTGGACGACGTCCAGGGGCTGGCCAAGGCGCTCAACAACCTCGGCCTCGACGCCCTGCACGAGTGCCGCTGGGACGACGCGGTGTCGCTGTTCGAGCAGGCCCGGCAGCTCGACGAGCGGGACGCGAACGACGTGGGTGCCGCCATCGGGGACAGCAACATCGCCGAGGTGCTGCTCGACCAGGGCAGCTGGGACGAGGCGCACCGCCGGCTGGTCCGTGCGCTGCGCACGTTCAGGGCCGAGGGCTTCCGGCTGGGGGTCGCCGAGGTGCTCAACCACCTGGGCCGGCTCGAGACGCGCCGCGGTGATGCGGCCGGCGCCAGAGAGCACCTCGCCGAGGCGGCCGAGCTCGTCTCCGCCATGGGGGCCGAGAGCCTGCTGCCGGACGTCCTCGTGCGGGAGGCCGAGCTGGCGGTCGCCGTGGGCGAGCTCGACGTGGCGGACCGGCTGCTGGACCAGGTCTCCCAGGTCGCCGAGCTGCGCGAGGAGCTGCGGCTGACCGTGCAGCACCAGCAGGCCCTCGTGCTGGCCGGGCGGGGCCGCACCGACGAGGCGGTCGCGCTGCTGCGCCGGGTCGTGACGGCCGAGGCCGGCGACCACCACTTCCGCGCCGCGCTCGCCCGGCACTCCCTCGCGTGGCTGCTCGGCTCCCGGGGCGACCCGGAGGCCACGACCCACCGGGTCGCTGCCTACGAGGCGATGCGGCGGCTCGGCGTGCACCGGTTCCGCGACCCGCTGGCCGGTCAGGAGCCGGTCGTCGTCACCGCGCCGCCGGGGGTGCTCGACCTGACCGCCCACCGCCGGATCGAGGCCGCCGCCGTCTAGCGTCATGCGGGTGAGCAGCACCCGTACCGCCGTCGTCACCGGCGCCAGCAGCGGCATCGGCGCCGCCACCGCGCTCCTGCTGGCCGAGCAGGGCTGGCAGGTCGTCGCCGCGGCCCGCCGGCTCGACCGTCTCGGCGAGCTGGCGCGCCGGCACCCGGCGATCAGGCCCCAGGCGCTCGACGTGACCGATCCGCGGTCCGTCGAGGACCTCGTCGACGCCGTACCGGCCTGTGACCTGCTCGTCGCGAACGCAGGCGGCGCCTGGGACCTCGACCCGATCGGATCCGCCGACGTCGGCACGTGGGCGCGGACGTACGACGTGAACGTGCTGGGCCTGGTCCGGACCGTCCAGGCGCTGCTGCCGGCGCTGCGGGCGTCGCGGGGGCACGTCGTCATGACCGGGTCGACCGCCGGGCGCTGGGTCTACGAGGGCGGCGGGGGGTACGTCGCCGCGAAGCACGCCGTGGCCGCGCTGCGCGAGACGCTGCGGCTGGAGGAGGTGGGCCACGGGCTGCGGGTGAGCGAGGTGGCGCCGGGGATGGTCCGCACCGACGAGTTCTCGCTGAACCGGTTCGGCGGCGACCAAAACCGGGCCGACGCGGTCTACGAGGGCGTCGACGCCCTCACCGCGGAGGACGTCGCGGAGTGCATCGCCTGGGTGGCTGCGCGACCCGCCCGCGTCAACATCGACCTCGTGCAGGTCACGCCGCAGCAGCAGGCTGCCGTGCACAAGGTCGTGCGTGAGCACTGAGCCTCGTCGTGGCTAGGCCCAAGCGGTACGCCGCCGGCCGGGCCCGCGCCCTCGGCCTGCCGACCCGCGGCACCACCAACCCCAACCGCCTCCGGCGCGTCGACCGGCACCTGGCCGCCGTGCACACGGCGCTGCTCCGGGAGGCGGCGGCCCCCCTCGTGATCGACCTCGGGTACGGCGCCACCCCCATCACCGCCGTGGAGCTGCACGAGCGACTGTCCGCCGTGCGGCCCGACGTCGAGGTGGTCGGCGTGGAGATCGACCAGGAGCGGGTCGACGCCGCGGCGGGTGCGACCCGACCGGGCCTGCGGTTCGTGCGTGGGGGCTTCGAGCTGGCCGGCCTGCGGCCCCTGGTGGTCCGGTGCCTCAACGTGCTGCGGCAGTACCCGCTCCAGGAGGCCGCGGCCGCGTGGGAGACGGTGCTCGGCGGCCTGCAGCCGGGGGGTGTGCTGATCGAGGGGACCTGCGACGAGGTGGGTCGCCGGGCCGCCTGGGTGACCCTCGGCCCGGACGGCCCGCGCACGCTGACCCTGGCCGCGCACCTGCAGACCCTCGACCGGCCGTCGGAGCTGGCCGAGCGGCTGCCCAAGGCGCTGATCCACCACAACGTCCCAGGCCAGCCGGTGCACGCGCTGCTGCGCGCGCTCGACGACGCGTGGGACCGGGCTGCGCCCTACGCGCCCTTCGGGCCGCGGCAGCGCTGGGTCGCGGCGTGCGCCGCGCTCGAGTGGGAGCAGGCCGGGCCGCTGCGGCACCGCGAGGGCGAGCTCACCGTCCCCTGGTCCACGGTCGCCCCCGCCTGACCGCTCGCGTCCGCTCGGGTGCACACCTCCGTGCGGGGAGCGAGCGGACGCAACCGGGGTTCAGTCGAGGGGCTCGGGGACCAGGGTGAAGCGCGGGTCCAGGTGCGCGGTGTCGTTGAAGCGCCGCAGCGTCACGTGCTCTCCCAGCACGACGAGCTGGGAGACGCTCCCGTTGTCGGCGCCGACGAAGGCGAACGGCCGCGCGCCGGAGACCCGAGCCAGCAGCGCGCCGATCACGCCGC
>Ga0190269_10001468_pt1 | contig 11316 bp, 12 predicted proteins | sample Popmic249IS_FD_133749 | JGI IMG/M metagenome (GOLD analysis project Ga0190269, IMG submission 133749) | Populus adjacent soil microbial communities from riparian zone of Blue River, Arizona, USA - 249 IS | ecosystem: Environmental > Terrestrial > Soil > Riparian zone | place: USA: Arizona... | reverse complement strand
GCCGACCTGGATGAGACCGAGCACCACGGCCTGCCCGAACGGTGACCAGTAGACCGCCGTGTCGACCGTCACGAGGCCGGTGACGCACACCGCCGACGTGGCGGTGAAGAGGGCGTCGACGAGCCCCGCGCCGGGGGCGGAGCCGGCGCGCGCGAAGGGGGTCATCAGCAGCAAGGTGCCGAGGGCCACCGCGACGGCGAACGCCGTGACGATGACCTGCGCCGGGTGCGTGAGGCGGGGCACCAGGCGGCTGATCAGGCTCACAGGTCCCGGAGCCTAACGGGCCGTCGCAGTCTCAGCGCTTGTGCTGCTGCGCCGCGGCCATGTCCTCCGCGAAGCTCCCCAGCAGCCCGGCCCGCTTGAGCCGGCTCGCGAGGTTGGGCGCGATCACGGCGAGCTTGGCGCCCATCCGGTCCAGGGGCGGCGCCACGAGGACCTCCGGCCTGCGGGTGCGGACCGCCTTGAGCACGGCGTCGGACACCTGGTCGGGCGTGACCGTGCCGAACACCGTCGGCGCCTTGATGTTGGCCTCGGCGAACATGCCGGCCTCGCTGACGAACCCGGGCAGCACGACGCTCACGCCGACGCCGGAGGCGGCGAGCTCGTCGTGCAGCGCGAGGGCGAAGCCGCGCAGGCCGAACTTGGTGGCGTTGTAGAGCGAGGTCCCGGCGCTGGCGGTGAGCCCGGCGAGCGACGAGACGAAGACCATGGAGCCGCTGCCACGCGCGGTCATCACCGGCGTGAGCGCGTGAGCCAGCGCGACGGGGGCGCGCAGGTTGACGTCGAGGGCTCGGTCGACCTGCACGCCGCTGAACGACGAGAGCTGCCCCGTCCCGGGCAGGGCCGCGTTGGCGATGAGGACGTCGATGTCGCCCGCCTTCTCCAGCAGCTCCGCGACGGCGCCGTCGACGGCGAGGTCCGCGACGACGTACCGGCCGCCGACGTCCTCCGCCAGCGCAGCCAGCTCCTCCTCGCGGCGCCCGGACAGCACGAGCTGGGCGCCCTCCGCGGCGAGACGCTGCGCCAGCGAGCGGCCGATGCCGCCGCTCGCCCCGGTGAGCAGCACTGTCTTGTCCTTGAGCACGGCGCCTCCTGTGTCCGAGTCGCCATCCAACACCGTCCGGCGCGCGACTAGGGTCTCCGGGTGCCCAGCCCCCGCCGTACCGCCCTGCTCGCCGCTGCCGTCGCGGGAGGGCTGGTGGCGCGCGAGGCGCGCCGGTTCGCCGCCATCGAGGACCCCGCTGTGCGGGCGCAGGCGGTACGCCGCAAGGTGGCCGTCGCGACGTGGGTGGCCCCCACCGAGGGCCGGCTGATGACCCGGCTGGAGATCGACGCGGCACCGATCCAGGCCTACGTCGACAGCCGCCGGGCCGCCGGGGCGCGCGGCCTGACGATCATGCACGTCGTCGGGGCCGCGGCGGCCAAGGCCGTGCACTCCGTCCCGGCCGGCAACGCCGCCGTGATCGGGAGCCGGATCCGGCCGTTCGACGACATCTCGGTCGGCTTCGCGGTCGACATCGGGCTGGGCACAGACCTGGCGCCGTGCAAGGTCCACCAGGCCGACACCCTCACGCCCTCCCAGATCGCCGACCAGGTGTGGGCGGGCGTGAAGCGGCTGCGTGAAGGCACGCACGACGGCTTCAACACCTCCACCCGGGTGGCGAAGTACGTGCCCGGCTTCCTCATGCGGCCGATGATGCTCGCCACCTCGACGATCCTCGGCGGGCTCGGCCGGCCCGTGCTCGGCCAGGAGGGGAACCCGCTCGGCTCGGTCTTCATCAGCAACGTGGCGCCGCTCGGGGTCGAGGAGGTCTTCCTCGCGCCGGTGCCGTTCGCCCGCACACCGGTCTACCTCAGCATCGGCACGGTCACCGACCGGGCGGTCGTCCGGGACGGCGTCGTCACCGTCGTACCGCAGCTCACGCTGTGCATGACCGGCGACCACCGGCTCGTCGACGGCGTGCAGTGCGCCATCTACTTCGACGCGCTCAAGCGCTACCTCGCCGACCCGGACACCCTCGGCGGCTGACCCCTCGCGTCGAGGGTGGCAGGCTGGCGGCATGCCGACGCTGCACCTGTCCCAGGACCCGGACGCCGACGCGCTGCTCTCGAAGGACCCGCTGGCGCTCCTGCTCGGCATGCTGCTCGACCAGCAGTTCCCGATGGAGTCGGCCTTCGCCGGCCCGTGGAAGCTCAAAGAACGGCTGGGTCACCTCGACGCCTCGCAGATCGCCGAGCTGGACCTCGACGAGCTGACCGCGGCGATGCGCATCCCGCCGGTGGTCCACCGCTACCCCGCGGCCATGGCGGAGCGGGTGCAGCAGGTGTGCGCCTTCCTGGTCGAGCACCACGGGGGCCAGGCGGAGGACCTCTGGGCGGGCGTCACCTCCGGCGCCGAGCTGCTGGCCAGGCTCAGGGCGTTGCCTGGCTTCGGGGAGCAGAAGGCCAAGATCTTCGTCGCGCTGCTGGGCAAGCAGCTCGGCGTGCGGCCCGAGGGGTGGCGCGAGACTGCCGGCGCGTACGGCGAGGAGGGGTCGCGCCGCTCGGTCGCCGACGTGACCAGCAAGGAGACGCTGCTCGAGGTCCGGGCCTTCAAGCAGGAGCAGAAGCGCGCCGCCAAGACGGCCAAGGCCTGACGGTCATCGGGCGACGCGCCGGGTGCGGAAGGGCCCGCTGACCTCGAACGTGACGCCCGTGCCGACGCCGGCCACGCCGCGCTGGGACGAGAAGTACAGCCGCTTGCCGTCCGGGCTGAAGGCCGGGCCGGTGATCTCGCTGCCCTCGTGCCCCGCCAGGCGCACCACCGGGGCGACCTCCCGCCCGGGAGTCAGCAGCACGATCTCGAGGTTCCCGCCGTCCTCCGCGACGAAGATGTCCCCGCTGCGCGACACGACCAGGTTGTCGACCCCGCTCAGGGGAGCCTTGCTGCCCAGCTCGGCCGCGTCGTAGATCGGGGCGCAGCGCTGGTGGCGCACGTCGAGGTCCCAGACCCGGTTGTCGCCCTTGGTCGTGAAGTAGACGTGGTCCGCGTCGAACCACACGCCCTCGCCGCCGTCGAAGGCGGTGGAGCCGGCCGGCCGGTTCGCGGCCTGCGGCAGCAGAGCGGACGTGACCGGCACCCAGGACACAGCGCCCCCGGTTCCGAGGGCCATCGCCTCGAGGGCGCCGGTCGTCAGGTCCGGGTACGACGTGGGCGTGAACCGGTAGAACCGACCGTCCCCCGCGTCTTCCGTCAGGTAGAGCTGCTTGCGCCTGGGGTCGACGGTGACGGCCTCGTGGCTGAACAGCCCGAGCGCAGGGAGCGGGCGTGACGGGGCCACGCCGAGCGGGTCGCACTCGTGCACCATCCCGAGCGGGTGCTCCTCGCACGACAGCCACGTGCCCCACGGCGTCGGGCCCCCTGCGCAGTTGGCGGAGGTCCCGCTCAGGACCCGGTAGGCGTCGACCACCCGGCCGGTCCGGTCGAAGCGCAGGGCGCCGGCGCCTCCGCCCTGCACGGCCAGGCTCTCGCTGTTGGACGTGTAGACCCAGCCGCCGTCGCGCTGCGGGAAGACGGCCCCTCCGTCGGGGTTGCTGTGCCAGGTGTAGCCGCTGCGTCCCACCGCCGTACCGGTGACGGCCACGACGCGGCTGCGGAAGCCGCGCGGGAGCAGCACGCCGTTGCGGTCCGGCCGCTGAAGCGGTCCGTACGGGCCGGTGCCGATCCGCGCCGACCCGCTGTAGGCGTTGTCCCAGAAGCCAGGGCCGAGAGCGGCAACGCCGGCCGCGAGGGCGGTGCTGCGCAGGAAGGACCTGCGGTCCACGTGGATCTCCTTCACGGTCGGGGCATCCCTCGGCCAGGACCCAAGCGGGGCGGAGCGAACGGCAGGCATGGCCTGGTGAACGACCGGGTGAACCCTTCTCGACGATCCCGCTCAGACCTCGAGGAGGACGGTGACCGGGCCGTCGTTGACGAGCGCGACAGCCATGTCCGCACCGAAGGCCCCGGTCTCCACGGTTGCCCCGCGGGCGCGGAGCGCAGCCACGAACGACGACACCACCGGCTCGGCCACCGGGCCCGGCGCGGCGGCCGACCACGAGGGGCGCCGGCCCTTGCGGGTGTCGGCGTACAGCGTGAACTGGCTGACCACCAGCAGCGGGGCGCCCGAGGTCGCGCACGACTCCTCGTCGCGCAGGATGCGCAGCTCGTGCACCTTGCGGGCCAGCGCCTCGACCTGGGCCGCCCCGTCGTCGTGGGTGACGCCGATGAGCACGAGCAGCCCCGTGCCGATGGACCCGACGACCTCCCCGTCGACCGAGACCGACGCCGACGAGACCCGCTGGACGACCGCCCTCACGCGCCCGCGCTCACCCGTCGAGGTCGCGGCCGGGCTCCAGTGCGATGCGGACCGGCCGGTCCACCAGTGCCGCCGGGCGCGGCCGGCCCTCGCGCGTCGGGCCCCCGTTGGCCGACACCACCCCGACCCACGGGAGGAAGACCGCACCGAGGATCAGCCCGAGCTTCCAGCCCAGCGGCACGGGGAGCGCGACCGCCAGGACGAAGCACAGCAGGCGGATGCCCTGGGTCATGGCATACCGCCGCTGCCGCAGCCGACGGTCCTCGCTGCCCGACCGTCCCGCGGTCGTGATCACGGTCGGCTGGCGGGTCATGCGCTCCAGTGTGCGCCCTCGTCGTACCGTTTCTGCCATGACCCTCGCCACAGAGCGCCAGACCGACCGGCAGACCTTCGACTCGCTCGAGCCCGAGACCGGCCAGGTCTACGCCACCTTCCCGGTCCACACCGCCGACGACGTGGACGCTGCGGTCGCCCGGGCCCGGGAGGCGGCGACCTGGTGGGTCGGCCTCGGCTTCGACGGCCGCAAGCAGCGGCTCGACGCGTGGCGCGTGCAGATCGCCAAGCGCCTCGACGAGATCGCGGAGGTGATGCACCGCGAGAACGGCAAGCCGGTGGCCGACGCGATGATCGAGCTCGCGCTCACCGTCGACCACCTGCACTGGGCGGCCAAGAACGCGCGCAAGGTGCTCGGCCAGCGGCGGGTGCCGAGCGGCCTCCTGATGGCCAACAACGCGGCGTTCCTGGAGTACCAGCCGCTCGGCGTCGTCGGCGTCATCGGCCCGTGGAACTACCCGATCTTCACGCCGATGGGCTCCATCGCCTACGCGCTGGCCGCCGGCAACGCCGTGGTCTTCAAGCCGTCGGAGTACACGCCGGCGGTGGGCAAGTGGTTCACCGACCTGTTCGCCGAGGTCGTGCCGGAGCAGCCGGTGCTGCAGCTCGTGACGGGTCTCGGCGATACCGGCGCCGCGCTGTGCCGCTCCGGCGTCGACAAGGTCGCCTTCACCGGCTCGACCCGCACCGGCAAGAAGGTGATGGCAGCCTGCGCCGAGACGCTGACCCCGGTGCTCATGGAGTGCGGTGGCAAGGACGCGATGATCGTCGACGACGACGCCGACGTGGTCGCCGCGGCCGATGCGGCGCTCTGGGGCGGCATGGCCAACGCCGGCCAGACCTGCATCGGCATCGAGCGCGTCTACGCCACGGAGAAGGCCTACGACGGCTTCGTCGCCGCACTGCGCGAGAAGGTCGCCAAGCTCCAGGCCGGTACGTCGTACGGGCACATCACCATGCCGTCGCAGGCCGAGATCATCAAGGCGCACATCGACGACGCCCTGGAGCACGGCGGCACCCTGGTGAGCGGCGGCAAGGTCGAGGGGACCCTCGTGGAGCCGACGGTCATCGTGGACGTGCCGGAGGAGTCGCTGGCGATCAAGGAGGAGACCTTCGGGCCGACGCTGACCGTGACCAAGGTGAAGGACGTCGACGAGGCGGTCACGCACGCCAACGCCACGACCTACGGCCTGGCGGGCGCCGTCTACAGCAAGCGCCGCGGCATGGAGATCGCCCGCCGGCTCCGGTCGGGCATGACCAGCATCAACGCGGTGCAGAGCTTCGCGAGCGTGCCGTCGCTGCCGTTCGGCGGCACCGGAGACTCGGGCTTCGGCCGGATCCACGGGGAGGACGGGCTCAAGGAGTTCGCCTGGGCCAAGGCGATCACCAAGCAGCGGATGCGCCCGTTGCTGACGCTGACGTCCTTCGACCGCACGAAGAAGGCCGACGAGCTGCTCGTCAAGACGGTGCGGTTCCTCTACGGGCGGCGCTGACCGGCGTACCGGACGGGGTGTCACCGACCCGACAGACAGGGCACGTCGGGCGGGCGCACTGTGCGGGCACCCCGCACTGACCCGGAGAGGAAGGCCCCCTGTGAGCCTGCTCGCGCGCAAGCACCACTACGACAAGCTGGCGGACATCCCGTTCTTCGCCGGCTGGACGGCCGACGAGCTCTCGCACGTCGACCGGGTGGCCGACTACGTCGACTACCAGCCGATGGAGCACCTGATCAAGCAGGGCACGACCGGCTACGAGTTCATCGTGATCCTCGCCGGCGAGGTCGAGGTGGTCATCGACGGTCACGTGGTGGCGACCCTGGGCGCGGGCGACCACGTCGGCGAGATGGCGCTGCTCGACGGCTCGCCGCGCAACGCGAGCGTCGTCGCCAAGACGCCGGTGAAGGCGCTGCTGGTCGGCTCCCGCGAGTTCCGCGCGCTGGTGGACCAGGTGCCCAGCCTGGACCGCAAGCTGCTGATCAGCCTGACGCAGCGGCTGCGGGCCAACGCGCAGGGCTGAGCCCCTCTGCAGGACACCCGGGGGCAGGCGCCGGAGCACCGGTGGCCTGCCCCCGGGCCGCTGCTACAGGCCCTTGGGCTCCGGCAGCAGGTCCTGGTACGCCGGTGCCCGCTTCTCCGCCTTCGCCGTGAAGGACTCCATCAGGTCGGCCGGCTGGAACATCCCCGCCTGCCACGTCGCGATCTGCTCCAGGCTGTCGTCGACGCCGTGGTCACGCGCGTAGTTCAGCGCGACCTTAGTGCCCCACAGCACCAGAGGGGACTTCGTCGCGATCTCCCGCGCCGTCTCGAGCACCCCGGCGACCAGCGCCTCGTGGTCGTCGTAGAGCCCCTGCACCAGCCCGACCTCGTAGGCCCGCTCCGCGCTCATCCGGCGGCCCGTGAAGGCCAGCTCGCGGGCCACGCCCTCCGGGACCACCCGGCCGAGGCGCTGCAGCGTCCCGACGTCGGCGGTCATGCCGACGTTGATCTCCTGCACCACGAAGAAGGCGTCGCGGCTGGCGTAGCGGCAGTCCGCCGCGGTCGCGAGGTCGACGGCGCCGCCGATGCAGCCGCCCTGCACCGCGACGAGCACCGGGATGCGTGCCTTCTCCAGCGACGTCATCGTCCACTGGAGGGTCTTGACCATCGAGCGCAGCCTCGCCTGGCGCCTGCCGGGCTCGGCGTCCGCGTCGGGCTGGCTGGCGAACACCGACAGGTCCATCCCGGCGCTGAAGTGCTTGCCGGTGCTGGAGATGACGACGACGCGCGCGGACCCCTCGTCGCTCAGCGCCGTGACGATCTCGGGGAGCTCGGTCCAGAACTCCTTCACCATCGTGTTGAGCTCGTCGGGGCGGGACAGGACGACGTGGGCGACGCCGTCGGAGACGGAGACGTCGAAGCAGCGGTAGGCCATCCCCCGATCCTCCCCGATGCCCTTATACGGTCAGCAGGTGGCTGTCCTGGAGATGCGCGGCGTCACCGTCGTCCGTGACGGGGCGACCCTCCTCGCCGACGTCGACTGGACGGTCGAGGAGGACCAGCGCTGGGTCGTGCTGGGGCCGAACGGCGCCGGCAAGACCACCCTGCTGGCCGTCGCCAGCGCGTCGCTCTTCCCGTCGGCCGGTTCCGTGACGCTGCTGGGGGAGCGGTACGGCGAGGCGAACCTCGGCGAGCTCCGCACCCGGGTCGGGCTGTCCACCGCCCTGCTCGCCGACCGGGTCCCGCCGCACGAGCGGGCCCTCGACGTGGTCGTGACCGCGGCCTACGGCGTGGTGGGCCGGTGGCAGGAGCGGTACGACGACACCGACACCGCGCGCGCCCAGGACCTGCTCGCCCGGGTCGGCCTGCGGGCCTTCGCGCAGCGGAGGTTCGGGACGCTGTCGGAGGGGGAGCGCAAGCGGGTGCTGCTGGCCCGGGCGCTGATGACCGACCCGGAGCTGCTGCTGCTGGACGAGCCGGCGGCGGGACTGGACCTGGGCGCCCGCGAGGCGCTGCTGCGGCTGCTGGCGCGGCTCACCGCCGGGCCGACGCCGACGGTGCTCGTGACGCACCACGTGGAGGAGGTCCCGGTGGGGACGACCCACGCGCTGCTGCTGGCGCGGGGCCGGGTGGCGGCGGCCGGGCCGGTGGCGTCGGTGGTCACCGCGCCGCTGCTGTCGCAGGCCTTCGGGATCCCGCTCGTGGTCGACCACGCCGGGGGCCGCTGGGCTGCCCGCTCCGCCTGACGGCCCGGCGGTCGGCGTACCGGCCCGCACGTCGTTCGCTTGATCACCAGGAGAACGGCCCACGACTCGCCGGGTGTGTCGTGGGCCAGCGTCCTGGTGATCATGGAAACCACGGGGCCGGTACGACGACGGCCGCCGCCCTCCAGCAGGGGGGCGACGGCCGTCGGGGAGGCTCGGGCTACGCGGGAACCAGGTGGCTCTCGTCGTGCCACTCGAGGGCCGTCTCGCGCAGCGTCGGCTCGTAGGCCTTGCCGTGGTGCGCGCAGAAGAGCAGCTCGCCGGCGGCGAGCACGACGCGGACCCTGGCCTGCGCTCCGCAGCGGTCGCAGCGGTCGGCGGCGGTCAGGGAGGGGGTGCCGGCGGGGGTCATGGTCTCGGCCACGCCCTCCACAACACCACACGGATCGGTCGCGTTCCCAGTCGGGGAGGATGTGCGGCGTGTCGCACGTCACCGCCCCCCTGTCCGGTCCCCTCGGTGGCCCCCTCGACGGGCTGCTCGTGGTCGACTTCTCCCGGGTCCTGGCGGGCCCGTTCGCCACGATGATGCTGGCCGACCTGGGCGCCCGGGTGATCAAGGTCGAGCGGCCGGGGACCGGCGACGACTCGCGGTCCTACGGGCCGTTCGTGGCCGGTGAGTCGCTCTACTTCGCCCGGGTCAACCGCGGCAAGGAGTCGGTGGTGCTCGACCTCGGCGACGAGGGCGACCTCGAGCTCGTCCGGGAGCTGGTCCGGCGGGCGGACGTGCTGGTGGAGAACTTCCGCCCGGGTGTGATGGCCCGCCGGGGGCTCGGACCGGAGGACTGCCTCGCCCTCAACCCCGACCTCGTCTACTGCTCGATCTCCGGCTTCGGCCACAGCGGTCCCTGGAGCCAGCGCCCGGCCTACGACGCGGTGGTGCAGGGGATGAGCGGGATCATGGCGATCACCGGCGCCGAGGACGGGCCGCCGGTGAAGCCCGGCTCGCCGGTGGCCGACCTGTCGGCGGGTCTCTACGCCTTCGGTGGCATCCTCGCCGCGCTCAGGGGCGGCCGGGGCACCCACCTCGACGTCGCGATGTACGACGCCACGGTGTCCCTCCTCGAGGGCGCGGCGCTGGCCTGGCTCGTGACGGGGGAGGAGCCGCCGCGGATGGGCAACGCGCACTACACGATCGCGCCGTTCGACACCTTCCCGTGCGCCGATCGGGAGATCACCGTCTGTGCGGCCAACGACATGCTCTTCGGTGCCCTCTGCAGCGCCCTCGGGCTCCCGGGGCTGCTCAGCGACCCGCGGTTCGCCAGCAACGCGCTGCGGCACGACCACCGCGACGAGCTGAAGGCCGAGATCTCCGCCGTGCTGCGGACGGCGAACGCGACCCACTGGCTGGCGGTGCTGGAGGCGGCGGGCGTGCCGAGCGGGCCGATCGCCTCGGTGGAGGAGGCCGTGGGATCGGAGCAGTCCAGGGCGCGGCGGATGGTCGTCGACGCCGGCGGCCTCCCCGTGCCCGGCCAGCCGGTCAAGCTCTCCGCCTGGGAGGACCCGGCGACCCGGCCCGCCGCCCCGGGGCTCGACGAGCACGGCGAGGCGGTCCGCAAGGAGCTGCGGGAGAGGCTCAGCCCAGGAGGCTGACGGGCACGTCGGCGTACCGGGACCTGAGGTACTCGCCGAGCCCCTTGGCCTGCGGGTCGAACCGGGTGCTCGCCGCCACGCCCTCGCCGAGCAGGCCGTGGACCACGACGTTGACCGCGCGCAGGTTCGGCAGCGGGAAGACCGACACCTCGAGCCCGTCGGCCTCCGGGAGTAGCGCCCGGAACGCCGGCTCGTCGAGCCACGACAGCAGCCAGGCGGCGGCCTCGTCCGTGCGGGCCCAGAAGCCGACGTTGGCGTTCCCGCCCTTGTCGCCCGACCGCGCGCCGACCACCCGCCCCAGCGGCACCCGCTGCGTCATCACGTCCGCGCCGGGCCGAGGGGCCACTCGTGAGGACGCAACAGCGAGGGGTTCCCCAGGCAGGGTGTGGGGGACGACCTCGCGGCGGCCGTCGTGGTGGACCACGACGTGCTCCACCACCTCGGCCGGGACGAGGGCGGGCCAGTAGACGCCGTACGGCGCCCCGTCGCCGGGCGGCGAGGTGAGCGTGAACCCCGGGTAGGACGCCAGCGCCAGCTCGACGGCGGCGTTGGAGAAGGCCCGGCCGACCACCTGCGGCGAGGGGTCCTTGGCCGTCACCCGGAGCAGCGCCGCCGCCTGCTCGTTGGTCGGAGCGTCCTCCCGGTCGAGCCGCACCAGCCGGTGCTCGAGCACCTCGGGCTGGACCGGCAGGGCGTCGCGCAGCCCCTCGAGCGCCAAGGAGGCCTTCTCCTCGACGTCCAGCCCGGTGAGGACGAACTCCATCCGGTTGCGGTGCCCGCCGATGAGGTTGAGGGCGACCTTGACCTGGCCGCTCGGCGGCCCGCCCCGGACGCCGCTGATGCGGACCCGGTCCTCGCCCTCCTGCGACAGCCGGATCGTCGAGAAGTCGGCGACCACGTCCGGCCCGGCGTAGAGCGGCCCGGCGATCTCGTAGAGCAGCTGCGCCGTGACCGTCCCGACCGTCACGGCGCCGCCGGTCCCTGGGTGCTTCGTGATGACCGAGGAGCCGTCCTCGTGCAGCTCCGCGACCGGGAAGCCCATCCGCAGCGGCTGTGCCACCTCCTCGCGCCAGAAGGAGTAGTTGCCGCCCGTCGCCTGCGTGCCGCACTCGATGACGTGCCCGGCCACGACGGCCCCGGCGAGCTGGTCGAACGAGGAGCGGCCCCAGCCGAAGCGGGCCGCGGCCGCTCCGACCACGAGCGAGGCGTCCGTGACGCGGCCCGTCACGACGACCTGGTGTCCCGCGCCGGTGAGCTCGGCTTCGGCAGCCCGTTGGCGGCCAACGCCTACCTCGGCGCCTGGGGCATCGTCGACTG
>Ga0190269_10001467_pt1 | contig 11321 bp, 5 predicted proteins | sample Popmic249IS_FD_133749 | JGI IMG/M metagenome (GOLD analysis project Ga0190269, IMG submission 133749) | Populus adjacent soil microbial communities from riparian zone of Blue River, Arizona, USA - 249 IS | ecosystem: Environmental > Terrestrial > Soil > Riparian zone | place: USA: Arizona... | reverse complement strand
TCGCCGCCGCCTCGGGTCGGGCGGCGGCGGTGAGGCGGATGCCCTCCGCGTTCGCGCCGGCGTCCGGGATGCCGTACGCCTCCTGGCGGGTCTTGTTAATGATCTTGGACGCTTTCCCGAGCCGGCCCACCACCCCGCCCAGACAGATCAGCGCCTCGGCCGCCGCCCGGGATCGCGGGAACACACCCATGAAGCCGTGCAGCACCGGGTGCACCGCGACGTCGTCCGGCAGGTAGCGGGCGCCCAGCGACCGGATGGCTCGCAGAGCGGCGACGTCCTGGTGCGGTTCACCACCCTGGGGATAGGCGATGGACAGGCAGCGTACGCCGTCGCCGGCGGCCAGGACCGCCTCGATCATGGTGGTCGCGATGCTGATCGACGGCGGGACCAGCACGGCCGTCAAGGTGCCGAACAGCTCGCGGTCCACCACCACGCCCGCGCGGGCGAGATCCCCGCAGACGGCGTCGACCTGCCGCCACGCGGCAAGCGAGTCGGCCAGCGGGACGTCCTTGCAGTACGGCAGGTTGTAGCCGATCCCGCCGCCCTCGAAGGACAGGAAGCCGGAGGCCAGCGAAACGGCGAACAGGTCTCGGGCGTCCGGTGAGCCGTGCCGAACCTCCAGCGGCACAGAAACCGCCGCGGCCAGTTCCCGGCCCCGTTGCCAGCCGTGCGCGACGAGCGGATAGCCGTTCAGATCGCCCGGATCGCGCGCCAGGGTCTGCGCGGCGGTCCGGAACCGCTTCAGCCGGGTGTGCGAGTCGATGGTGACCGACAGAATGTCCGGCCGGCCCTGGGCCTCGAGTTCGGTCAGCAGCCGCAGCATGCCGGCGTGGTCGCCGACCCCGCAGCGCGGCTGCACGAGCGGGCGGTCGGTGTCAGTGACTCGGCTGAGCAGGCGGGCGGGCGCACAGACGAGCCGGGACCGCAGGTGGGAGACCGTGTCGGCCCAGTCCGGCAGCGTCCTCGCCAGGCTCCGCCCGATGCCGAGGTCGGCCAGCTCAGGCATGGTCGTACTGCCGGTGGCGGGCCGCGCGCAACTCGTCGAGCACCGGCGGCAGGTCCTCCGGGTCGGCGACGATGCGGTCGACCCCCAGCTCGTAGAGGCGCTCATGGGCGTCGGCGTCCTTGACCGCGCCGACCGACAGGTTGCCGCCCAGCACCACCGGACAGCCGAGCAGGCCGGACTGCCGCAGGTGCGGAAGGTCGAGCAGGTCCTGGTAGGCGTGGCCGTTGAGGCTGCCGATCACGACAGCCTCCGCCCACGGCCGGGCCTGCCAGGCGTCGCCGAACTCGTACAGGGTTGTGCACGCCCCGAGGTTGACCACCTCGAAACCGCCTGCGCGCAGGCGCATGGCGATCAGGTGATTCGCCACGACGTGCGCGTCGCTGGCGGCGACGCCCAGAATGATCGTTCGCCGATCGAGTGCCATCTCTGCCTCCGTGTGCGGTCAGTCGTCGAATGCGGCGAAGGTGCTCCGGCGGCCCACGCCGGCCAGCTGGGCGACGTCGTACTCGACGGGGTCGGCGGCCGACAACGAGTCGAAGACCCGGCTGATCGCCGGCGCCAGGCCCCATACCTCCTCGTACGGCGGCCAGCCCGGATGCCCGTCGGCGTCGTCCGCGGCCCGGGCGAACAGGTAGTTGGGCCACGACCGGCTCATCGGGAACCGATGGTGATAGTCGTGCACGCAGGTGTCGCCGGTGACCACGAGATAGCGGGCCGGCAGGTGCACCAGCACCATCCGCGCCGCCCACCGCAGCCATGGCCGGACGGCATCGGTCCGCGGCGCCGGCTCGCCGAGGAAAACCGCGGCGGTGAGCCCGGCGAAGTACTCCCGGCCGGTGCGCCGGGTGGCGTGCCGTGGCGGGAAGGTGTGCTTGACGCACAGCCGCAGGGTGTTGCTGATCTGGTAGGGGACCGTCAACGGCACCACCCAGGCGAGCAGCGCCACCGGCCACGCCGACCAGAGCGTCACGACAACCGCCGCCGAGGCGTAGCCGGCGACCGTGGCCACCGCGAACGTCCGATCGGCACGGTGCAGGCAGGAGTGCCCCCGGGCGATCAGGAACCGGACGTGGAACAGCGGGGACAGCAGGGTCAGCACCAGCCGTCGCCACATCTGCCGCCGCGTCATGCCGGGGCGCAGCCGCAGACCCACGAGGAACGCCTGGACGGTCGGATCGTGCACGGTCATGTGGCGCACGGCGTGGTGCTCGCGAACGTGCTCCTCGGCGTACCGATCCAGGTTCTGCACGACGAGCAGGCCGGCGATCAGCGATCCCACCGCGCGGTCGGCGGGCCGGGAACCCCACATGTTGCGGTGCGCGCACTGGTGATAGATCAACATCCGCAGGTTGCGCATGCCGTGCAGGGTCATCGCCCAGCCGAGCGGCAGCAGCATCAGCCACCATCCGGCCGCCACCACCGACGCGGCGCTCACGCCCACACCCGCGACCATGGCGGTGAAACCCGCCAGGACGTGCCAGGTCGGGGTCAGCCGGGTCGCGGGCTGGCCGGCATAGGCCTTCCCGGTGAGAAAGGTGAGCGGGCGCTGCAGCAACGCCGGTAACCGCCGCATCGATTCCCGCGGATCGGCGTACGCCGGGACGTCGATCATCCCAGCTCGATTTTCTACCGTCATGACCACTCCTGTTCCGAAGGTGATCGACCGGACGGGAATACACACCGCCCGCAGCCAAGCTAAACACGTGCGGTCCAGGATGAATACGGTTTCGCTCGGCGAATTAAAGGGCGACCACGGGCCGTCCGGACCCCCTACCGTGGTATCGGTCCGGACACCGCGACCGATGCCCGGAATCTCGAAAATCGGTCTATAGCACTGGCCCCCGGGCGGCTCCTACGGTTGGGGAAACGGATCGGAAGGAGGCCGACATGGCGCAGGGCGCAGTCGCCTCGGCAGATGCCAGCATCGCTATGAACACGCATGAACGGCAGGTCCTCGACAATTTTTACCGACGCTTTCCCTATCCATGGCGGCCGATGAGAATCGAACGGCTCACGGATCCCGGCTTCGGCGCCCGCTTCCTCTGCCAGGACCTGGGCGATTACACCGGGCGGCGCATTCCGGAGAACCCGGCGATCTGGGTGGCGGGCTGCGGCACCAATCAGGCGCTGCTGACGGCGCTGCGTTTCCCGCAGGCCCGGGTGCTGGGCACCGACGCCTCCGCACGATCCCTGCAGATCTGTGCCGAGTCCGCCGCGGACCTCGGGGTCGACAACCTGGAGCTGGCCCAGGAGGGGATCACCCAGGCGTCGCGCACCGACGAGTTCGACCACGTCATCTGCACCGGGGTGATCCATCACAACCCCGATCCGCGGGCCTGCCTCCAACGGCTGTCCCAGGCGCTGCGGCCGGACGGAGTCCTGGAGCTGATGGTGTACAACGCCTTCCACCGGCGCGAGGCCGTCGTCTTCCAGGAGGCCTTGCGCCTGCTCGATCCGGAGCGGGCCAGCAACGACATCGGATGGGCGCGCCGCCTGGCCGGCCGCGCCGGCGCGGACACCGCGCTGGGCCGGGAGTTCGCGGCGTGGGAAGAGCCGTCGGACGAGGCTTGGGCCGACACCTGGATGCACCCGTGCGAGCACACGTACACCGTGGACGGTCTGTGGGATCTCGCCGTCTCCTGCGGCCTTCAGGTGGAGGCCCCCACGGTGAACCAGTTCGACCAGGTGACCGGCGACTGGCTCTGGCACCTCGACCTGGACGACTCGGAGCTGCAGGAGCGCTTCGACGCGCTGGACGACCGGGCCCGCTGGCAGCTGGTGAACCTGCTGCGCCTCGACAGGTCGCCGATGCTCTGGTTCTACCTCACCCCGCAGGGACGGCCCCGGGTAACCGAGCGGGATCGCAACGAGGCCTTCCTGGACACCGTGTTCACCCGAACCCGCACGGGCCGCCAGGTGCACGTCCTGGACGAGTCGGGGCGCGGATATCACCGCACCGACGGCGTCGGGCTGTTCCCGGCCGGCCGGCCGTCAGCTGCCGTCCGGGCAGTGCACGAGGCGGCGGACGGCGTCCGCCCGATCCGCCGGATCCTCGCCGATCTCGGTGAGGTCACGCCGTACCGGGTGCACCGAGCCCGGATGGCGCTGACCACGAGCCGCTTCCCGTACCTCACGGCGGTGACCGGCCGTGCTGCCTGACCCGGACGTCGCCGACGACCTCGAGAAGCTGTGGCGGCCCACGTGGCTGTGCCTCGGCCGCACCGCCGGCCTGACCGGCTCCGGCGCCCAGGCCGGCCGGGAGGTCCTCGGCGAGGGCGTGCTCCTCGTCCGGCAAGGATCGGGCCGGCTTGACGCGTTCGTCAACGCCTGCCGGCACCGCGGCCACGAACTTGTCCGGTGCGGTGAGACGGTCCGCCGCGGCGCCCTCTGGTGCGCCTACCACGCCTGGAGCTACAACCTCGACGGCTCCCTGCGCAAGGCCCCCGGCCTCGCGTTCGGAGAGTCCGCCGACCCGGCCGGCCTCGGGCTGTTGCCGGTCGCGTCGCACGAGTGGCATGGGTGGACGTTCGTCAATCCCAGTGGCGACGCCCCGCCGATGACCGACCCGATGGCCCGCACCAGCGCGCCGGAGATCCGCGACCGCGCCGCCGGCGAGCCGGTGAAGTCACGGACCGTCGTCGTCGACCAGCCATGGCGTGCCGTGTTCGACGCCTTCCGGGGCGGCTCGCTGCCCGTCGCCGTACCGGACGAGGTGCTGTTCGCCACCCGCTGGGCCAACCTGCTCATCGCCGGCACGGCCGACCGGCTGATCACCTGCCGGATCACCCCGAAGACGGCGGCACAGACCCGTTGTGACGTCGAGGTCCTGGCCTGACCCCCGCCCCGTCCGTCACCCGCCGGAGGTACCCACATGACCGAGATCCAGATCGACCACATGCCCCCGCTCGACCCGGCCGACCCGCGCCAACTGCTGCTGCTGCAACGGCTCTCCGCCTCCGCGGACGGACGCCCCGCCGGCGCGATCCCCCGCCTGCGGCCGGGAGCGCCCGCCCCGATGGCGGCCCGGCAGCGGCGGATGTGGTTCCTGCACCAGCTCGACCCGCAGTCGGCCGACTACCACGTGCCGACGGCGACCCGGTTGACCGGCCCGATCGACCAGGCCGCCCTGGCCCGCGCGCTCGACACCGTGCTGGCCCGGCACGAGGCGCTGCGCACCGCGTTCGTCAGCGACGCGGCCGGCGAGGTGGGCCAGGTGGTGGACCCCACCGGCCGCGCCGGTCCGATCGTCGAGGACCTGTCCGGCGAAGCGGACCCGGAATCGGCGCTGCGGGAACGGCTCGCCGGCGCCGTCCGGGAACCGTTCGACCCGTCCACCGGCGACACCTTCCGGGTCACCCTGTTCCGGCTCGGCAGCCGCCTGCACGTGCTCCTGATCAACGCCCATCACCTGGTCTTCGACGGCTGGTCGGCCCGCGTCCTGCAGCGCGAGCTGGCTGCCGCGTACGCCGCCGCGCTGTGCGGCGATCAGCCCACCCTGCCCGCGCTGACACTGCGTTACCGCGATTTCGCCGCCTGGGACGCCGCACGGCTGGACAGCGACCGGGCAGTGCGCAGTCTGGGGTATTGGCGGGACCGGCTGGCCGGGCTCACTCCCCTGCCGCTGCCCCGGGACGACCGGAGCGGCGCCGGCCAGGCCGGTGAACTCGTCTTCGGGCTGGGCGCCGACCTGACGCCCGCGCTGCGCGCGCTGGCCCGGGCGCACCGGACTTCGCTGCAGACCGTGCTCCTGGCCGCCTGGCACGCGGTGCTGGCCCGGCTGGGCGGCGGTCGCGACGTGGCCGTGGGTGTCCCGGTGTCCGGACGCGAGGCGCCCGGCAGCGAGGACCTCGTCGGGCTCTTCGGCACCACCGTGGTCATCCGGGCCTGCGTCGACCGGCAGCAGGAGTTCACCGCGCTGCTGGAGAGCGTCCGGGAGCGCACCGTCGAGGCGTACACGCACAGCGCGGTCCCCCTCGACGTGGTCGTCGCGGCACTGCCGGCGGAACGTCGCTCCGGGCCGACGCAGGTATACAGCGCGCTGTTCGACTTCGAGGAGACGGACGGCGCAGAGTGGACGCTCCCCGGCTGCACCGGTGAGCCCGAGCCGGTGCCCTTGATCGTCGCGAAGGCGCCGCTCGACCTGTACGTGAGCGCGGACGGCGACCGGCTGGACGGCCGGCTCACCTACGACGGCAGCCAGATCAGCCCGGACGCGGCGGGCCGGATCCCGGCGGCGCTTCGCGGACTGCTGGAGGCCGTGGCAGCCGACCCGCGGGTGTCGCTGGCCAGCCTGGCCGGGCCCGAGACTGCCGGGCCCGGCAGCAGCTCCCGAGCCGATGCCCCACCCGCGGCGGACGGCGGGGACCGCTACCCTGCCGTCGCAGCCGTGCTGGCCGACATGCTGGGCCTCGACGACATCGGCCCGGACGAGGACTTCTTCGAGCTCGGAGGCCATTCGCTGCTGGCGGTCAAGGTGATCGAGCGGATCCAGCGTGAGCTGGGCGCCCGGATCAGCCTGCGGACGTTCTTCGACGACCCCACCGCGGCCGGAGTGGCCGGAGCCCTCGGCGGCAGGCAGAGCGGGCCGGCTCCGGAGGTGCGCGGCGGCGCCCCCGCCGAGACCGTCCGGGCCCCGCTGTCGTCCGCGCAGCACCGGCTCTGGCTGCTCGACCAGACCCGGGGCGAGGCCGCGGACACCACTGTGCCGATCGCGCAGCGGCTGCACGGTCCGCTCGACGAGGACGCCCTGCGCGGCGCTCTGGCGGACCTCGTCGCCCGGCACCGGGTGCTGGGCAGCCGCGTGACGATGGGGGACGACGGGCCGGTACAGGTGAGCGGACCGGTGGTCGAGGTCCCGGTGATCCGGCACGACCTGCGCGGCCGGGAGGGCGTCGAGGAGCAGGCCGCCGCCCTGGTGGCCGCGGAATGGCGGCGGCCCGTGGACCTGGCCGCCGGACCGGCGCTGCGGGTGACCCTGATCCGGCTGGCCGATACCGACCACATCCTGTTCGTGGTGATCCACCATGTCGCCTTCGACGGCGGCTCCTGGGACGTCTTCCACCGCGACCTGGGCGAGTTGTACCGGGCCCGGATCCACGGCGACCGCGCCGACCTGCCCGAGCTGCCGATCCAATACGCCGACTACGCGCAGGCCGAACGGGCGCACGCGCAAGGCCCGGACACGGGCGCCGGGCTGCGCTACTGGCGCGAGCGGCTGGCCGGGCTGGCTCCGCTCGACCTGCCCACCGACCGGCCCCGCCCTCGGCACGCTTCCGGCAGGGGCGCCGCACGCACCTTCACCGTGGACGCGCAGCAGACGGCCGCCCTGCGCCGGCTCGGCGGGCAGCACGGCGCCACCCTGTTCATGACCCTGATGACCGCGTTCCAGGCATTGCTGCACCGGTACACCGGCTCCACCGACGTCGCGGTGGGCTGCCCGGTGGCCCAGCGCTCCTGGCCGCACACCGAGGACCTGATCGGCTGCTTCTTCACCTCGCAGGTGATCCGCTCCGATCTGTCCGGCCGGCCCTCCTTCGCCGAGGCGCTCGGCCGCGTCCGCGACAACGTGCTCGACGCGCTGGAGCACGGCGATGTGCCGCTGCACCGGTTGTCCGAGGACGGCGGCCCGGACGGCGACGCGCTGTTCCAGGTCCTGTTCACCTTCGAGCGGCCCGGCCTGGCGGGCACCGACCTGGCCGGACTGCGCACCGAGCCGTACCCGCTGGAGACCCGGACCACGAAATGCGACCTGATCCTGTCGGTCGACGACTCCGGCGCCGAGCTGAGTGGATACGTCGAGTACTCCACGGACCTGTTCGACCCGGACACCGTGGACCGGATGATCGGCCACTGGCGGACCCTGCTGGCCGCGGCCGCCGACGCGCCGGGCGCCGCGATCGCCGAGTTGCCCATGCTGACCCCGGACGAGCGGGCGCACTGGTCCGGCCTGGCCGGCCCCGACCGGGCCCTGCCCGCCGGCGCGACCCTGCACGGGCTCGTGGAGCAGCAGGCCGCCCGGACGCCCGATGCCGTCGCCGTCGTCTGCGACGACGAACGGATCACTTTCGCCGACCTGGACCGGCGGGCCAACCAGCTCGCCCACCACCTGCGCGGACGCGGCGTCGGACCGGACGTCACGGTATCGGTCATCGCCGAGCGCAGCCCGGAGCTGATGGTGGGCCTGCTGGGCGCGCTCAAGGCCGGCGGCGCCTACGTGCCGATCGACCCGGCATACCCCGTGGACCGGCTGCAGTATCTGATCGAGAATTCCCGTTCCCGGGTCATCCTCACGCAGGACCGCTTCCTGGACCGGGCGCCGGCAGACACCGGCGCGGACGTGCTCAGCCTGGACGGCGACGCGCACCGGTGGGCCGACGAGCCGGTGCACCGCCCCGATGTTCCTGTGCACCCGAACAACCTCGCGTTCGTCGTCTACACCTCCGGCACCACCGGGCGGCCCAAGGGCGTCCAGGTCGATCATGTCGGCGCGGTCAACTACCTCACCTGGGCGGCCGACAACTACCCGGGCGGCGGCGACCTCGGAACGGTGGTGCACTCGGCGGTCAGCTTCGACCTCACCATGCCGGCGTTGTTCCAGCCGCTGGTGACGGGCGCCGGGCTGCGCCTCATCCGCGAGGCGGAGAGCCTGGACAAGCTGGTCGAGGCGCTGACCGGCACGGAGACGTTCGGGTTCGTCCGGCTCACCCCGTCGCACCTGCGGTACCTCGCCGAACGGTTCGCCGGCACCGGCGAGCGCCTCAGCTGCCGCGGCTGGGTCGTCGGTGGTGAGGTGTTCGACCCGGGCGTCGCCGCTGCCTGGCTGCGCATCCAGCCGGACGCCCGCATGATCAATCACTACGCGCCCAGCGAGACAGTGGTGGGCCGGGTGATCTGGCCGGTGCCCGCCGACTTCGGCGCCGGCAACCGCGGTGCCGTACCGCTGGGCCGGCCGATCCAGAACACCCGCCTGCACGTGCTCGACCGCTCGGGCGAGCTGGTACCGACAGGGGTGATCGGCGAACTGCACCTCGGCGGGATCGGGATCACCCGCGGATACCTGCGCCGGCCCGGACTGACCGCGGACCGTTTCGTGCCTGACCCGTTCGGCGACGGCGGACGGCTCTACCGCTCCGGCGACCTGGTTCGCTGGCGCGCGGACGGGCTACTGGAGTTCATCGGCCGGATCGACCACCAGGTGAAGGTCCGCGGCCACCGGATCGAACTGGCGGAGATCGAGCTGCGGCTCAGCGAGCACCCCGCGGTCGACCAGGCGGTCGTGGTCGTCCGCGACGACACCCCGGGCGACCCGCGCATCGTCGCCTACACCACCGGCGGCGAACCCGCGCCCACCACATCCGAACTACGCCGGTTCTGCCGCCTGACCCTGCCCGACTACATGGTTCCCTCCCACTTCGTGACGCTGGACGAGCTGCCGCACAGCCCGAACGGCAAGGTGCTGCGGGACGCGCTCCCGGCGCCGGAGCCGGGACGCCCCGAACTGGACACCGGCTACCGGGCCCCGAGCACCCCGGCGGAGAGTCTGCTGGCCGGCCTGTTCGGTGACGTTCTCGGCGTCCCCGCGACCGGAGTCGACGACGACTTCTTCGACCTGGGCGGAAGCTCGGTGGCGGTGATGCGGCTGTCGACCCTGTGCCGCCGGGACGGCCTGCCGGTGACCCCGCAGATGATCTTCGAATTCCCCACCGTCCGCGCCCTGGCCGACCGCCTGACCGAGACACGCGGCTGGCAGGCCGACGGATCGGCCGATCTGGACGCGATCTTCCGGGCCGGGGACACCGACGGCACCCGTACGCTCGTCGCCCTGAAGCCGCGGGGAGGCCTCCCGCCGCTGTTCTGCGTGCACCCCAGCGGCGGCAGCGTCGGGTGGTACGTCCCCCTGGCCCACGCGTTGCCGGCCGGCCGCCCGCTCTACGCGTTCCAGCCGCCCGGCATGGACGGCCGCACGGAACCGGTCGCCGACCTGACCGAGCTGGCGGCGCTCTACGTGGCGGAGATGCGCGAGGTGCAGCCGTCCGGGCCGTACGCGGTCGCCGGATGGTCCCTGGGCGGCACGATCGCCTTCGAGATGGCCGCCCAGCTTCGGCGCGCCGGTGAGCAGGTGGACCTGCTGCTGATCGAGGCGACCCTGCCGCAGAACCCGCGCACCCTGCAGAACCTGCAGCCGGACATCGAGGCGTACCGGCGCGGCGCCGGACTGATCGACGAGCTGGCCCGGCCGGGCCTGTGCGACCGGGAACGGGAACAGCTCACCGCGGAGTTGTCGGCCGTGCTCACCGCCGCCGGCTTCAGTCGCGCCGAGATCGCCCTGGGCGAGTCGATGCCGATGCGCGCGTGCGGGCTCATGCTCGAGGGCTACGCGGACTACCGGCCCGGTTCCAGTCCGGGCGGCGCCGCGCTGATCGTCACGGCGGAGTGCCGCGACGCCGATCCGGAGCACCCGTCCGGCATCTCCCACGACTCCTTCTCCGACTACCGGCGGGGCTGGGAGCGGCTGCTGGGAACCGACCTGCCACCCACCGTGGTGGCCGGCACCCACATGACCATGCTGGCCCGCCGGTACGCCGGTGACCTGGCGAACGCCTGCGAGGAGGCGCTGGCGCGCCTCGAGGCGACCCGACAAGACCGGACGGAGGACGCGAGCGCATGACCACCACGGAAGTCACCGCGGCGGACCAGGAGCTGCTGATCCACACCTGGAACGACACCGCAATGCCGTACCGCGACGACGTGTGCCTGCACGAGCTGGTGGAGGCGGCCGCCGCGAGCCATCCGGACCGGATCGCCGTGCGGCAGGGCGAGACCACCCTGACGTACGCCGAGCTCGACGCCCGGGCCAACCGGCTCGCCCAGCATCTGCACGGGCTGGGCGTCGGCCCCGATGTCCCGGTCGGCGTATTCCTCGACCGGGACCCGCAGCTGCCCGTGGCCCTGCTGGCGGTCCTCAAGGCCGGCGGTTGCTACGTTCCGCTGGACCCGGCGTACCCGGCGCGCCGGCTGGCGTTCATGATGGCGGAGACCGGCGCCCCCGTCCTGATCACGACGTCGGCGCTGCGTGACCGGCTGCCGGCGTACCCCGGTCAGGTGGTCGACCTGGCCACCGACCGAGCCGCGATCGCCGGCCGGGAGCCGGTCCCGCCGCAGCCGCCGGTCAGCCCCGCGAACCTGGCGTACGTCATCTACACCTCCGGTTCCACGGGCCGGCCCAAGGGCGTGATGATCCCGCACACGGGCGTGGTGCACTACCTCACCTGGTGCCGGCACGCGTACGGCGCCGACCACGGCCAGGGCGCTCCGG
>Ga0190269_10001466_pt1 | contig 11321 bp, 7 predicted proteins | sample Popmic249IS_FD_133749 | JGI IMG/M metagenome (GOLD analysis project Ga0190269, IMG submission 133749) | Populus adjacent soil microbial communities from riparian zone of Blue River, Arizona, USA - 249 IS | ecosystem: Environmental > Terrestrial > Soil > Riparian zone | place: USA: Arizona... | reverse complement strand
TCGCGCTGCAGCGGGGAGCGGCCAAACCGTCCGGATGTCGAGCGAGTGCACGGCCATCGAGACGCGCTGCGGCGGCACGTGCGTGTCGCTCGCGAGCGATGCGGCGAACTGCGGCAAGTGCGGGCAGGCGTGCGCGTCCGGTCTGTCGTGTCACGAAGGAAGCTGCCGCTGCGCGCCCGGCTTCGACGCGTGCGGAAGCAGCTGCGTCGAGCTCACCAAAGATCCCAAGAACTGTGGCGAGTGCGGCGCGAGCTGTCGTGGCGATGAGCAGTGCATCGCTGGCGAGTGCGCCTGCGGAGTCGGCCATCTGGTGTGCGCCGGCGTCTGCAAGGACGTGCAGAGCGATCGCAGCAACTGCGGCGCTTGCGGCAGCGCCTGCGAGATGGGCGACAAGTGCGAGCGCGGCGCGTGCACGCTCGACTGCGGGACACAAACCAACTGCAACGAAGTCTGCGTCGACACGAGCACCGACATGGCGAACTGCGGCGCTTGCGGCACCGTGTGCACCGAGGGCCAACGCTGCCAACGCGGCCGCTGCCGCGGCACCGCGACCGGCGCCGCCGGCTCCGCCCCGATGGGTGCCAGCGGCCGCGGCGCAGGCACGGCAGGCGCCAGCGGTCGCGCCGCCGCGGCGGGCACCAGCGGCCGCCCCGCAGGCACCGCAGGCACGAGCGGCCGCGGCGCAGCCGGCGCGAGTGGTCGCAGCGCCAACGCAGCCGGCAGCGGCGGCGCGCGCAACTAGCTATGCGGCTGGCGGAGCGAGCTGCACGTCGCGCGCGTCCTTGTCGCGGCGTGGGCCCGTCGACACGCTGTCCTTCTTCGGGATGAAGGTCATGGCGCGCTCCGCAAGCGCGCAGATCGTGAGCGACGGGTTCACGCCCACGTTCGCCGAGACCGCCGAGCCGTCCACCACGAACAGGCCGTCGTAGCCGAACACGCGGTGGCGATGATCGATGACGCCCGTCTGCGGCGAGTCGCCCATGCAGCAGCCGCCCAGGATGTGCGCCGTCGTCGGCACGTTGAAGAGCTGCTCATAGAACAGCGAGCGCGCAATGCCGCCGGTCTTCCGCGCGATCTGCAGCGCGAGCTCGGTCGCTTCCGGCATGGAGGCGCTCGGTCGCTGGCCGCGCTCGACGCGCGTGTTCATGAAGCCGAGGCGGTTGCGCACGAAGCGCAACGTGCCCTCGGTCGAGCGCATGTACAGCAGGATCATCGTGCTACGCGCCCAGTCGGACACGAACAGCGCGCGCATCGTGAGGATGGGGCGCAGCAGCATCGCAAGCAGGATGCGGAAGATCAGCGCGAGCGCGCTGCCGCCTGCGACGTGCGGTGCGGTGACCAGGCTGCGGAAGAATCCGGAGCCGCCACCGTAGCGCACCATCTCGAGGTGCGAATGCTCGTCGGTCTGCAGCAGCGAGTTGATCGCGATGCCGGTGGAGTGATCGTGCTGGCTGCCGGGCACGGTCACGCAGATCAGCGACTCCGAGTTCGTGCGCACGCGGTGGCCGACCTGCTGCGACAGGCCTGGCAGCGCGCTCGCGTCGTCTTTCAGGCGCAACAGGAGCGAGTTCGTGCCGAGCGCGCCGCCTGAGAAGATCACGTTTTCGGCTTCGAACACGCGCTCCTGCCGGCCGAAGTACGACTTGCCCTCGAGCGCGCGCACGCGGTAGCCGCCTTCGGCCCGCGGCGAGACGTGCACGACCTCGGTGTCCGGACGCAGCTCGAGCCCGTGCTTCTGCGCGAAGTAGAGATAGTTCTTGTCCAGCGAGTTCTTGGCGCCGTGCCGGCAGCCCGTCATGCACGAGCCGCAGCGCGTGCAACCGGTGCGCGCGGGACCCTCACCGCCGAAGTACGGGTCCGGAACGGTCTGCCCGGGCGCACCCATGAAGATGGACACGTGGGGCTTCTCGAACGCCTCCGGTGTGCCGCGCTCCTCGGCGAGCTCCTTCAGCAGCTTGTCGGCCGGCGTCAGGAAGTCCGTCGGCGCGGCGCCGAGCATGCGGCGCGCGGTGTGGTAGTGCGGCATGAGCTCGCTCTCCCAGTCCGCGAGCTCCGCCCAGGCGGGGTTCTTGTAGAAGCCTCGCTTCGGGATGGGGAGGGTGTTCGCGTAGGTCAGCGAGCCACCGCCCACGCCTGCGCCGGCGAGCACCTGCACGTGCGAAAAGGGACGAATCTGGAATAGGCCCCGGAACCCGAACAGCGGCGCCCACAGCCAGCGCTTGATGTCCCAGTTGGTCGCCGGAAAGTCCTTGGCTTCCAGGCGGCTGCCCTTCTCGAGCAAGAGCACGCGATATCCCTTCTCGGTCAAGCGCAGCGCGGACACGCTGCCGCCGAAGCCTGAACCGATGATGACGTAATCGTAGGGACGCGCGTCGGGCACTCGGCACCTCGTGCAGGAATCCGACTACTTCATGCACCTTCGTGCGCCGCGGTTCAAGCACAGAGACAGTCGCCGCTGACGGCGTCAAGCGCGCGTCCCGAAGGGGGCTGACAGTGTCGGGCTCGGGTAGCGCTAGCCCCGCGCCTGGCGCTGGAACTGCGCCGGGGTGAGGCCCGTCCAGCGCTTGAATGCGCGGTAGAAGGTGCTGGGATCGGCGAAGCCGAGCCGGGTCGCGACTTGCGTCACGTCGGCATTGGGCCGCTGCACGTATTGCTTGGCGAGCTGCGCGCGCAGCTCGTCGAGTAGATCCTGGTAGCGCGTACCGGCCGCTTGCAAGCGGCGGCGCAAGGTGCGCTCGCTCATCCGCACGCGGCGCGCGAGCAGGCTCGGATCGACCGTGCCGCGCTCGAGCTGATCGAGCAGATGGCGCCGCACCTCGTGTACCAGCGGGTCGGACTCGGGGATGCGCGCCAGCTGCTCGCGCGCGTGCTCCTCGAGCACCGAGCGCAGGTTCGGGTCGCCGGGCAACGCCTGGTACAGCTGGCTGGTGCGGAACACCAGCTCGTTCGCGTCCGCGCCGAACTGCACCTCGCAGCCGAAGTGCGCGACGTAGCGCTCGATCGGCGCCGCGTTCAGATGCATGAAGCGCACGGCGTGCAGCACCCCGGGCGCCGCGCCGAGCACCTGGCCCTTGATGCACAGGAGCGCGAACGTGCACTCCACGCCGAGCGCCGGCATGGGGTAACCGCCGACGCGCAGCAGACGCAGGCACGTGAGGGGACCCGCCTCATGCAGCTCCACGCGCGTGAGATCGTCGATCAGGCGCATGAACTCGTTCGCGCGCTCGACTACCTCGGGCAAGCTCGTGCAGTTCTGCAGCAGGTACTCGAACGTCCCGAATGCGCCGAGCGCAAAGCGCTCTGCGACGCGCAGGCTGATCGCCGGGTCGCCGCTCTCGCGCACGGCCGCTGCCCACAGCGCCTCGGCCGTGTTCACGTCGACGCGGCCCTTCGGATCGTCGATCTGCTCGCGCGTCAGGCCCGCGTCCGATAGCACGCGCCGCTCGTCGACCCCCAGCTCGCGCAGCGCGTCCACGGTGGGACGCACCTGCAGGGCGGACATCGTGGCGTTGGGGACGCGGCTCATGGCTGGCTGGGGCAGCGGAGGCGCGCCCCCGCGGGCCCAGCCTGACTCAGGACGCCGGCGCCCGCCAGCGCTTCCTCACGGGCCGCGCTGGGGGGCAGTGTGCGCCCGCGCCGGCTCAGCGCTCGGTGGATTTGATGGCGTCCACGATGTACTTCACCACCGGGTCGTCGATGGGCGTGATGTGCTCGTGTTTGCCCATGACGAAGTTGAAGTGCACCCAGCCCGGATCGCAGTTCGGCCAGTCGTAGAGCAGCTGCCCGTTGCCGATATCGCGCTTCGGTGCCGCTGCGTCGCAGCCATGAGCGGCAGCGATCGCGGTCTGATTGGGCACGCCCGACTCGCCGCCTTCCAGCTCTCCGTTCGTGTGGATCTGCGAGATGCGCGCCGCGCAGTCGCCGCCCATGGCGGCAGTCGCGCCGCCCGACATGCCGATGACCCCGCGGACCTTGTCGCGGAGCTTCTCGTCGCACACGAACCTCTTCGCGAACCCCGAGCCCCAGGAGTGGCCGCCGATCCACAGTGACGTGATCTGCAGCTTGCCGAACTTCTGGTACACCCAGTCGATCACCTCGTGCAGGTGCGGCACGTCCACGCCACCATCCATGTTGCCCCATTGCCCGACCGGCGACTTCGAGATCGGCGTCGCCACGATCAGCTTGTGCGACGTGACGAGCTTGTGCGCGCTGAAGTAGCCGTGCTGATAGGCCTTGAGCGCCTCGTCCGGCATCGTGCCGTGCAGGTTCAGGATGAAGGTCACGTGCGCCGCTTCGCGTGTCTCGCACGGGTAGCTCAGCACGACGTCGCGCCCGCCGATCTTTACGTTCGGAGAGCCCGGGCCCGGAATGCCCGTGCCCGCGACGAAGGCGTCGAGCCCTGCGGCGGGGCCGCACTTGGTCTCGGGGATGCTGAAGACCGGCCCCGTGCCGTTCGGATCGCCCATCGCCGCAGGCCGCGTCGGCGCCGGTGCAGTGGTAGGGGCAGCTGGCGGCGGCGGGGTCTGTGACGTCTGGGGCGCAGTCATGGGCGCGGGCGGTGTCGTCGCCGGCGTGGTCGCAGGCGGGCTGGCCGGCTTCGGCGCAGCTGTCGGCTGCGGGGCAGGGGTTGCCGGCGGAGCTGCGGGCACAGTCGAGCTGGAGATGACCGGCGCAGCGGCTCCTCCAGCCGCCACCGAACCGACGCTGCCAGCTGCGCTGCGCGCACTGCCCGTCGAGTCTTTGGCCGGGGAGGCTTCGTCGCCGCAAGCGCCGGCGACCACCGTCGCAGCCACGAGACACGTAGCGCGAATGGCATGCAGCGCGTGGCTGCGGGTGACTGCGTGCGCAAACGGTTTGATCCGAGTCATCGAGGCTCCATCCGCTTTCACGCGTTCGTACCCAGACGTGGACCCAGCCCACCCGTAGCGCGAAAGCCAGCGTTCTGAGCCATAGTGCACCCGCAAGTGCCATGTCTTTTCGCTCTGACTACATGGCTGCTACCACTGCACGGAGCGCGAAGCGGGAGGTGTAGCCGAACATGACAGTCTCACCCTTGTACGCGTTCGCGGACTTCGAGCTCGACGCGGATCGGCTCGAGCTGCGACGCCGAAATCAGCCCGTGCGCCTCAATCAGCTGTCACTGCGGCTGCTCAGCGTGATCGTGCAGAACGCAGAGCGAGTCGTCACCAAGGAAGAGCTGCTCGAGCGCGTCTGGAATGGGCGCGCAGTGTCGGACAACGTCATCACGGTCGCCATCACGCGCCTGCGCAAGGCGCTCGAGCAGTCGGCGGAGCACGGGCTCATCACGAACGTGCACGGCCTCGGCTACAAGCTCTCGGTCCGCGTCGCGCAGTGCGAGCGGTCGCAGACAGCACGCGAGCTGGTGGAGCCGATGGTGGGGCGTGACCCCGTGTTGCTGCACCTGCACGCGGTGCTCGAGCGTGTGCGCGCAGGCACAGGGGGCGTGGTGCTGTTGATGGGAGAGGCGGGCATCGGCAAGACGCGCGCGGCAGAGGAGCTGGCGAGTTGGGCCGAAGCGCAGGGCGCGAGCGTCGCCTGGGGTCGCTGTCGCGAGTTTGGGGACACGCCGCCGTTGTGGCCGTTCAGCGAGCTGCTCGGCGAGCTGCTGGCCCAGAAGCGCCTGGATCCGCGCGACGAGCGCGTGGCGAGCGCGCTGTCGCACGTGCGGCGCGCGTTCCCCGAGCTCGCGGGGTTGCCTGCGGCCGAGGACAGCACGCGCGAGCCCGCGCAGAAGCATCACGTGTTCGACGGCGTGGCGCGGCTCCTCGAGAGCGCAGCACGGCTTGCGCCGTGTGTATTGATCCTCGACGACCTGCACCGCGCCGATCCGGCTTCGCTCGAGCTGCTCGCGTACCTGCTCGATGACGTGCCGCGCAGGCGCGTGCTGTTCGTGTGCGGGCTGCGTCCGCAGCGCGGGGCCGACGCGCCGCTCCTGTCTCGCGTGCTCGGCCACCGCAACGTGCTGCGCGTGATGTTGCCGCGCCTGCGTGAGGCGGACGTGGGCTCGTACATCGAGGCTGCGCTCGGCTCCGCACCCGCCGCGCTGCGCCGCAGGGTGTTCGAGCAGAGCGAGGGCAATCCATTTTTCATGACTGAGCTGGTGCGGCAGCTCCGGTTGCATGGCGCGCAGGGGACGCAGGGCGCGCTCCTGCCGCCGCCAGCTGCGCTCGAGCTGCTGCGGCAGCGCATCGCGGCGCTCGACGAGGTGCAGCGCGACGATCTGGCGAGCGCCGCGGTGATCGGGCGCAGCTTCAGCCTCGCCGTGCTGCAGAGCGTGACCGGTGCGGAGCTCACGCATTTGATCGCGAGCCTGGATGCCGCGGTGCTGCTCGAGATCGTCGCGCCGAAGCCCGGCTCGCGCACCGAGTTCACGTTCTGCCACGAGCTCTTGCGCTCCGTGTCGTACGACACGCTCGAGCCCGGCGAGCGCAGGCAGCGGCACCTACGTGTGGTGCACGCGCTCGAGCAGCGGCGCGGCTTCGAGAGCGTTGCCGTGGCCGATCTCGCCTATCACGCGCGCGCGGCGCTGCCGCTCGGCGACATCCGCAAGACGGTGAGCTACTGCATGAGCGCCAGCGAAGCGGCGGCGAACGTGTTCGCGTACGCGGACGGCGCGCGGCAGCTCGCGCACGCGCGCGAAGCGTTGGAGCTGTTGCCGAACCCGAGCGCGCGGCTGCGCCTGCGCTTGTGCCTGCAGCAGGCGCTGCTGACCCGAGCGCAATCGACGCGGGAGTTCTTGCCGTTGATCGCGCAGGTCGTGCAGATGGCGCACGAGCAAGGCGAGGCGGATACCCTGGCGCGCAGCGCGATGCTGCACGACCCGTACCCCGGCATGCCCGCGCTGCCGGGCGCGGTGCGTGCGTTCGAGGCGGCGCTCGCTCTTTTGAGCGGCGGCGAAACTCCTCCGCCGCTCGTGGCTGCCATGCTCGCGCGGCTCGCGGCGAGTCCGCCGCTGGCATACGACGCTGCTGCCAGCGGCGCACGTCTCGGGCAAGCGCAGGTGCTGGCCGCGCAGTCACAGGAGGTCCTGGACGAGTACAGCGTGCGCGTGGCTCGTCTGTATCTGACAGGCGGTCCGGGGCAGCGCGACGCCGCGGAGCAGATTGCGGAGCTCGACGCACTCTATCGCGCGCATCCGCAGGTGCTGAGCGTGCCGCCGCTTATGCTCGAGCTGCATCGCGCACTGCGCGCGCTGCAGGACGGGGCGTTGTCCGAGATGCAGCTCGCGCTCGAGCGTGCGACGCTGCGCTGCCGCGAGCTGGACAGCGAGCTGCTCTGGCACTTCGAGCGCTTCGCGCTCATCGCGCAGCTGAACGTGGGGGCCGATCCGGTGGCGAGCGCGGCGCTGCGCGCGCTACACGAGCGTGCGCGCAGCGAGGCGATCACGGGCACCGAGCTCTTTTGCGCGTACGACGAGGTGATCGTGCTGGATCTGCGCCCCCGTGCGGAGCGCTTGCGCGAGACGTTCGGCTCGGCCGCGGAAGACCGGCCCAACGTGTGGTCGATGAAGGTGCGCGCGCTCTCGGCCGCTGGCCTGCGCGACGAGGCGCGCGCGCTGCTGCGGGAAGTGCCGGCTGCACGCTTGTCTGCGTTGCCGTGCGACCGCGACTATCTCGGGACGCTCGGTGCGCTCGCGCGGGCGGCCATCGACCTGGGCGAGACTGACTACGTCGCGCAGCTCTACGCGCTCTTGCAGCCTCATACGCACGGGTTTTGCGCGCACGTCTCCTTCGTGTGCGAGGGCGCGGTGTCGAGCGTGCTCGGGCTGCTGGCTCGAGCGCTCGGCCGGCGCGGGGAAGCGGCCGCTCACTTGCAGGCGGGGCAGTCGCGCAGCGCGAGCGTTGGGCTGGGTGCGAGCGCCGAGCTCGCAGCGCGCGAGCTCGCGGACCTCGAGCGAGGGTAGGGGCTCAGCGCTGCGCGATCAGCGCAGGTTTTCGCAGAGTGGGTCGGCGCGCGACAGGAGCACGCGGTCGGTGCAGACCTGCTCGCCCTGGAAATCGGCGCAGATGCCGCGCTCACACTCGAGGTCGCTGCTGCAGGGGTCGTTCACGGCGACGCGCGCCTGGCACTTGCCTTCTTCGCTGCAGAAGCCGTCTTCCCCGCATTGCTCGTGGATCGAGCAGGGCTCGCCCGCGGGCAGGGTCTCGATGCAGTTGCGACCATCGCAGTAGAAGCCTGCGCTGCATGCGGCATCCGCGTCGCGACAGTCGCGGCCCGGGCTGATGCTCTGCGGGATCTGACAGGTGCCCGCGCCGGTGTCCGCCTTCTTGATGCAGGCGTAGCCCTTGGAGCGATCGCATTCGTTGTCCGAGGTACAGGCCTCGCCGCTGCGGACGGTGCCGCGCAGCACATGGCTGCACGCGCCGCCCATGCGCAACACCAGCGCGAGCTCGTCGCCGCGCAGATCGGCGTCGCGGTAGGCTGCGGTCACGGCGCTGATGCATTCGTTGCGCGCCACGTCGGATGTGTCACTGGACACTTGCATGCGGCAGAACTCGTCCTGCCGCTGTCTGCATTCCTCGGTGTTGCTGGCCTGGCACGCTGATACTACGGCGCTGCTGCAGGCGGCCTCTGCCCACTGCTGACAGAAGCTGCCGCGGCTGACTGGTTTACTGGTCTGACCACCGGTGCGGTCATCCGTCGTCTCGTGGTCATGGTCGCGGTCGAAGTCTGGGTCGTCGTCCCGCCCGAACATGCAGCCCGCCAGGCACAAACATCCCGCGATGATGAGGTACGCACGCATACGATGTCTCCTAGCAAGAGCCGGGCCGGTGCGTGCGCTGCGACTGGGCGCTGCGCAGCGCACGTAATGGCTCCCGGCGCACGCATGGACCCTGCAGGTCAGACAGTGCTCGCGTGAGGCGACAACAGGCGCGACACCGCGATCACGGTCCCCATGCCTGACGCTAACTCCCAGGCTGGGGCGTGCTACACAGGCCGGATGCGCGCCGCTGCGATCATCGTGCTGTTGGCGACTGCATGTGGCGACGAGTGGGACCCCATCCCAGCCCCGTCGAACACCCCTGACACACCCGCGCAGCCGACGGCGGCCTCGCTGCGCGCGCAGCTCGCCGCCTTTTTCCCGCTGGACCATGCCGGCGAAGGGCCGCGCCTGGATCGCGTGCGCGGGCTGGAGCTCACGCCCTGGCAGCGCACTGGCTGGGGGCAATACGAGGTGGATGCGAGCGGCACCTTGGCCGTGCCGGGACGAGTCGGCGCGGGCCAGCTCGTGGCGGGCAGCGAGGGCTTCCACTTCGCGACCTGGAGCGCGCCCGCGCTCGACCATGCCGGCGGCAGCTTCACATGGGCGGGTTGGTTGGCGCTCGACGCAGCCGTCAGCGACGGGCAGCACCGCCCCAATCAGACCTGGCTCGCGAAGTGGAATGGCATCGCAGCGAGTCACGCATCCGCGCGTAGTCGAGCGCGAGCGCTGGTACTTCTTGCAAGCGTCCCATGAAGCTGACAGCGGCACGATTCAGCTGCGCGTGGGCACACCGTTCGAGCTAGGCGAAAGTGTGAGCGCCGAGTGGCACGCGGGCGTGTTCTCGGGCGCAGCCGACCTGGACGTGGGCGCCCAGAACACGTGCACGGACGACCATCTGCAAGGCAAGGTGGACGCGCTCGGATACTGGACGCGCGTGCTCATGCAGGGCGAGAGCTACATGTTGTGGAACTACGGCGGCGGGCTCGAGCTGTAAGGGGGTTTGGGGGTGGGCTGATCGCGGGCAGGTGAAACGCCGGCGTGGTCGGGCTACGAGGGGGCGACGGGCCGGGTCGGATTTCCGCGGGCGTCAGGGCGCCGTATGGCGCGGTGCCGTAGGCCGGCCTCAGTGCGCGAAGCCATGCGGTGAGTTTCGACGCCTCGGGCGCGCGGCAGCGTGGTGCCTTCTGCAAGGTCGGCGGCTTACGGCGCGGTCCGCGCGCCTAAGTGCGTCGTGCCGCGCGTGGAGCGAGTCCTGTCTCGGCGCGCGCGCATAGGACCCGGAGCTGATCAATGCTGATTCCAACGCCCGAAAGTTCTGGACCGAGTACGAGTGGAGCGGGCTCGGCATCGTGCGGTGCCGCGAGCTCATGAAGTCGTGTTTCTGAAGCGGGCGGCATCCGAGTCACGCTCCGCGCGCACTTGCTGCAACTTGCGAAGCATGAAGTCCCGACCGAAATCGCCCTCGGCGTGCAGCGCATTGTGAACACGACACATGAGACGCAGATTGTCCACGGTAGCCGCGCCCCCAAGCGCGTACGGTGTGTCGTGATGATGCACCTCGAGCAACCCGCGCGCAGCGCAGCGTTGCCCGTGGAAGCTAACAAATGTGCACTGGTCAGCATCGCGCGCATACACCTCGCGTAGCACCGCGCGAGGAACGTAACGCGACAGCAACCGCGGCCTGCGGGCACCCAGCCGCTGCGAAACGCTCTCGTCAACGCGCCCGTCCGCAGCGCTCAACTGATCAACGCGATGCCCGGCAGCGCGGCGTGGGTCAACCTGCCTGTTCGCAGCACTCAACTGGTCAACGTGTTTCTCTTGGTCCCCAGCAGGGAGCTCTGCACCGTCCGCTTTCTCAACATGCTTTCGTGCTACCGGCTGGTCCGCGAGCGGCATGTCCGAAGCCGCAGCCCGAGCGCGAGGCGGCTTGTTCGCAGGGGCGCTCTGAGCGAAGCGCTGTTTGAGCGTCTTGTCGAGCAGCGCATGCACCGCAAGCTCGACGATGCGCGCCAAGTCCCCATCAGGGACGCGATGCCTCCACAGATCTTGCAGCTGCCCCAGCTGTCGTGCACCTCCTGCGCCACGCTGAGCTGCAGCTTGTAGCGGCCTGGCCTCAGCGGCGTGCATGAAGCCCGGACGCGCGGCGGCTGCAGGGCGAACGTTGCCCTCTGGGCATCGGCTGCAACTGGCAGACACTCGGCGGCCAGGGCCTGCTGTGCTGCGCAGCCCGCGGAGTCCGGCTGCACGCCCGAAGCCTGGCGTGCCGTCACGTCCACGGCCTGCAGTGGCCCTGGCGGCTGCGGTTGGGAAATGTGTGAGCCGAGCGACTGCGGGAGCTGCGCTTGGCGAGTGCGCGTTCCGAGCTGTTGCGGGAGCTCGCGCAAACGGTTTGGCACGTCTGGCTTGGGGGCGATCTCCGCCACCAGCTGCTCCACCTCACGCTTGCTCATACCCCGTGCTCGCTCGAGCAGCTGCACGTGGTTGTTGTTAGATGCGGAGCGAGCAGCTTGATTGCTGTCAGGTGCAGGGCTCCGCTTCCGAGGAGCTCGAGCACTCGTGGGAACTGTCGTCCCAGCCGCGCCACTTGAATCCGAAG
>Ga0190269_10001465_pt1 | contig 11322 bp, 9 predicted proteins | sample Popmic249IS_FD_133749 | JGI IMG/M metagenome (GOLD analysis project Ga0190269, IMG submission 133749) | Populus adjacent soil microbial communities from riparian zone of Blue River, Arizona, USA - 249 IS | ecosystem: Environmental > Terrestrial > Soil > Riparian zone | place: USA: Arizona... | reverse complement strand
CGACACCGAGCACATCGGCGTCCCCGCCGACGCGACCCCCGCGACGCTCGGATTCACGATGACCGGGCACACCCTCGCCCGCGCCACCCTCGTCGCCACCGCCGAAACCCCGGCGGCCTGACCCGCCACCGCCGAGACCCCGGCGGCCCGACCCAGCGGGCCGCGGCGCGGCGGCACGTCGCGGCCGGGCCCGGTCACGGCACCAACGGGCCGCGCAGCGCCTCCCGGGCGCGGCGCTCGTCGCCGGTGAGCCGGGCCCAGGGCATCGGCACGCGGTTCCACAACGCCAGCAGCAACTCCTCGGCCGTGCCGCTGAGCGTGGCGACCGGTTCCCCCGGCCCGAGCACCCACGCGGCGGCCAGGTCGGTGGCGGCGAAGCGCACCGCCGCCGCCGGCTCGGCCGCCCGGCCCCGCGCCACCTGGCGGGGCACGAACACCTCGATGACCTCCGCGATCCCGTCGCCGCACAGCTCCGGGCGCAGCCGGCTCGCCAGGCCGTACGCGTGCTCGACGTCCCACCGGTGCACGAGCGTCTCCAGGCACCGCCGCCGGCGCCAGAAACCGACGGTCCGCGGCGGGTGGAACGTCCACGCCTCGGCCGCGGGATCGGCCTCCAGCGCGTCGGTCAGAACCCGCGCCGTCTCCGCGAACCACTCGGCGATGCCGGCCGGCGCGGGCGGCGCCCGGTGATCACCGCGCCGCTCGGTGACGGCCGCGGCCGCCCACAGGTTCCCGTGCCCGAGGTGCTCGGCGAGCTCGCGTACGGTCCACCCGCCGCAATGCTCGACCGGCGCGGTCAGATCCCCGCCGAGGTGGCTCTGGAAGGCGGCCAACTCCTCGCGCAGCAGCGCCAAGTGATCGACGTCCATGGCCGACTCTAACGCCCGCCCGCTCACCAGCTCAGCACGCCGCGGCGCCGGCGGAGCCGGGGCTCGCCGTCCCGCAGCAACCGGACGGCGAGCGTGGCGAGCACGACGGACAGCAGCAGGCCGGAGGCGACATCCCCCCATCCGGCGGCCTTCAGCACGCCGCCCCACATCGTCGCCCACCACACCAGGATCAGCACCCGGCCGGCGCCGAAGATCTCCGCGCGATACAGCGCCGCGGCGAGTAGCGGCACGCCGATGTACTGGCCGGAAGCCGCCGTCACCGGAATGCGCCACGGACCGTACGAGACGTCGGTATAGCCGCCGAGAATCGTCGCCGCCGCCGCGTCCACGCCCGCGCTGTCCACCATTTCGAAGGCGGTCTGCTCCACGCCGGCGAAATACACCCGCGCCACCAGGCTGAACACCACGAGCAGCCCACCCCACGCGGCCAGCCGGGGAGAGCGCCGCGCGGCCAGGCACGCCAGCACGACCACGGCCGGCACGAGCAGCACCGCGCCGAGCAGGAAAGCGGCGTATCCCGCTGTGGTCAGGGCCGGGTTCGCGGCGTACGCGGCGAGCTGCTCACGCGCGGCGAATCCGTCGGCCGAGAATCGCGCTGTCTCCGCGGGCGTGAATTGCGCGGCGGATACGGCCTGCACGCGCAGCAGTAATCCGGCGCTCCAGATCAGCGGTCCGAGGATGAGACCGGCCGCCCATGGATTTCTCCAGGTCCGAGCATCGCTCATGACGAAGAAAATAGGATTCGCCGCGCCGGCAGGCCAAACCGCGCTCAGCCCTTCCTCAGTCCGCAACCGGTCCGCTCCGGCGCGGGGCCGGGCCTGCACCCGTCGGCCGTGAAGCTCGTCAGGACCACTTCGGGGCTCACCCTTCCGCCCGGCGGCGCGCCTGCGCCGCGGGCGTCCTGTCCCGCCCCTGACCGTCCAGGCCGAGGAGCGTCCACCGGATGACCGCACGACATGCACGATCCGCCCAGCCGATCCGATCCCGCCGGTCCGTCACCGCGGCCGCCGTCGCGGCGCTCGCCGCGGTGCTCACCATGACGGGTACGCCCGCCCCGGCATCGGCGGCGGTCCCGGCCGTCGCGCAGAAGTGGTCCTCGCTGATGTACCACAGCCTCACGCCGAGCCCGGCGTACCTGAAGGTGCGCAAGACCCTCGCCGCCCAGCGGGCCGCCCTGCGGACCCAGAACGAGCGGATCACCACGGGCCGGGCCACGCACAGCACCGCGCAGAACACGCTCACCACCGCCGTCACCGAGGACTCCGCGGCGCGTACCCGCTATGCCATTGCCCGCGAGGAACTGACCAGCGCGCGTAACCGGCTCACCGTGGTGTCGCAGCAGCGCCCGCGCAACGCGGCCGCCGTGGCCGCGGCGCAGACGGCCGTGACCGCCGCGGCGCAGAACGCGAGCACCCGCCGGGTCCAGGCCCGCACCGCCGCCGCGACGCTGTCGGCCGCGCAGGCCGCGAGCGGCACGGCCACCGAAACCCTGGACAAGGTGACCGCCGCCTGGCACCGCACCTACGACGCGATCCAGACGAACCAGAAGCGGATGGCGAGCCTCGACCGGTCGGCGGAGTACGCGAGCCAGGCCGCCGCGCTCAGCCGCGACGTCGTCACCCAGGTCCGGGCGAGCTTCGCCGTCGCCGACACCACCACCGTCAACGGCATCACTGTGCACAAGAACGTCGCCTTCGCCTTCCGGGAGATGCTCGCCGACGCCAAGGCCGACGGCGTCGTGCTGTCCGGCGGCGGCTTCCGCACCAAGCAGCGCCAGATCGAGCTGCGCAAGATCAACGGCTGCCCGGACGTCTGGACCGCCCCCGCCTCGTCCTGCCGCGTCCCGACGGCGATCCCCGGCCGGTCGCTGCACGAGCTGGGCCTGGCCGTCGACATCACGTCCGGCGGCTCCACGCTGACCGGTGGCAGCGCCGGCTTCAAGTGGCTCGCCGCCAACGCCGGCAAGTACGGCTACGTGAACCTGCCGTCCGAGCCCTGGCACTGGTCCATCACGGGCGGCTGACCGAACCGGCGGCCCCGGCGCACGCGCGCGCCGGGGCCCGCTGAAACCACGGTGAAACCGCCGTGATCCGTCCCGGCGGCACGCTCGGCGCATGACCAGCGAACCCGCGATCGCGGTGACCGGCCTGCGCCGCTCGTACGGCAGCCATGTGGTTCTCGACGGCATCGACCTGCACGTGCCGGAGGGAACCGTCCTCGCCCTGCTCGGCCCCAACGGGGCCGGCAAGACCACCGCCGTCCGGATCCTGTCGACGCTCATCCGCGCCGACGCCGGTGAGGCCCGCATCTGCGGCCACGACGTGACGAGAGACCCCGGCCGGGTACGCGCGGCGATCGGCGTCACCGGCCAGTTCTCCGCCGTGGACGACTTCCTCACCGGCGAGGAGAACCTCGTGCTCATGGCCGACCTGCACCACCTGGGCCGGGCCGAGGGCCGCCGGCGCGCCGCGGACCTGCTCCGGCGCTTCGACCTTCCGGGCCGGCAGCCCGCCGCGACCTACTCGGGCGGCATGCGGCGCCGGCTCGACCTCGCCATGGGCCTCGTCGGCGACCCGAGGGTGGTCTTCCTCGACGAGCCGACCACCGGCCTGGACCCGCGCAGCCGGCGGGACATGTGGCAGATCGTGCGCGACCTCGCCGCCCGGGGCGTGACGATCCTGCTGACCACCCAGTACCTCGAGGAGGCGGACCAGCTCGCCGGCTCGATCGCCCTGCTCGACCGGGGCCGCATCGTCGCCCGTGGCGCCCCGGCCGAGCTCAAGCGGCGGGTGCCGGGCGGCCACGTCGAGCTGCGTTTCGCCGGGGACGAGGCCCTGACCGCGGCCGCCGCCACCCTCGGCGTCGCCCCCGACCCCGACGGCGAGCCGCTGGTGCTGCGGGTGCCCGGTGACGGCGGCGTCCGCTCGCTCCGGGCGTTGCTCGACCGCCTCGACGCCGCCCGCGTGGAGGTGGACACGCTGGCCGTCCGCACCCCCGGCCTCGACGACGTGTTCCTGGCGCTCACCGGCCGGCCCACCGCCACGAACCCCGGCGAGGTGACCGCGCGATGAGCCACGCGATCCGCGACTCGGCCACGATGCTGCGCCGTCAGCTGCGGCACATGTGGCGGAACCTGCCCGTGGTGCTGATGCTGCTCGCCGTACCCATCGTCTTTCTGTTGCTCTTCGTCTATGTCCTCGGCGGCACGCTCGGTGACGGCCTCGGCGGATCGGGGGGCCGCCGTGCCTACGTCGACTACGTGACGCCGGGCATCCTGCTCATCACCGTCGCCGGCGCGGTCCAGGGGACGGCGATTGCGGTGGCGCTCGACATGACGCAGGGCATCATCGCCCGCTTCCGCACGATGGCGATCGCCCGGACGTCGGTGCTGACCGGACATGTCCTCGGCAGCGTGCTCCAGGTGCTGCTCCAGCTCGCGGTCGTCCTCGGCGTGGCGGTGCTGGTGGGCTTCCGCCCCGACGCGACGGCCGTCGAATGGCTCGCGGCGGCGGGCCTGCTCACGGTCACCGCGGTGGCCCTGGTGTGGCTCGCTGTCGCGATGGGCCTGGCATCGGGGAACCCGGCGACGGCTAGCAATCTGCCGATGCCCCTGCTGCTGCTGCCCTTCTTCGGCAGCGGTTTCGTGCCCACCGAGTCGATGCCGGCCGGGCTGCGCTGGTTCGCCGAGCACCAGCCGTTCACCCCGATCATGGAGACGCTGCGCGGGCTGCTGCTCGGCACGCCGATCGGGAACAGCGCGGTGATCGCGCTCGGCTGGTGCGCCGCGATCGCCTTGGGCGGCTATCTGTGGGCCAGAGCGCTCTACAACCGCGAGCGCATCCGCTGAACGACCTTCATCGCTTCGGCGCGCAGGGCGGCGCCGTCCAGCTCCGAGAAGGACACCACCCCTTGCTCGTACGCCGTGAGGTCCGCGCGCTGGGCGTCCGCCCGGGCCCCAGCCGCGGACATCGTCGGCTGGAAGGTACGCCGGAACCCGAACCGTTCCGCCAGCGCCACCATCCGAGCCGCCGACCGCGCGCGGGCCGGGTCGCCGGTCTGCCGGGCCCGCGCGAGGTCCACCATGGCGACGGCCAGCAGCAGCGTGCCGCACAGCGTCTGCTCGACCAGATAGGGCGGCGGATGCGCCGGCGGATGGGCCAGCAGATGCGCCAGCCGGGCGGGCAGCTCACCGGCGAGGTCCGCGACGAGCTCCAACCGGTCGTGGCGGGCATGCGCCACCACGGCCACGCACCGGGCCTCCACCACCCACGGGTCCACCTCGCCCGCGGTCCCGCCCACCTCGTCGGCGACCCGGCGCCACATCCGCAGGCCGGTCGCCACCTCGCCCCGGGCGAACAGCATCTCGGCCCAGATGCCCAGCCCGTACCCGGCGGCGGTGATCTCCTCGTCGTCCAGGGTGACGTGCCGGAGGCCGGCCATCCACCGCTCGGCCTCGGCGGTGTCGCCGGCCTGCAGGTTCGCCAGCACGAGCCACGATTGCGCCCCGGCGGCGTCGGCCCGCGCCCCGAGCCGCTGCAGCACCGGCAACGCCGCTGTCAGATGGGCGCGAGCCTCGGCCCCCTGTTCCCGGTGCAGGCACAGCTCGGCGATCCGGCAGTGGGCGAGAGCCCGCGGCCACGGCAGCTCCTGCTCGGTGACCACGTCGAGCGCCCGCAGCGCGCTCTTGATCGCGGCGTCGACGTCCCCGGCACTCTCCCAGCGATAACCGGCAAGCATGTTGGCGGCCGCAGCCAGCAGCGGCTCGGTGCTGTCGCACAGCCGCTGCAGCTCCGCCGGGTCGTCCGCCGCGCCGGCGAGCCACCCGACCGCTCGTACCACCGTGCCGGGCGGCGCCACCCCCAGCCGCCGCAGCGCGGCGACGGCCCGCCCGGGCCGGGCCCCCTCGGCGCCGAACGCGAAGATCACGGCCATCGTCAGCGCGGTCCGGGTCACCTCGACGAACGCCGGCGCCGGGCGATGGTGCGACAGCGGCCACGAGATCTGCCGCACCAGCACGGCCATCCGGGACGAGCTCGACCGCAACACCCACAGGCCACCGAGCACCGCCGCGACCGCCGCCACGGTGTCCCGGTCGTCCCGCTCGAGGGCCAGCCGCACCGCGTGCCAGAGGTTCTCCTGCTCGGCTGCGATGATCCCGGCGGCGTCGTAGGGCTCGCGCCCGAGCAGATCGCCATGATGAGCGAGCCCGAACTGCCGCGCCCATCCCAGGAACGCCTCGGCCGCCGCATCGCCGTCACCGGAGGCTCTGCTGAATTCCCGTACGGTCTCCAGCATCCGGAACCGCACACCGCAAGCCGTGTCGCCGACTTTGACGAGCGAGTGATCGACGAGGTGCTCGAGCACCTCCGCGGAGTCCGGCCCGAGCACGACCTCGGCGGCCGCACCGGTGAACCCGTCGGGAAACACGGACAGCGCCCGCATCGCCGCCCGCCCGGCGGGATCCAGCAGCTTCCAGCTCCACCCGACGACGGCCGCCAGGGTGCGATGACGCTCCGGAGAGTCCCGCGCCCCGCCCCGCAACAACCCCAGCCGGTCGTCCAACCGTTGTGCGATCTCGGCGACGGACATGACGCGTACGCGAGCAGCAGCCAACTCGATCGCCAACGGCAGCCCGTCCAACTGCCGGCACACTTCCTCGACAGCCGCCCCGGGAAGCTCCACCCCCGACCGGGCAGCCCGGGCCCGCTGCCGGAACAACTCGACGCTCGCCTCCGGACTCAACTCGGGCAGCAGATAGACGGACTCCGACGACAACCCCAGCGGCGCCCGGCTCGTGGTGAGAACACGCACGTTGCCGCTGACCGCCACCAGCTCCCGAACGTATTCGGCCACCCCGTCGACAACATGCTCACAGTTGTCCAGCACGAGCAGAACCGGACCGTCCCCGAGAGGATCCCCGTCCACACCCCACGCGCCGGCCACCTCAGGCGCCACGTCATCCCCGCTGCCGACGCCGGCAAGCGGCACGACGACAACCGTGCCGACCTGTGCCCGCCGAGCGACCACATGCGCCAGCCGCGTCTTCCCCAACCCGCCCGGCCCGACGATCGAGGTCACCCGCGAAACCCGAACAAGCGCTTCCACAGCGGCGACGTCGTCGTCCCGCCCCACCAGCGGATTCGGCTCGTGCACAACACCCACCCGGACCGACGGCGCCCCGGCCCGCAACAGCCGCCGATACTCCTCCTGCACCGCGGCCCCGGGATCAACCCCCAGCTCGTCCCGCAACCCCCGCCGGTACGCCTCATACCGCGTGAGCGCCGCGGCCGGCTCCTCACACCGCAGGAGCTCGAGCAGCACCTCCTCGTCCCGGGGCCGCTCCACGGCCACCCGGGCCAGCAGGTCCACAGCCTCGCCGGCGCGCCCCAGCCGGGCCAGCGCGAGGCCCCGGCTCCGTACGAGCGCCCGGTGGGTGACCCGCCGCTCGGCCCGCAACGCCCCGACCGGCCCGTCCGCATCCCCGGCTGCCCCGTCCCACAGACGCAGCCCGGCCTCGGCCTCGTCAAGGGCGCCAGAGTGATCACCGACCCGCGCGCACCGCACCGCAGCCGCGGCGCGTACGACGATCGCCGAACTGTCCACCTCGTCCTCGGCCAGCGTCAACCGGTAGCCGGCCGGCGTCCGGGCGATGACGGCCGGATCAAGCTGACGCCGCGCCCGGGAGACCAGGATCTGCAGCGCCTTCGGCGGATTCTCGGGTTGCTCCTCGGGCCAGAGCCCCGCAACGAGCCGGCCCACCCCACACCCGGCACGCAGATCGGTGGCGAGCAGGGCGAGAAGAGCCTGCAACCGCGGACCCACGACCTCCCGGCCACGGAAGGCGACCCGGGACAGCAAGACCAGCTCAGGACCCACGACGGTCAGCGTATCGATCCCGCCGCAGCAGCACGGCGACGACGAGGACCGCCAGCGCCCATCCGGCCCAGCCCACGAGCATGAACGCGACGGTGTCCGTGGTGGCGAGCTGCGAGTACGCGAACACGAGCACCGTGTTCAGCACGGCGTGCCCGTACGCGGCCGGCCACACCGACCGGGACAGCGCACGTACCGCGGACAGCACGAGGCCGGACAGCACGAGGTTGCCGGTCGTCGCCACCACCTCGGCGCCGGTCATGGTCCCCAGCCGGAAGTGGGTCATCGTGAGCGGCAGGTGCCACAGCGCCCAGAAGGAGCTGATCATCAGCGATGCCCGCCAGAAGCCCAGCGGGGCGAGCACGGTCTGGGCGAATCCCCGCCACCCGAGTTCCTCACCGGTGGTGAGGACCGTGTAGGCGAGGGCGGCCAAGGGCAGCGTCAGGGCCGTCACGAGAGTCCCCGGCTCGCCCAGCACTCCGAGGCGCACGGTGGCGGCGCCGAAAGCCTGGGCCGTCGCGAGCGTCACGGCCGCCAGGAGGGCGAGCCCAGCCAACGTCAGGGCGGAGGCCGCGAAGAGGCGGCGCAGTGGGCGTACCGGCGTGACGGCCAGCAGCTGCCGGACCGGCACGGGGCCACCCAGCAGGCGGGCGGCGAGCAGCGCGGCGCCGGCGGGAAAGAGCATCGCGACGGGGGTCAGCACGGTGAGCAGGCCGGGGTCCGGCGCGGCGATCCAGAACGGCGCCAGCATGGCGACGACCGGGGCGAGGACGAGGACGGCGAACACGGTCACCGCCCGTCGTTCCGCATCGGTGAGCGGCCGGGTACGCGTCATCGGCAGGGTGGCCGGCGGCGTGGGGGAGAGCGGTGTCGATCGCATGATCCGACCCTTCCGGTCCCGGGCCGGCCGGTCATCGCCCGTGTGCCGGGCGGACCGCTCCGTCCGCGGAGCGAGCGTCGCGACCGGCGGCTATGCCGTACGGCAGAGGGCCCCGGCCTGCCGTACGGGCGATGCGACCGGTTCACGATCTTCGCTACAGTCCCTGCGTGAGATGCCGTGGCTGACGCGTTCCTCGCGCTGGTGCTCGCCGTGGCAGGGGTGGTCTCCGCGCACGTACGGCCCCCGGCGCCGGATCCGCGACCGCCGGTGCGGTGGCGGCCGCTGCGATCGCCGTCCCCCTCGCGTTCCGCCGCCGCTGTCCGTTGAGCACGCTGACGGCCGTGTTCGTCGCCTACGCCGCCGCCGCCGCGGCCGATGTGGCGCAGCTGGCCGTCACGACGATGGCCGGGGCGCTGGCCATCTACAGCGCGGCGGCGTACGGCCACCGCCGGCGCCGCACACCCGTCCTGGCGGGCGCCCTCGTCGTGATCCTGGCGGTGATGGTCCGCCACCTCGTGCAGGACCTGCCGCAGCCGCCCGCCCCGCCCTTCGGCGCGACCGCGGTGCTGACCTTCAACCTCGTGGTGCTGGCGTTGCCGTGGGGGCTGGGCGCCGGCATGCGGTCGCTGCGCGAGAGCCTCGCCGTCCAGGCCGACCAGGCGCGGCAACTGCGCGCCGAGCGGGAGGCCAGGGCCACGCAGGCGGTGATCGAGGAGCGCGTGCGCATCGCCCGGGACCTGCACGACGTCGTCGCGCACCACGTGAGCCTGATGGGTGTGCAGGCCGGCGCGGCCCGGGTGGTGATGACCGCGCAGCCGGAGGCCGCCGCGGCGGCGCTGCGATCCGTCGAGGAGTCCAGCCGGCAGGCGGTCCAGGAGCTGCACGACCTCATCGGCTTCCTGCGCCAGGCCGGTGACGAGCCGGACGACGCCGCCCGGCCGGACCTGTCCCACCTCCCGGACCTGGTCGGCGCCGTACGCCGGGCCGGCCTCGAGGTGGAGCTGCGCATCGACGGCGATCCCGGGCAGGCGATGCCGCCGCTGCTGCACGTGTCGGCGTACCGGATCGTGCAGGAGGCCCTCACCAACACCGTCAAGCATGCCGGCGCCAGCCGGGCCACCGTGCATGTCCGCCACCGTCCGCAGGCGCTCGAGGTGGAGATCATCGACGACGGCCAGGCCCGGGCGGAAACCCCCTCGGCCCGGACCGGGCACGGCCTGCTGGGCATGCGGGAGCGCGCACGGCTGCACGGCGGCGACCTGTCGGCCGGGCCCCGGGCCGGCGGAGGATTCGCGGTGAGCGCCCGGCTGCCGATCGGCGCGGGCACCCGATGACCATCACGGTCGCCCTCGCCGACGATCACGCGATGGTGCGCGCCGGTTTCCGGCTCGTGCTGGAGGCGCAACCGGACATCCGAGTGGTCGGCGAGGCGGGCGACGGCGAGGAGATCGTCGCGCTGGTACGCCGTACCGCCCCGGACGTCGTCCTGATGGACGTCCGCATGCCCCGCCGCGACGGCCTGGCCGCGGCCGCGGCGCTGATCGCCGACCCGGCCGTGGCCAGCAGGGTGATCGTGGTGACCACCTTCGAACGCGACGACTACGTGTTCGAGGCGCTGCGGATCGGCGCCGGCGGGTTCCTGCTGAAGAACTCCCCACCCGAGGACCTGGTCCATGCGGTACGGGTGGTCGCCGCGGGCGACGCCCTGCTCGCGCCGTCGGTCACTCGCCGGGTGATCGAGCACTACGCCGGCCGCCCGGCCGCCCGAGCGCGGCCGGACGCGCTCGACCGGCTCACCGCCCGCGAGACCGATGTGCTGCGGCTCGTGGCAACCGGGCGCAGCAACGCCGAGATCGCCGAGGTCCTCCGCGTCGGCGAGGGAACCGTCAAAACCCACGTGTCGAGCGTGCTGGCCAAGCTGGGACTGCGCGACCGGGTGCAGGCCGTCGTGTACGCGTACGAGAACGGCCTGCCGTGACCCGGGCTCGCCCATTCCCAACACAGCCCGGGATGTACGGGGCGCGAACCGTCCGGCCCGCGCCCCGCGGACTATCGCGTGACCGTCACGGACACTGTGGCCGATGACGCGTCGAGGGCGGCGTCCAGTGGCCCGGAACCGTGGAACTCGGCGGTGAAGCTGTGCTTGCCGATGTCGTCGACCGTGACCACCGTGCTGAAGGTGCCGTCGGCGTTGGTGGTGAGATCGATCTCCTGGCCCTTGCCGTCACGGGACGGGGAGTGCCAGCGGATGGTGAAGGTCTGGCGGTTGACGCCCGTGCCGCTCGACGTTCTGATCCGGCCGCTGACGGTGATCTTCGTTTTCGTCTTGGCCGTGGTCTTGCTGGTGCCGATCGTTGTGACGGTCGGCGCACATGGTCCGCCGTCCATGGTGAAGGTCTCGTTCGCGCCGTTCCAGCGCTGATCGATGATCGCGGTGGCCTCGCCGGTCAGTCTCGCCGACGACGCCGCCGCGTACGTGCTCGGCTCGGATGGGCTGGTGGCCCGCCGTACGAGCGGGACGGTGAGGCTGCCGCCACCCCGGATCCGGGCCGAGATCGACGATGGCACCGGCACGCCGGAGGAGCCGCCCGCCCCGGTGAGGAAGAACGACCACTTGTCGTTGTCGAAGCAGGTCGCCCAGCCGTCGACCGACGCGTTGATGACCTTCGTGCCGGTGGG
>Ga0190269_10001464_pt1 | contig 11339 bp, 11 predicted proteins | sample Popmic249IS_FD_133749 | JGI IMG/M metagenome (GOLD analysis project Ga0190269, IMG submission 133749) | Populus adjacent soil microbial communities from riparian zone of Blue River, Arizona, USA - 249 IS | ecosystem: Environmental > Terrestrial > Soil > Riparian zone | place: USA: Arizona... | reverse complement strand
GGTGGCGCGGCCGACGACCTCGCCGATGCTGGCGCCTTCCCACGCCTGCTCGGTCAACAGGTCATGGGCGCGGGCCAGCGCCATCAGGCGGGCATTGAACGCCGCCTGCGCCGCTTCCGGATCGCGGGTGTGGCGGAAGGTCTGGCCGGCTATGGCCTGGACCATGGCCAGGGTGTTCTTCACGCGATGGTTGAGCTCGTTGACGAGGAGCCGCATCTGCTCGACGGCCAGGCGCCGCTCGTGGATGTCCTCGGTCGTCCCGTACCACTTCACCACCTGGCCCGAGGCGTTGCGGCGCGGGAAGGCCCGCGAGCGCATCCAGTGGTAGCTGCCCGAGCGCAGGCGGATGCGGTGTTCGATGTCGTAGGGCGCCTCGCTCTGCCTGGCGCGCTCCCAGGCGCCCCGCGTCGCCTCGAGGTCTCCGGGATGCACGGCATCGCCCCAGCTGGCGCCGAGCCCCGAGGTACCGGTCCAGTCCCGCCAGCGGCCCGATACCTGGTCGAGCAGCCCGTCCGGGCTCGAGGTCCAGGCGACTTGCGGATTGAGCTCGACGGCGTGCCGATAATGGTCCTCGCTTTCGCGCAGGGCCGCTTCGGCCCGGGTGCGCTCGAGGGTCGCCCAGACCCGCTCGCCGATCTCGGAGACGAGGTCGGTCTCGGCATCGGTCCAGTGCCGGGGCGGAGCGGCCAGCACGAAGAGGGCGGCGGCGAGCCGCCCGCGCTTGATGACGGGAGCGATCAGGATCGCCGCCCCTGCTGCTTCCGGAGCCGCGAAGCGCAGTCTTTCGAGCAGGGGATCGGGCTCCCCGGCCGCCGGCGCGTCGATGCGGAAGACATGCCCGCTCCGCGCCTGCTGCATCACCTCCTCGCCGAAGGGCGTGAGGTCGTAGGCACCGGACATTGCTTCGGCCGCTCCGGCCGACCAGGCGTCCGCGACGGTGGCGCGGCGGCCGTCGGCGCTGATCTCCGCATAGCCGGCGTGTTCGGCGCCCAGGAAGGTGCCGATCCGGCGCGACGCGATCGCGGCGATCCGGTCGGGCCCGGTCTGCGCCCGCAATTCCTCGCCAAGCTCGAACAGGAAGCCGTCGCGGCGTCGGCCGGCGGCGATCAGCCGCTGGGCGCGGTTGCGTTCGATGGCGATCGCGGCCGTGCGGGCGATCACCGTCAGCGCATCCTGCTCCGCGGTGCGGCAGCCCTGCGGCGCGCCGTGGTAGATGGCGAGGGTGCCCAGAACCGCCTCCCCCGATCCGAGGATGGGTACCGAAAGGGCCGATCGCAGGCCGGCGGCGAGGGCCGCCTCGCGATAGCCGTCCCAGAGCGGGTCCGAGCCGATATCCGGGGTGGAAACCGGCTCCCGGCGGGCGGCGGCCGTGCCGCAGGCCATGGCGCCCTCGCGCACCGGCAAGCCGTCGACGGCGCGGCGGAACGCCTCGGGAATGCCGGTGCCTTCGGCGCAGAACAGGGCGCTGCCGTCGTCTTCGGCCAGCATGATGAGTGCAGTGGCGGAGCTTCCGCAGAGGTCGACGGCCGTCTGGGCCAGCAGGGCCAGGACGTCTTCCAGCGGTGCGCCGGAGGCGATCAGGGCCAATACGTTCCTGTCACCCTCGATCAGACGCATCAGCGTCGCCTGCGAGGGGCGACCCGGGCCGCCAGTCTCGTTCATTCGGAAATCGTCCAGTCTCGATTAGTCTTGCTGGCCCAGCGGCACAGCTTGGCGCGATCCCTAAATGGTTCGAGACGGGTTTGGTTCCCTATTCCGCCGGGACTTTCCGTCCCGGGAGGATGGAGCGGGTGCCTGGCAGGTGGGCCCAGGCGGGGCGCTCGAACAGGAAGGTGCCGATGCCGGTGCGCCGGACGAATCCATAGAGCACGAGCGGCGCGGTCATGGCAACCGCCAAGACGATGAGGCTGAGCAGGCTGGTGTCGGTGATCGCGCCGACCTTCACGAGCACGACGCGGGTGGCCGCCATGGGGATCGAGAAGGCGAGGTAGACGACGATCGAATGGGCGCCGAGCCAGCGCAGCCAGTCCATGAAGGGCAGGCGGGCCAGCAGGGCCGCCACGCTGCAAAGGGCCAGCGCCCCGGCGACCGCGAGAAGCAGGTGCAGGCCGGGCAGGGCGCCGTAACCCATCTCCACATGGTCCGGCCGCATCGCGAAGCCCGGCGAGAACACCAGCGCCGCGTTGATGCCGGCCCAGGCGGCCAGCCCGGACAGGGCCGGCGCCGGATTGGCCTCCGCCCAGGCGACGAGGCGGAAGACCACCGGCGCGAGCGCATAGCCGGCATAGAAATAGACGAAGAAGGCGGCGAACTGGTCGATGGCATAGGCACCCGTGTGGATGCCGCTCATCTGCAGCGCCGCACCGAGGGCGAGGGCGGCCGCGTGGGGCACGCGCAGGACGTGCAGGAGCTTCGCTGCGGCGCTGAACACCGCCAGCATGTAGATGAACCAGAGGACGCCGTAGGGCTCGACGACGGCCCAGGCGAGGTAACTCGCCGCCGTCGCCGGATCACCGGCGCCGAGGCCCACCTTGAAGAGGATCTGCAGCACCGCCCAGAGCGCATAGAAATAGAGGTAGTGCACCACGCGCCGGTCGGCGAAGCGCGTCCAGTCGCGGCCGATGACCTGAGACAAGAATAGGCCCGAAATCAGGAAGAATTCCGGCATGCGGAAGGGCGTCGCAAAGGCGATGATCCAGTGCAGGACGCCGGTCGAGCCAGTTTCCTCCCCCACCCCGAAGGCCGAGTGCATCATGACGACGAGAATGATGGACAGGCCCTTGGCCGTGTCCACCCATTGCAAGCGATTCCCCTGGCCAGCCATGGCGTCCCCCAAACTTCTTCAGGGTACAGGCTAGCGCAGATGCGAATGGCTGCGGGGCTTTAAGTCCGAATAGGCTTAAGCAATTCCGTCGCGATGCCCCGGAGCCGGGGCCGCCGGTCAGACCGGAACGGAGGCGTAAGCCGCGAACATCAGGCCAAGGCTGATGAAGAACAGCACGGAGAGCGAGAGCGTCTTGATCATGGTATACCCGTTCTGCGCAGCGCTGCCGCGGCGCGCGCCTGGCCTTTATGTCGTATTAGAAGTTAATTTGAGATTTCTATCGCGTAGTTCTCGATCACCGTATTGGCGAGCAGCTTCTCGCACATGGCGGTGACGCGGGCGCGCGCGGAGTCCTGGTCGCCGTCCTCGAGCACCAGGTCGAAGACCTTGCCCTGCCGCACCCCGGCCACCCCGCCGAAGCCGAGGCTTCGCAGGGAGCCTTCGATGGCCTGGCCCTGGGGATCGAGCACACCCGATTTCAGGGTGACCGTGACGCGCGCTTTCATGAGTGTTCCGGGATTACTGGACGAGGCGCGGGCCGGTGGCCAGCGCATTGTCGGTTTCGGTGAGGATGCCGAGCCGCTGGGCGACTTCGCGATAGGCGTCGACGAGGCCGCCCAGGTCCTCGCGGAAGCGGTCCTTGTCCAGCTTGTTGCGGGTCTTGATGTCCCACAGCCGGCAATTGTCCGGCGAGATCTCGTCCGCGAGCACGATGCGCATCATGTCGCCCTCGTAGAGCCGGCCGCATTCGATCTTGAAATCGACGAGCTGGATGCCGACGCCCATGAACAGGCCGGTCAGGAAGTCGTTGACGCGGATGGCCAGGGACATGATGTCGTCGAGTTCCGGCGGGGTGGCCCAGCCGAAGGCGGTGATATGCTCCTCGGAAACCAGCGGGTCGCCCAGCGCGTCGTCCTTGTAGTAGAACTCGATGATCGAGCGGGGCAGGGGCGTGCCCTGCTCCAGGCCCAGGCGCTTCACCAGCGAGCCGGCGGCCACGTTGCGCACCACGATCTCGAGGGGGATGATCTCCACTTCCTTGATCAGCTGCTCGCGCATGTTGATGCGGCGCAGGAAGTGCGTGGGGATGCCCAGGCCGTTGAGCTTGGTGAAGACGAATTCCGAAATGCGGTTGTTGAGCACGCCCTTGCCGTCGATGACGTCGTGCTTGGCGCCGTTGCCGGCGGTGGCGTCGTCTTTGAAGTATTGGACGAGCGTCCCGGGTTCGGGGCCTTCGTAGAGGATCTTCGCCTTGCCTTCATAGATTCTGCGTCGACGGTTCATATCCCAGTCCGTTTATCGATGAAGTGCGGGGGGCGGTTTCGGCGCTTCATGCGCCAAATCGGCCTGCCATGGCAAGCCCTTTCACACGCCTTCCCGCCCGAGTGTTGCAAGCATACCCGATTCCGCCCGCCCGCCGCCGAATCGTCGCCGGCAGGGTTAACTTCCGGCAGGGAGCGGCGCTGCGCTGGGCGTTGATTTGGGGCGCCGAACCGCCTATGTCCACCGAAGGTGCGCCTCGGCGGCGCGCCATGCAAGCCTATCGAAAGCGGGGACACCAGATGTCGGGTTTTGACGATCGCCAAAAGGGGCAGGAAGCCAAGTTCGCGCATGACGCGGATCTGCGGTTCAGGGCCGAAGCCCGGCGCAACAAGCTGCTGGGCCTGTGGGCCGCCGAGCAGCTCGGCCTTTCGGGCGAGCGGGCGACCGAATATGCCGGCGAGGTGGTGGCGGCCGATTTCGCCGAGGCCGGCGACGAGGACGTGTTCCGCAAGGTTTCCGCGGACCTCAAGGCCGGGAACGTCGCCATCGGCGACGACACGATTCGCAGCAAGATGGCCGAGCTCGCGGCCGTCGCCCGCCAGCAGATCCTCAGCGAGGGCTGATCGGCCCCGGCGCGGCCTAGTCGCGCAGGCGCTGCATCAGCCGGGTGAACATCAGCAGGCCCTCCGGCCAGGGACCATGGCCGGAGGCGGCGTTGATGTGCCCCGCATCGCCGGCCACGTGGAAGTCGCAAGCCCATGCGATGGCGAACTCCGCCGACCGCTCGATGCTGCAATAGGGGTCGTTGGTCGAGGCGACGAGCATGGAGGGGAAGGGCAGCGGATCCTCCGGCACGCCGGCGAAGGCCATGGTCTCCGGCGGTGCCGTCCCGCCCTCGAGGTCCGGCGGCGCCACGAGGAAGGCACCCCGCACCTTGGTGTCCTTGAGCCGCTGCGCCGCGTGGACTACGGCCAGCACGCCCAGGGAATGCGCGACCACCACCACCGGGCGCGTCGCCATCATGATCGAACGCTCGATGGTGGCGACCCAGGGCTCGAGCTTGGGCCGGTCCCATTCGGCCTGCTCGACGAAATGCGCGGTCCGGAACCGGTCGCCCCAGCGCCGCTGCCAATGGGTCGGCCCGGAATTGCCCAACCCCGGCACGATCAGGATGTCCGCATCCGCAAGCTTCATAGAGAGTCCAGTCTTTCCCGGTAGAAGGCTTGGGCCGGCCGCATGCCGATGCGCTCGTAGAAGCCGGCGGCATCGGGATAGGCGAGGAGGGTGATGGCTACCCCCGGCCCGAGGATCTCCGCCGCCTTGTCGAGGATGGCCTTGCCGATGCCCTTGCCCTGGTAGCTTTCCCGCACGGCGAGCTCGGCGCAATAGCAGACCCACGCCCCGTCGCTGAGGCAGCGGGCGAGCCCCGCCAGCGTGCCGTCCTCGTCGCGCGCCGTGACGATCAGGTCCGCCCCTGCCAGCATGGCGCGGATCCGTTCCGCATTGCCGAGCGGCCGCCGCGCGCCGAGGCTGGTCTCGCCCAGCACGGCGATGTAGTCGGCCGCCGGCAGCGTGTCCTCGCGGGCGCAACGCATCGCTCAGCTCCCGCCGAAGACGCGGGAGAAGATCGTGTCGACGTGCTTGAGGTGATAGGCGTCGTCGAACATGGCGTCGATTTGCTCATCGCTCAGAGTCACTTGCGGATCAGCCTTGAGGTTCTTGGCGAAGTGCCCGGCGCGGTCGCCCCGCATTTCCCAGACCATCATGGCATTGCGCTGCACGGCGGCATAGGACTCCTCGCGGCTGAGGCCGGCCTGGGTCAGGGCCAGCAGCACGCGCTGGGAATTGTGCAGGCCGCCCAGCCGGTCGAGATTGGCCTGCATGTTCTCGGGATAGACCACAAGCTTGTCGATGACGCCCGCCAGCCGGGCCAGGGCGAAGTCGAGGGTGACGGTGGCGTCCGGCCCGATCATGCGCTCCACCGACGAGTGGGAGATGTCGCGCTCGTGCCAGAGGGCCACGTTCTCGAGGGCCGGGGTCACCATGCCGCGGACCAGGCGCGCCAGGCCGGTGAGGTTCTCGGTGAGCACCGGGTTGCGCTTGTGCGGCATGGCCGAGGAGCCCTTCTGGCCCGGCGAGAAGTATTCCTCGGCCTCGAGCACCTCGGTGCGCTGCAGGTGCCGGATCTCGGTGGCGAGCCGCTCGATGGACAAGGCGATCACCCCGAGCGTCGCGAAGAACATGGCGTGCCGGTCGCGCGGGATGACCTGGGTCGAGACCGGCTCGACGGCGAGGCCGAGCTTGTCGGCCACATGGGCTTCGACGCGGGGATCGATATTGGCGAAGGTGCCGATCGCTCCCGAAATGGCGCAGGTGGCGATCTCCTTGCGCGCCGCCGCCAGGCGCTCGCGGTTGCGCCCGAACTCCGCATAGGCCTGGGCGAGCTTGACCCCGAACGTGGTCGGTTCCGCGTGGATGCCGTGGCTGCGGCCGATGGTGATGGTGTGCTTGTGCTCGAAGGCCCGGCGCTTGAGGGCGGCGAGCAGGGCATCGATGTCGGCGAGCAGCAGGTCGGCGGCGCGGGCGAGCTGCACCGACAGGGTGGTGTCGAGCACGTCCGAGGAGGTCATGCCCTGGTGCACGAAGCGCGCTTCGGGGCCGACTATCTCCGCGAGATGCGTGAGGAAGGCGATGACGTCGTGCTTGGTGGTCCGTTCGATCTCGTCGATCCGCTCGACGTCGAAGGTGGCCGCACCGCCTTTTTCCCAGATCACCCGCGCCGCCTCCTTGGGCACGACGCCGAGTTCCGCCAGGGCGTCGGTGGCGTGGGCCTCGATCTCGAACCAGATCCGGAACTTGGTCTCGGGCGACCAGATGGCAACCATTTCTGGGCGGGAATAGCGCGGGATCATAGCTTTAGCCTTGTCGGTTCATTTTTCGATTCGGGTCGGCCCGGTACCCGGCCGGCCGGCTCACGCCTGGATCGTGCGTGCCGCGTCGCGGATCGCCGCGATGCGGCCGGCATAGGTCTCCGCCCGGTTGCCGGAAAAGATCGACGAGCCGGCCACGAAGACGTCGGCGCCGGCGGCCGCGACCTCGCGGGCATTGTCCGCGGATATGCCGCCGTCGACCTCGATCTCGATGGGCCGGCCGCCGACCAGGGCGCGGGCCTGGCGCAGCTTGTTCAGCGCCTCGGGGATGAAGGCCTGGCCGCCGAAGCCGGGATTGACGCTCATGATCAGCAGCAGGTCGATGCGGTCGACGACGTGGGCGAGGGCGGCGACCGGGGTCGCCGGGTTGAGCGCCACGCCGGCCTTCTTGCCCTCGGCGCGGATCGCCTGCAGGGAGCGGTCGAGATGGGGCCCGGCCTCCGCATGCACGGTGATGATGTCGGCGCCGGCCCTGGCGAAGGCCTGGATATAGGGGTCGGCCGGCGCGATCATCAGGTGCACGTCCAGCACCTTGCTGGTGATCGGGCGCAGGGCCGAGACGATCAGCGGCCCGATGGTCAGGTTCGGCACGAAATGCCCGTCCATCACGTCCACATGCACATAGTCGCAGCCGCCGGCGTCGATGGCACGGACCTCCTCGCCCAGCCGTGCGAAATCGGCCGAAAGGATGGAGGGGGCAATCTTGACGGATCGTGCGGTCATGGGCATCCCGGACCAAGCGGTTCGGTGCCGCACTAGCATGCGAGGGCAAGCTTCACAATCGGGCGATGCGACACCGGGCCCGATTACATTGCCGCCGGAGTCGCGCTAGATAGCGCACAGGTTCAGGGAGCGGCGATGTTCGGCTTTTCTTTCCCCCTCGTCTTCGGTGCGGGCGTGTTGAGCTTCCTGTCGCCCTGCGTGCTGCCGCTGGTGCCGCCCTATCTCACCTATATGAGCGGGGCGAGCTTCGAGCAGCTGCGCAGCGACAGTGCCTCGGCCGGTGCCCTGTGGCGGCGGAGCGTCGTCACCTCGCTGTTCTTCGTGCTGGGCTTCTCCCTGGTCTTCGTCACCTTCGGGGCGACCGCCACCACCTTCGGCAAGCTGTTCCGCCAGGCCTTGCCGCTGCTGACGCCCCTGGCCGGCGCGATGATCATCGCCATGGGCCTGCATTTCCTCGGCGTCTTCCGCATCGGCCTGCTCGAGCGGCAGCTGCGCCATTCCGGGCCGGGCAGCGCCAGCGGTCCGACCGGCGGGTTCCTGCTCGGCCTCGCCTTCGCCATCGGCTGGACGCCCTGCATCGGGCCGGTGCTGGCGGCCATCCTGTCGGTCGCCGCGAGCCGCGAGACCGCCTATGAGGGCGCGGCGCTGCTGGGCCTTTATTCCCTCGGCCTCGGCGTGCCCTTCCTCCTCGCGGGCCTCGCCGTCGGCCCCTTCCTCAGCTTCTTCGAAGGCTTCCGCCGCCATCTCGGCGTGGTCGAGAAGGCGATGGGTGCGCTGCTGGTGCTCACCGGCCTTCTGTTCATCACCGGCAATTTCACCCGCCTGGCCTATTGGTTCCAGGATGCGTTCCCGGTGCTGCGCCAGTTCGGCTAGGCGTTCAGCCGCTCTTAACCTTCCGGCAGGAATTCCGCCCCGGACGGCGCCGATCACGGCATCGTCAATCCTCGATAAACCCTGCCGCTGCAGTGTGCCGGTGCGGCAAAGGATCGAGGAGACATGCCCATGGCGGCCGGTGCTGCCCTGCACAGATCCGTACTGACCGACAGCGACGCCCTGGCCGCCGACCTCGCGGCCTGGCAGCGCGAGCAATCCGGCTGGGCCGTGCGCGTCGAGACCGACATCGAGCACGTGGCGGCCGTCTGGTCGCGGCTCGAGGCGCTCGGCCTCGAATCGCCCGGCCAGAGCCTCGCCTTCACGCGCTTCTGGATCGCCGCCCAGCGCATTCCGGCGGCCGACCAGCGCTTCGTCACCGCCTATCTCGACGGTTCGCCCGTCGCGCTGATGGCGCTCCACCGCCGCCGCATCAAGGGGGCGCGGGCCTTTACCTGGTTCCCCGGCCCGCATGTGGGCTGCAATGCCCCGCTGGTCGATGCCGGACGGCTGGCGCGCCTGGCGCCGGCGCAGCGCGCGGCGCTGTGGCAGGCCATGGCCGCGGCCCTCGAAGGCGCGGACCTCGTCTATCTCAAAGCCGTCCCGGCCCTGCCCGTAGACGGCGTCGACCTGTTCGCCGAGCTCGGCGTTTCCCTCGCCGCCGACACGCTCTACCGCTCCGCCTTCTCCACCTGGGAGGAATGCAACACCGTCCAGCGCAGCAAGTCGCGCCGCAAGCACGACCGCCAGCAGGGCGAGCGGCTCGAGGCCCTGGGCGCGGTCGGCTTCGAGGAACTCGGGCCGGGGGAGGCGGCAGGCGCCGTCCTCGACACCATGTTCCGCCAGCGCGCCGCCCGCTTCCGGCAGATGGGCGTTCCCGATCCCTTTGCGCCGGCGGCGGTGCGGGCGTTCTACGACAGCACCGTCGCGCCCGGCTCGCCGCTCCCGGTCAAGCTGCACCTGCTGCGGCTCGATGGCGCGATCGTCGCCATTCGCTACAACATCGCCTCGGGCGACAAGCTCTTCTGCCTGATTTCCTCGATGAGCGACGATCCGGCGATTCAGGCGGGCTCGCCGGGCAAGCAATGCCTCCTGCGCGTCATGCAGACCGTCTTCGAGCAGGGCTTCCGCGTCTTCGACATGGGCGCCGGCTTCACCGACGAGAAGCGCCACTGGTGCAACCAGCAGATCGAGCTGCGCAACCACTACCTGCCGCTCAACGGCCGCGGCGCCGCCATCGGCGGCCTCCACCGGGCCTGGCGGCAGACGCGGGCGCGGATCAAGGCCAGCCCCGTCCTGCGCGAGGCGGTGCGGCGCGTGCGCAGCGCCGCCCTGCGGCTGCGCGGCGGCAAGGACGAGGTCCAGGCCTAGATCAGCCGCAGGCTGCGGAACGAGGCGTGGCCGGCCCGGCCGATGATGATGTGGTCGTGCAGGGTTATGCCGAGCGGCTTGGCCACGTCGGCGATCTGGCGCGTCATCTGGATGTCCGCCGTCGACGGTGTCGGGTCGCCGGAGGGATGGTTGTGGACCAGGATCAGCGCCGTGGCCGACAGTTCGAGGCTGCGGCGGATCACCTCGCGCGGATAGACCGGCGTGTGGTCGACGGTTCCCACCTGCTGCACCTCGTCGGCGATCAGCCGGTTCTTCTTGTCGAGAAAGAGGATGCGGAACTGCTCGCGGGTCTCATAGGCCATCTGCGTGCGGCAATAGTCGAGCAGGCTGTTCCAGGAGTCGAGGATCGGCTTGTCGGGGATGCGGTCGCGGGCGAAGCGCTGCGCCGCCGCCAGGACCACCTTGAGGTCCACCGCAGCCACCGGGCCAAGCCCGTCGATCTCCTCGAGCAGGTGGACCGGAGCCGCCAGCGCTTCCGAGAAGCTTCCGAAGCGCTCGATCATCGCCTTGGCGATGGGCTTGGTGTCGCGCCGCGGCAGGATGCGGAACAGCACCAGCTCGAGCAGCTCGTAATCCTGCAGGCCCTGGGGCCCGGCCGCGACGAAGCGCTCGCGCAGCCTTTCGCGATGGCCGAAGTAATGGGGCTTCGCGCTCTCGTCCAGACCCGGGGGCTTGGCCTTCGGGCGCGGCGCCACGTCTAGGCGTGCCGGGCCTGGAGCGGGTTGAAGAGCCCCCGCGGGGAGAGGGTGAATACCTCGTGGCCGGTCTCGGTGATGCCGATGGAGTGCTCGCACTGGGCCGAGAGCGTCCGGTCGCGGGTCACCGCCGTCCACCCGTCCGCCAGGATCTTCACGTGCGGCCGGCCGAGATTGATCATCGGCTCGATGGTGAAGATCATGCCGGGCTTGAGCGGCACCCCGGTTCCCGGCGTGCCGAAATGCATGATGTTGGGTTCGTCGTGGAAGAGCTGGCCCACGCCGTGGCCCACGAAGTCGCGCACGACGCTGGTGCGCTCGGCCTCCGCGTGGCGCTGGATGGCGGCCCCGATGTCGCCGGTCGTGTTGCCGGGCAGGGCGGCCGCCAGGCCGGCCTCGAAGGCCTCGTAGGTCACCTCGATCAGCCGCTCCGCCTTCCGCGAGATTTCGCCCACCGGGTACATGCGGCTCGAATCGCCGTACCAGCCGTCGACGATCAGCGTCAGGTCGATATCGACGATGTCGCCCTCGCGCAGGGGCCGGTCGTCGGGGATGCCGTGGCAGACGACATGGTTGATCGAGGTGCAGATCGAGTGCCGGTAGCCCTTGTAGAAGATTGTCGCGGGAATGGCATTGTTGTCG
>Ga0190269_10001463_pt1 | contig 11342 bp, 10 predicted proteins | sample Popmic249IS_FD_133749 | JGI IMG/M metagenome (GOLD analysis project Ga0190269, IMG submission 133749) | Populus adjacent soil microbial communities from riparian zone of Blue River, Arizona, USA - 249 IS | ecosystem: Environmental > Terrestrial > Soil > Riparian zone | place: USA: Arizona... | reverse complement strand
GTCCCGGCCGCCCGCGCCCGCGCCGTACGCCCCGTCCACCAGGCCAGGCGCGACACCCAGCGCAGGTTCTCCCCGATCCGCGCGGTGTCACCGGCAGCCTCGCGCACGGCGAGCGCCGCCTCCCGGGCCCGCAGCGCCTCCTCGCCCAGCCCGGCCAGGTACGCGACCTCCGCGTACGCCTCCAGCAGCCCGGCCCGCCGCTCGTCCGGCGCCCCCGCCGCGTGCCGCAGCGCGGTCTCGTAGTGCGCGGCGGCCTGCCGGTTGGCGCCCACCCCGGCGGCGCGCCGGGCGGCGACCGGCGCCCACCGCAGCACGGCCGCGGCGTCGCCGGCGTGGTGCGCGTGGTGCACGAGCCGGGCCGGGTCGACGCCGGGGTCGCCGTCGAGCCGGGCGAGCACCTCGGCGTGCAGGGCGGCCCGGCGTACCGGCGACAGCGACTCCTCGACCGCTCGGCGCAGCACCTCGTGGCGGAACGCGACGCCGCCGGCCGTGGCGGTGAGCAGGCCGCCGGCCAGGCACTCCTCGACGCCCGTCGCGTGGCCGGCGAGCAGGGCCGGCTCCGCCCGCGCGGGCACGACGGAGACCAGCCCGGCGGCGTCCCGGGCGCGGGGTGGCAGCGCGTGCAGGCGGGACAGCACGAGGTCGCGTACGGTCGGCGGCACCTCGGACCCGGCGGCGGCGAGCACCTCCGTGACCAGCAGCGGGTTGCCGCCGGTCACCTCGTACACCGGGGTGGCGGCGCGGCCCGCACGGCGCGCGAGCCCGGCGACGGCCGCGGCCGACAACGGCGGCAGCGGCAACCGCCGGACCGGCCCGCGCGGCAGCCCGGCGAGCACCGCCCGGAGCTGGTGGTCCGGCCCGATCTCGTCGTCGCGGTACGTGAGCACGAGCAGCGCCCGGCACAGCGCGAGCCGGCGGCCGAGGAACGCGACGAGGTCCAGGGTCGCCTCGTCCGCCCAGTGCAGGTCCTCCATGACGACCACCGGGCGGCGGGCCTGGCGCGGGCCGTCGAGGGCGTCGAGGAAGGCGTCGAACAGCGCGTCCCGTTCCCCGTCCGCGATCCGTTCCCGCAGCGCCCCGCCGGCCTGCCGGGCGATGTCGTGCACCGGCCCGAGCGCCCGCGGGGTGAGCAGCGGGTCGCAGGCGCCCCAGAGCACCCGGGCCCGCGCCCCGGCGGACCGGGCGAACGCGGCCACGAGGCTGGACTTGCCGGCGCCGGCCTCCCCGGCGACGAGCGCGATCCGCCCGCCGCCTGCCGCCTCGGCCAGCAGCGCCTCCAGGCCGGCCAGCGCGCCGTCGCGTTCCAGCAGCTCCATGCCGGGCTCCCGGCCTACGGGATCAGCCAGGTGGCCGCGGCGCGCAGCTGGCCGAGGTTCTCGTCGACCCAGCCCTCGGTCAGCGACTCGGTGCCGCGCATGGCGGGTTTCGCGTACAGGTGGAAGTGCAGGTAGCTCACGCGCAGCAGCACGTCGAGCCACGGCAGCGCCTCGACCGCCTCGTCCGGGAACGGCCGGACCGTGCGGTAGCCCGCGAGGAAGGACGGCCACTGCGGCGTCGCAGCGACCGGGCTGAGGTCCGCGGCCAGCCAGTTCACCCCGGCGCAGTCCAGGTCGTAGAAAACCAGGCGGTCGCCGTCGGCGTGGACGTTGTCGAGGGTGACGTCGCCGTGGCAGACGCCGCGCTCGAGCCCCGCGCCGGCGATCCGGCTCGCGGCCTCGGCGGCGAGGGCGGCGGTGTGCCGCCGGTCCTCGGCGTCCGGCAGGCCGGCGAGGACGTCGTCCAGCAGCGTCGCGGGGTCCACGACAGACGGACCGGGAAATCCCTCGGCCGCGTCGTGGAACGCGGCGGTGGCGGCGCCGAAGCGGTGGTAGAGCTCGTCGGTGCGGGGCTTGCGCGGCTTCGCCCCGGGCGCCCATTCCCACAGGGTGAAGGCGCGCGGCCCCTCGGCGGCCGGGATCGTGCCGGCCGGGGCTCCGCCGGACAGCGGGATGCCCTGGACCACCCCGGCGCCCACGTGCGCGGCCAGGCCGACCTCCCAGGCAGCCGCCCCGTACCCGGCGCGGTAGACCTTGAGCGCGCGCGGCCCGCCGGGCGTGTCCACCCGGTAGACGTCGTTGACCAGCGAGCGCAGGAGCACGCAGCCGGAGACCTCGAGGCCGTACTCACGCGCCACCATGCCGGCCAGCCAGGACGCGTCGACGATGGATCGCAGGGTCGGCACCATGTCCGCACCTTAATGCCGTCGGCGGTCCGCCTCGTACAGCATTCTCAGCGCCGCCGGCCGGCAGCGCCGCTGGCGGGCCGCATTCTCAGCGCCGCTGGCGGGCCGCCTCGTACAGGGCGACCGTCGCGGCCGACGCGGCGTTGAGCGAGCTGGCCGCCCCGGTGATCGGGATCCGCACCATCCGGTCGCAGGCCTCCCGCCAGGCGGCGCTCAGCCCGTGCGTCTCGTTGCCGACCACCAGGATCGTCGGCCCGGTCAGGTCGTGCTCGGCGATGTCGACCGGCCCGCGCTCATCGGTGCCGACGACCTGCACGGGTACGCCCACCGCACGCGCCCAGTCCAGCACCTCCCGATGGCTCGGCGCCCGCACCACGGGCAGCGCGAACAGCGACCCGGTGCTGGCCCGGACCGCCCTCGGGTCGTACGGGTCCGCGGCGTGCCCGGTGACGATCACCCCGGCCGCCCCGAACGCGTCCGCCGACCGCACCAGCGTCCCGACGTTGCCCGGCGTCGTGGGCCGGTCGAAGACCACAACCAGCAGATCCGGGCGTACGGGAATGCGCGCCAGATCGTCCGCCGGCAGCCCGACCACCGCCACCAGCTCGGGCGACTCCTCGTCCTTCCCGCCCAGCTCCCGCATCAGCTCGGCGGCGACCACCGCCCGCGGCGCCCCGGAGCCCTCCACGAGGTCACGAGCCCACCGCGACAGCCCGGGTCCCTCCGAGACGAGCAGCGCCCGGATCTCCCAGCCGTGCTCCACGGCCAGCGAGATCGGGCGTACGCCCTGCACGAGGAACTCCCCGGCCCGCTGCCGCTTCGTCCGATTGCCGAGCAACGCCTGCCACTGCTGGAAGGCGGCGTTCCGAGTGGAGATCCGCAAGGTCCTGGGCACGCCGTCCGAGGTTACGGCGTAGCCGGCCGCCGGCGGCGGGCGGCCTCACTCGTTGGACCAGGATCGGGTGGACAGCACGAGCCGGTAGCCGTCGGGGTCGGCGACCGTGACGCCCCAGCGGTCCCAGTAGTCGCCCTGGCTCACCCGGCGACCGCCCGCCTCCTCCAGCCGCCGGACGAGCTCCTCGTCGACCGGCCCGCCGAGGTAGAGCACGAGCAGGTCCTCGGCCGTCGGGGCGGGCGCCGGGACGTCGTCGCCGCCGACCAGCTCGAGGTGCCAGGTCGCCCCCGGCCAGCCGAGCATGACGATCTCGTGCGGCCCGGAGCCCTGCCACAGCACCGTCAGGCCGAGGCCCTCGGTGTAGAAGCGCACGGTCGCCGTGAGGTCGCGGGACGGGCGCGCGAGGCGTACGGAAATCCTGGGATCGATCATGCCCTCACCATGCCGCACCGGCGCACGTGCGGCACCCCCGCTCAGCGGGGGTGCCGCACGCCTCAGACCGTCGGCTACGCGTCGTGCGGAACCACCTGGCTCGCGTCCTGCGGCACCTCGGTCAGACCGGTGCGCAGGTGGCGGTTGTGCCGCGGCTCCTGCCGGGTCTTCGCATCGTCGAGTCGCCGCCGCAGGTCGTCCCGCACGTCGTTCAGGGCGGCGTGCAGATCCTCCTCACCGGAGGTGGTGACGATCTTCTGCCGGCCCGCGATCCAGCACTCCAGCGTGACCTTCTGTCCCCGGGCCTCCCGGTCCTTCACCGACACCTCGAGCTCGGTGGTCTCGGCCGGGAACGCGGCCAGGCGGGCGTCGAGCGTGGCGAACTGCTCCGCGATCCAATTGCGATCGCCCTGCGAGAAGCCCGCTCCGGCACGAAGGCACTGCTGCACGGTGGCCGGATCTGCCGCGACACTCATCAGGTCTCCCTTCGGTGGGGAATGTGGTGTTCTCCACCTACCCGATCCACCGCGAATCCACTCACACTCCGTGATAGAAGAGATCGCCCAACCCGATCGTGAAGATCAGGATGCCGTACAGCGCGTGCTCCACCGACACCGTGAGCAGCGAGCGCGTCGCCTGATAGCGCCGTGCGAACAGCCAGCCGCCGACCACCGTCGCCGCCACCGCCAGGACGTTGGCGAACAGCAGGTGAGCGAAGCCGAACGCCGCCGCACTCGCCGCCGCGGCCCGCCGGCCGGCGCCGAGCACGGGCGCGTAGCGGTGCAGCAGGAAGGCCCGGAAGATCAGCTCCTGCGGGTACACCGACACCAGCGGGTAGAACACCACGATGAGCAGCCAGAACGGCGGCCGCTCGAGCAGCCGGCCGCGGTCGGTGAACGCGATCGCCACGGCCGTCGCCACGGCGACGCCGGCCCACAGGGCCAGGATCCGGGGCATCGCCGGGCGCACGGCGAGCGGCCGGAGCAGGTCGCGCCGGTCGAAACCCGGCTGCCGCCAGAGGTACGCGACCACGCCGGCGCCCGCGATCAGCAGGGCGGGGACCGGCCCACCGGGAACGTCGAGCCAGATGTACGCGCCGACCAGCCCGAAGAAGAGCCCGAGGAACTCGATCACCAGCCACACCGCGCGGATCCTTGCCGCCTCATCGGGCATCCAGCTGTCAAGAACCTTGACAATAGACGTACATGAATGAACGAATGTGTTTGGTCGTGGTCTTCCTCACGTTCGTACGGGAGTGATGATGGGCGTTCTCTCCGCGATGATTGCCGCAGTCCTCACCGCGGGCGCGCTCGCCGCGCCCTCCCCCGCGCCTTCCTCGGCGGCCACCGCCGTGCCTTCCTCAGCGGTCGCCGCCGTGCCTGACTACTCCACCGCGGAGGCCGGGAACCCGTTCGTCGACGGCTGGTACGCGGACCCCGACGTCGCCGTCTACGAGGGCCGGTACTGGGTCTTCCCCACCACGTCCCGCCCCTACGACCAGCAGACGTTCCTCGACGCGTTCTCCTCGACGGACCTGATCACCTGGACGAAGCACCCCAACGTCCTGAACATCGCGGACATCCCGTGGGCCCGGCGCGCGCTCTGGGCCCCCGCCCCGGTCCAGCGCAACGGCAAGTACTACCTGTACTTCGGCGCGAACGACATCCAGAGCAACTCGGAGCTGGGCGGCATCGGCGTCGCGGTCGCGGACCGCCCGGAGGGCCCGTACCGGGACGCGATCGGCGCCCCGCTGATCCCCCAGTTCGTCAACGGCGCCCAGCCCATCGACCAGGACGTCTTCATCGACGACGACGGCCAGGCGTACATGTACTACGGCGGCTGGCGCCACGCCAACGTCGTGAAGCTGAACAGCGACATGACCAGCCTCGGTACCTTCCCCGACGGCAGCACCTACAAGGAGATCACCCCGGCCAACTACACCGAGGGCTCCCAGGTCTTCAAACGCCACGGCAAGTACTACCTGATGTGGTCCGAGGACTATTGGGGCGGACCCAACTACTCGGTCTCGTACGCGACGAGCACTTCCCCCACCGGCCCGTTCACGAACCCGGCGAAAATCCTGACGCAGGACCCGAGGGTGGCAAGGGGATCGGGCCACAACGCGGTCATCAACGTGCCGGGCACGGACATCTGGTACATCGTCTACCACCGCCGCCCGCTCAGCGAGACGGACATCAACTACCGCCAGCTCGCGTACGACCGCATGACCTTCAACGACGACGGCACGATCCGCCCGGTCACCATGAGGGTCAAGGACAACTTCGCCGACGGCAACGCGCTCGGCTGGAAAACGTACGGCTCCACCTGGTCGGCCACCACGGGCGCCTACCGGGCAACAGCATCGCCGGGCGGCAAAGCCCTCCTCGACACCAACTTCGCCACCCTCACCTACGACGCCGACATCACCCTCACCGCAGGCACCGGCGACGCGGGCCTCATCTTCCGAGCAACCCAGCCAACCCTCGGCACTGACGCCTACCGCGGCTACTACGCAGGCCTGACAACCACAGGCAGAATCATCCTCGGCAAAGCCGACAACAACTGGCGAGAACTAGCCGGCGCCCCCTTCCCGGTCACCCGAGGCACGCCCTACCACCTCCGCATCGAGGCCACGGGCAACACCATCAAGGTGTACGCAGACAACATGACCACCCCCAAACTCACGGTGACCGACACCAGCTTCACCACCGGAGCAACAGGGGTCCGGGTATTCAACACGGCAGCGGCCTTCGACAACATCTCGGTGAGTTAGGGCAGCCGCCTTCTCCGGAACACCACCATCAGTCCAACGACGACGCCTCCGACCACCAGCACGCCGAAGGCAGCAATCCCAGCAACGACCACCGGGCTCGTCCGCCGCGGCCCAGCGTCCGAATCGCCCGCAGCGGGCGCTGGTGAGCCATCGGAGGGCTCCGCGGAGGCAGCCGGCGTTGCGGGGGGAACATCGGCGGTGAGCGCCCTGAGAAGGTTGAGGCGGCCGTATCCATAGGTGTCGTCACGGCCAGGCTCGCCGGCGTCGGTCGCCGTGGCGGTCAACCGATGCACCACCTCAGCAGCGCTCAGCTCGGGATACTTCGCCCGAACAAGCGCAGCGGCCCCGCTGACAATGGCCGTTGCATCACTGGATCCGGTTCCATAGCGGTAGCCGGATCCATAGATGCCGGTGCTGTAGATCTCCACGCCCGGTGCGGTGAGATCAACCTGCGGTCCGGTGAGCGACACCTCCGCGATGCGGCCTCGGCGATCCACTGCGCCGACGGTCAAGACTTCGGGATACTTCCCCGGGAACGCGTCACCCAAGGCGCCCTTGTTCCCTGCGCCGGCCACCACCACGATGTCGCGTGCCTGGGCCGCGCGGATAGCCTCACGCAGCGGAGGGTCGTCACCCACGCTGATCGACATGTTGATGACCCGGGCGCCATTGTCGGCAGCGACGTTGATCGCTTCAGACGTTTCCGCGCTGCTGCCGAAGAACCCGAGCGTGATGCTCAGGGGAAGAATCTTGGCGCCTGGCGCGACGCCCAGAATCCCACTCGCATCGCCGTGGCCGCGGCCCGCAATGAGTCCGGCCATCGCGGTGCCGTGGCCATTCAGGTCTTTGCGGCCGTCGCCCTTCGAGTCAACCAGGTCTTTGCCCTTGAGGATTGCGCCGGCGAGATCGCGGTGCTTCGCGTCCACACCCGTATCGATGAGCCCGACCGTGACGCCCGCACCCTTGCTGATCTTGTGCGCCTCGGCCACCTTGAGGGTGGACAGATGCCACTGCCGGTTCCGCACCGAGTCGGCGGCGGCCGGGGCCGCCGCCGACCAGATGAGAGAGAGCGCCGCGGCAACGGCGAACGCGCCGCGCCCCAGATGCCAAGGGGAGGGCACCGAGATAATCCAATGACGACCGCCACAGGATTGTGATCGATAGGCCGGGTGTCCGGCTCGATGACCGGCGTGACGCCGTGGAGGACGTCCCACGACTGATCAGCCGCAACGTCGATGACCTCACTGTCAGCGCTGCCCCTGCGACCCCGGTTGGCGGCGGCCGGCTGACCGGCGGACGGGCCGCCCGCACCCGGTCGGACCGCGCCGGAGGTTCCGGCTCTTCCCTGCGCGCCCTGCCCACTCGGCACAGCGACTCCGGGCATACCGTTACCACCGATAACCGTGCCGGACGGCATCGCGGTGCGCATAGACACGGCCTGGCGGCCAGGCGGGACGCCCCTGCCACCCAGCGGTCCCGTGACCCCACCCATACCGCCGGCACCTGGGCCCATCCCGGGAGTCAGGCCGAGAAGTCCCCCAGCCCCGATCACGGCACCCGGCACGGCACCTCCGGCCGGCAGCGTCACTCCGGCCGCCGGTGGAGTCGCCACCCCGGCACCGGGCAGCGCGCCCGGCGCAGGGTTCAGCGGTATGACACCCGCGAGGTCAGGGCCGCCTGCACTCGGGCCACCTGCCGATGGACCGGGCTCGACGTCGGCGGGAACACCGCCGTCACCCAGGCCCGTCGGCGGCGACGGATGCGGCACCTCCACCGGGATGGGGGTCGCCTGGAGGCTGGCCAGACCGGCGCCGCCGGGGGAACCAGCTCCGTACCTGCCCGTCGCTCCACTGCTACCCGCATCCGAGCCGATTCCATCTCCGCTTGTTCCTCCGGGAGGCACGTCGACGGGATCACCGAGGTGGAACAGGCTGGGCGGCTGGATCTGGGTGCTGTGGTCGGCGATGGCCGCCTCGGCCTCGCGCATTGCCTGGCGAGCCTTGTCGTCGTACTCGTCCTCCGCCTTGTCCGCCCAGCGTGGGATGAGGTCGCCGGAGGCTTCCTTTCGCAACTCCACGAGGGGGCGGATCTTCATCTGGGCGGCGCCGATCGCCTCGATGATGCCGCGGAGGCCCGCTCGGGTGTCTTCCGCGCGCGTGAGGGTTTGCTGCATGGAGGCTGCGAGGCCCTCCATGTACCGCAGGTAGACCTGCGCCGAGCCGTTGTGCTCCGGGGGCCAGACCGCTGCGAGGTCCTCTTTCGCCTTGAGCAGGCGGCTGTGCTGGTCGCGGACGTCCTGGCTGAGGGAGTCCCAGGACAGCACGCGGTCCGCGCCGGTGCAGGCGTTCTCGTCCTGGATCATGTTCCAGATGGAGGGGAGGTTGTGCGCCTCCCAGTTGCCGCCGGCCATCACACCGCTCCTTCGGCGATCGCACGGTTGGCCTCGGTGATAGCGCCGTTGAGCAGGGTTTGCACGTGGCGCTGGGCCGCTTCGGAGCTCATGTCGGCCCGGGCGAAGTCGCGGGCGATCTGCTCGGCCACGTCCGCGAGGATGCCGGCGGCGAGCTGGTACGCCTTGAGGTTGGCGTGAGTGTTCTCCAGCGCCTTGCCGTACCGCTCCTTGGCCTCCAGGACCGTGCTGCTCTCAATCTTGGTGCCGAACACCACGCCGTGCTGGTGGAGGTCGGCGCCTCGGTTCGCAGCCGACGCGAAGCCCTTGTCCGCGTCCGCGCGCAGTCCCTGCGCGAACTCGCTGACCTGCTCCGTCTGTATCTGCACCCCGTCCGGCATGCTGCACCCTCTCCCCGTCACCGCGACGTCACAGCATATCGATCGATCGGTACGCATGCGCACCGATATCCACAGGCTTCGGCGTTGTCTCCCACACGTACGGGACGGCCGGGGAGTTCAGGGGGATTAGGCGGTTCGGCCGGGGGCACCACCCGGGCATGTCAGCGACCCGCTCGAGCCGCTTCACCAGCCGCCATGCCCGTCGTCTCATCGCCGTTGATCGATCCCTCCCGCCGACCGCAGAGGATCGTGTCCGCGTCGTTGTCGTCGGTGGTGGGATCGCCGGCGTCTCCGCGGGGTTGCTGCTCGCCGAGCGGGGTTTTGCCGTCACGTTGCTGGAGCGCAGCGAGCGGCTGGGCGGGCGGTTGTCAGCGTGGCCGAGGAGGCTTCCCGATGGTTCGCCGCAGATGGTGGGGCACGGATTCCACGCGTTCTTCCGTCAGTACTACAACTGGCGCAATGTGCTCCGGCGGGTGGATCCGTCGCTGTCTTTCCTGCGACCCGTACGCGGCTATCCGGTGATCTCGCGCGACTGGCCGCAGGAGGATTTCGGCGGCCTGCCGGGGACTCCTCCGTGGAGTTTGCTGGCCCTGATGGCGCGCTCCCCGAGCCTCCGGACGCGGGAGATGCGCGATGTCGACGGCCCCACGTCGCTCGCGTTGCTGCGGTATTCGCGCGAGCAGACGTACCGGGATTTCGATGCCATGTCGGCTGCGACGTTCCTCGATCGGCTCGGCATGCCGGACCGCGCGCGGGCCATGCTCTTCGATGTTTTCGCGCATTCGTTCTTCAATCGGGCGGCCGACATGTCCGCCGCTGAGATGATCATGCAGTTCCACTTCTACTTCCTGCGCAACGCCGAGGGCCTCGGGTTCGATGCGCCCGGTGACGACTATCAGAGCGCCATCTGGGGGCCGCTCTCCGAGCGCTTGGAAAAGCTCGGCGCGGACATCCGTACCCATGCCGCTGTTGACCGGATCGAACCGGGCTGGACCGTCACGCTCGCCGGCGGCGAGCAGATTTCCGCCGACCATGTCGTGCTCGCGGCCGATCCGCGCTCCGCGCGCGACATCGTCGCCGCCTCTCCCGGATTGGCCCGTCACGCTCCCCGGTTGGCAAAACAGATTTCGACGGTACGGACCACAGCACCGTACGTGGTCAGCCGGGTGTGGACGGACCGTGACGTGGCACCGGAACGCGCGGTTTTCACGGGTGTGTCACGGGAGCCGACGCTCGATTCCATCAGCCTTTTCCACCGCGCCGAGGAGGGCGCGGCGCGGTGGGCCGAGCGCACCGGCGGAGCGGTCGTGGAATTGCACGAGTACGCGGCCGACTCGGACGCCGACGCGACCACGTCGGCGGAGCGCATGTGGGAGCAACTCCGCGGGCTGTGGCCGGAAACGGCCGGCATGGCCATCGTGGACAGTGACAGCCGCCGGGGAGATGACGCGCCGGCGTTCGACGTCGGCAGCGATGCCACCCGGCCCGGTGTCGGCACGGATGCCGACGGCTTGTACCTGGCCGGGGACTGGGTGCGGATGCCGTTTCCGTCCGCGCTGATGGAACGCTCGGCGGCCTCGGCGGCGCTCGCGGTGAACGCCATTCTCCGGCGGCACGGAATCCGGCCGATGCAGATCTTCTCGGTGCCGCCGCGAGGGCTGCTCACCCGGTGAAAGGTCAGACCGCGTAGCGCGAAGCATACCCCGCGACCGTCCGTTCCACGGCCTTTTCCATAGCTGGACGGCTACCGGACTGAAACGTGGCGAATGCGGTTTCCGGCGCTAATTTGAGAGCGCCCAATCCGCAGTTCGTCAGAAACGGGGAAACCATGTCCGTCACCACGCGCCTCCTCACCGTCCCGGCCGCCGCAGCCGTCGTGATCCTCGCGCAGCTCCCAGCCACCACCGCCTCTGCGGCGCCACCCGCAGGCGGCGGATTCAGCGGCGTAGCCGGCGATTTCAACGGCGACGGCCGCGACGACATCGTCACGTTCACCCGCGGCTCCGCGGCCGACGTCTACGTTGCGCTGTCCACCGGATCGACGTTCTCAGGCACCGGCTGGAAATGGCATGACCATTTCGCCGTGGGGACGGAAACACCGCTGGTCGGCGACTTCAACGGCGACGGCCGCGACGACATCGCCACCTTCACCCGCGGCACGGCAGCCGACGTCTACGTCGCCCTCTCCACGGGCTACTCATTCACGGGTACGGGACGGAAATGGCATGACT
>Ga0190269_10001462_pt1 | contig 11346 bp, 12 predicted proteins | sample Popmic249IS_FD_133749 | JGI IMG/M metagenome (GOLD analysis project Ga0190269, IMG submission 133749) | Populus adjacent soil microbial communities from riparian zone of Blue River, Arizona, USA - 249 IS | ecosystem: Environmental > Terrestrial > Soil > Riparian zone | place: USA: Arizona... | reverse complement strand
GCCGCGCTGCCGGCCCGGGCTGGGCCACTGCTGTCGAGCGCCTACGGGTTCTGCTCACAACCGTGTGGGCAGAAACCGTAGCGGCCCGAGAGCGACCTCCCCGCCCGGCGAGGCGGGAGCTGCCGCGACCGAGGTCCGCCGGGTCAGCCGGCCTGGGCCTGGGCCATCGCCAGCCGCTCGAAGTTCGCGTAGATCTCCGGCTCGCCGGCGGTCTCCCGGTAGTGCAGGGCGATGGAGGCGCACCGTTCCCAGGCGCCCTGCACCCACAGCAGGTCGAAGACGAGGTCGCGGTCGAGCAGCCCGTGCTTGACGAAGGTCGCGATCTCCTCGTTGAGGTTCAGCAGCGCCGAGACGCAGCGGGCCTCCTCGGTCCCGTGCGGGTGGTCCCGGTCGAACTGCTCCCAGGTGGGCGGCTCGTCGTACCCGTAGAGCGTGGTCAGACCGTCCTGGGCGCGGAGCGCCAGCGGCCCGTTGAACATCGAGACGAGCAGCTGGGCGTCCTGCTGCGTCGCGGTGCTCGTGATGCTGAGGCCGGTCGTCGAAGACGTCGTGGTGGCCATGGTTACCCCCTCGGGGCCGGCCGGATGCCGGCCTGCCGCCGAGTGAAGCACCGGCGGTGCCGGGTGGCTAGGGAACCTTCGGGGGGCTGACGGTGAGCGCCGGGTCGGTCTGGACGACCTTGGCCAGCACGTCGTCCACGGCCTGCTTGAGGTCAGGTGAGAGCGCCTTCGCGGCGGCGTTGTCGCGCACCTGCTCGGGCCGGCTCGCGCCCACGATGGCCGAGGCCACGTTGGGGTTGCAGAGCACCCACCCGATGGCGAGCTGCGCCATCGAGATCCCGGCGTCCGCCGCGAGCGGGGTCAGCTCCTGGACCGCGGCCAGGATGTCGTCGCTCATCAGCCGCTTGATGAAGTGCGCACCGCCCTGCTCGTCCGTCGCCCGGCTGCCCACCGGCGGCGGCTGCCCGGGCAGGTACTTGCCGGTGAGCACGCCCTGGGCGATGGGGGACCAGACGATCTGCGAGACGCCCTCCTTCTCGCAGAGCGGCACGATCTCGGCCTCGATGACGCGCCAGAGGGCGGAGTACTGCGGCTGGTTGGAGACGATGCGGTCGAAGCCCATGTCGTCGGCGATGCGCAGCGCGGCCTCGATCTCCTCCGCGCGCCACTCGCTGACACCGACGTACATCACCTTGCCCTGGCGCACCAGGTCGTCGAACGCCTGAAGGGTCTCCTCCAGCGGCGTCTCGTGGTCGAAGCGGTGGGCCTGGTAGAGGTCGACGTGGTCGGTCTGCAGCCGGCGCAGTGACGCGTGGCAGGACTCGACGATGTGCTTGCGCGACAGGCCGCGCTCGTTCGGGCCCGCGCCCGTCGGCCAGTAGACCTTGGTGAACAGCTCGTACGACTCGCGCTTGACGCCCTTGAGCGCCTCGCCCAGCACGGTCTCGGCCTTGGTCCCGGCGTAGACGTCGGCGGTGTCGAAGGTCGTGATGCCGACCTCGAGCGCCTCCTTGACGCACTCCGTGGCGACGTCGGCCTCGACCTGCGAGCCGTGGGTGAGCCAGTTGCCGTAGCTGATCTCGCTGACTTTCAGGCCGCTGCGGCCCAGACGACGGAAGTCCATGGGGGACGACCCTACGGGTGCGTCGCGGGCCGGGGAACCCGGAACCGCCGCATCACGGTGGTGCGCATCAGGCCGTAGGCGATGTGGCTGCGGTACTTGGCCTCGTCCGGGAAGGCCCGCTTCAGGTGGCGGCGCAGCTCGATGCCGATGAACAGCATGTCGATCGCGACGGCCGCCAGGGATGCCAGCCAGATCGCGAAGACCATGGCGTTCAGGCGGGGGTTGCCGAGGAAGCCGCTCACGACCACGAGGATGGCGAGGGGCAGCAGCACCCAGCCGAGCGACCTCCGGGCGTCGATGAGGTCCCGGACCATCCGGCGTACCGGACCGCGGTCCCGCTTGAGCAGCGCGTCTTCGTCGCCGCGGAGGCTGCCCTCGCGCACCCGCTGCCGCTGCTCGGCCTGCTTGGCACGCAACTGCTTCGCCGCCTCGCGCCGGCTGGTGGGGGGCGGCGCCACGGGCCCGGTACGACGACGCTGGGCCTCGTTGCGCTTGGGGGTCGGCCGGCCCTTGCCCTCGGTCTTCTCGCTCACGCCGTCAGCCTAGGCGCCAGGCCCGGGATCAGGGCAGGGCGAGCATCTGGTCGAGGGCCTGCCGGGCGTGCTCGGCGGTCTCCAGGTCGACCTCGATCCGGTTCGGCACCCGACCGGCCACCAGCTCCTCCAGCGCCCACACCAGGTGGGGCAGGTCGATCCGGTTCATCGTCGAGCAGAAGCAGGCGGTCTTGTCGAGGAAGACGACCTGCTTGTCCGGGTGCTGCAGCGCGAGCCGCCGGACGAGGTTGAGCTCGGTGCCGATCGCCCAGGCGGAGCCGGCCGGCGCTGCCTCGAGGGTCTTGATGATGTGCTCGGTGGAGCCGACCAGGTCGGCCGCCTGGACGACCTCGTGCTTGCACTCGGGGTGAACGATGACGTTGACGCCCGGGATGCGGGCGCGGACGTCGTCGACGGACTCCTTGCTGAAGCGGGCGTGCACCGAGCAGTGGCCCTTCCAGAGGATCATCCGCGCGGCCTGGATCTGCTCGGCCGTGTTGCCGCCGAGCGGCTTGCGGGGGTCGTAGACGACGCAGTCGTCGAGCGACATGCCCATCTCCCGCACGACGGTGTTGCGGCCCAGGTGCTGGTCGGGCAGGAAGAGCACCTTCTCGCCCTGGCCGAACGCCCACTCGAGCGCCCGCTTGGCGTTGCTGCTGGTGCAGATCGTGCCGCCGTGCCGGCCGGTGAAGCCCTTGATCGCGGCGCTGGAGTTCATGTAGCTGACCGGGACGGTGACGCCGGCGACACCGGCCTCGGTGAGCGACTCCCAGGCGTCCTCGACCTGCTGGAAGGTCGCCATGTCGGCCATCGAGCAGCCGGCGGCGAGGTCCGGGAGCACGACGGCCTGGTGCTCGCCGGTGAGGATGTCGGCCGACTCCGCCATGAAGTGCACGCCGCAGAAGACGATGTACGGCGAGTCGGGGCGGGCCGCGGCCTGCTGCGCGAGCTTGAAGCTGTCTCCGGTCACGTCGGCGAACTGGATGACCTCGTCGCGCTGGTAGTGGTGACCCAGCACGAACACCTGGTCGCCCAGGGCCTCCTTGGCGCGGCGGGCGCGCTCGACGAGGTCCGGGTCCGACGCGGCCGGCAGGTCGCCGGGGCACTCGACGCCGGGCTCGGTGGCCGGGTCGCTGCCGTGGCCGAGCAGGAACAAGGCGAGCGGGGACAGCTCCACGCCCGGCATGAGGTCGGTCACCGCGTCTCCTCGGCTTGTCGTCGTACAGACGATAACCCCCCGGGCGCCGTGGTGCTTCCCACGGGGGAGGATGTCGCCGTGCGCGTCCTCCTGGCGCCGGACTGCTTCGGCGGCACCCTGTCGGCGCCGGAGGCGGCCGGGGCGCTTGCCTCCGGCTGGCGGTCGGTGCGTCCCCACGACGCGCTGGTCGAGCGGCCGCTGTCCGACGGCGGCCCAGGCTTCCTGGACTGCCTGCCCTGGACCAGGGTCGCCGTCCTGGTCGAGGACCCGCTCGGGCGCCCCGTGCTGGCGTCGTACCTGCTGGACGGGGCCACCGCGTACGTCGAGTCCGCGGAGGCCGCCGGGCTGCACCTGCTGGCGCCGGAGGACCGCGACCCGTGGCGGGCCACGACACGCGGCGTCGGCCTCCTGGTCGCGGCGGCGCGAGGAGCCGGGGCGACCAGGGTCGTGGTCGGCCTCGGTGGCTCAGCCACGAACGACGGCGGTCGCGGCTTCCTCGAGACGGCAGGGGACCTCGCCGGCGTGGAGCTCGTCGCGGCGACGGACGTCACCAGCCCGCTCCTGGGGGAGGCGGGTGCCTCCCGCGTCTTCGGGCCGCAGAAGGGGGCCTCGCCCGGCCAGGTCGAGGAGCTGGAGGGCCGCATGGCGGCGTGGGCCGACGAGCTCGAGGGCCGGCTCGGCGCCAGTGTGCGCGACGAGCCCGGCGCGGGAGCCGCGGGCGGGCTCGGCTTCGCACTGCTGGCGCTCGGGGCGACCCGCGAGTCCGGTGCGGCCGTGGTCGGCCGAGCGGTCGGGCTGGCCGAGGCCGTGGCGGGAAGCGATCTCGTGGTGACAGGGGAGGGGCGGCTCGACGCGTCGTCGTTCCGGGGCAAGGTCGTGCAGCACGTCGCGCAGGTCGCGGCAGAGGCTGGGGTGCCCTGCGCGGCGGTGGCCGGCGAGGTCCTGCTCGGGCGCCGCGAGGCCGCTGCCGCCGGGCTGGCGGAGACCCTCAGCCTGGTCGAGGAGGTGGGCCGCGAGCGGGCCCTCGGCGACGCGGCCGCTGCCCTGGCCGAGTGCGCCGCGCTGTTGGCCCGCCGTTGGCAGTAGTCCCGGGCCCAAGACGTGTGAGAATGGAAGAACCCGCACCCTGCCGGCGTTGACCACGGGTGCACGCCCGACCCGCGTCCCGAGAGGCACCCATGAGCGAGACCACCGAGACCACGACCACTGTCGCTGCCGGCACCGGCGTGATCCTGACCGACCCTGCCGCGGAGAAGGTCGCCTCGCTGCTCGCGCAGGAGGGTCGGGACGACCTCGCCCTCCGGGTCGCCGTGCAGCCCGGCGGCTGCAGCGGCCTGCGCTACCAGCTCTTCTTCGACGAGCGGTCGCTCGACGGCGACGCCGTGCACGAGTTCGGCAGCGGCGTGAAGGTCGTCGTCGACCGGATGAGCGTCCCCTACCTGTCGGGCGCCACCATCGACTTCGTGGACACGATCGAGAAGCAGGGCTTCACCATCGACAACCCGAACGCCGGCGGCTCCTGCGCCTGCGGCGAGTCCTTCCACTAGGCACGCAGGGCGAAGGCCCCGTCCCCTCGAGGGGCGGGGCCTTCGTCGTACCTGCCCTGGGGTGCGTGTCAGCGGGTCGTGCCGAGCGGGACCTGCTTGCTCGTGGAGGCGTCGAACACCTGGCGGTCGCCGAGCGGCGCCTCGAGGGTGATCACGCGCTCCACCGCGCGGTAGTCCTCCGTGCAGGCCAGCTCCGGGTCGCGGGCGTCGGCCTCGAGCAGCACGTAGACCGCCTCGTCGCTCTCCTTGACCGCGTGCGTCACCTTCTCGCGGACGCAGCTGCTGGAGTCGCCGTACCGGACGACCAGGCTCGCCGGGGTTTCGCCGCGCCAGGCTGCGTCGAAGGAGAAGGCCTCGCGTGCCGCTCCGGGATCGGTCTGGCCCGGGTCCGTGCCGCCGGCGGAGGGCGGTACGGCGGTCGGCTCGGGCACCGGCTTGTCCGTGGGTGCCGGGTCGTGGCCGGTGTCGAGGTACGCCGGCTCGACGGCCACGACCGGCACCGGCTCGACGGAGTCCTTGAGGCCGAACAGCCACGAGGGCACGAGCACCGAGCCGCCGTCGCGCAACGGCTGCACCGACAGGCCGAGCCGGGCACCCGTCACCTGGGCGGGCGGGGGAGCGGTGCAGCCCTGGCCGTCGGGGCCGATCGGGCAGAGCATCGCGACCATCCGCGGCGGCAGGTCCTCGAAGGCCTCCTGCGCGGAGATCAGCGGGTAGGTGTCGCCGCGGCGGGGCGTGGCGAGCCAGCCGTTCGCGCTCGTGACGGTGCCGCCGGGGGAGACGTCGACGCGGGTCACGAAGCCGGCCGCCTCGACGCCGCCGACCTCGGGCGTGACGGTGGCGGAGCCGCCGTACGGCGACGTCGCGACGGCCGCGTCGGCGACCGAGAGCCCCACGGCCTCGAGCACCGGCCGCGCGGCGGCCGTCACCGTGGCCTCCGGCACCGGCGTACCGGCCGGCTCGGGCACGGGCTTGCCGGTGGGCTCGGGCATCGGGGTGGGGTCGTCGCCCCGGACGGGCGGTTCCGGCGTCACGACCCCGCCGTCGACGGCACCCCCGGACGACCCCCCGCCCGAGACCCCGGGCGTGGCGGTGGCGCAGCTCGTGCGGCCGTCGGAGGAGACCGTGCCGTCGGGGCAGGGCGACCACCACCACGGCTGCCCGCCGTCGTCGGTCACGGTGAGGCCGCCGGCGTGCCACGCGGAGGCCTCGCGGACCGGCAGCCCGGCCTTCAGCGCCCGGGCCAGCGCCTGCACGGCGTCCGCGTCGGCGGGCCCGCTCGGCAGCGTCCACGCAGGGGCGTCGTCCGGGCGGCCGGAGGGCAGCGTCCCGACGAGCTCGTAGCCCGACTCGGTGCCCGCTGTGCCCAGCGCGGCGTCGGCCGAGGCGCGGGACTCGCCCAGCCGCAGCGTCCGCGGCTCGCCGCCGGGATCACCGCCGAGCAGGGCGACGGACACCCCCAGCGCCGTGACGGACAGGGCAGCCAGGGCAGGTACGACGACGCGCCGGTCGATCCTCATGCCCCTGTGACGCAGCGGTCAGGGGCGTGGTTCCTAGTAGTCGTCGAGCCCCTCGACCTGCAGCAGGAGGTCCTCGGTGATCTCGGCCGGCATGGCGCCGAAGGAGAACGGCAGCCGGTCCACGGGGAGACGGCTCAGGGGCACGCGAACCACGGTCTGAGTGAGGTCCAGGACGGACTGGCCCAGGACGCTCGCGACCTCCCGGCAGTCGTTCACCAGGTCGATGATCGAAGTGGGCTCGGTCTCGGAGGGGACGGGGGTGTGGAGGGCCATGACGCCGACGCTAGGGAGTTACTTCCGAGTACCCAACGCCTACCGATCGGTAGTGTTCCGCGGCTCCCGTGAGGTCGGCCACAGCGGCGGTTTCCCTAGGCTGCACGGATGCGCATCGTCGTGACCGGGTCCATCGCGACCGACCACCTCATGACCTTCGACGGCCTGTTCAGCGAGCAGCTGCTGCCGGACCAGCTCGCGAACCTGTCGGTCGTGTTCCTGGCCGACGGCCTCGAGGTACGGCGAGGCGGCACCGGCGCCAACATCGCCTTCGGCATGGGCGTGCTCGGCTACCGGCCGCGGCTGATCGGGTCGGTGGGGAAGGACGCCGGCGACTACCTGACCTGGCTCGCCGACCACGGCGTCGACGTGGCCGGCGTGCGCGTCAGCACCACGAAGGCGAGCCCGCGCTTCACGGTCACGACCGACCGGGCGCAGAACCAGATCGGCTCGTTCTACCCGGGGGCGATGGCCGAGGCCGCCGACATCTCCCTCGCCGACGTCGAGGCCGACCTGGTCCTGGTGAGCCCGAACGACCCCGGGGCGATGCTGCGCCACACCGCCGAGTGCCGCGAGCGGGGCGTCGCCTTCGCGGTCGACCCCAGCCAGACGCTGACCTTCCTCGACGGCGACGCCATCCGGGAGCTCGTGACCGGGGCGCGCTACCTGTTCACCAACGAGTACGAGGCCGGCCTGGTCCATGCCAAGACCGGCTGGTCCGACGCCGACGTGCTCGAGCTCGTCGGCACCCGGATCACCACGCACGGGGCCAAGGGCTGCGTCGTGCAGCGCAAGGGGGAGCCGGACCTGCACGTCGACGTCGTACCGGCCGACGTGGTCGCCGACCCGACCGGCGTCGGCGACGGCTTCCGCGCCGGCTTCCTGACGGGGATCGCCTGGGGCCTGGAGCTCGAGCGGGCCTGCCAGGTCGGCGCGCTGCTCGCGACCCACGTGGTCGAGACGGTCGGCCCGCAGGACTACGTCGTGGAGCGCGACCGCTTCCTCGCCCGGCTCGAGGCCACGTACGGCGCCGAGGCCGCCGCCGACGTCGCGCCGCACCTCATCTGACGCGCCGTACCCGGTAGAGCGGCACGCCGTCCGCCTCGCCCGCGCCCTCGAAGCGCTGGCCTCGCATCCGGCACCAGGCCGGGATGTCGTGGGCGGCGGCGGTGTCGTCGGCGAGGACCTCGACCACGGTCCCGACCGGGACGGTGGCCATCCGCTTGGCCAGCTCGATCACCGGCACCGGGCACAGCACCCCGCGGCAGTCGATCCTCACACCGCGTCCACCCCGGCCTCCCGGCGCAGCCGGCCGACGACCTCGGGCAGCAGCGCGAGGAACCGCTCGACGTCCTCCTCGCTGGTCGTGCGCGAGAGGGAGACCCGGACGTTGCCGTGGGTGAGGACGCCCATCGCGACCAGCACGTGGGACGGCTCCAGCGTCGACGACGTGCACGACGACCCGCTGGAGACCTCGAACCCGGCCTCGTCGAAGGCCCGGACCAGCTGCTCACCGTCGAGGTAGAGGCACGAGAAGGTCACCAGGTGGGGCAGCCGGTCGACCGCGTCGCCGGCTACCTCCACGTCGGGGAGCGCTGCGGCGGTGGCCCGGATGCGGTCGACCAGTGGGCGCAGCCGGGCGTCCTCGGTCGCGGCCTCCGCCCGGGCCGCCTCCAGCGCCACGGCGGCCGCCAGCACGGCGGGCAGGGCGACCGACCCGGGCGCGCGGCCCTGCTCGTGCTCGTCCTCCGGTCTCGGCGCGTGCCACCGCGTGCCCGTCCGCACCGCCAGGACGCCGACCCCGGGCGGGCCGCCCCACTTGCGGGCGCTCGCGGCGAGCACCGACCACCCCTCGGGGACCGGGCCGCGCCCGGCGACCTGGGCCGCGTCGACCAGCAGCGGTACGCCGCGCGCCCGGCACACCTCGGCCACGGCCGCCACGGGCTGGCGCGTGCCGACCTCGTGGGAGGCGGCGATCAGGCACGCCGCGCCGGCGGGCTCCGTCAGGGCCGCCGCGTAGGCCTCGGGGTCGACCCGTCCGAGCCGGTCCACCGGGACCGCGACCGGTTCGTGGGCGGCCGCCGCGTGGAGCAGGGCGGAGTGCTCGACCGCGCTGTGCACGACCCGCCGACCGGTGCGGGCCCGGGCCGCCACGAGCCCGTCCAGCCCGGCGTAGAGCGCGGTGCTGCCGTTCGCGGTGAAGGACACCTCGTCCGGCCGGGCCCCGAGCGCCGCCGCGACGGAGGCCCGGGCGCCGTCGAGGAGCTGCCTGGCGCGCCGCGCGCTCGCGTAGAGGCGCCCGGGGTCGGCCCAGCCGTCGTCGTAGGCCGCCAGCAGCGCCTGCCGCGCCGCGGGGTGCAGCGGCAGGCCGGAGGCGCTGTCGAAGGACACCCGCGCGGTCACGTCCCGACGCTATCCGGCGGGGCGTACGTGGCGCAGGACACGGGCCACCCTGCGGGGGAGGGCGGAGGCCGCTGCGATAGCCTCGCCAGGCACGTCCCGCACCTGGGACGGCTGTGCCACTGACCTGCCCGACAGAAGGGTCCGAGAGGTTGCTGACCACCTCTTCTCCGTCGAGTCCGCCGCGGAGGCGCCGAGCCCTGAGGCTCGGGCTCGCGGGTGCCGCCACGGTGCTGCTCACCACCGGCTGCACGGCGCGTGAGGCCTACGAGAACGCGTTCGGCTTCGGCTGGCCCAAGCCGAAGTCGGAGGAGGCCGAGACCCTCTACGAGGTGTGGCTCGGCACCGGCGCGGCGGGCATGGCCGTCGGCGTGGTCATGTGGCTGCTCATCGGCTACACCGTCGTGCGCTTCCGCAAGCGCGACGAGGCGATGCCGGCGCAGATCCGGTACAACCTGCCGATCGAGGTCCTCTACACGGTCGTCCCGTTCGTGATCATCGCGGTGCTGTTCTTCTACACCGCGGTGGCGGAGAACAAGGTCAACGAGCTGAAGGACGACCCCGACGTCACCGTCGGCGTCGTGGGCTTCCAGTGGAACTGGCAGTTCGTCTACACCGACGAGCAGGTGCAGACCACCGGCATCCCGGCCAAGCCGGCCGAGCTGGTGCTCCCGGTCGACAAGCGCATCCGGTTCGTCGAGACCTCCCCGGACGTCATCCACTCGTTCTGGGTGCCCCACTTCCTCTTCAAGCGTGACGTGATCCCGGGTCGCTACAACACCTTCGAGATCACGCCGAACCGCGAGGGCACCTACGTGGGCCGCTGCGCCGAGTTCTGCGGCGAGAAGCACGCCCGGATGAACTTCACGGTCAAGGTCGTCTCCCAGGAGGAGTACGACGCCTACATCGCCGGTCTGAAGGCCGACCCCAACGCCGTCCTCGACGACCTGTCCCGGACGCTCGACGGCGCGATCCCCACCGCGAGGAACTGACGTGACCATCCTGTCCAACGCCCGCCCGCCGGTGGCCGACCGCCGGCCCATGCCCGGCCCGGGCGCGAAGATCGCGAAGGTCCTCACCACGACGGACCACAAGGTGATCGGCTGGCTCTACCTCGGCACCGCGTTCGGCCTGTTCCTCCTCGCCGGCGCGCTGGCGCTGGTGATGCGCGCGGAGCTTGCCCGGCCGGGGCTCGACTTCGTGAGCCAGGAGCAGTTCAACTCGCTGTTCACGATGCACGGCTCGATCATGATGCTGCTCGTTGCGCCGGCCTTCGCCTTCGGCTTCGCGAACTTCATCATGCCGCTGCAGATCGGCGCGCCGGACATGAGCTTCCCGCGGCTCAACGCGTTCGCCTACTGGCTCTACCTGTTCGGCGCCCTCATGGTCGTCTCGGGCTTCTTCACTCCCGACGGCGCAGCGTCGTTCGGCTGGTTCGCCTACGCGCCGCTGTCCGACGCCATCCACTCGCCGAACGTCGGCGCGGACCTCTGGATCGTCGGACTGCTGGTCGCCGGTCTGGGCACGATCCTCGGCGCGGTCAACTTCACCGCCACGATCATCACGCTGCGGGCGCCCGGCATGACGATGTTCCGGATGCCCATCTTCACCTGGAACATGCTGGTCACGTCGATCCTCGTGCTCATGTCGTTCCCCGTGCTCGCCGCGGCGCTGGCGGCGCTCGAGGCCGACCGCCGGCTCGGTGCGCACATCTACGACGTGTCCACGGGCGGCGCGGTGCTGTGGCAGCACCTGTTCTGGTTCCTCGGGCACCCCGAGGTCTACATCGTCGCCCTGTCCTTCTTCGGCGTCGTCTCCGAGGTCATCCCGGTCTTCAGCCGCAAGCCGCTGTTCGGCTACAAGGGGCTGGTGTTCGCGACGCTGGGCATCGCCGCCCTGTCGATGACCGTGTGGGCGCACCACATGTTCGTCACCGGCGCGGTGCTGCTGCCGTTCTTCTCCTTCCTGAGCTTCCTCATCGCCGTACCGACCGGGGTGAAGTTCTTCAACTGGATCGGGACGATGTGGCGGGGCTCGGTGTCGTTCGAGACCCCGATGCTGTTCTGCATCGGCTTCCTCGTGACGTTCCTCCTGGGCGGGATCACCGGCGTCATGCTCGCCAGCCCGCCCATCGACTTCCACGTCTCCGACACCTACTTCGTGGTGGCCCACTTCCACTACGTGGTGTTCGGTACGGCGATCTTCGGCTTCTTCGCCGGCATGTACTTCTGGTTCCCGAAGATGACCGGCCG
>Ga0190269_10001461_pt1 | contig 11354 bp, 9 predicted proteins | sample Popmic249IS_FD_133749 | JGI IMG/M metagenome (GOLD analysis project Ga0190269, IMG submission 133749) | Populus adjacent soil microbial communities from riparian zone of Blue River, Arizona, USA - 249 IS | ecosystem: Environmental > Terrestrial > Soil > Riparian zone | place: USA: Arizona... | reverse complement strand
TCGAGCGCGGTGAGCTCGATCTCGACGGCTTCGACCCAGATACGATGCGCCTCGCGATCGATGCGGAGCCGTCCGAAGTCGACGATCGCCGACTCGGGCGGCTTGCCGTCGTTGCGGCGCAAGATGGCGCGGATGCGGAGCACGAGCTCGCGCACGCTGAACGGCTTGGTGAGATAGTCGTCCGCGCCGAGCTCGAAGCCGACCACGCGATCGATCTCCTCTCCCTTCGCCGTGAGCATCAGCACGGGGATGGGCCGCGTCGCCATGTCGTCTTTGATGGCCCGGCACACTTCCGTCCCCGGAAGATCGGGCAACATCAAATCGAGCAGCACCAGATCCGGGCGCTGTTCGCGCACGAGCCTCAGGCCGTCGTGACCGCGAGGCGCGGAAACCACGTCGTGTCCGGCGAGTCTCAGATTGTAATCGAGGACCTGCCGGATGTCGGGTTCGTCTTCGATGACGAGGATTCGAGCCATCCGGCCGTCGAATTACCGTACGCATGTGAACACGAGGTGACGAGTACGTAGCAGCTCACCCGAGCACGAAACTCACGCAAAAGCCGCGACCTCGTCGAGTGAAAGGCCGATTTTCACCGGAGTTTCGGCGTGACTTACGACTGCGAGTTTCCTCCGCGCAACGCTAGCGTCATTGGTATTTTGCGTTCGGGTCACGAGCCCGTCACGAACCGCACGCATGCTGCGCCCCGAGTCGGCATGGATCTCGACACCTGGACGGTTCGACGAACGGACGGCACCCGCGTGAAGCGGCTGCTGATCGGTAGCGTGCTCGGCGCGATCAGCGTCGCGGCGACGGTCGGCTTCGTCGTGCTGAGCTCCAAGCCGGTGGCGGCGCTCGAAGAGGAAGAGGACGACGACGCGATCGCCGTCGAGCTCGCGAAAGAGCCCGAACCTCCGCCGCCGCCGCCCCCGCCGCCGGAGATGGCGCCCAAGCCTAAGCCGATGCGACCGAAGGTCGCGGCGCCCACCACGATCGCTGACGAAGGACCGATCGAAGAGAAAGAACCGACCAAAAACTTCCTCGCGGAGGAGCCCGAGCGCGAGGAGCCGAAAGCCGAGCCGATCGCGACGGCCGCGCCGCCCCCGCCCGCGGCGAAGAAGACGGTGGTGCAGAAACCCGCCGATAAGAAGCCGATTCGCCTGAGCGAGAACATGCCGAAGCCGGTGCAGCTCGTGATGGCAACGCCAGAGTACCCTGCGGCGGCCAAATCGCAGGGCATCGAGGGCGTGGTCATGGTGCGCTACGTCATCGGTGAAGACGGCTCCACGCGCAGCATCAAGGCCGTGAAAGGCCCGGCAGAGCTGCAGGCCGCCTGCGTCGAAGCGGTCAAGAAGTGGCGCTTCCAACCCATTCTCGTGGACGGCGTCGCGGTTGCCGTCGTCCGCATGGCTCGATTCCCGTTCCGTATCAAGTGAGACAAGCGAAGCCGCGCGCGAGCTTCTGCCGGAGTAAAGGACAATGGCTTTCGATTTGACCCACGTCTGGTCCACGATGTCCCCGCTGAGCAAGGGCATCTTCCTGATTCTCGTCGTGATGGCGATCGCCAGCATCGGCGTGACCATCGAGCGCTGGCTCGCGTTCGGACGCTCCGGCAAGGAATCGAAGATCTTCGCGCAGAAGGCCTCGCCCTTGATCGAAGAGTGGAAGGTGGACGAGCTCGTCGAGCTCGCGAAGAAGCATGACAACTCGGCGCTAGCTCGCCTGTTCGGCGCGACCTCCGGCCGCTTCCTGCGCGGCTACGAAGATCTGCACGAAGGCGGCATGACGCCGGTCGAGATGGCGCGCAACGAGTCCGAGCGTCGCAAAGAAGCCATCGGCGCCGAGCTCCGCCGCGGCATGGGCGTGATCGCGACGGTCGGCTCGATCGCGCCGTTCGTCGGTCTGCTCGGCACCGTCGTCGGCATCATCGCCGCGTTCCAGGGCATCGGGCAGTCGGGCGCGGGCGGAATCGGTGCCGTTTCCGCCGGTATCGCCGAGGCGCTGATCGAGACCGCGTTCGGTCTGATGGTCGCGATCCCCGCGGTCATCATGTTCAACTACCTGACGGCGCGCGTCGCGACCATCGAGCTTGCGCTGGCACGCTCGGTCGGCGAGCTGCTCGACGAAATGGAGAATCACTATGGGCGCAGCGCTAAGCGGTCAGGCAAGCAAGCAGCAGCCTAGAGGCTATCTCATCACCTGCTGCGCAGGTCATGAGGCGTGGCTGCGCCACGCTGCGCTGCTACCGCAGCGCACCTCTAGCCTTACCTTGGGGGGCGTTTTCCGCCCCCCGCACCGGCTTCGCCGGTTGCGCCCCCCTCACCCGCTTCGCGGGTGCCTAGGGCTCCGACAATGACGACAAGGCACAAGACGAGCCCTACTCCCGACATCAACATCACGCCCCTCGTGGACGTGTGTTTGGTGTTGCTCATCATCTTCATGGTGATCGCTCCGGCGCTGAGCGAAGGCGCCATGCTCGAGCTGCCGAAGGTGACGACGGTCGACGAGCGACCGAAGGAAGCGAACCCGCTCGAGGTCACCATCGGCGCCGACGGCACGCTGATCGTCGACAAGGAAAAGATCAGCCCGGCGGACCTCAAGAGCAAGGTCGCGGCGGCGCACGCGGCGGACCCGCAGCGATCGCTCCTGCTGAAGATGGATCACAACGCGCCCTACAAGAAGGTGCGTGAGACCTTCGCGCTGCTCGCCGACGTGGGCTTCAAGGGCGTGCTCTTGAAGGTCGTCGAGCGCAAGACGGGCTCCTGAGCCCCGAACGGAGAGAATTTCCATGGGAATGAGCATCGGAGGCGGGGGCAAGAAGCAGCGGCCGAGCCCGACCATCAACGTCACGCCGCTCGTCGACGTGGTGCTCGTGGTGCTCATCATTTTCATGGTCGTCACCATGATGATGACGAAGACGTTCTGGCTGAACCTGCCGAAAGAAGAGAAGCACGCGGAAGAGGAGCCGCCGGGCGACAAGAAGCCGCTGGTGCTCACCGTGGACGCGCAGGGCGTGATTCGCGTCAACCAGAAGGTGTTGACCAAACAAGAGACGAAGGAGCGCGTGATCCGCATGCTGGCGGCGCGCGACCAGAAGACGCTGTTCTTCGACGCTCACGATCGCGTGCCGTACGGCCAAGCGGTCGAGGTGCTCGATCTGGCGCGCGCCGGCGGCGTGAAGTCCATCGCGATCTTGACCGAAACGGTGGTCAAGTAACCAGCGCGTTCGTCATGCTGCTTGCGCAGGCGTCACAAAGTACACCGAGCTTTTGCTGGATATTCATGAAGGCGTCACGGAGCGCGCGCACTCTCGCCCGCGCCCGAAATGAGATCGCTTCACCGTTCCGCGCTGCTCTTTACCCTGCTTTCTTCCGTCGTTCTGCCGGAGCGCGCGTTCGCGCAGCAGCCGCCCGAAAACACTCCCGAGAGTGATGACGCACCGTCGGACGAGGAGCTCGCGGACGAAGAGGCCGACGAAGTAGCTCCTGAAGAGCCGGCGCCGGACGCCGCCGCGCCGGACGCGGCCGAGGCGGAAGCAGACGAAATCGACGACGAAGCCCTGATGCAAGGCGACGGCGAAGACCCCGCTCGCCCGCCTCCGGCCGGCAAAGGCGCCGTGTGGGGCGTGATCACGGACACCGAGTTCAACGAAACGCTCGTCGAAGCGCCGGTGCAGGTGATCGGCACCAAATTCGAAACCATCACCGACGTGGAAGGCCGCTTTCGCATCGAGCTCCCGCCCGGCACCTACAGCCTGCGCATCACCTACGAGCTCCACAAGTCGGCGCGCATCGACGGCATCGTCGTCGCGCCCGGCCAGGTCGTGCGCCTCGACACCAAGCTCGAGCCCGACGAAACCGCGACCGACGTGTTCGAGGTCGTCGAAGAAGCCGACAAAACCTCGCTCGAAGGCATGATTCTAGCGCGCCAAAAGGCGACCGTGGTCGGCGACAGCGTGGGCCGCGCGGAGATTTCGAAGAGCGCGGACAAGAACGCCGCGCAGGCCGCCCAACGCGTCGTCGGCGCGACCGTGGTCGGCGGACGCTTCGTTTACGTGCGCGGCCTCGGCGAACGCTACACGAACGCGCTGCTCAACGGCGCGCCCCTACCGAGCCCGGAGCCGGATCGCGCTGCGGTGCCGCTCGATCTGTTTCCGACGCCCGTGCTCAATTCGCTCACGATCGCCAAGACCTTCACGCCGGACGTTCCGGCCGACTTCGCGGGCGGCTCCGTACGCATCGACACGCGTGAGATCCCGACCAAGCCGATGCTTCAGTTGGGCGCGGGCGTCGGCTACAACACGAACACGACGTTCCGGGAGCGGCTGACACACCGCGGCGGTGACCTGGACTGGCTCGGCATCGACGACGGAACGCGCGCTTTTCCGAAGGGGATTCCCGACGACTACGCCATCGCCGTCAACGCGCCGAAGCCGAACGGCGAGAACGTGAGCGAGGAAGAGGCGAACGGGGTCGGTCAGAAGATCAACTCGTACATGAGCGCCACGCGCGGTAGCACGCTGCCGAACCACAGCTTCTCTGCGGTCGGTGGAAACGGCTGGGATCTCGGCAACGATCGCAAATTCGGTGTCCTCGCCGCGCTGAGCTACGGGCGCGGGTTCACCGTCCGCCGCAACGAGATCATCCGCGACTACGACGGCGACAACGCCGATCCCCGCGGCTTCTCGGAGGAGCGCGACTACGTCGCCACGACGGGAAACGAAAACGTGAACTGGGGCGGCTTCGGCAGCCTGACCTACCAGTTCTCCGCGCAACATCGGGTCTCGTTGATCGGCTTGAGAAGCACGCTGGCGGACAACCGCACGCAACACATCAAAGGCTGGAACAGCACCCGAACCGCCGACATCTGGGCCACGCGGCTGACGTTCGTCACGCGCGCGTTGAATCTCGGGCTCCTGAACGGCGAGCACCGCTTCCCGAACCTGGGTGGCGCCGAGCTCGACTGGAACCTGTCGCTCTCGAGCGCGACGCGCAACGAGCCCGATCGCCGTGACACGGTCTGGAGCAGGGGCAACACCATGTCTCCGTACCAGTTCACGGATGCCACCGACAGCGGGCGCCATTTCTTCTCCGACCAGAACGAGCGCCAATACGGCGGCGGCATCGACTGGACCCAACCGATCGGCGGCCGCGACACCAAGCTCAAAACGGGCGCGCTCGTCAGCGTCCGGGACCGTAACTTCGAGGCGCGGATTCTGAGGTTCCGCCAGCGGCGCGGCACTCGCGAGCTGCCTGCCCCGGAGCCCGACGACTGCTCGGGCGACGTCGACGCCTGCAACGACGCGCTGTTCGTGCCCGATCGCATCGGCACCACGCTGCAGATCGACGAGTCGACCGGCAAAGCCGACGCGTACGACGCGTTCCTGAACATCTACGCCGCCTACGTGATGGCGGACATCGGGCTCTCGGACAGCGTGCGTGCCGTGATCGGCGAACGCGTCGAGCATACGTTTCAGGTGATCGATCCGTACAACCAGTTCGCGCTCGGTACCGAGCTCGAGCGCGCGCGCATTCGTCAGACGGATCTATTACCCGCGGTCGCAGCCATCTGGAGTCCCACGAAAAAGGCCAAGTTGCGTGCTTCGATCACGAAGACCCTGGCGCGCCCCCAGCTGCTCGAGCTCGCGCCGTTCACTTATCAGGACTACTTCGGCGGACGCCTGAAGGGTGGCTACAAAGACCTGAAGATGACGAGCATCATCAACGCCGATCTTCGCGTCGAATACTTCCCGACGCTGCGCGACGTGCTCGCGATGAGCTTCTTCTTCAAGAGCTTCAAGGATCCAATCGAACCGGTCATCCTCGGCGACTCGCTCACGTATCGCAACGCCGAAGGGGCCACGCTGCTCGGCATCGAGCTCGAGGCCCGGCGCGATCTCGAGCCCATCGCCGAGGCGCTCGAGGATTTCAGCGTCGTCACGAACCTCACGCTCGCGCGGTCCCGCATCGAGGTGACGCCGACGGGCACGCTCGCGCTCACGAACCTCTCGCGACCGCTCGTGAATCAAGCGCCGTGGGTATTCAACTTCGCGTTGGACTACAGCCTGGAGAAGACGGGCACGACCGCGCGCCTGCTCTACAACATCGTCGGCCCGCGCATCGTCGAGGTCGGAGCCGGCGGTCTCGATGATGTTTACGAACATCCGAGAAACATGCTGGATCTGACGGTGCAGCAGGATATTCTGGAGGCCGTCAAGCTCAAGCTCGAGGTGAAGAACCTGTTGAACTCGCAGGTGCTCTTGACCCAAGGCTGCAGTAGTTCCGGGGTGTTCGGCAGCACCTGGCACATCCGCTGCACGCGCGGCGACGACTACACGACGAGCCGGTACACCGAGGGCGTCTCCGTCAACTTCTCCGGTTCCTACGACTTCTAGTCTGCGCGAGCGCGGGTCCGTAGCAAGATCGCAATTCTCTCGCCTTCGAAAGACACCCAAAAGTTACGCAGGGCGCACCCGGTGGTTACGGATCGCTACGAGAGTCCGCGAGGTCAGGAGGACTCATCAATGCGTAAACTATCCAAGTGGACTTTCATGGCGCTCGTGGTGGCGATGCCCGGCTCCATGATCGCGTGTGGCGGCGACGAAGACGACGACACGCCGGGCACCGGTGGCTCGAGCGGCAGCGCGGGCAAGGGCGGCTCAGGCGGCAGCGCAGGCAAAGGCGGCTCCAGCGGCAGCGCAGGCAAAGGCGGCTCCAGCGGCAGCGCGGGTAAGGGCGGCAGTTCCGGCAGCTCGGGCGACGCGGGCAGCGCAGGCTCTGCGGGCACGGGCGAAGCCGGCACGGGCAACGAGGGTGGCACGGGCGTCGGCGGCAGCGCGGGCTCGGGCGCCGAAGGCGGAACGGACGCCGTGGGCGGCGCCGGCGCCGGTGGCGAAGGCAATCCCCCGGTCGAGTGCGATCTTTCGGGCGAGACCAAGGAGCGCGAGACGCTCCCGGCCGTGATCGACGCCGACCTCGAGCTCGACAACACCAAGGACTACTTCATCGACGGCACCGTGCTGATCGCGGACGGCGCAACGCTGACCATCCCGAAGTGCACGCGTCTCGAAGGTTCTCCGGCACCGGATCCCGGCATCCTCGTCGCGCAGCGCGGTGGCCGCATCGAAGCGATCGGCACTGCCGACGAACCGATCCTGTTCACCAGCTCGCAGGCGGCGGGCGACCGCGCTGCAGGCCAGTGGGGCGGCGTCGTGCTGCTCGGTCAGGCTCCGATCACGCGTGCCGGTGGCGCGGCAGAGAGCATCTACGAAGGCCTGACCGACGAGGCGTTCACCTACGGCGGCACGGACGAAGCCGACGACAGCGGCACGCTGCAGTACGTCCGCATCGAGTTCGGCGGCTTCGAGATCATCCCCGACAAGGAAGTCAACGGGCTCTCGATGGCCGGCGTCGGCAGCGGCACCACCATCGATCACGTGATGGTTTCGAACACGCTCGACGACTGCTTCGAGTGGTGGGGCGGCACCGTGACCGCGGATCACCTCGTCTGCAACAACCCTGGCGACGACTACTTCGACGGCGACGAGGGTTGGCAGGGCGGCGGCGAGTTCTGGTTCGGCCGGCGCGCGCAGTTCGCAATCTCGTCGGACGATCCGAACGGTCTCGAGCAGGACAGCATCAACAGCGGCGAGACCCCTCGCAGCAATTGGGCCTTCTCGAACGTCACGCTCTGCGGCACGGGTGAAGACTCGGGCGCGCCGAGTCTCTCGTTCGGCATGGTGTTGCGCGAGCTCGTGACCGGCTCGATCGACAACCTTTCGCTCACGGGCTTCGACTACGGTATCGACACCCGCAACGCCTTCGTTACGGGCGACGTGACCATCGAGAACTCCTCCATCTGGGGTCTCGTGAACACGCTCGACGAGAACGCCGCCGAGACCGACGCGGCGGACGACGACATGGGGTTCGTCGACGCCTCGATCTTCTCGGAGGAAGCGACGAATGACGAGCCCGATCCCGGCCCGTTCACCGCCGAAGAGTGCCTCGAGATCGCGGGCCCTGCGGCAGCGGTGCTCGAGTCCGACACGGGTGCGTTCACCGGCGGCGCCGAATGGATCGAGGGTGCCTGGGTCAACTGGGAAGAAGAATGAGCTTCTGAAAGACCGAAACGCTTAACCACGGAACGGAAGCCGGCGGGCCACGAGCCCGCCGGCTTCTTCTTTTTAAGAGACCGCGCCCTAACCGGCACCCTTCGCCTCCGGCCCGAGCTCGAACAAGTGCACGGTCGCGAGCGCGATGCACTCGGACGGTTCGGAGTCGGCGACGATGCGGCGGAGCTCGCGAAAGTACGCGCGGTGGAGCTCTTGGATGCGCTCGAGGTCGGCGCGGGAAACGGAAAATAGGTTGTACGAAAACGTGCCTTCGACTCCGCGCAGCAGTCGCTCGCGCGCGAGATCCGCCCACCATGCCTTGACCTGTCGCGAGCGCTCGGGGTCGCGGCGAGTGTCGACGGTGAGCGCCGCTCCCGGAATCAGGCGTCCGCGCTCCTTCTTGATCTGTCCGCTCTCGAGCAAGAGTGCGACGCAGCGTTCCTCTTCTTCACGCGGAATCTGCAGCCAGCGAGCGATGAAGCCGGGCTCGTGACGCTTGAGCGCGCGGTACGCTTCGAGCTCGATCACGCGCAAGACCGCCGCCGACCACGGGAGCTCGTAGACGGCGCGCCGCGCGTTTTCCAGCGTTTGCCACGCGCTCGCGATCGATGGAAGCTTCGCGGGGTCGGAGAAGCACGCGAGGAAGTCGAGCAAGCGCAACGACGCGCACTCGATCAGACGCAAGAAGTCGGGCAGGCGCGGTTCGGCGATGCCTTTCAACCAGCGCGCGACGGCGAAGCGACTGCGCTGCGCCGCCCCCGCCAGGTCCACCACTGAAGTGCGCCCGCGTAGATCGTTCAGGAGGCGCGCGACGCCCTCGCGTGTCGTGAGATCGAGCCAGTCCGAGCGCTCCGCGGGCACCCGATAGAAACGAGCGAGCGCCGCGTCCACGTCGCGTCCGGCGCGCTTCAGCGAACGGAAGAAGGCCGCCGCGGTCGGAAACGCGCGGCCGGCTTCCCACGCGTACACCGCGTTGCTGCGGTAGCCGAGGCGGCGACTGAATGCCGATTGAGAGCGCCGGCCGCGGAGCTCTCGAACCAGCTCGATCGCGAGCTTTTCGTAGTCCACGTCTTCCATTTTGCACATCCTAAGGCGACATGGCGCATGAAAAGTGCGAAGTGGACCTTGCTGGCCCGCGTGCGGCGTGTCCTAGTGAACGCACCGATGACGAGCGCCGTGTTTCACCTGCGACGAGCCGCGATCACGCTGCTTCCCGTGCTCGCGCTCGGGTGCGCCGACGGCGGCCAGACCGGCGAAGAGACCACCGCCGCCTGCAACGAGACCCGCAGCGCGCTCGAGGGCGACGAAGACTCAGCGCTCGGCTTCGGCGCGGACGAAGTGCTCGCCACCGCGAGCGCGCACGACGCCACGCTCGAGTGGCTCCTCACCGATCCTGCGTACGGCCCGGAGAGCGGAACCGCCGAGCTCACGCTTTCGCTCGACGCGCTCGGGTCCGCGGCGTTCGTGGAGTCGCGCACGCTCGACGGTCGCGCAGCCTACCCGTGTCTGGATCGCGTGGAGGTCGACGTGACGGTGGCGCTCGGCACGAGCGGCGGCGCGCTCGACGAAACCTTCACCGGGGTGCTGCACGCCACTGAAGCGAGCGTAGCCGCGCTCTCGCACGTCTTCGACGACGGCGACGTGGAAGGGACGTTGAGCTTCGACGAGGCGTCGCTTGCCGGTCGCGAAGTCAAGCACATCACGCTCGACGCGCGCTTCGGCCAGGGAGCGCTGTCCGGCTCCTTGAGCGCCGGTATCGAGCACAGCTTCGGTGAAACGGCTTCGTTCCAAGAGCTGACCATCGCGTGTTTCGGCGGCGCGACGGAGCGCTGCCCCGCGCGCTGACGTTCCGCACATTTTCGAGATCTGGCATCGACCCAGGGACGGATCCGTCCCGCACACGGAGGAGTGACTTCATGAATCGCATCTTTTCAGCCATGACCCTGAGCCTCGGCCTTTTGTTCGTCGCTTGTGCCGGCGCCGATCGCGGCGACAGCGATACGCCTAACCTGCGCCAACAAACTCTGAAAGCCGAAGACGGCTGTGAGTTCGCGAGCTGCGGCTCGTTGCCGTCATCGCTCTCCACTGAGCCCGTCGTCGAATGCAGCTCGCCGAGCGGCGCCGAATGCAGTTGGTCCGGCACCGGCGACGACGCCAGCGTCGGCTATCGCTACTGCGCCGACAGTGAGTGCCCGCCGAAACCCGAAATCGATTGCCCGGACGGCACCGTCTTCGGCTCGCAACAGTGCGGCAGTGAAAACGACGCGGCCTGCGCTTGGACCACGAGCTGCGTGCCCCCGCGCGTCACCACGCCCTGCGCCGACAGCCACGGTTGCGACCATCTGCCGGTGCAAACGATCGGCATCATTTGCAAGGACGGCTCGAACGGAGGCTTCGCTTGCGTGACCAACGGCCAGAGCTGCTTCTGGGAACGAGACTGCGACTGAACTGCGACGGAGACGACGAAAGCACCGAACCGCGGGCCGGCCCGTGCGACCCGCGGTAAATCTCGTCGCGAACTCCTGGACAGAAGCTCTCCGATGGCGGAATTTCGACGCCCGAAGGAGAGACTCTCGTGTCGAACAAGCTTTTCATCGCTTTGATCGCGGCGGCAGCCGGGGGCTGCGGCTACTCCGAAGACGAATGGCAGGCGCAGCTTGCCAAGTACAACCAGCTCGTCGCGGAGCACAACAAGGAGTCTAACGAACGCGCTAGCGCTCAGGCCGACCTCGACAAGGCAAAGGCGCAGATCGGACAGCTCAGCATCGAGCTCCAAAAAATGGGCGTCAACATGGAGGCGCTGAGCGAGCAGCTCGAGCAGAGCGGCACGCAGAAGGAGGAGCTCGCGAAGAACCTGCAGGAGCTCCAGCGCGCGCTCGAGGAGTACAAAGCGCGCGCCGCGCAGCTCGAGCGCATCAAGCAGCGCTTCGAGCTCTTGCGCGACAAGCTGAAGAAGCTCACCGAGCTTGGCTTGAAGGTGGAGATTCGCCGAAACCGTATGGTGATCCGCCTTCCCGGTGACGTGTTGTTCGCGTCGGGCCAAGACAAGCTCCGTCCGGAGGGCAACAAGGTGCTCGACGCGGTGGCAGACGTGATTCGTAACGACAAGCAACTCGCTGCCCGTTACTTCCAGGTCGCGGGCCACACCGACAACAAGCCGCTCGTGGGTGGACGCTTCGGTGACAACTGGGGCCTCTCCGCGATGAGGGCGCGCCAGGTGCTCCTCTATTTGATCGCGCCCACGGAG
>Ga0190269_10001460_pt1 | contig 11363 bp, 10 predicted proteins | sample Popmic249IS_FD_133749 | JGI IMG/M metagenome (GOLD analysis project Ga0190269, IMG submission 133749) | Populus adjacent soil microbial communities from riparian zone of Blue River, Arizona, USA - 249 IS | ecosystem: Environmental > Terrestrial > Soil > Riparian zone | place: USA: Arizona... | reverse complement strand
CGACACCTTCAACCGCGTCAAGGGCAAGCAGTGCGCGCTGTCGTTCGAGCACCGCAAGTTCGTGGTCGAGTCGATCCGCTATGTCGACCTCGTGATCCCGGAAGAGAGCTGGGAGCAGAAGGAGCACGACATCCGCAACTACCACGTCGACATTTTCACCATGGGATCGGACTGGGAAGGCAAGTTCGACGCGCTCGGCAAGCTGTGCGAGGTGATCTACCTGCCGCGCACCGACGGCACCTCGACCACCGACATCAAGGATTTCATCGCGAAGACGTGGAAGGCGCCGGAGTAACCGGCGCAGTCAGGCGGCCGATTCCGGGCAGCTCTTCCGGGATGGCGTACGGTTCGCGGAAGCGCAGGCGCAGTTTCAGCAGGCGCCGGAGGTGCATGAGCATGTGGTTCCCGAGCAGCTCGACGTCCACGCCGCCCCGCTGCTCCGCGGTCCTCATCAGGGCCCGATACGAGGACACTACCCGCGGCAGATCTCCCATTCGCGCAAACCGCTCGGGCCTCATCAGCTTGGCCTGATCGCCGGTCGAGGCCGTCGCAATCCCGTACTGACGCCAGGTCTCCCGCGCCGCCGAAGCCATGTACAGATGGACCTGCGGCCCCTGCAGGTGCGTACTCTGATGCTCGTGGCGCCGGTAATGGACCAGCACCTCCGGCAGGTTGGTGACCGTGTGGTTGGCGACGATCCGGTTGAAGAGCTCGAAATCCTCCGCCACCGGGTAATCCGGGTTGTAGCGATAGCCTCGCGCCCGCACGGTGTCCATGCGGAACATCGCGGTCGACTGGCGGACGGCGCATTCGAAGAAATGGGCGGCACGAATGCCGGCCGGATCGACGGGATGCTTGCGCAGGACGCTGCGCGACGGTGCGGCGTGGGCCAGTTCGGCGACATCATGGAAGTGGATGGTCCGGGCGCCGCACAGCGCCACGTCGGGATTGGCCTCCATGAATGCCACCTGCCGCTCCAGTCGCAGGGGCGCGCACAGGTCGTCCGCATCCAGCACGGCCAGGAAGCGGCCACGGGCCCGGTCGAAGGCTTCGTTGCGCGTGGCCGAACGGCCGCGGTTCTCGCGGCTGATGACCTGGATCCGCGGATCGCGCGCGGCCCACCCGGCCGCGATTTCGCGCGTGGCGTCGCGGCTGCCGTCATCGATCACCAGAAGCTCGAAATCGCGATGGGTCTGGGCGACCACGGATTCGATGGCTTGGCCAAGGTAGGCGGCCGCGTTGTAGGCGGGGATGAAAACCGTTGCGACCGGCACTGTCACGGGGTGATTCAACGGCGCCGGCTCCAGTAGTACCGCAGCATCGACAGCTTGTGTTCCAGCTTCGTCAGCCAGCCGAGCGGAGCCTGGTCCACGAGGCGCAGGTAGCGCTTCAGGTCCTGGCGCGTGGGCTGCTTGGTGCGGAACTCGCGCTTGGCGAACTGCAGCATCGCCGGCGTCACGCCCGCGACCTGCCGGTAGTGGCTCAGCAGGCGCCCGCGCCGGTACTGGTGCCCGAGCTCGGCGGTGTGGCCGCGGTCCTGACCGAGGAAGACGTTGTTGTCGTGGGCGCGATAGCGCACCAGCGGCTCGGCGATGCAGTACTTGTGTCCGCCGAGGATGTCGGCGCCGTAGACCAGGCAGTCGTCCGCACGCGTGCGCCACTCGCGCACCAGGCCGGGCGGCAGGTCCAGCACGCGACGTGCCAGGTCGCGTTTCAGCGTGATCGCCGAGGTCGCGCTGCCCTGCCACTGCGGGTTGAAGGCGCCGTGCAGCACCGACAAGCCGAGGTCGCGATCGGCGTCGGCCAGCCGGAACGGACCCTCGCGCTCCCCGAACAGCTGCATGCCGGTGTAGACGAAGTCGACGCCTTGCTTGCTGGCGTAGACCTGTGCCACGCGCTCGAGGTAGCCCTCGGTCCACACGTCGTCGGCATCGAGGAACGCGACGATGTCCCCGCGCGCCGCGGCGACACCTTCCATGAACGCGCTGGCCTGACCGCCGTTCTCCTTGTGCAGCACGCGGATCAACGGGCTGCCGCGCGCGAGGTCGGCCAGCCGCGCTCGCGATTCGTCGGTGGAGCCGTCGTCGACGACCAGCAACTCCAGCGGCTGCAGGCGTTGGGCCAGCACCGAGCCGACCGACTCGCCGAGATAACGCCCATAGTTGAAATTGGTCAGGACGACGCTGAAATTCACCTCAGCCCTCCCCGGCCTGGCCGCGCAGCTTCCTGCCAGACCGCTGGAAGAAGCCCGCAATGCCGTCGCCGGCATCGAGCAGGCGCAGCCGCAGCCGGTCTGCCGGCGGGAGCGCGCGGCGGCGCGCGGCGACGTAGCGCGCCCGCGCCGCGTGGTAAGCCTCGTGCGAATCGGCCGTCTTTGCCTGCGCGTGCCGATGGCAGTACGACAGCACCGCGTCGACGTTCTCGAAATCGGCGTGCTCGGAGATGCGGCACCAATAGTCGAAGTCCATGATCAGGTGCTGGCTCTCGTCGAGAGGGCCGACGCGCTCGTACAGGGAGCGGCGCCAGAAGATCGAAGGCTGGTGCATCCGGTACCGGCGCCCTGTCAACAGCTTGAGCCGGCCGGGATAGCGGCCGCGCTCGAGCTTCTGCGCGCCGCCGGGCACGTCGACCAGCATGCAGTGGCCGGCGATGGCCGACACCCCGGGACGCTGCGCGAACAGGGCGCCGACCGTCGCCAGCGCGCCGGGCGCGAAGTAATCGTCGCTGTTGAGCCAGCACAGGATCTCGCCGGTCGCGCGCGCGAAGCCCTTGTTGATGGCGTGGCTCTGGCCGCGGTCCTTCTCGCTGACCCACCACGCCAATTGCTGTTCGTAGCGGCGGATGATGTCCACGCTGCCGTCCGTGCTGCCGCCATCGACCACGATGTATTCCAGCGCCGGATAGCCCTGCCCGAGCACCGACTTGAGCGTGGTTTCAAGGTAGCGAGCCTGGTTGTACGACGGGGTAACGACCGAGATGCGCAGCGGGTTGGGCATGGCGCGGCATTCTGCCAGATCGCGCAGTCCTCCCGGACCGTCAGGGCCGCCGGCCGGTCAGCCAGGCGCGCCAGTCGTACCACCACCACGCCCAGGCCATGCCGGCCGTACCGAGCGCGACGAGCCAGCGTCGCGCGCGCAGATCCGCGCGCAGTCGCACGCGCAGCACATGCCGGCTTTGCCGTCGGCTGCGGCGAAACTCCTTGAACGTCTTCGGCGCGGCGGTCCACTTGTTGTAACGCCAGAAGGTGCGGCAGATCGCCGGGTAGCTGTCCTGCCGCAGATGATCGCAGCGCGCCGCCGGCTCGTAGCAGATTCTGTGGCCGGCCGCCTTCAGGCGCCAACTGAGGTCTGCATCTTCGCCGTTGGTGCGGAACTGCTCGCCGTAAAGGCCGATCGCCAGCAGCGCCTCGCGGGCGAACAAGGTGTTGCCTCCGAACAGGAATTCGGGCTGCTCGACACGCTCCTCGCCCCACCACTGGTGCATGTGCACGCCGCGCCACAGGTCGCCGAGCGTGAAGAACTGCGTCTCCTGCAGGCGTCCGCACACGCCGGCGTAGCCGCCCTGCTGCGCCGTGGCGACGAGCTGCTCCAGCCAGTCGGCGTGCGCGACGACGTCGCCGTCGACGGAAGCGACGTACTCGGTGGTGGCCGCGCGGATCGCGGTGTTGCGCACCGCGGCCAGCCCCCGGTTGCGCTCGTGCCGGATCAGCCGCACGCCGAGCCGGTCGGCGAGCGCCGCCGATTCGTCGGTGGAGCCGTCGTCGACGGCGATGATCTCGTGGATCGGATAGGTCTGGCGCCGCAGCCCGGCGATCACGCGCGGCAGCCAGCGCGCGACGTTGTAGCACGGCACGTAGACCGTGACTGCCGGACCGGTCATGCCGTGGCCCGGCGCCGGTTCGCCTCGAAGATCTCGCGGACGGTCTCCTCGAGCGAGTAGCGCTGGCGCCAGCCCGGGTAGTGGCGCTCGAACTTGCCGGTGTCGCTGATCCACCAGATGTGGTCGCCGATCCGGTTCTGCTCGGAGTACTCCCACTTCAGGCTGCGCCCGGCGACGCGCTCGCACAGCGCGATCGCCTCGAGCATCGAGCAGCTGTTCGCGCGGCCGCCGCCGATGTTGTAGACCTCGGCGGGCCTCGGCGCGGCGTGGAACGCCAGCAGCGCCTCCACCAGGTCGTGGCTGTGGATGTTGTCGCGCACCTGCTTGGCCTTGTAGCCGCACACCGTGTACGGCGTGCCGTCGATGCAGCACTTCATGAGGTACGCGAGGAAGCCGTGCAGGCGCGCGCCGGCGTGGCGCGGGCCGGTCAGGCAGCCGCCGCGGAAGCAGGCGGTCGGCATGCTGAAGTAGCGGCCGTATTCCTGCACCAGCAGGTCGGCGGCTGCCTTCGACGCGCCGAACAGGCTGTGCGTGGTCTGGTCGATGCTCATGCCCTCGTCGATGCCGCGCGCGCGGTACGGATGGTCCGGCTCGACCTCCCAGCGCGTCGCTTCCTCGCGCAGCGGCAAGGTGTTGGGCCGGTCGCCGTAGACCTTGTTGGTGGACAGGAACGTGAAGGTCGCCTCGCGCGCGTGCTGCCGCGCGGCCTCGAGCAGGTTCAGCGTGCCGACCGCGTTGATGCCGAAGTCGGTGTGCGGCTCGCGCGCGGCCCAGTCGTGGGACGGCTGCGCCGCCGCGTGCACGATGAGTTTCAGCGAAGGCGCGTGATCGGCGACCAACCGCGCAACGCCCGCCTGGTCCCGGATGTCGACACTGGCGTGCTGGTAATTCTTCAGCGCGGCGAGCTCACGGCGCATGCCTTCGGTCGAGCCATCGGCGCCGAAAAAATACTGGCGCATGTTGTTGTCGACGCCGACGACGTGGTAGCCCTCCTCGAGAAGGCGGCGCGCGGCCTCCGACCCGATCAGGCCGGCCGAGCCGGTGACGATGGCGGTCTTCATTTCAACGATTCCTCCAGTTGGGTGGCATGCCGCTGCAGCCACGCGTCGAGATCGGCCAGCAGCTGGCGCACGCTGCGCCGCGGGCGCCAGCCGAGCCGGCGCTCGACGGACGAGATGTCGGTGATGAAGAACCGCAGGTCGCCGGGGCGGTCGCGCGGATCGGGCGGGATGTCCAGCGTGCGGCCGGTGATCTCGCGGCACAGCGCGGTGAGCTCGAGCAGCGACAGCGTATTGGCCAGGCCGCCGCCGACGTTGAAGGTCTCGCCGTTGATGCGGTCCAGCGCGCCGAGCTGCAGCTCGATCAGGTCGAGCAGGTCGTCGACGTGCAGGAAGTCGCGCGTCTGCTTACCCGAGCCGCCGTAGCCGATGTAGCTCAGCGGCCGGCCGAAACGGTGCGCCATCAACCAGTGCGACGCCACGCCCTGGTCGACCTTGCCCATCTGCCACGGACCGGCGATGACGCCGCAGCGGTTGATCACCGCGCGCAGGCCCTGCGCCGCCACGTACTCGGCGATCAGCAGCTCGGCGCACAGCTTGGTCGTGCCGTAGAGCGAGCGGTGGCCGGTCAGCGGGAAGTCGAGACCGATCCCGGCGCGCGAGGCGCCGACCGTGCCGGGCGCCGGCGCGAGGTCGTAGCGCGTCGCCGACTCGGTCCACGCCAGCGCATTGATCGGCTCGATCGGGTAGACGCGGCTGGTCGACAGGAACACCAGCGCGGCGCCGTGGCGCACGGCGTGCTCGAGGCAGTTCAGCGTGGCGACGAGATTGGTGTTCAGCAGGTAGCGCCGGTCGGCGCCGTAGCCGGCCAGCACGGCCGGCTCGGCCGAGCACTCGATGACCACGTCGGCCGGCCCGGCGCTGTCGAGGTCCTCGGGATTGCGGATGTCGCCGTGCTGGAAGCGCACGCCGGCGGCGCGCAGGCGCGGCAGGTTGAGCTCGGAGCCGCGCCGCCGCAGGTTGTCGAGCGCCACGACCTCGAGCTGCGGATGCCGCGCGCGCAGTCCGCAGGCCAGGTTCGCGCCGACGAACCCGGCGCCGCCCGTCACCAGCAGGCGCCCGCCCTCGAGGGGCAGTTTCATTGCGGCCATCGGCCCACCCGTTTCAGCACGCTGCGCTGCCAGCGCTGCAGCGTCGTCAGCCGGCTGACGCCAAGCAGGCGCGCCTCGAGCCGGTCGGCGTCGACCGCCACCGCGACGTCGCGCGGGTGCCGCAGCGGGAACGTGATCGGCCCCGTCGTCGCCAGCGCCTCGACCGGCGCCTTGCGCGTGTTGGTCGCGTCGCCGCCGACGCCGAGATTGCGCACCAGGTTGCGCTCGGGCGCGATCGCGCAACCGTGGCGCAGCCAGGCGCTGAACACCCATTGGTAATCCCAGGTGTCGAGGCCGGCGTGGGCCGCGTCGAAGCGCTTGCGGAAATGATCCGCGACTTCCGGCATGCCGAGCTCCTGCTCCAGCCACGGCCCGTCGCGCAGCGCCGGCCACCGCGCCATCGTGACGTCGTAGTGGCGCCACGCGCGCCGCCAGCTGGCCCAGCCCCAGATGTGCACGTAGCGCGTGAAGTAGTAGCTGTCGACCGAAGCCTTTCGCCCGAAGAGGAAGTTGTTGCCGCTGACGGCGAAGACGCGCTCGTCGTCGCGGTAGCGCGCGAGCAGCTCGGTGCAGAACGGGAAGAAGTCCGGCTCGGGCAGGCAATCGTCCTCGACGAGGATCGCCTCCTCGACCTGCGCGAATATCCAGTCGAGGCCGGTCGACAGCCGGCGCCGGCAGCCGAGGTTCGCCTCGGCGTAGTTCGTCTCGACCCGGCACGGCCAGTCGACCGTCGCGGCCGCTGCGCGCGCCTGCGCGCAGCGCTCCGCTTCCCCCGGGCGGTCGGCGCGCGGGCCGTCGGCCACGAGCAGCAGGCGCGCGGGACGCGCGGCGCGGATGCGCTCGAACACCCGTTGCGTGGTGTCCGGGCGGTTGAACAGGAACAGGCCCACCGCGGCGCACGCAGTGGCGCTCATGTGCAATTCTTCCCCTTCATTCGGCAGAATGATAGCAACACCCATCTCCGGGACATACGATGCCGCAGGCTGCGCGCGACGAATCCCGCTGCCTCATCTGCGGCGGCGCCACCCGGAAGGCATTCGAAGCAGTCGTGCTCGGGCGGCATGCAGTGAGCTACTTCTACTGCGAGCGCTGCCAGCACCTGCGCACGCAGCAGCCGTTTTGGCTCGAACAGGCCTATTCCTCGGCCATCGCGCGCGCCGACACCGGCCTGGTCATGCGCAACCTGGCGATCGCAAGACTCCTGGCCTGCCTGCTGTACGAGTTCTTCGACCACCAGGGCCGGATCCTCGATCTCGCCGGCGGCACCGGGCTGCTGGTCCGGCTGCTGCGCGACGTCGGCTTCGACGCGTACTGGGAGGATGCCCACTGCGCCAACCTGATGGCGGCCGGTTTCGAGGCGCCGCCCGGTTCGAACGACTATGCGGCGGTGACCGCGATCGAGGCGCTGGAGCACATGGAGGATCCAATGGCCTTCATCGAATCCGCCCTGGCCCGCACGCGCACGCGCACGCTGCTGTTCACGACGGAGCTGTTCGAATCCACCCCGCCGGCGCAGGACTGGTGGTACTACGCCTTCCCGACCGGCCAGCACATTTCGTTCTTCACGCGCCTGACGCTCGAAACCGTGGCGAGGCGCCTGGGCCTGTCGCTGCACTCGGACCGCGGCCTGCACATGCTGACCGCCATGACGACGATCAGCCCGCGCCAATACTCAAAAGTACTGAAGCAGTGCCGCCGCGGCCTGTATGAGAAGGTCTGCGAGGCCATGCCGAGCCGCACCCAGGACGATCACCAGCTGATGCTGCGCCTGTCGCAGGACTGAAGCGGGGCGTCACCAGCGCGCCAGGCGTCGCAGCCGCCAGCGCAGATCCGCACGCGCCGGCGTAGCGACGAAGTCGGCGATGCCCGCCTGCTCGGCCAGCCAACGCACCCGGCCTTGCGCCACGTCCGCGCGGGCCGCGGCGCCGCGCGCGGCCCAGTCGCGAAAATCCAGCGGCAGCGGCGCCGACAGCGGGTACAGCCAGCCGCTGCGGCCGTGGCTCACATATTCATTCATGGTCGGCGCGTCTGGGGCGATGACGGCCATGCCGTGCCGCATGGCCTCCAGCACCGACTGGCCGATGCCTTCGAGCGGCCGCGGCGCCACGAACACGTCGCAGCCGGTCAGCAACCGGTGGTATTCGGCGTGCTCGAGCCAGCCGCGCACGATCTCGATGCGGTACTCGCGGATGTCCGCCTCGTCGGGCTCGGGCAGCTCGTGTCCCGGGTCGGTGGCGTAGCGCAGCACTATGCCCTCGGGCCGGAAGTCGCCGAGCAGGGCCTTCAGCGTCGGCCAGCCGATTTCGCGTCGCCGTGGCCAGAAGAACAGGCGCGGCGTCTCCCGTCCGCGCGGCGGCGACGCCGGCGCCGGCTCGGGCCAGTACTGCACGCCAAGCGAGCGATGGCCGTGCGACAAAAAAAAATCGTGCGCCTCGCGGCAGAAATTGAGGACCTTGACCGGGCCGCCACCGAGCCGCTGCAGCTCGCGCGAGCCGTACCAAAGTCCGTCACGCATCGGCACCCAGGTCAGGTTCTGGCAGCGCAGGCGTTTCAAGGTGCGCACGCGCGGCAGGATCTGGAAGAACACGATGGCGTCGTGGCTGCCGGCGTCGAGCGCCTCGGCGGAGACCTTGTCGCCGCCAGCCCAGCTTTCATCCCATAAAACGTCCACGGCGAAGCGCGCCGCCAGCAGGTCCTGCAGGAATTGTGTCGCGAGCGTCTTGGCGTGGTAGCTGTGATCGACGAACAGCAGTCTCTGCATGGAGTGCGCGCGGCGCCGGGAGCCTAGGCGCGCCGGTCGGCGACCACGTAGTAGTTGCCGCCGCCGAGGATCAGCTCGGGCTCAAGCTTGAACAGCCGCAGCACGAAGCGGGCGATGCGGCGGCGCAGTCCGCGGATGCGCGGTCCGTCGACCGATCCTTCCTCGACGACGGTGTAACCGTGCCGCAGCAGCATCTGCTTGATCACCCACGGCGCGTACGGCGCCAGGTGCGATGGCACGTTCATGTACATTTCGTGGCCGCGCAGCGAGCGCGTGTTCGGCGTCTGGATGATCAGGCGGGAGCCCGACGGCACCGCGGCGAGCATCGCCATGTTCGCCTCGAACGGCACGTGCTCGATGACGTCGATGTAGAGATACACCCCGGCGACCGCCTCGCCCGACTGCAGGAAGGCGACGAGGTCCGTTTCGCGCACCGTCACTCCGCCGGCGCGGGCCATCGCGGCCAGTTCGGCGTTGCTCTCGATCCCGAGGACCTGGTGGCCAAGCTCCTTCAGGTAACCCAGGAACACGCCGTCGCCGCAGCCGAGCTCGATCACCGGCCGGCCGTCGGCGAAGCGGCCGTATTTCTTGAAGATGTATTGCGCCTTGCCGCGCGCCTCCTCAGGCGTCGTCGGATAGGCGCAGTGGAACTCGGCGGCGGGCTGGCTCATGAGCGTTGCATTATGTCATCAGCTCCCGCGCCGACGACGAGCTCGCGCCACAGCGCCTGCGTGCGCCGGCGTTCGTGGCCGAAGTCGCCCGCCGGCGCCAGCCCGTCGAGCTGCTGCAGGCTGCGCTTGTGCAGCCAGCTGCGGTAGGTCCGGTAGGTCTCGATCAGCGCCGTCGCCTGCCCCTCCGGCAGCACGCCGGCCGCGACCAGCGCCTCGGTCTGGCGCCAGTGGTCCGGCCAGTCGAGCAGCTGCGGGTGCTGCGGGGCGTGGCGCAGCACGAGGTACTGCGTGATGAACTCGATGTCGGTCAGCCCGCCGGCGCCCTGCTTGACGTCGAACCGGTCGGCCGTGGTCTTGTCGAGCGAGCGGCGCATGCGCTCGCGCATGTCGACGACGTCGTGCCGCAGCTTCGCCGCGTCGCGCGGCCGCGTCAGCACTTCGCGGCGGATGCGCTCGAAGTCCTGGCGCACCGAAGCGTCGCCGGCAACCGCCCGTGCGCGCGTCAGCGCCTGGTGCTCCCACGTCCAGGCATTCTGCCGCTGGTACTGCTCGAAGCTCTCCAGCGAATTGACCGTCAGGCCGCGGCGGCCGTCGGGCCGCAGCTCGAGGTCCACCTCGTAGGCGCGCCCGGCGCTGGTCTGCGTCGACAGCCAGTGGATCACGCGCTGCGCCAGGCGCGTCAGCCAGACCTCGGCCGGCAGCGACTTGGGGCCGCCGCGGGTCGGCGCCTGCAGGTCCGTGCAGTCGTGCAGGAAGATCAGGTCCAGGTCCGAGCCGTAGCCCATCTCGATCCCTCCGAACTTGCCGTAGGCGACGGCGGCGAAGCCGACGTCGCGCCGACCTCGTCGCGGCGCGCCGTACTGCTGCGTCAGCTCGGCACGCACCCGCGCGACCGCGCTCTCGAGGATCACCTCGGCCAGCCAGGTCAGGCGGTCGCTGACCTTGACCAGCGGCAGCGCCTCGACCAGGTCGGACGCCGCCACGCGCAGCGTCACCTCCTGGCGGAAATTGCGCAGCAGGTTCATCTCGGCCTCGGTGTCGCCGGGCGTGACGTTGGCGAACAGCGCCTCCAGCTCGGCCTGCATCTGCGCGCGGTCGGGCGGCGCGTACAGCGCGCGCGAGTCGAGCAGCTGGTCGAGCAGGATTGGCGCCTGCGCCAACAGCTCAGTTATCCACGGGCTGGCCGCGCACAGCCGCAGCAGCTGCGCCCGGGCGCCCTTGTTCTCGCGCAGCAGCGTCACGTAGGTCGCGCGCCCGGCGATGGCGCTGAGCACGCGCAGCGTGCGCAGCGCCGCCGGGGCCGGCGACGACAGCTTGCGCGCGTCCGACAGCACGCTCGCCACCAGGTTTTCGAGCCGTGCCACGCTGGCGTCCGACAGCGTGCGCGTGAGCGGCGAATCGCGCAGCGCGCCGATCGCCTCGCCCAGCTCCGCCGCCTCGTCGCCGAAGCCTTCCTGTTTCAGCCCGGCGACGCCCACGATCGCATCGCCGCGCCACAGTTCGGTCACGGCGGAGTCCAGCCCCCGGTGTTCGCCCGTCGCCTCGGGTTCGGCGAACAGCCGTCCGAACTCGGCCTGCACGAAGCTGCGCACCGCTTGCAGGCGCGACGCCAGCGCCTCCCAGCCGGCAAAGCCGAGCGCGACGGCGAGTGCCGCCCGCGCATCCGGATCCTCCGGCGGCTCGTGGCGCTGCTCGTCGTCGCGCATCTGGATCGCGTTCTCGACGCGGCGCAGGAACTCGTAGGCCTCGCGCAGCTGCGCCACCGTCTCAGCCGGCAGGTAGCCGGCCGTGCCGAGGTAGCCGAGCACCGCCAGCAGGCGGTGATCGCGCAGCGGCGCCTCGCGGCCGCCACGCATCAGCTGAAAGGCCTGCACGATGAACTCGATCTCGCGGATGCCGCCGG
>Ga0190269_10001459_pt1 | contig 11376 bp, 11 predicted proteins | sample Popmic249IS_FD_133749 | JGI IMG/M metagenome (GOLD analysis project Ga0190269, IMG submission 133749) | Populus adjacent soil microbial communities from riparian zone of Blue River, Arizona, USA - 249 IS | ecosystem: Environmental > Terrestrial > Soil > Riparian zone | place: USA: Arizona... | reverse complement strand
TCGTTCCAGGCAGCGACATAACCCAGTACGGCGCGCTCGACCTCGGCATCTCGGTTCTGGACGGTTTTCATGGCAGCTGAACGGTGCCACAGGCCGCTTTCGAGCGCGAGTCTGCTGCCGATAAGCCAGGGCGGACACACATCAGGAGCTGCGCGTCCACATCTCGCGCCGCCCATGGTCGCGGGCGCGTCGTGCAGCCCACGGCGTCATTCCTAACCTGAGGCCACCAACGCAGTCTGCCTGCAGCTCACAGCGACATCCGCCGAAAAAGCGCGAAGAAACAGCGCGCAAAAGCAGGTCGCAACACCAACTATCAGTGGCACGATCACCTGCGAGCGAGGTAACGTCCCGCGCTGCATGAGCTACAGGGGCATGCTTCTCGGAGTGGCGCTGATCTGCGCCTGCGCGCGGACGGGGCCGCCCACGTTCGGCCCGAAAGCCGGAAGCGGCGGCGCACGCGCTGGTGCAGGTGGCAGCAGCAGCACGAGCGAGCGTCGCGGCTCCCCCATCATGGACGCCGACAGCGGCACCCGCATGAACGCTGGTGCGGCTGGTGGCGGCAGTGGAGCCGCTGGCAGCGCTGGAGGTGCCGCGGGGGTGGCGGGCGCGGCAGGAGCAGCGAGTAGCGGCATCAAGTCGTCGGACGAGGTGTTTCGCGACGACATGCTGCGGACGTACGAGCTCACATTCGCAGATGCGGATTGGATGCAGCTGCAAGCGACGGCGATCGAAGAGCTGTTCGTCCCGGCCATGCTGAGCGTGAACGGCGAGCAAGTAGGTAAGATCGGGGTTCGCTACAAGGGCGCGACCGGCACGCTGCAAGGCTGCTTCAGCGACGGCGTCCAGACTTGCCGCAAGCTCTCGATGAAGCTGAAGTTCGACGAGTACGACGCCAACTTGCGCTACCGCGGGCTCAAGAAGCTGAACCTGCACGGCTCGCTGAATGATCCGAGTCACCTGCACGAGCGGCTGGCTTACAAGCTCTTTCGCGAGTTCGGCGTGCCGGCGCCGCGCTCAGTGCACGCGCGCTTGATGATCAACGGCGAGTACAAAGGTCTGTACAACCTGACCGAAGAGGTCGATGGCCGCTTCACGGACTATCGCTTCGAGGGCGCCGACGGCCAAGGCACCTTGTACAAAGAAGCTTGGCCGGGGAAGTCGCAAGATCCTAGCTACTACACGCACGCGCAGCAGACCAACGAAGGCTCGCCTGTCGACAAGGTGGTGATGTTCGCGGAAGAGCTCGCGAGCGCAGCGGATGACCAGCTGGGCGCAGTCGTGACGCGCTGGATGGATCCTGATGCTGTGCTGCGTTACTTGGCCGTGCATACGATCACCAAGCACTGGGACGGGCCGCTGACGTTCTATTGCACCGCGGAGTACGGCTGCAACAACCACAACTTCTTCATCTACGAAGCGGTCACGCAGAATCGGTTCGCGATCGTGGCTTGGGACGTGGACAACACGTTCTACGAGAACGTCCTCACCGATCAAGCGCTCGTGCCTTCCTGGTACGAGCCCGCGCCGGAGTGCAACTTCGACGCGGAAGAAGGCTTCCTCCCGCCTGCGTGCGATCGTCTCGTCCAGGGCTTCGTCCAGCTCGGCCTCGACAAATTCGGCGACATGCTCGCGAAGTTCCTCGAAGGGCCGTACCAAATCGCTGCGCTCCAAGCCGACATCGATCGCTGGGCCGCGCAGATCGACGAAGCGGTCAAGACCGATCCCGCGGGCTCGGGCTACAACGACTGGCGCGGCAACGTTGATTTTCTGAAGACCATGATCGAAAAGCGCCACGCCCGCGCGGTGATGCTCCGGGACCAGTTCTAAGCTTGCGTGCGACCGCTGAGAGGCGCGGGCTTGCGGAGTAAGCTGTAGAGCACCGCTGCGGCCGGCACGATGCACAGCGACATCAGCTGGGTCGTCGAAAAGCCTAGCGCGAAGCCGCGCTCGGGGTCGTCGCGCAAGTACTCCAGGATGAAGCGCGCCGAGCCGTAGATCATGCACAAGGTGAGCAGCACCTGCCCCCAGAACCTGCGCCGCGGGAAGAGCAGCAAGCAGAAGGTCATCAGCACGAGCCCGACTCCCGCCTCGTAGAGCTGCGTCGGATGCACAGGAAACGAGTACGCAGCCTCACGCGACAAGCCGTAGCTGTCGACGTGAAACACAAACGCGGGCGAGCCGCGCAAGCCGCTTTCGTCCTGCCAGTTCGGGAAGATGCCGAGCGCTTTCAGCCAAGCTGGCGCTCCCGCAGGCAGACGCGTGCCGAAGTCGCAGCCGTACAGATAACAACCGATGCGCGTGAGGAACAGGCCGACAGCGATCGCGGGTGCGGCGCAGTCTCCGACGTTGAGCAGCGAGACGCGCTTGGCGCGCAGGTACACGGCAGCTGTCGTAAAGCCTGTGAGGAAGCCGCCGTACGCGGCAAGGCCGCCGTTGCGCAAGTCGAGCCATTGCCACGCCGAGCTGAACTCGTGCCGGTTGAAGAGCACATACAGCACGCGCGCGCCAGCGACGCCGCTGACAGCGGCGATCAAGTACACATCCGAGAGCAGCGCGGTGCTGAGACCCGCTTGACGCCCGAGCAGCAGCGTCATCTGCCAGCCGACAAGGAGCGACAAACCCAAGAGCACGCCGTACGCATAGATCGGCTGCTCGCCCCACGGGGCTGGGATGTGAAAGAGTATCGGATGCATTGCCGCGCTTACCTCACGCCTAGTGTAGCGCGTTCGAGCGCCCCGCGCGTCGATGCCGCCAACGGCGGCAGGAGCTCGGCACGCAGGCAATGCTCTGCGAGCTGGACCAGGGTGGCCGGTCCCGACTCGCGCAGCTCGTGCAGTGCATGCAAGAGCTCGCGCGGCGCACTGCGCCAGCTCGCAAACAGCTCCCGTAGCTCGTCCGGCAGCGCCCCGCGTACCACTGCGTCGTAGACCGCGAACACGAGCTGGCCGCCCAGCGGCGGCTCACCGGGCTTTTCTTCGAGCAGCGGCGCGCACAGCGCCAACAGCACATCTTGCCCGGCTTGCGCCTGCGCGCGCGACCATTCCAAGAGGTAGTGCTCAGTCACAAAGACTTCCCAGCCGAATGGCAGGCGCTCGTCCTCGGGGTCGAGCCAATACACACGATCGATGTCGATGGCGAATGCGGCCAACTCGATGTAGCTGCTGCCGTAGGCGGCAGCGAGCTCGCGATCCAGAACCGTGTGCAGCTCGAGCTCATGCTCTCTTGCCACAGAGCTCCTACTCATCATCCCTCGCAAGCTCCAGAACGCGCTCGATCGTGACGCCTGTGACTTGTACGGTCTTGTGTTTGCTGTGCTCTCCGCGCGTGATTCGTACCGCGCGCTTGGACACGCCGAGCTGCTTCGCGATCAGCGCGCACAGCTCCCGGTTGGCTTCGCCGTCCACCGGCGCTGCCGCCAACGTTACTTTCAAGCTCTCGGCATGGAGGCCAGCGACGCGCGAGCGCGATGCGCGTGGCACCACCACCACATCGAAGCTGACCGCGCCGGATGCGCTGCGGATCGCGAGCTGCGCTGGTTGAAGTGCGGAGGACATGCTGCAAGCTGCTCATGCTTTCGGGGGCTCGGGAGCCAAACACACTGCCCTGATCAGGTATAGCTGGAGGGGCGTTCAGACCAAGCTTCCTGACGTCATTCTGAAACAAATGGATCGCGCTTCCCATTCCAGCGCCTGCGCGCGCGCGATCGTTCGACCCAGACTCACCAGAGCGGGCCTGAAGCCGACGGTGAGCGGCGTTTGTGCGGAACGCGTGGTCCAAAAGCGTACGGTGGTCATTTAACGACGCCGATACAGGCAGGAAACAGCGGCAGCGCAGCCTGCTCTGGACTGTGCGGCTTATGGCTGCGCACGCACACAGGTCGGTCCGCGCTCGCCGGCGCGCCGGCCGCAGGCATGACTTGAAACTGGGCTCCTCGGAGGAGAATTTATGAGCGTAAGACTGAGCGCGCTGTCCGGTGCGCTGTTGATGTTGGGTTTCGGATGTGGTCAACCCGCTTCGGCACCGCAGCCAGCCGCTGCGCCAGAACCGGGCGCTGCACCGGGGGCGGCGCCCTCCACCCCTGCGGCGCCCGCAGAGAGCGCGAGCGCAGACACCGGTCCGATCAAGGTCGGTATTCTGCATTCGCTCTCCGGAACGATGGCGATCAGTGAGACGTCGCTCAAAGACGTCGCGCTCATGACGATCGACGAGATCAACGAGAAGGGTGGCGTGCTCGGGCGCAAGCTCGAGCCGGTGGTCGTGGACCCTGCATCCAACTGGCCGCTGTTCGCGGAAAAGGCGCGCGAGCTCATCACCAAAGACAAGGTCGCCGTGACCTTCGGCTGCTGGACCAGCGTGTCGCGCAAGAGCGTCTTGCCGGTATTCGAGGAGCTCAACTCGCTCCTGTTCTACCCGGTGCAGTACGAGGGCGAAGAGTCTTCGTACAACGTGTTCTACACAGGCGCCGCACCGAACCAACAGGCGATCCCCGCGACCGAGTACATGATGAGCAAAGAGGGCGGCGAGGCGAAGCGCTTCGTTCTGCTCGGCACGGACTACGTCTACCCGCGCACGACGAACAAGATCTTGCGCTACTTCCTGCAGAGCAAGGGTGTCGCCGAAGCCGACATCATGGAGAAGTACACGCCGTTCGGCTTCACCGACTATCAAACGATCGTCGCCGAAGTGAAGCGCTTCGCAGCGGGTAAGCGCACGGCTGTGATCTCCACGATCAATGGCGATTCGAACGTGCCGTTCTACAAGGAGCTCGCGAACCAAGGCGTAAAGGCGGAAGACATTCCAGTCGTCGCGTTCTCGGTGGGTGAAGAAGAGCTGCGCGGCATCGACACGGCGCCGCTCGTCGGACATCTCGCGGCCTGGAACTACTTTCAGTCGATCAACTCGCCTGAAAACAAGGCGTTCATCGAGAAGTGGAAGGCGTACGTGGCCAAGGCCAAGCTGCCCGGCGGCGACAAGCGCGTGACCAACGATCCGATGGAAGCGACGTACGTCGGCATCCATATGTGGGCGCACGCGGTCGCGCAGGCCGGCACAACCAAGGTCGATGCAGTGCGTCAAGCGGTGGCAGGTCAGACGTTCAAGGCGCCGTCAGGCTTCGAGATCAAGATGGACGAGAAGAACCATCACTTGCACAAGCCCGTGTTCATCGGCGAGGTGCAGGCCAACGGTCAGTTCCAGATCGTGTGGAAGACCGAAGGTCCAGTGCGCGCGATGCCGTGGAGCCCATTCGTTCCCGACAGCGCGAAGAAGGTCGCGGACTGGACGTATCCATGGCTGTGCGGCAACTGCACGGAGCCCAAGGTCGCGCTCGCCAAATAATGCGCGTGTACGTGCGTGAAGGTCAGAGTTTCTGTCGCCGATAATTTGGTGAGCGAGCACTTGGGAGGCATGATGGCCGAGCGTTATTTGTCCTGCATTGGTCGACTCATCAGGGTTGGCCTGACCGGGTGCTTGCTCTTTACCTTAGCGCTCCCAGCGGCTGCGGATGGCGGCGAGCTGGGGGCGCTGATCGGCTCGCTCAGCGCGTCCGACCGCGCCCGAGCCGGCGCGGCGGTCGAAGCGCTCGCGCTGCGCAAAGAGCCCGAGGCACTCACGGCGCTAACAGCGCTGCGCGACGGCCTGCTGCTCGTGGCTGCGGACGGTCGCGTGCTGATCCAGCGCACGGACGGTCTGTATGACGCCGAGAGCGGCGCGAAGGTCGAGCCGGCGCCGAAGGCCGACGTGATCGTGATGAACAACACGCTGCGGCGGCAGGTCACGCCTGCGATCGCAGCGCTGAGCCTGCGTGCTCCGGACCACGGCGTGCGGCTGTCGGCGGCGGTCGCGCTGTCGAAGAGTCTGGACGAAAAGCTCGTGCCGACCGTGCGTGCGGCGCTCGCGGACGAAAAAGATCCCGAAATCAAGCGCATGCTCTCGCAGGCAGTCGCGCAAGCCGACATCACGAGCAGCGATCCCAAGCTGCGGCTCGCAGCGGTGCAGTCGATGGGTGCGAGCGCCGACGTCGCGTACAAGTCCTCGCTCGCTGTGCTGACCGCGCGCGACGCTGCAGGCAACTACGGCGAGCGCGACCCGCAGATTCGCGAAGCTGCCGAAAGCGCGCTCTCCCGGATCGAGCGGAAGGAACTGTTCACGCGCATCGTGCGCGACTTGTTTTACGGGCTCAGCTTGGGCTCGGTGCTGCTCTTGGCTGCGCTCGGTCTCGCGGTGACCTTCGGGCTGATGCGCGTCATCAACATGGCGCATGGCGAGATGCTGATGCTCGGCGCGTACAGCACGTACGTCGCGCAGCGCCTGTTCGAGAGCTACCTGCCTTCCGCCATGGACTTCTACATGGTGCTGGCGATCCCCCTCGCTTTTGCCGTGTGCATGGGCGTGGGCATGGTGCTGGAACGCACGGTCATTCGCTTCTTGTACGGTCGACCGCTCGAGACGCTGCTCGCGACCTGGGGCATATCGCTGCTCTTGATCCAAACCGTGCGCCTGATCTTTGGTGCACAAAACGTCACTGTCGCAAATCCGAGCTGGCTGTCCGGCGGCTACGATCTGCTGCCAGGCGTAGTGCTCCCGTACAACCGCATCGCCACGGTCCTGTTCGTCGGCATGGTGGTCGCGTTCGTAAACTGGATCTTGAAGCGCACGCCGCTCGGTCTGCAGGTGCGCGCGATCACGCAAAACCGCGGCATGGCCGCGTGCATGGGCATCCCGACTGCGCGCGTCGACATGCTGACGTTCGGCGTGGGCTCTGGCATCGCTGGCCTCGGTGGCGTCGCGCTCTCGCAGCTCGGCAACGTCGGTCCCGAGCTCGGTCAGCTGTACATCGTCGATTCTTTCTTGGTCGTGGTGGTAGGTGGCGTCGGCAAGATCGCCGGCAGCGTGGTGGCTGCGGTAGGACTCGGAACGATCAACAAGGTGCTCGAGCCGTTTGCGGGCGCCGTGCTTGGCAAGATCTTCCTCTTGGTGTTCGTGGTTTTGTTCATTCAACGGCGCCCGCAAGGCTTGTTCGCCTTGAAGGGCCGCTCCGCGGAGAGCTGAGAACATGCTAAGCCTCAAGTCGTTTCACACGCCGCGGCAGTGGGTGATGTTCGCCGCTGCTGGCTGCACGCTCCTGGCGCTGCCGCTGCTCAACCAACTCGCGCCGGGCGTCGTGCCGGACCGCATGGTCCCGCTGGTCGGCAAATTCCTGTGCTTTGCGCTGCTCGCGCTCGCGATGGATCTCGTGTGGGGTTACACCGGCGTGCTCAGCCTGGGTCACGCGGTCTTCTTCGCGCTGGGCGGCTACGCGATGGGCATGTACCTGATGCGCGCGATCGGCACAGAGGGCGTGTACCGCTCGGAGCTGCCGGACTTCATGGTGTTCTTGGACTGGAAGGAGCTGCCCTGGTATTGGCGCGGCTTCGACAACTTCGCGTTCGCTGCGAGCATGGCGCTGATCGTGCCGGCGGTGCTGGCGCTGATCTTTGGCTTCTTCGCGTTTCGGTCGCGCATCAAGGGCGTGTACTTCAGCATCATCACCCAGGCGCTCACGTACGCGCTGATGCTCTTGATGTTCCGCAACGAGACGGGCTTCGGCGGCAACAACGGCATGACCGACTTCAAGCGCCTCTTGGGCTACTCGATCGCGGACCAGGGCACAAAGCGCGGCTTGTACGTGGCCACGGTGATCGCACTCTTGGGCTCGTACTTGCTCTGCCGCTATATCGTGACGAGCAAGCTCGGGCGGGTGCTGCTCGCGCTGCGCGACGCAGAGAGCCGCGTGATGTTCTCCGGCTACGAGCCGCTCGGCTACAAGCTCTTCGTCTGGACCACGTCTGCGACGTTGTGCGGCCTCGCCGGGGCGCTGTACGTGCCACAGGTCGGCATCATCAACCCAAGCGAGCTCGCGCCTGCCAACTCGATCGAGATCGCGATCTGGGTGGCTGTCGGCGGACGCGCGACCTTGGTCGGTGGTGCGTTCGGTGCGCTGATCGTCAATGGCACGAAGAGCTGGCTCACTGCTGCTTATCCAGAGCTGTGGCTTTACGCGCTGGGATTGATCTTCATCGCGGTCACGTTGTTCTTGCCGCAGGGCATCGTGGGATTGTTCGCACGCAAAGGAAAAGCAGCTGCAGCGCCGCAACCTGAGCCTGAGATCGCCCCGGCGATCGCCGATGAAAAGGTGCCGAGCCAAGCATGACCACCGAAAGCGCTAGCAGCGAAGTACGTGTCCACACGGTCAGCCCCGAGCTGCCGCGCTTGGGCATGAACGTCCAGCCCATCCTGTGGGTCGATAACGTCAGCGTCAGCTTCGAAGGCTTCAAGGCGCTGACCAACCTCACCTTGCAGCTCGACCCTGGCGAGCTGCGCTGCATCATCGGCCCGAATGGCGCGGGCAAGACCACGATGATGGATGTGATCACCGGCAAAACGCGGCCCGATACCGGGCGCGTGTACATGTTCGGGCAGGCGCTCGACCTCACGGAAAAGAGTGAAGCGGAGATCGCGCGGCTCGGCATCGGGCGAAAGTTCCAGCGGCCGACGGTGTTCGAGAACCTGACGGTGTTCGAGAACCTGGAGCTCGCGCTCAAGACCAACAAAGGCGTGTGGAGCAGCTTGTTCGCGCGCCTCAGCTCGGAGCAGAGCGATCGCATCAGCCAAGCACTCACGACGATCAACCTGACGGGGCGCGTGCACACGCAAGCGGGCTTGCTCGCGCACGGTCAAAAGCAGTGGCTGGAGATCGGCATGCTGCTCGTGCAAGATCCCAAGGTGCTGCTCGTCGACGAGCCGGTGGCGGGCATGACGCACCGCGAGATGGATCGCACGGCGGAGCTCTTGCAGCAGCTCGCAGGCGAGCACACGGTCGTGGTGGTCGAGCATGACATGGATTTTGTGCGCTCCATCGCGAAGCGCGTCACCGTGCTGCACGAAGGGCGTGTGCTCGCGGAAGGCAGCATGGACGAAGTGCAGAACGACGCAAAGGTGATCGAGGTGTACCTCGGCTCCGAAGCGGCGCAGAGGGAGCAGGAAAAAGCATGTTAGAGGTCAGCGGGCTCAACCAGTTTTACGGGCAGAGCCACACGCTCTGGGATGTCGCGCTGAACGTCACGCCCGGCTCATGCATGTGTGTCATGGGCCGCAACGGCGTCGGCAAGAGCACCTTGATGAAGACGATCATGGGCTTGCTCGCGCCCAAGTCGGGCAGCGTCAAGTTCGGAGGCGAGGAGCTGGTCGGCAGGCCGATCGAGCGGCGCGCGAAAGCCGGAATCGCCTACGTGCCGCAAGGTCGCGAGATCTTCGCGCAGCTTTCGGTGGAAGAGAATCTGCTCGTCGGCGCCGCCGTGCGCGGCAAGCGCGAAGTCCCAGACAACGTGTTCAAGTTCTTCCCCGTGCTGAAGGAGATGCTGCATCGCCGCGGAGGCGATCTCTCGGGCGGTCAGCAGCAGCAGCTCGCGCTCGGCCGCGCGCTCGCGATCGACCCCAAGCTCTTGATCTTGGATGAGCCGACGGAAGGCATTCAGCCCAACATCGTTCAGCTGATCGGCGACACGGTGACCCGCCTACGCAAAGAGACCGGCATCGCCGTCTTGTTGGTCGAACAAAAGCTAGCGTTTGCGCGAAAAATGGCCGAGAGCTTCACCATCCTCGACCGAGGCCGCACAGTCGCCACCGGCGCCATGACCGACCTCAACGACACGCTCATCCAGCGCCACTTGTCGGTTTGACAAGGTGCGCGATCAGCCCTGGCCGAGCGCCGCGACTGCGGGCTCGTCCCTGTGGCCCACAGCTTTGTCACAGCCGTACAGAAAGACCACGGCCAAGAGCAGGCTGACCAGCAGGCTGCCGAGCTCGGAGCCGCTCAAAGGGTTCTTCAAGATCGACTTGTGCATGCCCGCACTTGCGCGCAGGCACGCGCTTCGACAAGTACGTTGCTACGCTTATCTGGATGAAGCGCATGCTCGTGCTTGCTGTGGCGCTGACATGCGCATGTGGTCGCTACGAGTTTGCTGCCAAGTGGAACGAGCTGCGCGGCGACGCATATCCGCTCGACGAGCTCTCCCGCGAGCTTCCGGAGGGAGCGCCAGCGCAGTGCCCACCCGAGCTGCACTTCGTGAGTTATCACGGCGAGCGCGTCCCGTTCTCGTCACCCGTACAAGTGGTACAGCCATTCGTCGCCAAGCTACGCGCGCTCGAGAACATCATCGCAGAGCTCGGTAGCTTGCACTTCGGTAGAGCGCCTGATCGCCTCTTACACTTTGGTGCGCGCGCCTGTCGCACGGTGCGTGGCAGCTCACGGCGGCTGAGCGAGCACGCGCTGGGCAACGCGCTCGATCTCAGCGGCGTGGAATGGAAACGCACACGCGCCACCAAAACCGAACCCGCTCAACCTGCGATTCGGATCTCGATCAGGAGCGACTGGCCCATCCCGAAAAATCCGGATGACCAAGACGCCGTACGGCGCCATGCTTTTCTGAAAGCGCTCGTCGATCGCATCACGAGAGAAGACCTCTTCCGCGGCGTCATCGGCCCGGGCAGAGAAGGCCACGCCGATCACCTTCATCTGGACCAAGCCCCGTGGTCTTACACGCTATTCTGAGCGCGGCGAGGCCTCGCGGAGGCAGGCACGCATTCGCGGCGTATGCGTGATAGACGTGTGTTCGTGATGGCTTTGAGGGAAGCGATCGTCCGGGCGCAGCCAGCTTTGCAGCAGCGAATACTGCAGCTGGGGTTGCATCTGGATGAGGCGTTCATCGAGCAGTGTATCGGTGAGCTTCTGCTGTTGATCTTGCGGCGTGCGAGCGCCGCGGGGGGTTGCCCGATCGTCGGGCTTTCGGGCGCGCAAGGGACGGGCAAGTCCACGATGGCGCTGCTGATGTTCGACTTGCTCACACACGGCTTCGGCAAGCGCGTGGCCGTGGTGTCGCTCGATGACTTCTACTTGAGTCAGGCGGAGCGCTCAGCGCTCGCGTCGCAGGTGCACCCGTTGCTCGTTACGCGTGGTGTGCCGGGAACGCATGCGCTCGCTGAGCTACATTCCGCCCTGCGCCAGCTGCGTGTGCTCGCGACGGGGCAGAGCTGTTCGCTGCTTTGCTTCGACAAGGCGAGCGATGACCGTCTGCCCGAGCCGCGCATCTGCACCGGGCCCTTCGATCTGATCTTGTTCGAAGGCTGGTGCGTGGGTGCGCGGCCCGAGTCAGCAGAGGCGCTCGCCACCCCGATCAATCTGCTGGAGTCGAGCGAAGATCCCGACGCGAAGTTCCGCACATTCGTCAACACTCAGCTGGATGGTCCGTACGCGTCTCTCTGGCGCGAGCTCGACCTGTTTGTGTACCTGGCGGCGCCGGACATGCAGGCTGTGCGAGCCTTTCGGGCGCAGCAGGA
>Ga0190269_10001458_pt1 | contig 11378 bp, 10 predicted proteins | sample Popmic249IS_FD_133749 | JGI IMG/M metagenome (GOLD analysis project Ga0190269, IMG submission 133749) | Populus adjacent soil microbial communities from riparian zone of Blue River, Arizona, USA - 249 IS | ecosystem: Environmental > Terrestrial > Soil > Riparian zone | place: USA: Arizona... | reverse complement strand
TGAGGATGCCCACGCCGAGCGGCTTGCCGAGGATGATGCTGTCGCCGGCCTTGGCGGTGCTGTTGCGCTTCATCTTGTCCGGGTGCACCAGACCCACCACGACCAGGCCGTAGATCGGCTCGACCGAGTCGATGGTGTGGCCGCCGGCGATCGGGATGCCGGCCGCCTTGCAGACCGACTCGCCGCCTTCCAGGATGCGGCCGATGGTGGCGGTGGACAGCACGCTGATCGGAATGCCCACCAGCGCCAGCGCTATGATCGGCTTGCCGCTCATGGCGTAGACGTCGGAGATGGCGTTGGTGGCCGCGATGCGGCCGAAGTCGTACGGGTCGTCCACGATCGGCATGAAGAAGTCCGTCGTGGCGATCAGGGCCTGTTCGTCGTTGAGCTTGTAGACGGCGGCGTCGTCGGCCGTCTCGATGCCCACCAGCAGCTCCGGCGGCACCGGCAGGCGGGCCGTGCCCTTGAGGATCTCGGACAGCACGCCGGGCGCGATCTTGCAGCCGCAACCGCCGCCGTGCGACAGGGATGTGAGGCGGGGTTCGGCGCTGGGCAGGGGGGCGTTCATCAGGCGGTTTCCAGTTCGTCCAGGAGGTTCAGGAGCGCGCTGCGCTCCGCGGCCGCGTCGAACAGCGGCGCGCGCAGGGCGCATTGTGCGGCCAGCCGCGCCAGCAGGTGGCCCGCGGGGTCTTCCGCCAGCTGCGCCGCCCGGCAGGCCTGCAGCAGCTGGGCCAGCATGCCGGCGTCGCCATGCGGGAAGTAGCCCTCGTAGTCCGGCCCCAGCATGCCGACGTTGCCCGGCACGCGGCTGGCCAGCACCGGCGTGCCGCAGCGCATCGCTTCCAGGATGACGTGGGCGCCGCCCTCCAGCGCACTGGGGTGCACCAGCACGTGGGCGTGCCGGATTTCCTCCAGCGCCTCGGCGTGCGGCAGGCCGCCGAGCCACGTGTAGTTCTGGCAGTCGCGCTGGGTGGCCCGGGCCTCGTCGGCCAGCACGGGCTCGCCGGTCCCGTCGCCGATGTGGCGGATGCGGATGTCGCTGCGCCGGCACAGCAGGCGGGCCGCCGCGAACACGGTCTGCGGCGACTTGACCTGCCGCAGGTGCCCCACCATCACCGCCGTGAGCTGGCCGGCATCCTTGGGCACGGGGGGCAGGGCGGGGCTGGACTGGTAGATCACCCGCGCCTTGCCCCGCAGCCAGGCCGGCAGCGCTTCGGGGCCGCATTCCTGCAGCACCACGAGCCGTTGCGCGAGGTCCAGCGACCGCTGGGCGGCGGCATCGGTCTGGATGTCCTGGTAGAGGTCGGTGCCCGTCAGCACCACTGCCAGCCCGCGGCCCGGATGCGCCTGGGCCCAGGCGGCGATCGGCGCGGCCGAGCGGCGGGCGTGCAGGGCCAGCATCACCTGGTCGGTGGCGGCCTCCGGGTCCGGCCAGGCGCGGCTGATGCGCACGCGGTGCTCGGCCGACAGCAGTTCCTGCCAGCGCCGGGCCGTCCGCCAATTGCCATTGTTGGCGTCGGCCAGTGCGGGGCTTACGATGACGACCGATGAGGAACGGTGCATCCGATGTTTATAGCGTGCCTGCCGCCAACGAGGCGCTGGCCTTGCGGCAAGGCCCCGCCGGGGCCGTGCGTTCGGCCTTGCAGGCCGCGCGCCAGCGCACGCTGCGCCTGGCCGAGGACTACCTCGAGGCCCTCGGCCCCGCGCCGCACCTGCCCTACGCCGCCGAACTGAACCCGCCGCTGTGGGAGCTGGGGCACATCGGCTGGTTCCAGGAGTGGTGGATCGCGCGCAATCCGCAGCGCCACCTGGGCGTCCGCGCCGACCCCAAGGCGGCCCGTGCGCACTCGGTGCTGGCGCACGCGGACGACTGGTACGACTCCAGCCGGGTGGCGCATCGCAGCCGCTGGGAATTGCCGCTGCCCGACGTAGTCCGCACCCGGGCCTACCTGGCCCAGACGCTGGAGCGCACGCTGCACCTGCTCGATGCGCTCGACTCGCCGGGCGACCAGGCGCTGTATTTCTTCCGGCTCGCCGTGGTGCACGAAGAGATGCACGCCGAGGCCGCGGTGTACATGGGCCAGACCCTCGGCATTCCCCTGCGCGAGAGCGTGGACCCGGCCCGCGTGCCGGAGGGGGCGGAGTTGCCCGTGGGCCCCCTGCGCTTCGGCCTCGGCGTCAGCTGTGCGGGCTTCGCCTTCGACAACGAGCTGCCGGCCCATGAAGTGGAGCTGCCGCGTTTCGCCATCGACGCGGCCCCCGTCACCTGGGGCGCCTTCCTGCCCTTCCTGGAGGCCGGCGGCTACGATCAGGCGTCGTGGTGGACCCCCGAGGGCCTGGCCTGGCTGGCCACGCTGCGCCAGCGCCGCCCCGCCGGCCTGCGCCGCGCCGCCGCGGGATGGGAGCAGATGCGACACGGGCAATGGCACCCGGTGCGCCCGGACGAAGTGGCGCTGCACCTGAGCGCGCACGAGGCGGACGCCTGGTGCCGCTGGGCCGGCCGCCGGCTGCCGACGGAAGCGGAATGGGAGTGCGCCGCGCTCACGCAGCCGCGCTTCCGCTGGGGCCACGCCTGGGAATGGACCGCCAGCCGCTTCGAGCCCTATCCGGGCTTCACGCCGCATCCCTACCGCGACTACTCGCAGCCCTGGTTCGGCACCCGCCGGGTGCTGCGGGGCGCCTCGCCGGCCACCGCGCCGGCCCTGGCGCACGCGCGCTACCGCAATTTCTACGAGCCGCACCGGCGCGACATCTTCGCCGGCTTCCGCAGTGCCCGCACGGACCACCCGCCCTTGCGATCTGCGGTGTAATGCCCGCTTCCTTCCCGGGGATCCCACATGAACAACCGCGCCTTCAGCCGTTTCGCCGCCGCCGCGCTGCTGCTTGCCGCCGCCTTCGCCGCCCAGGCCCAGCAGGTGTTCCGCATCACGGCGATTCCCGACGAATCGCCCACCGAACTGGCCCGCAAGGCGGCGCCGCTGGCGAAATACCTGGAGAAGAAGCTCGGCACCAAGGTGGAATTCACGCCCGTCACCGACTACGCCGCCGCCGTCGAGGCGCTGGTGAACAAGCAGGTGGACCTGGCCTGGTTCGGCGGCTTCACCTTCGTGCAGGCGCACCAGCGTTCCGGCGGCAAGGTGGTGCCGCTGGTGCAGCGCGAGGAGGACGAGAAGTTCCGCTCCGTCTTCATCACGACCGACCCGAAGATCAACTCGCTGGCCGACCTGAAGGGCCACAACTTCACCTTCGGCTCGCAATCGAGCACCTCCGGCCACCTGATGCCGCGCAGCTTCCTGCTGGCCGCCGGCGTCGACCCCGACCGCGACCTCAAGCGCGTCGCCTATTCGGGCGCGCACGATGCCACGGTGGCCGCGGTCGCCTCCGGCAAGGTGGATGCGGGCGCGCTGAACATCTCGGTGTGGGACAAGCTCGTCGCCGACAAGAAGGTCGACCCGGCCAAGGTGCGCGTCTTCCACACCACGCCGCCCTACTTCGACTACAACTGGAGCGTGCACGCCGACATGCCCGCGGCCACGCGCGAGAAGCTCGCGCGCGCCTTCACCGAGCTGTCGCCCGAAACGCCGGAGGGCCGCGAGATCCTGGGCCTGCAGCGCGCCACCCGCTTCCTGCCGACGCGCGTGGACAACTACAAGGGCATCGAGAGCGCCGCGCGCAACGCGGGCCTGCTGAAGTAATGAAGCTGCACCTGCATGCGCTGTCCGGGCGCCACCCGGCGGCGAGCGCGGGTACCTGTCCCGCGCTCAAGCGCCTGAACCTCGAGGTCCAAGCCGGCGAGCAGATCGCGGTGATCGGCCCGTCGGGCGCGGGCAAGACCACGCTGCTGCAATTGCTGGCGTGCGCGCTCAGGCCCGAGTCCGGCACCTTGCTGCTGGATGGCCAGAACCCCTGGGACCTGCCGGCGCGGCGGCTGCAGCAAGTGCGCGGCACGCTGTTCCTGGCGCCGCAGGTGCCGCCGCTGCCGCCGCGCCAGCGGGTCGTCACCTCGGTACTGGCCGGACGCCTGCCCCAGCAGGGCCTGTGGCAAAGCCTGCGCAGCCTGCTGTACCCCACCGGCATCGCCCAGGCCGACGCGGCCCTGGCCCGCTTCGACCTGTCCGACAAGCTGTTCGCCCGCGTCGACCGGCTCTCGGGCGGCGAGCGCCAGCGGGTCGGCCTGGCGCGCGCGCTGCTGTCGCAGGCCCGGCTGCTGCTGGTCGACGAGCCGCTGTCGGCGCTCGATCCTTCCCGGGCCGCGCAGGCCATCGCCACGCTCACCGCCTCCGCGCGTGACAGCGGGGCCACGCTGGTGGCCACGCTGCACGACGTGCCCATGGCACTGCAGAATTTCCCCCGCATCGTCGGGCTGCGCGAGGGCCGGCTGGCCTTCGACCTGCCGGCCCCGCTCGTCACCCCGCAGTTGCTGCAGGAACTTTACGAGCAGGAAGCGCAGGCGCCCTCGGCCTCGCCGCTGGAAGAGCCGGTGCCGCTGCCGCGCGCGGTGCCGATGAACTGCCGCTGAGGCGATGGCCGCCGTCCTTCCCCGCCCGCCGCAGCAGCGCGACCCGGCCTGGATCCCCCGCGTGTCATTGGCACTGGCGGCCCTCGTGCTGCTGTGGCCGCTGCTCGCTTGGACGGAGTTCAAGCCCTGGCTGCTGTTCTCGCCCGAGAGCGTGGCGCCCACGCTCACCTTCCTGGCCGGCTTCGTGCCGCCCCGCGTGGACGGCGAATTCCTGCTGCTGGTGGTGCGCGAGACCTGGCGCACCGTGGCCATCGCCACGGCGGGGCTCACCCTGGCGCTGCTGCTCGCGCTGCCCCTGACGCTGCTGTCGGTGCGCGTGCTGTCCGTGTCGGGACTGGCCGGCCGCATGGCGCCACTGCCCGGGGCGCTGCGCTTCGCCCTGCGCGGGCTGATGGTGGTGCTGCGCAGCGTGCCGGAGCTGATCTGGGCCCTGGTCTTCGTGCGGGTCGTGGGGCTGGGCCCCACGGCCGGCGTGCTGGCCATCGCGCTCACCTACGGCGGCATGCTGGGCAAGGTCTACGGCGAGATCCTGGAAAGCGGCGAGACGCATGCCACCACCGCGCTGCTGCGCAACGGGGCCGGGCGCCTGCAGGCCTTCTTCTACGGGCTGCTGCCGCAGAACGCGGCGGAGCTCACCAGCTACACGGTCTATCGCTGGGAATGCGCCATCCGCTCCTCCGCGGTGCTCGGCTTCGTGGGCGCCGGCGGCCTCGGGCAGCAGATGGATTCCTCGATGAAGATGTTCAACGGCGGCGAAGTCGCGACCATGCTGGTCGTGTTCGTGCTGCTGGTGGCGGCCGCGGACCGCCTGAGCGCGTGGCTGCGGCGGGTGCTGGCATGAACCGGCGACCCGTCGCCCGCCTCGCCTCCCAGGCCGCCGCCAACGAGGTGTACCGGCTGCCGCCCAAGCTGTTCGACGCGCGCTGCCGCGCCTGCTGGTTCGTGAGCGCGGCGCTGGCCCTGGTGGTGGCGAGCTTCTGGTCGCTCGACCTGCAGTGGGGGCGCTTCCTCTCGCTCGATGCGATGGCGCGCATGGGCCGCTTCGGCGCCGAACTGCTGTCGCCCAACCTGCAGCCGGCCTTCCTCGGCAAGCTGTGGCCCGCCGCCGCCGAGACGCTGGCGATGTCGATGCTCGGCACCGTGCTCGCGGCCGTCGCCGGCCTGCTGCTGGCGCTGCCGGCCAGCAAGCTGCATGCCGAGGATCGCGCGCCGTGGCGGGCACCGGCCCGGCTGCTGCTGAACGTGCTGCGCAGCGTGCCGGAGCTGATGTGGGCGGTGCTGCTGCTGATCGCCGCGGGCCTGGGCCCCTTCGCGGGCACGCTGGCGCTGGCGGTGCATACCACGGGCGTGCTGGGCCGCCTGTTCGCCGAGGCGATCGAGAACGCCGCGCCCGGGCCCGCCTTCGCGCTGCGCGTGCGCGGCGTGCCCGAGGGCCGCGTGTTCCTCTATGCGACGCTGCCGCAGGTGCTGCCGCAGCTACTGAGCTACACGCTCTATCGCTGGGAAAACAACATCCGCGCCGCCGCCATCCTGGGCGTCGTCGGCGCCGGCGGCCTGGGCCAGATGCTGGCCTTCCACCTGGGGCTGTTCCAGATGGCCGAAACCGGCTCCGTGCTGGCCGCGATGATCGTGCTGGTGGCGATCGTGGACATCGCGAGCTATGCCGCGCGGCGAATCATGTCGCGCTGAAAAACCTGACAACCGAACGCAGAGGACGCAAAGAAGCGCAAAAGACGCAGAGGAACAACCATTCAAGATGTGGCTGTTCTCTGCGTCCTCTGCGTTCGGTATCTTGTTTTCCCCTACCGCACCGCCACCGGCTCCCCGAAGCCCTGCCAGGTCTTGCCGTCGAACTTGACCAGCTGCATCGTCTGGAACATGGCGTAGTCGTTCGGCCCGGTGTCGGCCACCACGCCCGGCAGCGCGATCGGGATCTGGAAGCCCTTGATGTTGGCGGCCTGCTTCATCACGTTGTCGCGCGTGAGGTTGTTGCCGCACTGCTTCAACAGCTGCACGGTGAGCTGCGCGACGGCCATCGCATAGGTGCAGTTGCCGTCCATGGGGTCCAGCTCCGGCAGGTTCTTCTTCATGAAGGCGAAGTAGTCCTGCATCGCCTTGTCGCTGGCCCACTTGGTGTCCGTCGGGTCCTTGATGTACTGCATCGAGACCAGGCCGACCGACTTGTCGAGGCCGGCCGGCTTGAGCACCGAGCCGACGCTGGCCGACACCTGGTTCAGGTAGTGCACCGGCTTCCAGCCGATGTCCGCCACCTTGCGGATCGCCTGGGCGGCGAACTTCGGCGTCGTGATGTTGAAGAAGGTGTCGGCGCCCGAGGACTGCAGCGTGACGATCTGCGAATCCACCGTGGGATCGGTCACCTCGTAGGTGGCGGTCTTCACGACCAGCCCCTTGCCCTTCTCGCCCAGGCCCTCCATGAAGCCCTTGAGGTAGTCCTTGCCGTAGTCGTCGTTCTGGTAGAGGACGGCGATCCTCGCGTTCGGCTTCGTGCGCAGGATGTCCTGCGCGTACAGCCGTCCCTCGCTCTCGTAGTTGGGATTGAAGCCGATCGTCCAGGGGAAGTTCTTCGGGTCGTTCCACTTCGAGGCGCCCGTGGCCAGGAACAGGTGCGGCACCTTCTTCTGGTTCATGTACTTGTGGATGGCCGAATTCGACGGCGTGCCGAGCGTGCTCACGGTGAACAGCACCTCGTCCTGTTCGACCAGCCGCCGGATCATCTCCACCGCCTTGGGCGGGCTGTAGCCGTCGTCCAGGCTGATGAAGTTGATCTTGCGCCCGCCCACGCCGCCCTGCTCGTTGAGCACCTTGAAGAAGGCGCTCTCCACCTTGCCGATGGTGCCGTAGGCGGAGGCGGGGCCGCTGTACGGGATGGTGTTGCCGATCTTGATCTCGGTGTCGCTGGCGCCGGGGCCGTACTGCTTCGGCTGGCCCGCGACGGGGAGCGCCGCGAGCGCGAGGCCCCCGGCCACGACGGTGCGTCTTTGGATGCCCATGACAGGTCCTTTCAGGGAGAACGCGGCCTACGGGGCCGCCTGGGAGCCCCGGCCCGTGCGGCGCTGCAGGCGCCGCCAGGCCAGGCGCAATGCGCCCGCGATGCCCGTGGGCATCACGTACATGAAGGCGATCATCAGCGCGCCGTAGATCGCCCACGGGGCGGCCTTGGAAACCTGGTCCGCCACGTTCGGGATGAACTGGATGAACAGCGCGCCCCAGATCGCGCCGCTGATCGAGGCCAGGCCGCCCACCACCATGCCGACCACGAAGGAGATCGACAGGAAGATGGTGAAGCTGTCCGGCGCGACGAAGGCCACCGCGACGGCGCCGAGCGCGCCGGCCACGCCGGTGAACATCGCGCTGACGCCGAAGGCCAGCGACTTGTACAGCGCGTTGTCGATGCCCATGGTGGAGGCGGCGATGGGATGGTCGCGGATCGCGATCAATGCGCGGCCGACGCGTCCGCGCAGCAGGTTCCACCCGAGCACGAACATGAACACCATCACCGCCAGCGTGAACAGGTACAGCCAGCGGTCGGGATTGAGCTTCAGGCCGAGGATGGAATCCAGCGGCGGATCGGGCTTGATCAGGGTGATGCCCTGCACGCCGCCCGTCCACGCCTCCAGGTGCTTGTATTTCAGCAGCTGCGGCAGCGCCACGCCCAGCGCGAAGGTGGCCAGGGCCAGGTACACGCCTTCCAGCCGCAGCGCCGGCAGCCCGAACAGGAAGCCGGCGAGCAGGCACACCGCGCCGGCCGCCGGGATGCACAGCCAGTAGGGCACGCCGTACTGGTCCATCAGGATCGCGGTGACGTACGCGCCGATGGCATAGAAGGCGCCGTGCCCCAGCGAGATCTGGCCGTTGTAGCCGGTGAGGATGTTGAGTCCGAGCAGCGCGATCGCGTAGATCAGCACCATCGTGAGCTGGAACACGCGGTAGTTGCTCACCACGAAGGGCAGGGCGGCGGCGGCGAGCAGCAGGACGAGCGCCATGATCGTCCAGCGGACCGACCAGCCGCGCACGCCTCCCGCGACCTGGGCGGGCGCGAGCGGCGCGAGTTCGGGGGCGGTGACGGCTTCCATGCGCGACTCCGGCCTCGCACCCGCTGCACGATCACGCGGCCGAACAGGCCCGCGGGCTTGACCACCAGCACGCCCACGATCAGCACCAGGGCGACCGTGAGCTTCAGCTCGGTTCCGATCAGGTAGGCGCCCACCAGGTTCTCCAGCACGCCGACGATGAAGCCGCCCGCCACCGCGCCGCCGGGGCTGTCGATGCCTCCCATCAGCGCGGCGGCGAAGGCGTAGAGGATCACGCCGGTCATCATGTTGGGATCGAGGAACACGATGGGCGCGACCATCATGCCGGCGGTGGCGCCGATGGCCGCGGCCAGCCCCCAGCCCAGGGCCAGCATCCAGCCGACGCGGATGCCCACCAGGCGGCTGGAGTCGGGGTTCTGCGCCGCCGCGCGCATCGCCAGCCCCAGCGGCGTGAAGCGGAAGAACAGGTACACCAGCAGCAGCACGACGAGGGTGACGCCGATGGCGCCGAGTTCGTGCGCGGAGACCATGGTCAGCCCGAACGGGGCCTTGCTCGGGAAGGGGCTGGGAAAGGACTTGATGGTGTAGGTGTAGATCCAGCCGGCCAGGCTGTTGAGGATCAGCAGCAGGCCGATGAACACGACCACCGCGGTGAGGACCGGGGCGCGTTCCACCGGCCGGATCACGATGCGCTCGATCGCGATGCCGAGCACGAAGGCCAGCACCACGGTGGCGACGAAGGCGATCCAGTAGGGCCAGCCGGCCTGCAGCATCGTCCAGCACAGGTAGGTGGAGAACATCGCCATCTCCCCCTGCGCGAAGTTCACCAGCCGCGTGGCGTTGTGGATCATCACGAGCGCCAGCGCCAGGCTGGCATAGATGCCGCCGGTGGCGAGGCCCGCGAAGACCTGGTGCAGGAAGGCGTCCATGCTCAGCGCCCGCACGGCCGCCCGAAGGGCGCTGACGGCCCCCTCGGGGGGCAGAGAGTTGCACGAAGTGAACGGACGTGGCGGCTCATTTTCTTCAGTAACCCAGGTAGGCGCGGCGCACCGCGTCGTCGTTCATCAGTTCGGCGCCGCTGCCCGAGCGCACCAGCCGGCCCGTCTCGATCAGGTGCGCGCGGTCGGCCAGGCGCAGCGCCATGGCGGCGTTCTGCTCCACCAGCAGGATGGTCACCTTCTGCGCCGCGTTGATCTCCTTCATCACCTCGAAGATCTCCTTGACCACCAGCGGCGCCAGGCCGAAGGAGGGCTCGTCCAGCAGCAGCAGGCGCGGGCGCAGCATCAGCGCGCGCGCCACCGCCAGCATCTGCTGCTGCCCGCCCGAGAGCGTGCCGGCCTGCTGGTGGCGCCGCTCCGCGAGGATGGGGAACAGGCGGTACATGCGCTCGAAGTCCTGTTCCAGGCCGCCGCGCTCGCGCCGGGCATAGGCGCCCAGGCGCAGGTTCTCCTCGGTGGTGAGATCGGTGAAGGTGCCGCGGCCGTCCGGCACGTGGGCCACGCCCAGGCGCACGATGTCCTCGGTGGCGCGGCCGTCGATGCGCTGGCCGGCGAAGCGCACTTCGCCGCCGGTGCGCACCATGCCGCACAGCGCCCGCAGCGTGGTCGTCTTGCCCGCGCCGTTGGCGCCCAGCAGCGCCGTGATGCTGCCTTCCTCGATCTCGAAGTCCAGCCCGTGCAGCACCTGCGTGGGGCCGTAGCCGGCGTGCAGGCCGCGCACCTGCAGCAGCGGTGCCGCCATCAGGCCTCCGTCCCCAGGTAGGCCTGGATCAGCTCGGGATTGCGCTGCACCTGCGCCGGCGTGCCTTCGGCGATCTTGCGGCCGAAGCTGAGGGCCACCACGTGGTCCGACACGCTCATGACCAGCCCCATGTGGTGTTCCACCAGCAGCACGGTGAGCTGGAACTGGTCGCGGATGCCGCGGATCAGGCTGCCGAGCGCGCCCACTTCCTCGTGGTTCAGGCCGGCCGCCGGTTCGTCCAGCAGCAGCAGCGTGGGCTGGCTGGCCAGCGCGCGCCCCAGTTCCACGCGCTTGCGGGTGCCGAAGGGAAGTTCGGCCACCCGTTGCCGCGCCACCGCCTCGAGCCCGAGGAAGCGCACCAGCTCGGTCGCCCGGCGGCTGCACGCTTCCTCCTCGGCGGCGACGCCGGGCAGGCGCAGCGCATGGGCCAGGAAGCCCTTCCTCGTGCGCGCGTGCAGGCCGACCTTGATGTTGTCGAGCACCGTCATGCTGGCGAACAGGGCCAGGTTCTGGAAGGTGCGGCCGATGCCCAGTGCCGCCACGCGATGGCGCGCCAGGTTCTCCAGCGGCTGGCCGTCGAAGGTGATGGAGCCTTCGCGGTATTCGTACAGCCGCGACAGGCAGTTGAAGAGGGTGGTCTTGCCCGCGCCGTTGGGGCCGATCAGGCCGGTGACCTGTCCGCGCGCGACGTCGAAGGAGACCTTGTCGAGGGCGGTGATGCCGCGAAAGCGCACGCACAGGTCGCGCACCGCGAGCAGCGGCCCGGCCGAGTCGGCGGGCGACGGAACCGGGTGCGTGACGTGGCGTAGCAGCACGGGCTGGACCTCGGCCGGGGGCGACAGGAGGCCTGCATGCTTCCACGCAAAGCGCGCGCCCCGAATGGTGTTTTCCCGCAGGGTGTCGCGTGCGGGGCAGTGCGCTCTTGTGTGCACCGCAATAAACAAGAGACCGAACGCAGAGGGCGCAAAGGCTACGCAGAGGACGCAGAGAACAGCCAATCCTGGAATGGCTGTTCCTCCGCGACTTCTGCGCTTCCTTGCGTCCTCTGCGGTCGGCTGTCTTGTTTC
>Ga0190269_10001457_pt1 | contig 11382 bp, 7 predicted proteins | sample Popmic249IS_FD_133749 | JGI IMG/M metagenome (GOLD analysis project Ga0190269, IMG submission 133749) | Populus adjacent soil microbial communities from riparian zone of Blue River, Arizona, USA - 249 IS | ecosystem: Environmental > Terrestrial > Soil > Riparian zone | place: USA: Arizona... | reverse complement strand
TCGCGCTCGAGCAGCGCCTTTGCCATGGCCTCGAGCTTGTCCATGTTGTTTTGGACCAAGGCCTTCACGCGGTTGTACTGCTCGGTCACGATGCGATGCACTTCCTCATCGATCGTGCGCGACGTGCTCTCGGAGTACTCGCCACGGCGCGGGCCAGGCATGAACGGCAGGTACGACTCCTCACGCTCGAGGTACGCGAGCGGGCCGAGCTTGTCGCTCATACCCCACTCCGTGACCATGGAACGCGCCAGGTGCGTCGCCTGACGGAAGTCGTCGGCTGCGCCCGTGGTCATCTCACCCAAGGCGACTTCCTCGGCCACGCGGCCAGCGAGCGCCATGCCGATGCGGTCGAGCGCCCAATCCTTCGAGTAGCCGAGGCGGTCTTCCTTCGGCAGCGACATCGTCACGCCGAGCGCGGGACCGCGCGGGATGATCGAAACTTTGTGAACGGGATCGTGGTGCGGAAGCAGGTGACCGATGACGGTGTGACCCGCCTCGTGCCAAGCAGTGCGCTTCTTCTCTTCCTCGTTGATGACCATGGAGCGGCGCTCCGTGCCCATCAGCACCTTGTCCTTCGCCATCTCGAAGTCCGACATGGACACTTCGTCCTTGTCGAGGCGTGCAGCCAACAGCGCCGCTTCGTTCACCAGGTTCTCGAGGTCAGCACCCGAGAAGCCCGGCGTTCCGCGCGACATGACATCGAGGTCGACGTCGTTCGAGAGCGGGACCTTCTTCGTGTGGACCGCGAGGATGCCGAGGCGACCGTTCATATCGGGACGCGGCACATTGATGCGGCGGTCGAAGCGACCGGGACGCAGGATCGCGGGGTCGAGGACGTCAGGACGGTTGGTCGCGGCGATGATGATCACGCCGTCGTTCGACTCGAAGCCGTCCATCTCGACGAGCAGCTGATTCAGCGTCTGCTCGCGCTCGTCGTGACCGCCGCCGAGGCCCGCACCACGGTGCCGACCGACCGCGTCGATCTCGTCGATGAAGATGATACAGGGCGCGTTCTTCTTGCCTTGCTCGAACAAGTCGCGAACGCGGGACGCACCCACGCCGACGAACATCTCCACGAAGTCGGAGCCCGAGATGCTGAAGAACGGCACGCCCGCTTCGCCCGCGATCGCGCGAGCCAGCAGCGTCTTGCCCGTACCCGGCGAGCCCATCAGCAGCACGCCCTTCGGGATGCGACCGCCGAGGCGCTGGAACTTCTTCGGGTCCTTCAGGAAGGCGATGATCTCTTCGCAGTCGTCTTTCGCTTCGTCGATGCCCGCGACGTCATCGAAGGTGACCTTGTTGCTCGAGTCGCTGAGCAAGCGCGCGCGAGCCTTGCCGAAGCTCATGGCCTTGCCGCCCGAAGCTTGCAGCTGACGCATGAAGAAGAAGAACACGACCAGCAGGAAGATCATGGGGATCCACGTGACGAGGATGCTTCCCCACAAGCCATTCTGATCGTCGGCGACGTACTCGACTTTGACGCCGTGCTCGATCAGCTCCTTGTTGACCTCATCGCTGAGAATGCCGAGCGAAACGCGCTCCTCGCGCGGACCACTCTTCGTGTGCATGTAGCGATATTCGGCCGTGTGCTCACGCGTTTTGATCTTGACCTTCTCGACCTGATCGGCGCGCACATCGGTGATGAACTCGCTGAACGCCACGGTTCGAGGCTGCTCGGATTCCGTCACCAGGTTGTAGATGGCGACGAACATCAGAATCAGCATGACCCAGAGCACGAGGGTCTTATGGCTTTGCTTCACGTTTTCCTCGGGTACTTGCGATCGAGCCGGTCCGGCAAGCATAGCCGGTTGGCCGCCGCAATGAAAACTGATAGTTCCTTGAATACCTTCGCACTCAGCAGGGCGTCGTCAAGTACTAGCCTCTGCTGCCGCTCCTGCCATCGTGGGGGTCGCGTGCGCACACACGCAGGTGCCCGTCGCCAGACGCACGCACGGAAACGTCGGATGCGAGCCATACTTCACCGCGATCACTGCACAACGCACGATCGAGCTGCGTGAGCTCGGCGCGACCTGGAAGCTGGCCGGTTGCCCGAAGAATAAACAAGCGCAGCACGCCGATGCGTAGCGCGCGTGGCTGCCCGCGCAGCAGCGATGCGACGAGCGTATGGCCATCCGCAGCCACCTGGCTCAACAAGGTCTCGCTCAGCGTGTCCATGACCAACGCGCAATCGCGAGCATCATCGGCAAGCTGCGACAGGTGCCGAACCAGCGCGGCGTCCTCCTCGAGCAGTACCGGCATCACCTGTGAGCGGATGCGTACTCGCTCAAACTTTGGGTCATGGTTGCTCAGGTCCTGCGCCAACTTGTCAAACTTTTCCGCCGCCAGGCGATGCACGTCGGCGCGCCTGCAGTCGAGCAGCGGCCTGATCACTCCGTCCTCGCGCCGGGGCTGAATGGCCGCGAGTCCAGTGAGCCCGGTCCCGCGTAGGACGCGCGACAAGACGGTCTCCGCCTGGTCGTCCTGCGTGTGGCCCACCGCGATGCGAGCGGCGTCCAAACGCGCTGCGAGGCCGTGGAGGGCTTCGTAGCGCGCCTGCCGGGCGCGGCCCTGAAGCGACGCGCCGAGCTCTACGCGAACCTTCAGGGCATGGAACGGGACACCCACCCGCCGTGCCTGGTCCACTGCGATCGCCACGTCGGCCGCAGCCTCAGGCCGCAAGCCATGATCCACCGAGGCGGCGACCAGCTCGAAGCGCAGCTCCGGCTGCAGCTGCGCGAGACAGTGGAGCAGCGCGGCCGAGTCGGGGCCTCCCGAGCAGGCGCACAGGACACGTGAGCTCAGCGGGATCAGCTCACGTTGCTCGATCGTGCGGCGGACTCTGCCAACCAGCATGCGGGCTGACTAGAACTGCCCGGACATCAGCGAGACATTCAAGCCGGAGATCGCGTGGTCGCCGCGCGTTCCTGGCACGAGCGCGAGCCCAGGCGTGGACAGCGCGAGCTTGCCTTCGTTCACACGCAACATACCTGGGCCGGCCGCGAGCTGCCTGCGCACGCGCTCTGCCGGACGCGATTTCCGCGCAAACGTGCCGGGCGGCGGTGGCTGATCATCGTCGTCGTATGCGGTCAGCTGCAGGGTCGCGATCAATGCAGGGAGGATCAGCGCCATGCCGGCAGTCAACGCGATCACCGACAGCTCGACCTTGTCAGTGTTATCGAGCGCGAAGTACCCGCCGAGCGCGCCGCCGGCAGCCCCGACGACTGGAAACACAATATACGCCCAGGTGGCTTCCACGCCGACCAACGCCGGAATCACCGCGCCGAGCTCGGCCCCCACCAAGCCCAGACCGACTGCGCCTTTGAAGTCAGCCTCGACCTGCTTGTCTTGGGCTTGCGAGAGGCTGGCGGGGCCAAGACACCCGACAATGACGAGCGCGATCGCGCACAAGCGAATGGGCATGAGATTCCAGCCTCCAGAAAGCATTGGCAAAAAAGCTAACCCGTGCGGTGTCTCAGCGGCAAGGACCGTGCAACCTGCGAAGTAGTAGAAAGCGCACCCGTTCAGTGCGCTTCGACCTCCAGCAAGCGCAGCTCCACGCGATCCCCGCCGAGCCAAGTATCAGGGCGAAGGTTGCCGAGCGCGCGCACATCGTCGCCGACTTGCAGCGGAACTGCAGCCATATCGTAACCAAACGCGCGAAAGATCCGGCTGCCGACGCGCAGCTCGAGCTTGAGGTGCTCACCGCCGACTGAACCGACCTCTGTCACGCGCGCGTTTTGTACCAGGAACAGCGGTTCCGCGTTGGCAGCGCCGAGTGGCTCGAGCTGGGTCAGGTCGCCCGCGTTGGGCAGCGGGAAATGCTCGGCGTCGATCGTCACGTCCACCAGATGCTCGGGCGGTCCACCCGGCCCTGCGAGGCCGGAGGCGTCGCTGAACTGCGCGCGAAACGCTTCCAATGCGCGCCGCTCCAAGCTCATGCCCGCAGCAGCATCGTGACCACCAAAGCGCACGAGGTGCTGGCTGCAGCGAGCGATCGCGCTGTACAGCGGAAAGCCATCCGGCGCACGGGCGCTGCCATGGCCATGATCGCCCTCGAAGCCGATCACGATCGCTGGAACGCCGAAGCGATCCACGATGCGCGCCGCCGTGATGCCGACCACGCCGCGATGAAAGTCGTCTCCTGCAACGACGACACCGCAGCTAGGAGCTTCACCGTAGATCTCCAGGACCTGGGCGAACGCTTGCTCCGTCACACGCTTTTCGGTCGCCTTGCGGTCGTCGTTGCACTGCTCGATGCGCGCAGCAGCCGCGCGTGCCTCGTAGATGTCGCGCGCGCGCAAGAGCGCGATCGTGAGCTCTGGGTCGGCCATGCGGCCGGCTGCGTTCAAGCGCGGTGTCATGCGGAAGGCCACATCCACAGCAGACAGCGGACCGCGACGCAGCTTGGCCAGCTCGCGCAGCGCGGCGATGCCCGGCCGGACATCCTCTGCCGCCAATCGCTGCAAGCCTGCACGCACCAACCTGCGGTTGTCACCGTCGAGCGGCGCGACGTCCGCGATCGTGCCGAGCGCGACCAGATCGAGCCAGGCGCGCAGGTCGATGTTCGAACGGAGCGCCGCGCGCACTGCCGCTCCGAGCGACAGCACCAAGCCCGCGCTGGCAAGCCCCTTGTACCCGAACCCGCACTCAGCGCGATGTGGGTTGAGAAACGCGAGGGCGGGCAGTGGCTGCGCGGGCACCAGGTGATGATCGACGACGATCACATCGACACCGCGGCGGCGAGCCTCAGCGATACGCTCGTGATCACTCGACCCGCAGTCGCACGTGACGAGCAACGAAGGCCGGCTGGCGAGCACCCGCTCGAGCGCCGCGTCCGACAAGCCGTAGCCCCCGAGCCAGCGATTGCCGACCGACACGCTCACTTGTGCGCCGAGCTGCTCCAAGATCCCCGCGAGGATCACCGCGCTGGTCGTGCCGTCGACGTCGTAGTCGCCAAACACGGCGATCCGCTCGCGCGCGCGGATCGCGCGCACCAGGCGATCTGCGGCGAGCGCACGATCGAGCATGGCGTCCGGCTGCGTGAGACCCGCCAGGCGACAGCTCAAGAACTCGCGGGCGCTCGGCTCATCGCCGTAGCCGCGATGCATCAAGATCTGCGCGAGCGCCGGCGCGAGCTTGAGCGATCGCCCGAGCTCGCCGGCGGCCAGCGGATCGCAGCTGCGTACCCGAAAGGCGCGCGCGCTACCGCGGAAACGCCCTTGTTCGAAGCAGCTTTGGTCCTGAAAGTCAGCAGTGACAGCTACAGCAGCTGCGCTTGATCTCTGCATGCAATCAAGGCGTTAGCACAAGCTCAGACTTTGCGAAAGAAGCGGCGGTCCATCCATTCGGTCAATGGCGCTGCGACATAAATCGACGAGTACGTGCCGACGATGAATCCGGTGCTGAGCGCGAAGACGATGTCTCGGATGAGCGGTGTGCCCCAGATGAAGAACCCGAGGACCGAAATCAGCGCCATGCTGTTGGTGATCACAGATCGTCCGAGCGTCTGCGAGGTGCTGACGTTGATCAGCTGCACCAGCGTAGCGTCGCGCATGCGCGTCATGTTCTCGCGAATGCGGTCGTAGATGACGATCGTGTCGTTGATCGAGAAGCCGATCACGGTCAGGACCGCGGCGATCGTGCCCAAGGTGATCTCTTTACGCAGCAGCACGTAGATGCCGAGCGTGATCAGCGCGTCGTGCGCCAGGGCGACCACGCCGCCCGGCGCGAAGCGCAGGTCGAAGCGGAACGCGATGTACACCATCACAAATGCGATCGTGTAGAGGATCGCGTTGATCGCGGCGTCACGCAGCTGGGCGCCCGCCTTGGGGCCGACCCACTCGACGCGCAGCGGTTGCTCGGGCGCTTTGTCGCCGAGCTTCTCGCGCAAGCCGCTGACGAGCTTGTCACCCACACCGACCAGCTCCGCCTGATAGCGATTGTCTTCCAGGTTGCCGAATGCCGCGACGTCGCGGGTCTGGAGGCCCGACGAGCGGAGCACCTCGGCGATCTTCTGCGCGTCGACCTGCTGGCTCAGCTGAATCGCCAGCTTGTCACCGCCGGGCGAGAGCCTGAAGTCCGAGATATTGGTCTCGCCACCCACCAAGTTGCCGATCCCCTGGCGCGCCTTTTCGAGCTGCGCTGGCGGAACCGACGTCACTTGCTCGAGGCGGAGAATGTAGCGGTTCTCGCTGCCCTGGACCGCGATCACGTCTGGAGAGCCGAAGCCGAGGCTCAACACAGCCTCGCGCAGCTCGCTGGCAGAGACGGCTTGCTTCATCTCCAGCTCGACCTCGGTGCCGCCCTTGAAATCGATGCCGAAGCGCGGCCCGGGCCAGAACAGTGAGATCAGGCTGAGCAGCGTGAGGGTCAGCGAGGTGACGACGAACGGAGTTCGGTACTTGAAGAAGTCGTACGTGACGCCTGGTTTGAAGAACTCCATTAGCTCACCCAACCCTCAAACGCTGCACACGGATACCACGCACGAGCAGGTCGAACGCGATACGCGAGCAGAACACGCCGGTGAAGAGCGACGTGCAAATGCCAAAGATAAGCGTGACCGCGAACGCTTTGATCGGGCCGGTGCCGTACTGGAACAGCACGATGCCGGCGACCAAGGTCGTGATCTGTGAGTCGAAGATCGAGGAGAACGCGCGCGAGAAGCCCTGCTCGACCGCCACCCGTGTGGACTTACCGAGTCGCAGCTCTTCGCGAATGCGCTCATTGATCAGCACGTTCGCATCGACGGCCATGCCCATGTTGAGCGCGGCAGCCACGATGCCCGGCAGCGAAAGCGTGGCCTCGAAAAAGGCCTGCGTCGCGAGCAGGAACAGCAAGTGCAGCACGAGCATGACGTTCGCGATGATGCCGCCCACCTCGTAGTACACCGCCATGAACACCAGCACGATCGCGAAGCTGACGAGGGCGCCCTTGACGCTCTCCCTGACGCCGTCCTCGCCGAGCGATGGGCCGATCATCTGCTCGTTCGATGCGCGCACCGGAACCGGCAGCGCACCGGCCTTGAGCACGACGACCAGATCGCGCGCCTCGTTCAAGATCTCGTTGTAAGGCCGGAAGCCGCCCAACGTGATCTGACAGTGGCCACCGCCGATCTCCGACTGGATCACCGGCGCCGAGGCGACGACGTCGTCGAGGACGATCGCCATGCGCCGCTTCACGTTGCGACCGGTCAGCTCTTTGAAGAGGTCCGCGCCTTCACTGTTGAAGTTGATCGCGACGTAGGGCTTGCCGCCCTGCTTCTCATCATTGGCGACGAACGCGTCTTCGATCGCTTGGCCGGTTACCTCGGCGCGGCCGAACAGCGTGTAGGTGCGATACGCCTGATCGGTGTCCGCTGCAGCTTTACCGGTCTCGTCCTCGGGCGCGCGATCGGCTTCGCCCAGCAAGAACTCATGTTCCTCGGGCAGCTTGCCCTCGCTCTTGAGCTTCTCGATGTAGTCCGTGAGCTTGCGACGCGCGTCCGTGCCGCGCGCGAGCAAGAAGCTCGACGCAGTCTGCGGCTTGCTCGCACCCGCCGATACGTACTCGGTCTGGCGTGTGATGCCTTCCGGCAGATCGGTCAGACCATTCACGAACGTCGACTCGTCATCGACGATCTGAAACTCCAGGCGCGCCGTCTTGCTGATGATCTCGCGGATGCGATCGAAGGTCGACTGATCGGCACCCGGCACCTCCACGATGATGTCGGTGTTCTGAGCGGTGACCGCAGCTTCACGCAGACCCAGCCCGTCGACGCGGTTCTCGATCGTCTCGCGGGCTTGTTGCACCGCGGTGTCGCGGATCTGCTCGAGGAAGTCCTTCTTGATCTCCAGCACGACGTCGCCGCCGCTACGAGAGACCTCGCGCAGATCGCCGTAACGCAGCACGAGATCGCGATCGAGCTTCTCGGCATCGGCGGCCTGCGTGAACGTGAGGTGCAAGCCACGCTCGCCCTCGTCGCGCACCTTGACGCGCTCACGTACCTTCGTGAGCTGCTCGCGCGTCGGCGTGGTGTCCTTCGGGATCACGCCCAGGCGCTCGCCCATCTCGCGCTGCAGCTGATCGCCGCGCAGGTTGCGACGGTCACGCACGGCCTCGTCCACCGCGACGTCGTACGTCAGACGCAGACCGCCTCGGATGTCGAGGCCTGGGCTGATGCGACCCGTGAAGTACTCACGGATAGGCGCTGGCGCCGGGATCCACGTGTGCAGGCTTGGCCAGAGCGTCAGCCAGCCGAGCACAGTGACCACGACCATCAACGAAAAACGAAAGTACCAACCCTTATCCATGAGAATTTCGGCAATCTGGGTGAGTAGGGCTATGTGTCGTCACGTTGTGACCATCACGCTTTTTTCGGGGCCTCACTGCCTTTGGCCGCCTCGGCCTTGGCGGTGTCGCCCTTGCTCGCGATGTGCGCGCGCAAGATGTTGATCTTGACCTTATCCGCGATCAGCAGGGTCACGTCAGAGTCCGTGATGTCAACGATCTCGCCGCGGATGCCGCCCGAGGTGCGTACGATGTCGCCCCGGCGCAGCGCTTTGAGCATCTCGTCCATCTCGCGCTGCTTCTTCTGTTGCGGCCTGATCATCAGGAAGTAGAACAGAACGAACATGAGCGGCAGCAGCAGCAGCTGCAGCTCGCCCCCGGCCCCACCGCCGGTTGGCCCGGACTGCGGCGCAGGCGCTCCGTCAGGTTGCGTTGTTCCGCCGCTAGTAGCTTCAGGCTGCATCATGAACAGAGCTTGCACTTGGTCCTCTACGACGAAGCAGCCACCGGCGCGCGCGGGTTTTGGCCGGACATGCTCGTTGGCTATCAACTATGGCCGGAACCCGGAGATTCCCGCGAAAAGCCGCGCGGTTCTACTCCATGGGCCCGTAGGCGTCAACTGATGGCGCCGTGGCGTCACACATCCTCGGACCTGGGCACAGACTCGCAAACGCTCGCAGAATGGCGATCGTGAGCGCCTATCTCCGCTACGCAGCGGGCGTGCTCGGCGCGCCGTCGGTGTATTTGGCGATCGTCTCAGGCGAGTACAGGATGCGCTGACAGCGCGGGCACTGAGCAAACTCATCGCCGCGTTGGATCGAGATGACTTGCTGTGGCGCCAGCACGACGAAGCAGCCGCTGCAGGTGCCTTCCTTGATGGCCGCCATGCCGATGCCTTGGCGCTTGCTGCGGATCATCTCGTAGCGACGGAGCACGTCGGCGGGAACTTTGGCCGCCAATTCGCTCCGGCCTGCGAGGACCCGATTGCGCGCTTCGTTCAGCTCAGCCAGGCGAGCATCCGCTTTGGCTTGCTCCTCCGAGGCGAACTTCTCCAGCTCCGCAAACTCACGCGAGTGCTTGTCCACCGAGCTACGGCGCTTGCCGATCGCTTCGCGCAGGTTGTCGCGCTCCAACTCGCGATCTTTCATGACGCGCCGGATCGTCTCGAGCTCGCGTTCGACCGCGTCCGCTTCGCGGGTGTTGCGAATGCGTGCGCCTTTGGCCTTTGACTTCGCCAAAGCCTGGCTCGAGTTATTGATCTCTTCTTCCTGCGCCTGCAGCAGCTTGTCTGCGTCCAGGAGCTCCTGCTTTTCAGCAGCCAAAAGCTCTCCGAGCTTCTTCACGTCGCTCTGAAGCGAGCCCATACGCTGGGGGATTTCGCGCAGCTCCGTGTCAGCTCTCAGTGCTTCTGCATCGATGTCAGCGATCTTCGCGAGGGCCACGAGCTGTTCGATCACCGAAGGAGCCTCCTTGCGGCGCTTGGGTAGCCTCTATTCGGCCAGCGCGCAAGAGCCGGCTCGTGAGTTCTTCATAAAGGCACGCGGTGCGGTTGGTGGGCCCACCTGGGCTCGAACCAGGAACAACCCCGTTATGAGCGGGGGACTCTAACCACTTGAGCTATAGGCCCGCGGGCCGGACGCGGCGAGGTATGGCACCCAAACAATGCCCCGCGCCGCACCGGCCCGACGAAATCTGAAACACTGATGTTTATTCGACGAACGATCGCAGCTGCTTGCTGCGGCTGGGATGGCGCAGCTTGCGCAACGCCTTGGCCTCGATCTGGCGGATACGCTCGCGCGTAACCTCGAAGTCTTGACCGACCTCTTCCAAGGTGTGGTCGCTCTTCTCACCGATGCCGAAGCGCATCCGCAAGACCTTCTCCTCACGCGGAGTGAGCGTCTTGAGCACGCGGCGCGTCTGATCTTCGAGGTTGTTGTTGATGACCGTCTCCACCGGGGACACAACCGACTTGTCCTCGATGAAGTCGCCAAGGTGGCTGTCCTCCTCTTCGCCGATCGGCGTCTCGAGCGAGATCGGTTCCTTGGCGATGCGCAGGACCTTACGGACCTTGTCGAGCGGCATCTCCATCTTCGCCGCGATCTCTTCCGGGTTCGGCTCACGGCCGAGCTCCTGGACCAGGTAGCGCGAGGTACGGATCAGCTTGTTGATCGTCTCGATCATGTGCACCGGGATACGTATGGTGCGCGCCTGATCGGCGATCGCGCGCGTGATGGCTTGGCGGATCCACCACGTGGCGTAGGTCGAGAACTTGTAGCCGCGGCGGTATTCGAACTTATCGACCGCCTTCATCAGACCGATGTTGCCCTCTTGGATCAGATCCAAGAACTGCAAGCCACGGTTCGTGTACTTCTTCGCGATCGACACGACCAAGCGCAGGTTGGCTTCGACCAGCTCCGCCTTGGCGCGCTCAGCTGCACGCTCACCGCTATGCAGGCGCTTGTAGGTCTGACGCAGGATATCGGCGGGCTGCGCCATATCCTCTTCGACCTTCTGCACCGACTGACGCGCCTCTTTGACCGTCTCGAACGCCGAGCGCAGCTGCGCGAGCGTGCCGTGCCTCTTGCCCAGCTTCTTCTCGGCGGCTGGGTTGGCTTCGATCTCCGCGAGCAGCTTCTCCATGTCGGCCGAGCTCAGGCCCACTGAGCGCTCGGCATCGAGCACGTCTGCTTCAGCCGCTTCGATGCGGCGCGCGTAGTTCTTGATGCGCGAAACGATCTCGTCGATCAGCTTCTTCGTGAGCTTGGCCTCGAGCAGCGTTTGCACGATGCCTTTGTTGTTCTCTTCGATCTGCGATTCGAGGATGCGCCGCTGCTTGTCCGTGTGCTTCTTGGACTTGTCGGCGAGCTCCTCGCGCACCCTGGTGTTCTCGCTCTCGAGCTTCTTCACCTTCTCGAGGAAGCGCGTCACCCGGCGGATGACTTCTTCTTCGTCGATCTCGGCGCCCTCTTCGGCGGGCTCGATGTCGCGCACGACGTCTTTCGCGCGGATCTTACCCTTGCGGAGGTTCTCACCGATATCGAGGATCTCGGTGATGCCGACGCGCGAGTTGATGATGACCTGGAAGACCGTGCCTTCGCCGTCTTCGATGCGCTTCGC
>Ga0190269_10001456_pt1 | contig 11386 bp, 14 predicted proteins | sample Popmic249IS_FD_133749 | JGI IMG/M metagenome (GOLD analysis project Ga0190269, IMG submission 133749) | Populus adjacent soil microbial communities from riparian zone of Blue River, Arizona, USA - 249 IS | ecosystem: Environmental > Terrestrial > Soil > Riparian zone | place: USA: Arizona... | reverse complement strand
CTTCACCATCCTGTTCACGATCGAATACCTGGCGCGCATCGTCAGCGTGCAGCGCCCGTGGCGCTACGTGACCAGCTTCTTCGGCATCGTGGACCTGCTGTCGGTGCTGCCCACGTACCTGGCGTTCCTGCTGCCGGAGACGCATGCGCTGATCGACGTGCGCATCCTGCGGCTGCTGCGCGTGTTCCGGATCTTCAAGCTCACGGACTACATCGAGGAATACCAGATGCTGGCCGAGGCGCTGGCGGCGAGCCGGCGCAAGATCCTGGTGTTCCTGTCCGCGGTGCTGATGGTCGTGCTGATCCTGGGCACGCTGCTGTACGTGGTGGAAGGCCCGGAGCACGGCTTCAAGGACATCCCCACCTCGGTCTACTGGGCCGTGACGACCATCACCACGGTCGGCTTCGGGGACATCACGCCGAAGACCGACGTGGGCCGCTTCATCGCCTCCGTGATGATGCTCATCGGCTGGGGAACGCTGGCCGTGCCCACGGGGATCGTGACGGCGGAAATGACGGCGCGGCGCCTGCCTGCGCCGGCGCGGCCGCGCGTGTGCGGCAACTGCGGCGTGGGCGGCCATGCGGACGATGCGCGCTTCTGCCGGCTGTGCGCGGCACCGCTCGTCCATCCGCCCCGGGAAAACGCGCAGTCACCGGGGCCGGGCCTGCGCTAACGTGGCCTCCCCCTTTCAGAGGAGACCCCCATGCGCCAAACCCTCGTCCTCATCGCTGGTGTCGTCCTGGCCGCCTCGGCCTGGGCAAGCAATTGCCCCGTTGAAATCAAGGCCATCGACGCCAAGCTGGAGACGAAGCCCAACCTGTCGAAGGAGCAGATGGAGAAGGTCGTGAAGCTGCGCAAGTCGGGCGAGGAACATCACAAGGCGGGCAAGCACGCCGACTCGATGAAGGACCTCACCGAAGCGAAGAAGATCCTGGGGATCTGACCCGGCCGCGTCCTCCCTGCGCAGGCGACGCCTGCGCGGGAAGGACGTTCAGGCGATCTCCGCGCCCCGCTGCGCCAGCAGCTCGCGCAGCACCGAGCGGTGGCAGTGCTGTTCGTCCTCGCAATAGCAGCCCACCGAGAACGCGGTCTGGTGGGACAGCGCGGCCAGCAGGTCCAGCACGCGGCCCGCGTCGGGCTGGTTCATCTCGGCCTGGTACTTGCGCCTGAACGCCGCCCATTCCTTGTCGGTGCTCGCCGCGCGCCCTTCGGCCATCAGGTCCGCGCTGGGCGCGAGGTTCGGCAGCCAGGTGTCGTAGTAGTCGCGGCTCGCGAATTCCTCCTTCGGCACGCCGCGCGGCGGCCGCCGCACCGTGCCCAGGCGCAGGCCTTCGCCGGGCGCGCGGGGCGAACCGAGCTGGACGATACGGATCGGCATGCCGGCAAGCGTAGCAGGATCCGGCCGTGGCGCGCGCGCCGGAACGCCGCTATCCTGCACGCCAGCCCGGGAGGAACGATGAAGGTCCTGATGTTCTACGAACTGGCCGAAGGCGGCCTGGCGAAGGCGCCGGCCCACTTCGCGAGCCACCAGGCACGGCTGCGCGAATTCCACGGCCGCGGCGTGCTGCTGATGGCGGGGCCCTACGGCGCGCCGCCGGTGGGCGCGCTGGGCGTGTTCACCTCGCGCGCCGCCGCCGAGGAATTCGCCCGCGACGACCCGTTCATGCTCAATGGCGTGGTGGGCCGCTGCACCTTCCACGAATGGAACGAGGACCTCGCATGAGGTCCGTAGCCGCGGCGTGGCAGTCGACGCTAGCGAAGACCTCGCGAGGTCTGCAGCGGCGGCGTAGCCGCAACGAGGACCTCGCATAGGTGCCCGATCCGTTGCGACTTTCCGTCCTCGACCAGTCCGTCGCCAGCGCCGGGCGGCCGCAGGACGAATCCATCCGCCACACGGTGGCGCTGGCGGAGCATTGCGAGCGCCTCGGCTACGAGCGCTTCTGGCTGAGCGAGCACCACGGGCTGCCCGCCATCGTCGGCACCGCGCCCGAGGTGCTGATGGCGGCCATCGCGGCGCGCACCACGCGCATCCGCATCGGCAGCGCCGGCGTGATGCTGCCGCACTATTCCGCCTTCAAGGTCGCCGAGCAGTTCCGCGTGCTCGAAGCGCTCGCTCCCGGTCGCATCGACCTCGGCGTCGGCCGTGCGCCGGGCACCGACCAGCGCACGTCCAGGCTGCTCAACCCCGATGCCGGAGCGGCGGAGCACTTCCCGCAGCAAGTCCGCGAGCTGCACGCCTGGGTGTGCGGCGAGGACCTGCCGGAGGGCCACGCCGGCCGCGGCATCCAGGCCTTTCCGCGCGGCGCCACCACGCCGCAGCTGTGGATGCTGGGCAGCTCCGGCTACGGCGCGCAGCTGGCCGGCCATTTCGGCCTGCCGTATTCGTTTGCCCACTTCATCACCGACGGCGAAGGCTGCGAAGAGGCGCTGGCGCTGTACCGGCACCTGTTCAGGCCGGGCCGCATCGCCCAGCCGCAGGCCAATGCGTGCGTGTGGGCGCTGGCCGCCGACACCGAGGAGGAGGCCTGGCGCCTGTTCGCCAGCCGCGAGCGCGCCCGCGTGGATCGCCAGAGCGGCCGCCTGGGCGCGCTGCTGCCCCCGCACGAGGCGCTGCGGCCCTACAACCCGGCGGAGGAGGCCTTCCGCCAGGGCCTGCGCAGCCGCGCCCTGGTCGGCACCGGCGAGCAGGTCGTGCAGAAGCTGCGCAGCCTGGCCGGGGAACTGCAGGTCGACGAGCTGGTGGTGATCACGTGGACCTGGGACCCGCTCGCGCAGCGCCGGTCGTACGAGCTGCTCGCGCGGGCCGCGGGGCTGCAGCCGCCCTGATCAGGCGGCCTGGTCCCAGTGGCCTTCGTCCTTGGTGAAGCCCAGGGTGGCGGCGACGATCTCGCGCAGTTCCTCGGTGCTCGCCATCTTCGAGACCGTGGGGTACTCGCCGAACACGCCTTCGAGGTCGGGCGCCTCCTCCGCGGAGACCAGGGCCGTCAGGTAGACCAGCGGGATGTCCGCCGTGCAGGGTTCCTGCGACAGCGCGAACGCGACCTCGTCGCCCTGCATGCCCGGCATGTGGATGTCGCACAGGATGACGCCCGGCTTTTCCGCGCAGGCGCGCTCCACGGCGTGCTCCGGCTCGGTGAGTCCGATCACGCGGAAGTCCGGGCCCAGGCGGCTGGCGATGGCCCAGGCGACCGCCTCGTCGTCGTCGATGACCAGCACGCAGGGCTTGGCTTTCTCCGGGTCGGGCAGAGCGCGCAGGTGCATGGCGTCAGAATGGGCGTTTGCTGCGATCATAGGCCGACCGAAGAGCTATTGCGAGGAGTGCGCATGTTCCCCACCACCATCGCCGGCAGCCTGCCCAAGCCCGGCTGGCTCGCCGAAACCCACAAGCTCTGGCCGCAATGGCGCGCCGAGGGCGAGGAACTGCGCGAGGCCAAGGCCGACGCGACCCTGCTGTGGCTCAAGGCGCAGGAGGATGCGGGGCTGGACATCGTCACCGACGGCGAGCAGTCGCGCCAGCACTTCGTGCACGGCTTCCTCGAGCAGGTCGAGGGCATCGACTTCGCGCACAAGGTGGAGATGGGCATCCGCGCCGACCGCTACAAGGCCATGGTGCCGCAGGTGGTGGCGCCGCTGCGCCTGAAGGGCCGCGTGCATGCCTTCGAGGCGCGGCTCGCGCGTGCGCACACGCAGCGCAAGCTGAAGTTCACCTTGCCGGGGCCCATGACCATCGTCGATACGGTGGCCGACCGCCACTACGGCGACCGGGTGAAGATGGCCTTCGCGTTCGCCGAGCTCCTGAACCAGGAGGCGCTCGCGCTGCAGGCCGACGGCGTGGACATCATCCAGTTCGACGAGCCCGCCTTCAACGTCTACATGGCGGATGCGGCCGAGTGGGGCGTCAAGGCGCTGGAGCGCGCCGCGCGGGGCCTGACCTGCAAGACCGCCGTGCACATCTGCTACGGCTACGGCATCGAGGCCAACGTGAAGTGGAAGAACACCCTGGGCGAGGAATGGCGCCAGTACGAGCAGGTGTTTCCGGCGCTCGCCGCCAGCAGCATCGACCAGGTGAGCCTCGAGTGCTACCACTCGCACGTGCCGCCGGACCTGATGGCGCTGCTGGCCGGCAAGGACGTGATGGTGGGCGTGATCGACGTGGCCAGCGACGAGGTCGAAACCCCCGAGCAGGTGGCCGACACGATCGGTCGCGCGCTGCAGTTCGTGGCCCGCGAGCGACTCTTTCCGTGCACCAATTGCGGGATGGCCCCGATGGACCGACGAGTGGCGCAGCGCAAGCTGGAGGCGCTCGCCAAGGGAGCCGCGCTCGCACGGGAGCGATACGGGAAGTAGCTGCTCACCAGCTCTTTGTCGGACAGGAGCTTACGCAGTCGCTCGCGGTTTCCTACATTGCGTTTCCACCCCGCATGGGTAGAAAACACATCCGCAAGGACTCCGGGAGCTCACGATGGATGGACGTGCGAGGCCTGTCCGGCTGGCAGCGGTGATCGCGATCGGCTTCGGTGCGCTGGCCGCGGCGGCGCAGGCGGACCGCGATTACCGCAACCTCACTGCGGGCGGCACCCTGCGCCCCGGCGTCTACGGCCGCATCGCGGTACGTGGCAAGGCGTCGCCGCCGCCGGTGATCTATCCGCAGCCGGTGCTGGCCAACAGCTCCATCGAGCGCGTGCAGCGCGAGCCCGTCTACCTGTATGTCCCGCCCGGCCAGGTGCGCAAGTGGAAGCAGAACTGCGCCAAGTGGTCCGCCTGCGACGAGCCGGTGCTGTTCGTGCGCATGGACCAGAGCCCCAGCCGCTGGGGCCAGTGGCGGCAGTTGCGCGACCAGCTCGCCTGGGAAGAGCGTCCCGCCCGCATGGAATGACGGCGACGTGATCCATCCCTTGCCCGCGCCGGCGCGCGCCGATCGCGCCGAAGTCGCCGCGCGATTTGCCGACGTGCGCGCGCACAGCCTGGCGCTGGCCGCGCCGCTGTCGGCGGAAGACCAGTGCGTGCAGTCCATGCCGGATGCGAGCCCGACCAAGTGGCATCTCGCGCACACCAGCTGGTTCTTCGAGGCCGTGGTGCTCGCGGCCCACGCGCCGGGGTACCGGCCCTTCGATCCGCGCTGGGGCCATCTCTTCAACTCCTATTACGAGTCGCTCGGCAGCCGCCATCCGCGCCCGCAGCGCGGCCTGCTGACCCGACCGGCGCTGGGCGAGGTGCATGCCTACCGCGAGCATGTCGACGCCGCCATGCAGGAGCTGGTCACCGGCGCCGCCGCCGCGTGCTGGGACGGCGCGCAGGCGCTCGTCGAGCTCGGCCTGCAGCACGAGCAGCAGCACCAGGAACTGATCGTCACGGACATCCTGCATGCGCTGTGGTGCAACCCGCTGCTGCCCGCGTATCTCGCACAGGAGGAGGGGCCCGCACTGCGGCTGGCGCCGCCGCCGCTGCACTGGGTGCGAGGGCCCGAGGGCACGGTGGCGATCGGGCATGCGGGCGAGGGCTTCGCATTCGACAACGAGACGCCGCGCCACCCGCACTGGCTGCAGCCGTACCGCATCGCGGACCGGCTGGTGACCTGCGGCGAATTCGCCGAGTTCGTCGCCGACGGCGGCTACCGCACGCCCTCCCTGTGGCTGTCCGACGGCTGGGCGCAGGTGCAGGCGCAGCGTTGGGAGGCGCCGCAGTACTGGATCGCGCCGGACGACGCGCGCTCGGGCGCATCCCGCTGGCAGGTGTTCGGCCTGCACGGCGCGCGGCCGCTCGACGCCTCGGCACCGGTGGGGCACCTGAGCTTCTACGAAGCCGCCGCCTACGCCGAATGGGCCGGGGCCCGGCTGCCGACCGAGGCGGAGTGGGAAGCGGCCGCCGCGCTGCCCGGCATGCGCGAGCTCCATGGGCACCTGTGGCAATGGACGCGCTCGTCCTACGATCCCTATCCGGGTTATCGGCCGTGGACGGGGGCGATCGGCGAGTACAACGGCAAATTCATGGTGGGGCAGGTGGTGCTGCGCGGCAGCAGCGCCGCCACGCCTGTCGCGCATGCGCGCGACACCTATCGCAATTTCTTCCCGCCGGTGGCACGCTGGCAGTTCAGCGGCCTGCGGCTTGCCAAGGATGGGGAATGACGGACCAATTCGCGCGTGACATGCGGGTGGCGCTGGCCGAGCGGCCACATCGCATCTCGCCCAAGTACTTCTACGACGCCGAAGGTTCGCGCATCTTCGATCGCATCTGCGAGCTGCCCGAGTACTACCCGACGCGAACGGAGCTGCAGATCCTGGAGCGCCATGTCGGTGAAATGGCCGCGCTGGCCGGCCCGGGCGCCGAAATCGTCGAGTTCGGCGCGGGCTCGCTGCGCAAGGTGCGCCTGCTGCTCGATGCCTTCGAGGCGCCCGCGCGCTACCTGCCGATCGACATCTCCGGCGAGCACCTGCGCGACGCCGCGGCGATCCTGCGGCGCGAGCTGCCCAGCCTGGAAGTGCAGCCGCTGGTGGAGGACTACACGCAGGGCGTGCAGCTGCCGCCCTGCGGTGCCGGCAAGCGGATCGGCTTCTTCCCCGGCTCGACCATCGGCAACTTCACGCCCGAGGAGGCGCTGGCCTTCCTGGGCCATGCCGCGGAGCAGCTGCGCGGCGGCGCCCTGCTGCTCGGGGTGGACCTGGTCAAGGATCCGCAGGTGCTGCATGCGGCCTACAACGACGCGCAAGGGGTGACGGCCGCCTTCAACCTGAACCTGCTGGCGCGGGCCAACCGGGATCTCGGCGCCAATTTCCAGCTGCGCCAGTTCGCGCACTACGCGTTCTACAACGCGCCACTGCAACGCATCGAGATGCACCTGCTCAGTCGCGCGCGCCAGGCGGTGGCGCTGGGCGGCGAGCACTTCCTGCTGGACGAGGGCGAGACCCTGCACACCGAGAACTCGTACAAGTTCACCCTGCCGGGGGTGCGGGCGCTGGCGCAGCGCGCCGGGTTCCGCACCGGGCCCGTGTGGACCGACGCCGAAGGCCTGTTCAGCGTGCACTGGCTGCATGCACCTGCGAGGAACGAGACATGAAAGCGACCTGGAACGGCGTGACCATCGCGCAGAGCGACGACACGGTGGTGGTGGAGGGCAACCACTACTTCCCCGCGAGCGCGCTGAATCGCGAGTACGTGACCTTCAGCAACCACCGCACCAGCTGCCCCTGGAAGGGCCAGGCGAGCTACTACTCGCTGATGGTCAACGGGGAGCTGAACCCCGACGCCGTCTGGTACTACCCCGAGCCGAAGCCGGAGGCGGAGATGGTCAAGGACCGGGTGGCGTTCTGGAAGGGCGTGAAGATCGAGGCCTGAGCCCAGGCCCGGAAGCCCCGCTCAGGCGGCCAGGCGGTCGCCCGACTTCTTCGCCTCCTGGCGCTCGTAGGCGGCCAGGCAGCGCTCCTTCGTGACTTCCACCGCGTTGACCAGGAAGTCGACGGTGTAGGCGCGCAGCAGGTGCGGCTGCTCCCCTTCGACCCAGGACTTGACGCCCGCCCGTCCGTAGCGGCGGATGCCGGCGAAGGTGGCACGGTCCCAGTGCCAGTTGAGGTCCAGCAGGTGGAAGGCCGCGTTGTAGGCGTGGCGATGCGCTTCGGATTCGGCGTCGGTGGCCGCGGGGGTCTGCAGGTCGTGCAACACGATCCATCTCCTTCAGGTTGGTCTGGAAGGAAATGTAGGCAGGCCGACGAATAAAGGATAGTTAAAGTATTTGATGCGAACCATCAGCTTTCACTGATGGTTGGCGTCCAGGGAAGGGGTACGCGCGGCGCGGGGCCGCGCGAGAGGCCATCGCTTATTGCGCGTTGACCGGCTGGCCGGCCAGGTGGCGCACCGGCGCGGCGGACGGGCGGGCGGCCAGGTAGGCCGAGCCGCTGTCTTCGCGGGTCATGGCGGCCACGGCGTCGCGGCTGGCCACGTAGTCGGCGGTCACCTGGTCGCGCGTGCGGCTGCTCTGGAAGGACTTGAGCGGGTTGTACGAGGTGGACCAGGGGTTCACGCCGGCCTGCTTGTAGGTGGCGAGCTGGGCCTGCACTTCCGTGCGCGCGGCCTGGCCGGCGACGGAGGCGGCGAACTGGCCGGAGCGGTCCGCGTCGTCGGCATGGGCGGCGAAGGCGGCGAAGGACAGGGCGGCGACGAGGACGGTGGAGCGGTTCATGGTGCGTTTCCTTTCAGAGGGGTTGCGGTGTCGATGGAGTGACTGTATTCCTCCATCCAGGCGCAAAAAAGGCCACCAGAAACAATCGTCCATTGCAGCTGGTGCAATAATCAATCCATGGACAGGCTGCAATCGATGAGGGTGTTCCAGCAGGTGGTGGACGAAGGCGGCTTTGCCGCCGCGGCCCGCAAGCTGGACCTGACGCCCGCGGCCGTCACGCGGCTGGTGAGCGACCTCGAGAAGCACCTGGGCGTGCGCCTGCTGCAGCGCACGACGCGCCGGCTGGCCCTCACGCCGGCGGGCGAGGTCTACCTGAACCGGCTGCGCTCCATCCTCGGCGACATCGACGAGGCGGATGCGATGGCGCATGCGCACAGCCGCGAGATGAGCGGCACGGTGCGCGTGCTGGCGCTGCCCGTGGTGGCCACGCACATCATCGCGCCCGCGATCGCCGACTTCCAGCGCCAGTACCCGGAGATCGTGCTGGAACTGCACGTGCAGGACGTGGTGGAGCCCAACGTGGAGGACTTCGACCTCACCGTGCTGAACGGCGTGGCGGCGGTGCCGTCCAGCGCGATCGTGCGCACGATCGTCGAGAGCCAGGCGGTGTTCTGCGCCGCGCCGGCGTACCTCGAACGCTTCGGCGAGCCCACCTCACCCGAGGAACTGGGCGCGCACCGCTGCCTGCGACTGCGCTCGCCCGGCACGCGCCTGCGCACCATGACGCTGATCGATCCCACCCGCAAGGACCGCACGCTGCAGGTGGAGTTGCCGGTCGTCGTGCATGCCAACCACACGGACACGCTGCTGCGCGCCACGCTGCACGGCGCGGGCATCAGCAGCCAGCCGGTGGACCTGATCGCGCCCCTGCTCAAGAGCGGCCAGCTCCAACGGGTGCTGGCGCCGTGGATCACCAATCGCCTGAGCCTGGTGGTGGCGCTGCCGAGCCGCAAGTACATGCCGGCGCGCACCCGCGCTTTCCTCGATCACCTGGTGGAGCACACGCGGCACGCGATGTCCGGGCTGGGCATGCCGGAACCCGGGGCGTGAGCCGGCGCTACGTCGGCACCACCCGCAGGCCGACCCAGGCCGCGCCGATGACGGCGCCGACCGGCACGCTCAGTGCGCAGGGCACGTAGAACAGGACCGAGAACGCCGGGGCCTGCAGCAGCGATTCGACGGTGAGGCCCAGGGCGTAGAAGAACACGCCGCACCACGTCCAGCGGCGCAGGTAGGTGGGCAGCCAGCGCGCCTGGTCGCGGTTGTGGCGCCAGGCGGCGGCGCGCTCCAGCAGGTTGCCGTGATTGACATCCTTGAAGAGCCAGCCGAAGAAGAAATAGCGGTACAGCAGTGTGCCGAAGGTCATGATTCCTACTCGCCGGATGCCGGACCATGGCCCTGCCACGACCGGCTGGGAACATGTTGGCCTTTTGTAGCGCGGCGGCCCGTGCGTGTCCATGCCCACTCGGCGTAGGACCGCCGCGAAGGTGAACCCGGTTGACAATCCTCAAGCGGCTCCGAGGGCCACGTTGACGACGGGCTCCTACAGGGCCGTGGCATGCCGCGCGCGAGCATGGAGGCTCGTGGATCCGGGAGCCCTGCCATCGCGCGCCGACGCCTCGTCCTGCCCGCCGGCGCCGTGCCGGCCGAACTGCCCCACAGCCTGGAGCCGGAGCTCGCCACGCTGGTCGACCAGCCGCTGCCTGGCGACTGGCTGTACGAGATCAAGTTCGACGGCTACCGCATGCTGGCCCGCGTGGGCGGGGCCAAGGACGTGCGCATCCTCACGCGCCGCGGCAACGACTGGACGCACCGCTTCACGGCCCTGCAGCGCGAGCTGCTCGCCGCGCGGCTGCCGCCCGGCTGGTACGACGGCGAGATCGTGATCCTCGACGACAGCGGCAAACCCAGCTTCAACGCCTTGCAGAACGCGATCGAGGGCGGCCGCAACGATGCGATCGTGTTCTACCTGTTCGATCTGCCCTACTGCGGTGGGCACGACCTGCGGCGCGTACCGGTGGAGCAGCGCCGCGCCGTGCTGCAGTCGGTGCTCGAGGAAACGCAGTGCCTGCGTTTCAGCCAGGAAATCGGCGGCCCCGCGGCGGCCATCCTGGAGTCGGCCTGCAAGCTGGGCCTGGAAGGCGTGATCGGCAAGCGCCGCGGCTCGATCTACGTGCAGCGGCGCTCGGACGACTGGATCAAGCTCAAATGCACGCGGCGCCAGGAGTTCGTGATCGGCGGGTTCACCTGGCCGGACGACGCGCGCCCGGCCGGCATCGGCGCGCTGCTGGTGGGCACCCACGACGCCGAAGGCGCGCTGCAGTACGCGGGCAAGGTGGGTACCGGTTTCACCGGCGAAGTGTCGGCCGCGCTGCGCCAGCGGCTGCAGGCGATGGCGCAGAAGAAGCGCCCCTTCGCCGGCCCGACCGGCCACGACCGGCACGCGACCTGGGTGCGGCCGGAGTTGCTGTGCGAGGTCGCGTTCAACGAGTGGCCGCAAGGCGGCCGCCTGCGGCACGCCTCGTTCCAGGGCCTGCGCGAGGACAAGGCGGCGCCGGCGGTGACGCGCGAGCGGGCCCGGGCCGCAGCGCCTCCCGTGCCCAAGGTCACGCACGCAAGCCGCGTGATCGACCCGTCCACCGGCCTGACCAAGCTGGACCTGGTGCGCTACTACGCGCAGGCGGCGCCGTGGGCGCTGCCGCACCTGCGGGGACGGCCGGCGTACATCCGGCGCGCGCCGCTGGGCATCCACGAGCCGATGGTGTTCGTGCAGCATCCGACGGGGATCCGCGGCCTGAAGGGCACCGACCCGAAGCTGTGGCCCGGGCACGCGCCAGCCATCGCCTTCGGCACGGCCGAAGACCTGGTGGCCGCCGGGCAGGTCGGCATGATCGAGCTGCACACCTGGAACTCCACCGACCGCGCCATCGCGCTGCCGGACCGCATCGTGTTCGATCTCGACCCCGGCGAAGGCGTCGCCTGGCCCCAGGTGCGGGAGGGCGCGCTGCTGGTGCGCGCGCTGCTGCAGGAACTCGGCTTGCAAAGCTGGCTGAAGACCACCGGCGGCAAGGGCCTGCACCTGTTCGTGCCGCTGCTGCCCGAGCACGACTACGAGGCCGTGCGCGCGTTCTCGGAGGCAGTCGCGCGGCACCTGGCGCGCACGATCCCGCAGCGCTTCGTCGCGGTGCCGGGGCCGCGCAAGCGCGTCGGGCG
>Ga0190269_10001455_pt1 | contig 11403 bp, 11 predicted proteins | sample Popmic249IS_FD_133749 | JGI IMG/M metagenome (GOLD analysis project Ga0190269, IMG submission 133749) | Populus adjacent soil microbial communities from riparian zone of Blue River, Arizona, USA - 249 IS | ecosystem: Environmental > Terrestrial > Soil > Riparian zone | place: USA: Arizona... | reverse complement strand
CGCGGCCGGTCGGCCCGTGGCGCGGAGCGCGGCGACGGCCTCACCGAGTACGTCGAACGACCGCCTGGACTCCGCGACCGCCTCGGCCGACGGGGTGAAGCCGGGGATCGCCTGGCCGAACATCACGCCGTAGTAGGCCCGCTCGGCCAGCGCGTTCTCCCGATAGGCCCGGCCGGTGGCGGCCAGCCGCTCGCCCGGGTCGTCCCCGGCGGCCTCGACCGCCTCGACCAGCCGACGCCGCAGCCGGGCGAAGCCCTCCCGGTACAGCGCCTCGGCGACGCCCTCCTTGCCGCCGAACATCGTGTAGAGCACGGTCGTGGAGCAGCCGATCTCCCCGGAGATCCGCCGCATCGTCAGCGCCTGCGGGCCCTCGGCCACCAGGAGAGCGCTCGCCGCGTCGAGCACCGTGCGGCGCAGCACGTCCTGCCCGGCGGCCTGGGCGCGACGGTAAGGGGTCTCGGCCATCGCCATCAGGGTAGGGGGCGGTGGAGGGGCACGCCGGCTTCGGCGAGCTGACCGGCCAGCCGGAAGTACTCGTCGCCGAACGGGTCGAGCCCGCGCAGCGGCATCGCGCCCCGCCGCAGCGCGACGTTGTGCGGCGCGGCCTCGGCCGCGGCGGCGAAGTGGCGCTCGGCGGCTTCCGGGTGGCCGTTGCGAGCCAGCCAGCCGGCCAGCCGCGTCTCCGCGCGAGCCCGCTGGTCGCCCTCGGACGGCAGCCGCAGGTGCTCCCGCACTTGCGCGGCGGTGAGGCCCGCGTCGCCCTCCAGCACCCAGCGGCGCAGCGCCCGCCCGGATGCCTCCGCGCTCAGGTGGTTCCAGTCGCGGAACTGGTCGGTCGCGGTCTGGGAGTCCTGCGGCCGGGCGATCCGGCCCTCCTCGTCCAGCCAGACCGCGGTCGGGACGTTGACGACGTCGAACGCGTCGGCGGCCACACCGTCGACGTCGACGAGTGCCGGGTGGGTCGTGCCGGCCTCCCGGTGCCACGGCTCGGCGTTCGCGACGTCGTGGTCGAGCGCGATCGACACCACGGTGAATCCGGCGGGTGCCAGCGCCTCGTGCCGCTCCTGCCAGGCGCCCAGGTCGTACCGGCACCCGCACCAGGAGGCCCAGAACACCAGCGCGACCTTCGTCCCCCGGAAGCTGCTCAGCGCGGTCCGCTCGCCGGTGAGCGTCGGGAGCGTCACGTCGGGGGCGATCGCGCCGGTGAGGTCACGGCGGCGGGAGCCGGCGTCCGGTGCGGTGGCCAGCGCCCTGGCGCTCGGGTCGAGCGCGGTGACCAGACCGGCGAGCGCGGCGAACGCGACGACGTCCAGACCGTCCGCGGTCTCCAGGTCCGCGGTGCGGAAATTGGGGATGCACGCGTCGCCGCGGCACCAGCCGGGTTCGGATTTGTGCCAGCCCAGGATCTCGTGCGCCGGGTCGGCCCGCAGCGTGCCTGCGGCGTCGACGGCGGCGAGCAGTGTCGTCGAGGTGGCTCCGTCGAGCACGGTCCAGGTTTCCATGGGCGTGACAGTAACAGTGTTACAGCGAAGAGACAACGTTATTCACGACCGATCGGAGGACAGGACCACGAACGACTCAGGCGATTGACACCGGAGCCGATGGAATTGCAACCGCAGCGCAACCCCGAGGAGCTCAGGAATGGCCGAGTCGACCGTCGGAACGCGCCGCTCGAGCGGCTTCGCGTTCAAGAACCTTCCGGTCGCCTGGAAACTGCGTGCGCTGGCCGTGCTGGTGAGCGTGTTGCTACTCGCCGTCGGCGTGCTGGGGCTGGTGCAGCTCGGCAGCACCCAGGACCGGCTCGAGTCGCTGTACGCCAAGAACCTGCACACCATCCAGCTGATCAACAACGTCTCGGAGCGGGTGGCCGACGTGCGGCGCAACCTCCTCAACCTGGCCGTCGCCCAGACCCCGCAGGAGAATCAGCAGCAGAAGGCGGTCGTCGAGCAATCGCTCGCGGACACCAACGCCGCCTGGGGGACGTTCACCGCCACCGAGGTCGGCACCGGAGCCGACGAGCGCGCCGCCTTCGTCACCGCGTTCCGGGCCTACCAGAAGGCGCTCGTCGACCGTGCGATCCCGCTCGCCGCCGCGAACAGGTACACCGAGTTCCTCGCCTACCGGAAGGCGACCACGAACCCGCTGGCGAACGCGCTGGTCGAGGCGCTGGACGAACTCGTCGCTCTGCAGGACGCGGACGCGAAGGCGACGCTCGACAAGTCCGCGGACGCCTACAAGACCGCTCGGATCCTCACGATCGCCCTGATCGTGCTCGCACTGCTGTCGACGTTCGTCGTCGTCCAGCTGATCACCCGGTCGATCGCCAAACCGCTGCGGGAAACCGTTCGGGTGCTCGACGGCCTGGCCGAGGGGCGGCTCGACCAGCGGCTCAAGGTCGACAGCCGCGACGAGGTCGGTCAGATGGGTGGCGCGCTCAACACGGCACTGGAGAAGCTGTCGGAGACCGTCGGCACGGTGATCGAGTCGACCGACCAGCTCAACAGCGCGTCCAGCCAGATCAGCGGGGCCTCGCAGTCGCTCTCGCAGGCGGCGACCGAGCAGTCGGCCAGCGTCCAGGAGACCACCGCGAGCATCGAGCAGATGGGCGCAGGCATCACGCAGAACAGCGAGAACGCCAGCGTCACCGAGGGCATCGCCACCAAGGCCGCGGCGGACGCCACCGAGGGCGGCAGCGCGGTGCTGCAGACCGTCGACGCGATGAAGCAGATCGCCAGCAAGATCTCGATCATCGACGACATCGCGTTCCAGACGAACATGCTGGCGCTCAACGCGACGATCGAAGCGGCCCGCGCCGGGGAGCACGGCAAGGGCTTCGCGGTCGTCGCAACCGAGGTGGGCAAGCTCGCCGAGCGCAGCCAGGTCGCCGCCGCGGAGATCAGCGAGCTGGCCGCGGGCAGCGTGCACACCGCCGAACGCGCCGGTCAGCTCCTCCAGGAGATCCTGCCGGGCATCACTCGGACCTCCGACCTCGTGCAGGAGATCGCCGCGGCGAGCAGCGAGCAGACGTCCGGCGTCCGCCAGATCGACACCGCGATGAACCAGATCAGCAAGATCACCCAGCAGAACGCGTCCTCCAGCGAGGAGCTGGCGGCCACCGCGGAGCAGATGTCGGCGCAGACGGCGCAGTTGCAGGAAGTCATGGGCTTCTTCACCACGTCCGCGGTCCGCCGCCGCGCGCCGGTCGTCTCCTACGGCGGCGGTGCCTACGGCGGCGGTACCTACGGGGGCGGCAACGGTGGCAAGCGCGCCACCGGGACGGCCCGCGTGACGCCGGCCGGCGCGCTGCCTGCCGGATCACGCGCCGGGGACGCCGGAGCCGTCGACATCGACGACAGCAAGTTCGACCGGTTCTGACGGTCACCGAAGGGGAGACAGCGGTGAGCAGCACGTCGATGCAGGCTGGTGCACGTCGGGGGATGAGCGCCGCCGAGTCCGACCGCTACCTGAGGTTCACGCTCAACGGCGAGATGTACGCGCTGAACATCTTCAACGTCACCGAGATCCTCGAGCACCGTCAACTCACACCGGTGCCGATGATGCCCGACTTCATCCGGGGCGTGATCAACCTGCGTGGACGGGTGGTGCCCGTCATCGATCTGGCGATCCGGTTCGGCCGGGGCGTCACCACGATCGCCCGGAGGACCTGCATCATCATCGTGAGCATCCCGTCGCCGTCGATCGACGCCGGGTCCGACGACGCCCCGCCGGACACCGTGGCCGCGCAGGACATCGGAATCCTGGTCGACGTCGTCAACAAGGTCGTCCGCCTCACCGAGGACGACATCGAGCCGCCGCCGGCGTTCGGCGCCGGTATCCGCGCCGACTACATCAGCGGCATGGCCAAGCGCGAGGACGACTTCGTGATCGTGCTGGACGTCAGCAGGGTGCTGTCGATCAGCGACATGGTGAGCCTGCAGCACGCCACCAGCGACCCGGCCGCGGCCGAGGTCGCAGCCCGGAATACCCGATCGTCGTGACGGTGACGGCCCACCACCCGAAGCCGATCAGCCGCGAGGAGTTCCGCGAGATCAGCGACCTGCTCCTGCGACGCACCGGCATCCGCCTGGCACCCGGCAAGGAGACGCTGGTGATGGGGCGTCTCGACAAGCGGCTCCGGCAGCTGGGCATCACCTCCTACCGGGAGTACATCGCGCTGCTCTCCCAGCCGGAGGAGCCGGAGCTCAACCAGGCCATCGACCTGCTGACCACGAACGAGACGTTCTTCTTCCGGGAGCCGCGACACTTCGACTACCTCCGCGAGGAGGTGCTCCGGGAGCATCGCGGGAACCGACCGTTCCGGCTGTGGAGCGCGGCCAGCTCGAGCGGTGAAGAGGCCTACACCTCGGCGATGGTGCTGGCCGAATCGCTCGGGGACCGGCCGTGGGAGGTCGTGGGCACCGACGTGTCGGCCCGCGTGGTCGCCAGCGCGCAGCGCGGTGTCTACCCGATCGCGGCGGCCGAGCACATCCCGCTCCCACTGCTGCGCAAGTACTGCCGGAAGGGCCGGGAGGAGTACACCGGCCTGATGGCGATCGCGCCGGAGCTGCGAGCCCGGACGACGTTCGTACGCGCCAACCTCATGGACAACTTGGAGGGCCTCGGCAGATTCGACGTGATCTTCCTGCGCAACGTGATGATCTACTTCGGGCCCGAGACGAAGATCGCGCTGCTCGAGCGGCTGGAGACCATGTTGCAGCCGGGCGGGCACCTGATCGTCAGCCACTCCGAGACGCTCAAGGGGATCACCTCGCGCCTGACGATGGTCGAGCCATCGATCTATCGAAGCCCCGACGATGTTCAGCGCTGACGACGTGATCCTCGATCCCGGCGAGTTCTGCTTCGCGTCCGCGGGGACGCGGATCCGGACGCTGCTCGGCTCGTGCGTCTCGATCTCGATGTGGCACCCGCGGCGGCGTGTCGGCGGGATGTGCCACTACATGATCCCGCGCCGACGCCGCTCGCCGGGCACCAGGCACCAGCTCTCCGGACGCTACGCGGACGAGGCGATCGAGCTGTTCCTCCGGGAGCTGGCGCGGAACAACACGATGCCGCACGAGTACCAGGTGAAGATGTTCGGCGGCGGGAACCAGTTCCCGGACACCCGCCGAGCGCTGGACATCCCGCGCCAGAACATCGACATCGGCTTGGAGCTGCTCGAGCACCACGGTTTCGAGCTGACCGCCACCCACCTGGGGGGCACCGGAGCGCGGCACATTCTGTTCGACCTCACCGACGGCGGCGTCTGGCTGAAGCACACCGGGCAGACCCTGGCCGACCAGGCGATGGCCGAGGCGGCCCAGCGGACCGAGCGGTCGGCATGACGGCGGGACCGCGATGACCGCGCGCCGGATCGGTGTGCTGATCGTGGACGACTCGGCCGTCGTCCGGCAGGCGCTGACCGCGCGGCTGGCCGACAGCGGCGACATCGACGTGATCGGGACGGCATCCGACCCGATCTTCGCGATGGAGCGGATGAGCCGTGCCTGGCCGGACGTCATCGTGATGGACATCGAGATGCCACGTATGGACGGCATCACGTTCCTGAAGAAGATCATGTCCGAGCGACCGACCCCGGTCGTGGTCTGCTCGACGATGACCACGCGGGGGGCCGAGACGACGCTGGAGGCGCTCGCCGCCGGTGCGGTCAGCGTCATCCCGAAGCCGGCCACCGGATTGAAGCAGTTCATCCAGGAGGAGGGCGGGGACATCGTCACGGCCGTGCGCGCGGCGGCCGCCAGCAACGTGCGCCGCGCCGCCCGCGCCGCCCACCGGCCGGCGACGCTGGGAGCGCCGGTGTCGGTGGGGGCGCCGCCGACGGCGTCGGCCGGTCTGTCGTCGACGACGGACCGGGTGGTGGCGATCGGTACCTCCACCGGCGGGACGCAGGCCCTCGAGGTCGTGCTCACCGCGCTGCGCCCCAGCTGCGCGGGCATCGTCATCGTCCAGCACATGCCGGAGAAGTTCACCGCGGCGTTCGCGTCCCGGCTGAACGAGTTGTGCGCGGTCGAGGTGGCCGAGGCCGTCGACGGAGACCGCGTGCTCACCGGCCGGGCGCTGGTCGCACCGGGCGGCCGTCACATGGAGCTGCGGCGCGACGGTGCGCAGTACCGCGTCCGCGTCTTCGACGGGCCGGTGGTCAACCGGCACCGGCCATCGGTCGACGTGCTGTTCCGCTCGGTGGCCAAGGCCGCCGGGCGCAACGCGCTCGGCATCATCATGACCGGAATGGGCGACGACGGCGCTCGCGGCCTGCTGGAGATGCGGCGGGCCGGTGCCTTCACGGTCGCCCAGGACGAGGCCACCAGCCTCGTCTACGGCATGCCCCACGAAGCGGTCCTGCTGGGCGCGGCCGAGCAGGAAGCATCGCTGTCCGCGATCCCCGAGGTGATCCACAAACATGGGTGAGTTGCTGCTGGCACTGGTGGCCCTCGTAGTCGGCCTCGGCGTCGGATACGGCGTCGGGACACGCTCGCGCCGGTCGGCCGGGCGCGCCGAAGCCGGCCCGGCCAGGTCGCCCGTCAGGACGTACCACCGCAGCGTCGTCGATTTCGCCGGTGCGGTCGCCCCGGTCTGGTCGGCCCAGGCCGATACCAGCCGGGCCCAGATGGAGACCGCGATCAGCGGCGTCACCGAGCAGTTCGCGGGCATCGTCGAGAACCTCGACACCGTGCTCGACTCCTCGGCCGGCGTACTGCACGGCGACTCGGCCGCGGTGTTCGACCGCAGCCGCGAACGCCTGGGCGAAGTCGTGCACACGCTCGACAACGCGGTGATGATGAAGCGGCAGGCGCTGGACGAGCTGCGCACCCTCGTCGAGCTGAACGACGAGCTCAAGCGGATGGCCGCCGACGTGACCGCGATCGCGTCGCAGACCCACCTGCTCGCGCTGAACGCCGCGATCGAGGCGGCCAGGGTCGGCGAGGCCGGTGCGGCGTTCGGTGTCGTCGCGCTCGAGGTGCGGCACCTGGCCGAACGGTCGCTCTCCACCAGCAAGCGGATCACCGACAAGGTCTCCAGCGTCGGGAGCGCGATCGACAGCGTGATGACCAACGCCGAGGAGGGTGCCGAGCGGGAGGACCTCGCGGTGTCGGCGGCGAACGGCGACGTGAACGAGGTGCTCGAGGACCTGCGGTCGGTGGTCACCGGCTTCCAGGAGTCGTCCGGCCGGCTCGAGTCAGCGGCGGTCGGCATCCGGGAGCAGATCGCGACGTCGCTCGTCGATCTGCAGTTCCAGGACCGGGTGTGCCAGGTCCTGGAGCACCTGCGCGACAGCATCGCGCAGCTGCCGGCCGTGGTGGAGACGTCGCCGACCACCGCGGACGGCGAGCCGCTACCGCTCGATGCGCAAGGGCTGCTCGACGCGCTGGCCGCCGATTACACGATGGAGGAGGAGCGGCGGGCGCACGAAACGGGGGGAGCGGCCCTGCAACGCGACTCCGAGATCACGTTCTTCTGACGGGGGTAATTGATCATGGCGAAGACGATTCTGATAGTCGACGACTCGGCGTCGGTGCGGCAGGTGGTCACGATCGCGCTCAAGGGCGCCGGCTACGACGTCATCGCCGGGGTCGACGGCAAGGACGCGCTGTCGAAGCTGACCGGGCAGCGCGTGCACTTGATCATCTCCGACGTCAACATGCCGAACATGGACGGCATCACGTTCGTCACCGAGGTCAAGAAGCTGCCTGCCTACAAGTTCACGCCGGTGATCATGCTGACCACCGAGTCCCAGGAGGACAAGAAGAAGGCCGCGCAGGCCGCCGGTGCCAAGGCGTGGGTGACCAAGCCGTTCCAGCCGCCCCAGATGCTCGCGGCGGTCTCGAAGCTGATCGCGCCGTGACCGGGCTGGCGCTGAGCGACGAACTGACGATCGTCACCGCGGCCGAGACGCGCGAGCGCCTGATGCCGTACCTGGTCGGGGGCGCCGACCTGGAGCTGGACCTGTCCGCGGTGTCCGACATCGACACCGCCGGGCTGCAACTGCTGCTGATGGCGAGGCAGGAGGCCGAGCGGCGAGGCGTCACCGTGACGCTCACCGACCCCAGCCCCGTCGTCCGCGACCTGCTGACGTTCACCCGACTGACCGGAGAGCTGGGGCTCTGATGAGTTCTGACGACGAGTTCGGCGAGGCTCTCGACGTCTTCGTCACCGAGGCGCGCGACCTGGTGCAGGACGTCGAGGAAGGCATCCTGCGGCTGGAGGACGCACCGGCCGGGTCGGAAACGGTCAACGCGCTGTTCCGTGCCGTTCACACGCTCAAGGGCTCGTCCGGCCTGTTCGGCCTCGACCACATGGTGCAGTTCACGCACGTGATCGAGACGCTGCTCGACCTGGTGCGGCAGGGTGAGCTGGCCGTGACGCCCGGCCTGGTCAGCGCGTTGCTGCCCTGCGGTGATCACATCCTGAACCTCGTCGAGGCGGTCGCGCACGGCCGGGCGGAGGCCACCCCGGACGAGCTGAGCACCGGCGCGGAGCTGCTGAGCCGGCTGGAGCCGTTCCTCCCGGGTGGCGCGGGTGCGGCCCCGCCGGAGGCGTCGACCGGCACGTCGACGCCCGCCGCCGAGTCCGACGAGCAGCCGCCGGCCGAGCAGGAGAACTCCTGGCACCTGAGCCTGCGGTTCGGGCCGGACAGCCTCCGCAACGGCATGGACCCACTCGCGTTCCTGCGGTACCTGTCCACCGTCGGTACCGTCGTCGACCTCGAGGTCGTCACCGACACGCTGCCGCCGCTGGAGGAGATGGACCCGGAGACGTGCTACCTCGCGTTCGAGGTGGAGTACGTCAGCTCGGTGCCGAAGGCGGACATCGAGAGCATCTTCGAGTTCGTCCGGGAGGACAGCGACATCCGGATCGCTCCGGGGGCGGAGCAGATCGAGTCGTACGTCCGGCTGATCGGTACGTTGCCGGAGAGCGACCGGATCGGCGACATCCTGATCCGCAGCGGCGCGGCCACCGAGCGCGAGATCGCCGACGCCATGCAGCTGCAGAAGGAACGCTCCCGCGGCGCCAACGCGATGGTGCCGCTCGGCGAGATCCTGGTCGAGCAGGACGTCGTCCCGCGCCAGGTCGTCGAAGCAGCACTCCGCAAGCAGCGCAAGAGCGGCGAGAGCCGGGCCCAGCAGGACACCCAGACGCTCCGGGTGGACGCCGCCCGCCTCGACCGGCTCATCGACCTGGTCGGCGAGCTAGTGATCGCGCAGGCCAGCGCCGGTGTCGTGTGCCTGACCGACAACGCGGAGCGCACCGGCGTCGCCGAGGCCCAAAGCGAGGTCATGCGCCTGGTGGAAGAGGTCAGGGACAGCGCGCTCTCGCTCCGCATGGTGCCGATCGGGACGACGTTCCGCCGGTTCGAGCGCGTCGTGCGGGACGTGAGCGTCGAGCTGGGCAAGGAGGTCGGCCTGGTCGTGACCGGCGGTGACGCCGAGGTCGACAAGGCGCTCGTCGAGCGGATCGGCGACCCGCTGGTCCACCTCGTCCGCAACTCGCTCGATCACGGCATCGAGGCACCGGCCGAGCGGCTCCGGCGGGGCAAGCCCGCCCGCGGCGCGCTGCGCCTCAACGCGTTCCACGACGCCGGCAGCATCGTCATCGAGGTGGCCGACGACGGGAAGGGGCTCGACCGCGACCGGATCCTGGAGCGGGCGGTCGAGCGAGGCCTGGTAGACGCGGGTGCGGCGCTCACCGACTCGGAGATCTACGAGCTGATCTTCGAGCCGGGCTTCTCCACCGCCGCGGCCGTGTCGAACCTGTCCGGCCGCGGCGTGGGTATGGACGTGGTCCGCAAGAACGTCACCGCGCTGCGCGGCACGATCGAGGTCGAGACCGCGATGGGCGTCGGCACGACGATGCGGATCCGGCTGCCGCTGACGCTGGCGATCATCGAAGGCTTCCTGGTCGGGGTGGGGTCGCGATACTTCATCATTCCGCTGGACCGGGTCACCGAGTGCGTGGAGCTCCCGGACGGAGCCGTCGGGCGGGACGTGATGCACCTCCGCGGGGAGGTGCTGCCGTTCATCCGGCTACGGACGATGTTCGACATCGACGGGCAGCCGGCCCGGCGGCAGAGCGTCGTGGTGGTCGAGCAGTCCGGTCAGCGGACCGGGCTGGTCGTCGACGCGTTGATGGGGGAGTTCCAGACCGTCATCAAGCCGCTCGGGCCGCTGTTCGCCAGGGCGAAATACATCAGCGGCGCGACGATTCTCGGCACCGGCGAGGTCGCGCTCATTCTCGACGTCGGCCCGCTGGTTGCGGGCCAGACCGAGCGGGAGCGGGCTCTGCACGCGGACGCGGTGGCGTAGCCGACCGGGAGCGGCGGGCGGAGAGGAAGCCGTCCACGCTGAACACCATCAGCGCGACCCAGACCAGGCCGAACCCGGCCCACCGCGCGGCCGGCATGTGCTCCCCGAGAAGCGTGACGCCGAGCAGGAACTGCAGCGTCGGCGTCAGGTACTGCAGGAGGCCGATCGTCGCCAGCGGCACCCGGTTGGCCGCCGCGGCGAACGCCAGCAGCGGACCGGCCGTGAGCGCACCGGACAGCACCATCAGCGCGGTGTGCCCCGCCGAGACGTGCCCGAACTGCGCGTCGGCGTGCCAGGTCAGCCACGTGACGTACCCCAGGGCTGGCAACACCAGCACCAACGACTCGGTGGTCAGCCCTTCGACCGCCGGTGCGCCGACCACTTTCTTGATCAGGCCGTACGTGCCGAACGTCAGCGCTAGCGTGACCGCGATCCACGGCGGACGCCCGTAGTCGACCGTCAGCACGACGACCGCGACCGCGCCGATCGCCAGCGCCACCCACTGCGTCCGGCGCAGGCGTTCGTGCAGGATGACGACGCCGAGCAGCACCGAAACCAGCGGATTGATGAAGTACCCCAGCGCGGTCTCCACGACCCGCGACGAGTTGACGCCGTAGATGTAGACGAACCAGTTGACGGCGATCAGCACCGCGCCGACCGACAGCAGGCCGAGCGTCCGGGGGCCGGCGCTACGGAACCAACGCCAGCGGCGGAGCGCGACGATCAGGATCCCGACCGTGAGCAGCGACCAGATCACCCGGTGGGCGAGGATCTCCAGTGCACCGGCGGGCTTCAGGAGCCGGAAGTAGAGCGGGAACGCGCCCCAGGCCACGTAGGCGGTCAGTCCGTAGAGCAGACCCCGTCGCTGATCAGTCACGTAACCCGACAGTAATCCGGCCGGGTTGCGCCACCCAACAAATAACCGCTGTTGGGCAGCCAATGAACTCTTGGCTGCCCAACAGCGGTCGGGTCAGGCGACGGTCCAGGTGTCGTTGCCGTGGAGGAGGGCTTGGAGGTCGGCGCCTCCGCGGGTCTGGGCGGTCTCGAGTTGGGCGGCCATCTCGGCGTCGTAGGTGGGACGCTG
>Ga0190269_10001454_pt1 | contig 11403 bp, 7 predicted proteins | sample Popmic249IS_FD_133749 | JGI IMG/M metagenome (GOLD analysis project Ga0190269, IMG submission 133749) | Populus adjacent soil microbial communities from riparian zone of Blue River, Arizona, USA - 249 IS | ecosystem: Environmental > Terrestrial > Soil > Riparian zone | place: USA: Arizona... | reverse complement strand
GAAGCGGACCGGAGTACAGCCACTTCTCATACTCTCCGGGCACCCTCCCGGTGCGAGCGTCGAACACCGGAGAACGCTCGACCCGGGGCAGCATCTCGATCAGATCCTCCCACAGGGGAACCGTGAGCTGATGGCGCCAGTCCGCGGCGGGGAAATGGCCGGGCGTGCCGCCCCAGAGAGCCTTCGCCATGATCAGGTTCTGGGTGTGAAGGATGAAAAGGTCGGGGAAAAGCTCGAGCTTCGCCAAGAGTTGCGACACGATGCCCTCGCCCTTGAGGAGCGGCGAGACGATCACGCCCGGGATATAGAGGGCCCAGAGCCCGGTGCGCAGCAGGGGAATCGGCTGGGTCGCGGCCAGGAAGGCCATGACCTCGGAGCCGCTGGTGGCGACGGCGAGCCTGGGCGCCGACTCCAGCTTCTCTCGAATCTTCTCCTCGTCGACCTCGAAGCTCGGATCGTGCATCCGAGACCATCGCTTCGAGGCCGCCGCCGCGGAACTCAGCCAAGCCGGAGTCCGTTTATCGGCAGTGATCAGCGCTACACTGGTGCAGACACTCGTCTGTTCGGGAGACATGGTTACCTCCATCCAGGGTTTTGCCCATCCCAACTGGCTGGAGACGGAAGGTGGCGCCAGCCGCAGGGGCGAGCAGGTTCTTGGCAACAGGGACCCGCTGGGTGTACTCTCCGGTCCGGAAGGTGGCGCCAGTCTTACGACCGGTTTCCACCCCGGGGGGGCGGCTGCTGGAACAGCTGCCCCTCCTTTAAATCCACCCCGCGATTCCTCATAACGCCTGTCAAAGAATCCCCAACTGTCCAACACGATCATCAAAGGACAACTCGAGCAGCAGAGTAAACGCCCCGATCAAAGCTCGTCCTGATCGACGGCCTCCTGCTGAGAGCTTCTCAAGCTGGGAGGCTTAGTACGCCGCTGTGCAATATCATCGCACGGGTTACGCTCGCTGGTCAAGCGGGTTGAGCTGGGGCCTTGCTCCCCTAACATAACTTACTGGCAAAGCTCGACTTCTGGTACAGTCAGGACCCACGTTTGTGGAGCAGGAACGAACCGGTCCTGTCCATGGGTATGCGGAGCTCAGCTTCTTTCTCGGAATTTGCTGGCTGCGTTGTTCGTTAGATCGTGCAGCGCATGCAACCTGGGTTGCGCGCATGCTGCACGGTCGCTATACTCGTATCGATGATGCAGTGCATTCGTCGGGGAAGCCGCTACTGTCAATCGGCCACACAGGGCGTTTACGTAGACGCTCATAGACATAAAGCTGCTTTTAGCTCCGCAGATTCTGAGGAGGAGACATGATTGCTGAAGAGATTAAGTCCGCACTCGCGAGAAAGCGCTGGAGCATTGCAAGAGCAGCCAAAGAGAGCGGCGTTGAGCGTACCTTTCTGAGTCGGCTTGTTAATGGATTACCGCCTCCAAGGACTAAGAAAGGCCGCCAAGCTGCTGAGATTGATCCACGCTATCGCAGGCTCGCAGAGGCGCTCTGCCTACCTAATCCAGATGCATTTATCCAAGAAGTTATGGACGCCCAGAGTGGCCCCTCAACTACAGAGACACTATCTAAGGGGCAGAAGCGCTTTCTCGCCTACCTGCTGGGAAGCCTTAGAGAAGTTCCCATTGAACACAAAGCCAACATTACTGCGCTCCTAAATCAATGCGTCAGAGCAGGAAACAGCTACCAGGGAATCCCAAGACTTAGACGCCTCATACTCTCTCAACTCGAATCCGAGTTGCCCATTTCAGGACCATCATCACCATCGAGTTCTCAGGCATTTATCGGGCAACGCGACCACAGACCTGACAGGAGCGACCTTTCGGAATTACTCGAAAGAATCGGCGACCAAACTTGCTCAGTCCAAGAAGATTATGCGATTGATTCTCAATTTGAAGTTGCCCAAATCTTATTTGAACTATCGCGCTTAGCCGTTTTTGAACCTACTGTCTTGAGCAAAGCAACTGAAATCGCGCAACAAGCCAAGCTCAAACGCAGCCAAGGTATTTAGACAGCTTCTTGAAGCGACCATCACGCCCGAGATCATCGAGGCGCAGCAAAAGATTAAAAGTTGCCTGCCAATACTCCGCTCTTTGGTCAGCATGCCCTAGTAATATTCCGCCACGTGGATCAATTACAACATCTGGGGCTCCATCGAATTGGACTCCACTTGGCCCAGTAGCTATAAGGAAGGGGAGCCACGGATATGATTGCGGCCAATTCCCAATACGGGACTGAAGATATTCTCTATAACATTTCCAAGTTGCATCTGTGTGTTTCTGACGCTGTGGCTGAAGGCCTCTTCGAACTTCGACTGTAGTGTCTAGCCAATTCTGCAGTATCTTCAGCAGCTCCTTAGATTCATGTCGCTGCTTCTTGCTCGAATTAGACCCATATAGCAGAGTATCGACCACCGCCCAAAGTCCCTCGATAGCCATTCTCCAATCCCCTGGCCGAAGATCTAGATCTTCTCTCAAGCACCTCAAGAGATGCAGAGAATGGCTCACGCCTTTCCCAGAGACCGGCTCAACGGTGCGTTGAGTGCGAACTCGCCAAGTGTGCATTGGCTCTTTGCGCAAGTCCACGAGCAAGACGTATAGGTCACAAAGCAGTGCGTATCCATTCACCTGCTGAACACCACCTCGGGCGAGTTGGCTCAGTGCGAAGACTCTAAGAATTAAGGGCCTTATATGCTCCCTCTGCAGTCGCTCCGAACCCCAAGCATGGTGAAGAGATAATATTAAACCCGGGCCCTGAACAAACCAAAATAACCTATCTGTCGCAACAGGATCCAGACTCTGCGCACCTAACGAGTCCCAGAGCATCAGATCTGCCGGAACCTCCTCGACTATTGCACTAACCGCAGAAGCGAAATCCTTCAACCAGCTAGGAGTTGAACGAAGATCTTCCCTAAGAGTTCCAAACGCCAAATGTATGTTATCTTTCCTTGTCAGAAACTCGGGTAATTGCGTAGAACCCTTCAAGCTCTTGTGCCAGAAGGCCCCATGCGCGACTTCATGAGCAAATACCCAGTGGAGGGGATGAAAAAATACAAGCGGTGACACTCTTACAACATTAAAGTCGAGACCAACCCGACAGGACACTGCTCCACCAGGAGATTCAAGCACCAACACCAAGGTCCCGGGATCAAGGGCTTCAGCTAAAGACTCCACGAAGGCAACAAAGGCGGCTCTTGGAGCTCGATTGCCAGCGTGACCCTCAAAGGCAAGGGTCTCACGCGGAAAACGGAATGGGTGGTCGCGTCGACCTCGGGAGGTCGCTAAGCCTTGAAGCATCCCAGACATTTTAAGGACTTCCGGGATCAACTCTTCCCTTTGGAGGTCACCACGTTCCGCGAGTAAAATGAGATGCTCTAAGGCTGGCAGTAGCTCGACGAAGCCCTCTATGTCGTCCTCCAGATAATCGAGCACCGCCCCAATTAGAGCAAGAACTCCGAAGGTAATAGGGTATAACATACCGGCAACTTTCGTTGCATCTTGCCATCGGCGACTCCAAGCTGGAGGATCTTGACTAAGATGGAGTTGCCGCACTTGCCGAAGACGTTCGTGAAAGAGCTCGTTCAGATCGGTTGGCGCTTCCTGGGTACGCTGGCTCAAGTGATTTGGTATTCGAGTTAGGATTGCAATTTCTGTCCGCGCGCGAATACTTCGCGAGGCGCGAATGACAGGCTCTTGCACCTTCCCTTTCGAGGTAAGCGATCGCACATATTCATGTATATCCCCCAACTTAAGATCATGGAGAGCCCCGCCCATCCCTTCTGCGGGTAGCCGCAGGATATCGGACCTATCAAAGAGAAGAAGAAACTCGTCCTCCTCTACTCCACTCTCCTTACCTAAAGTAGTAGAGTTTAATATGGGGAAATCAAGAGCTTTCCTAAATCCTCCCGGGGTATATATTAGGCGTGTTGAAACACAAACGTTACTCGCGATAAGCTTACCTTCATCTAATCCTTCTGGAGTAATGGAATCCCCTTGAACATAAAGCGGCAGGCCGACTACCGTAGCCGAACTTCCAAAGAGCGCCGACTGCTTCCATAGGTCCCGCGGTGATTTCCTGGAAGCAACTGTCATTTGCTTAATCCGCCCTTCTGCCCCAGGGATTTCCCGCAGGTCCCAATAATCACCGAGTTTCTGGAGCCGAAGCGACCAAGCTAATGCTGCAACCTGCTCCAATCGAGCAGCGCGGCTCAGTAAGACCAAATCCACAGAATCAAGGCCGATCAGCAGAGCAACTTGAAGCTCAAGGCCACCAACCTCCTCATGACCTAAGGAGGCACGAAGCACGTCGCGATAGCTGCGCCAAAGGCTGGAATTGCCGCTCAACATCCGAGCCAAGATACTCTTTACAAGTGGAATTCTCCCGAGTGAGGAGGGAATACACAACGAGGGAATAGATGACAGCTTCAGGTAGGTGGTAGAGAATAAAGGAAGTAACGGGTTCTGCCTCAGGAGCTCATCAGCAGAAGAAAATTCAACTGCCTTTTTGAATTTCAAATCTTCCTTCTCAGGCCAGAGCACACCGAAGGAGCGACGGAATACATGTGCACCGCTTGATCGTGGAACTTCTGCGGGAGAGTCATCCGCAAAGGAAATCTCGATAAGATCTGCCAAACCGAGAGTCGCGATAAGAAAGGGTGGCTTAAACTCTTTTCCGGCAGAGAGATCAGTAACGAGGTTATGGTAGTCTCCTGTTGCGGCCCCGTACTCTGTAATTGTGGCCAAGCGCATGTAAAAGATGAACCCTCCATACAAGAAGCTATGCGGCTAATCCGCGCAGAGCAAGTGAAGCCTTGTCAGACTACGTGGGCAGGATATCAAGAATCAAGCACTCGTCAAGGGCGCGCCGAAACATGGGAAAGCGTGTGCGAATGATGAGCGGAACAAATTACCCAGTGCGATGGGATCTTCGATCTTCGAATCGACTGTGCAGTTGACCTGGAGGAAGTGCCAGACGGTTGGCTAGAAGAGCCGAAGAGGTGTCAGACGTTTCGAGAGGAGAAAGGCGTAAGTTCTGCGGAAGAGAGGCCAGAAGAGTAGTAAGTACCTCAGGTGATGAGACCTTAAGGGCGGCAGCCGTTACGACCTGCTACCGCCTCCCAGGGCTTCAATTGCAGAGCGGCGAAGGCACCCAGTCCTGGTTTCCAACACACGCGGTATTGGTCGGCCGCCAGCAGTAGGTGGTATCCCCTCCCTTCATCGGATGGTGCACCTCGGTGATCGAGCCGTTGCACTGTTGCCAGTACTCGACCAGGACGTACTTGTAGTTGCGCTGGACATGTTCGTAGATCCGCATGGCGTTGGTGGGGAACGGCCGGAAGTAGCAGTCGGTGCTCACGACCTGCGTCGAATCGAGCACCCTCCGCACCTCCGACGCGATCAGGGTGGGGCAGTCGGAGGTTTCGGCGGCAAGGGGGAGCGACAGGAACAGGAGGAGGACGGCACAGAGACCGAGCTTCAAGGAGCGCATGCGGTTTCCCTTTCGTGGAGCACGGCGCGCGATCTGCGCGGGCGTGAGCACCGGTATCCACCGGTTCTACCTCGTAGGTGCTCCAGACGCGGACGGACGGGCTTGCGCGGCAAACTCGGCACATTCGCGCATTGAGTCAAGACGTGCACGCCGTCCATTCGCGCACATTCCACGCCGGCTTCCGGAATGTTCGCCCTTGCTTCTGGTACATTCAGCAGCATTCACCCGCCACTCCAATGCGGTTCCATGCCTCCTGGCTCGACTTGGGCACCATTCGCACGAGCTTGCGCCCCATTCGCATCGAGATCCGAATGATCCGCAATGATCCGGGAATGTTCGGGAACTTGACGGGAATGATTCTCCGGCGGCTCCGGAACATTCCCGCCGAGTTACGAATGTTTCGGGACTGGCTCCGGAATGTTCGAAAGCGCTGCCGAATCGTTCGGGAGCCGTGGCGAATGATCCGGAACGCGCAGCGAATGCTCGGGAAGTTGAGTGGAATGTTCCCGGAGCCGGGCGGAATGTTCCGGATCTCCTGGCGAATGAGGCCCGGACGGAGACGGATGGTCCGCTCCCGCTCCGGATGCGGTCAGTCCTGCTCGAGAACCTTCCCGTACTCCTCCAGCAACGAATCCTGGACCTTGAGGGCGACCCGCAGCCTTTCGGCGATGATGTCGAGCATCCGGCGCGGGTCGTCTTCCAGGATCTCCGAGATGCCGCTCAGGCGGTCCACGACGGCGGACTGGCTGGTGACGTACAAATCCTGGAGCTCGTAGACGTTCGAGACGCGCCGCAGCCATTCAAAGTCCAGGTAGTTGGCCGCCTGCGTCATCTGGGCTGTGTTCCAGGCCGCGGAGGAGAGGAGGGCGATCTCGAAGTGGAATTGCAGGGCGGCGTTCTGCTTCTGCTCGAGGCGGGACCGGGTATCCTCGATCCGCTTCAGGAGCGCGCGGTTGTTGTCCCGGATGTTCCGCAGCTCGGTCTGGTTGATGCGGATCTCTTCGAGGATGCCGGCCCGGGCGCGTTCGGCCAGGGCGGTCTGGCTTCGCGTCTCGTGCCACTCGTCCACCGCCAGAGCCAGGAGGACGGCGAAGACCACCGAGGCTGCTTCGAGGAGCAGCTCCGGGAGCTTTTCCATCAGACGGGGACGGAGACCGCCCTGGCCTTGCGTTGGCATGGTAGCTGTACGATTTTATAACGATTGGAGTTGCGCCTGACGCGGAATCCGGTACGGCGCGCTCCTGTTCCAGGGGGTGGGGGGCGAGCTCAATGACCGGGACGTTTCACAAGATTGTCCGTCCAGTGCTCTTCGCGGCCATCCTCGCTGGCTGCGGCCAGGGCGAGGAGGAGAAGCCGCGCGAGGAGCTCGCTCCCGCGGTCGAGGCCGTGCCCGCCCGGCGCGGCGCACTGCCCCTCGAAGAACGGCTGAACGGCGTAGTCAAGGCGGACAACCAGGTCGCCGTCATGGCCGAGATCGAAGCTCCCATCCTCGAAGTCCTGGCGCGCAACGGCGAGGCCGTGCAGAAGGGCCAGCCCCTGGTTCGCCTGAACGGAGACACCCTCCGCGATCAGCTCCGGCAGGCCGAGGCGAGCGTGCGACTGGCCCAGGCTTCCGCCCAGCAGGCTCGGGCACAGGTCGCCGAGGTCGAAGCCCGGGTGGTCCGCACCCGCACCCTGGCGAAAGAGGATCTGGTGAGCGAGATGCAGTTGGAGACCGAGGAGGCCCAGCTCGCCGCGGCCAAGGCAGGGGCCGGGCAGGCCGATGCCCTCGTGGAGCAGGCCCGGGCCACCGTTCAGGAACGGCGCTCCGCCCTCGACAGGACCGTGATCCGGGCGCCGGTGGCCGGCCGCGTCGGCCAGCGGAACGCCGAGGTCGGGATGATTGCCGGCGCCGACGACGTGCTCTTCCTCCTGGGCGACATGCGCGATCTCGTGGTCGAGGTCCCCCTTACCGAGGAGATGCTCGGCTATGTCCGCCAGGGCCAGCCGGTCCGCATCGGCTCGCCGGCGTTGAAGGAACGGCAGGTCTCCGCGACGCTCACCCGCATCTCGCCGTTCCTCGAAGCGAGCAGCTTCAGCACCGTGGGCGAGATCGATGTGGCCAATGACGGGGGGCAGCTGCGGCCCGGCATGTTTGTCACGGTCGACGTGCTCTACGGCCAGAGCGCGGAGGCCACCCTGGTGCCGTCGAGCGCCATCTGGGAAGACCCGCGCACGGGAATCCGGGGCATCTATGTGACCGCCGCACCTGCCACTGGCTCCTCTCCAACCGAAATTTCCGCCGAGCCGCGCCCGGTGCAGCTCCGGCCGGTCGAGGTGATCGCCGAGGGGCGGGCTCAAGTGGGGATTCGCGGCGTGCAGCCCGGGGAGTGGGTCGTGGTCGTGGGCCAGAACCTGCTCTCCGGCAACCCAGGCGCGACGGCGCGGGTCCGCCCCACCACCTGGGACCGCGTGCTCCGCCTCCAGGGTCTCCAGCGCGAGGATCTCCTGGAAGCCTACATGGACAAGCAGCAACGGCTGGCGCGCGAGCGCGGAACCGAGCCCCCGTCGAGCGCGGAGTTCCTGAAGGGCGCCGGTCGGGAAGGAGGCTGATTGGCTGGCATCACCGCCGCGTCGATCCGCAGGCCCGTGGCAACGTCCATGGCCTTCCTCATCCTCGTCGTGGTGGGCATCGTGGCCCTGCGCAGCCTGCCCATCGACCTCCTGCCCCAGATCGAGTTCACCCAGCTCACCGTCCGCGTCCAGTACCCAAACGTCGGCCCGCAGGAGATCGAGGAGATCATCACCGATCCCATCGAGAACGCGGTGTCGGGGCTGCCCAACCTGGAGCGGATCACGTCGGAGTCGGAGGAGGGATCGAGCCGGGTGCGGCTGGAGTTCACCCGCGGCACCAACGTGGACGAGGCTGCCAACGACCTGCGCGCCGCTCTCGACCAGCTCCGCGACGACTTCCCCATCGAAGCCGAGCCGCCCGAGATCCTGAAGCTCGACCTGGACCGCGTGGAGGTGGTGAGCATCGCCGCCACTTCGACCCGCGATCTCCAGTCGCTCACGCGCATCCTCGAGGAGGAGCTGGCGCGCGGCTTCGAGCAGATCCCGGGCGTGGGGGCGATCGAGATCCGCGGCGGCGTCTATCGGGAGATCCGCGTCGAGCTCGACCGCGACCGCCTGAAAGCCGCCGGCCTCACCGCCGTCGACGTGCAGGAGGCCCTCGGCGCGGAGAACGTGAACCTGCCGGGCGGCAACGTGCGGAGCGGGTTCAGCGATCTTTACGTGCGCGGGCGGGGCGAGTACCGGTCGGTCGATCAGATCGCCCGCACCGTGATCGCCGAGGCCGGGGGCAAGCCGATCCGGGTGCAGGACGTGGCCTTCGTCCGCGACGGCTACGCGGACCTGCGCAACATGACGGAGATCAACGGCGTCCCCTCGGTGGGCCTGGGCATCCAGAAGCAGAGCGGCGCCAACACGGTAGCCGTGGCCGACGCGATCCGCAAGGAGGTCGAGCGCATCAACGCCTCCCGCGACGATCTCCATCTCACGGTCTTCTCGGACCAGAGCGACTTCATCCGCAAATCGATCGACGACGTGCGCGACTCGGGCCTCTGGGGAGCGCTGCTCGCCATCGTGGTGCTCTACCTGTTCCTGCGCAACCGGTCGAGCACCATGATCATCGCGCTGTCGATCCCGATCTCGATCATCGCCACGTTCGGCATCCTCTACTTCGGGGGCATGACGCTCAACCAGATGACGTTCGGCGGTCTGGCGCTGGGGATCGGGATGATCGTAGACACGGCGATCGTCGTCCTGGAGAGCATCGTGCGGAAGCGCGAGGAGGAGGGCATGCCGGCGTTCGAGGCGGCGCGGGTCGGGACCAGCGACGTGGCCGGAGCGATCGTGGCTTCCACGGTCGCCACCTGCGTGGTCTTCCTCCCCCTGGTTTTCACCAGGACCACCAGCGGCGCGCTGTTCCAGGCTCTGGCCCTGGTCGTGGTCTTCTCCCAGGCCTGCTCGCTCCTGGTGGCGTTCACCCTGGTGCCGATGATGGCGGCGCGCATGCGCGGCTCGGATTTTCTCGGAACCGGCCGCCGGAAGTCGGGCAAGCCCGGCTTCACCGAGCGCCTCGAAGGTTGGTACACCCGGCGGCTGCAGCACGCCCTCCAGCACAGGGGCCGGGTGTTCGCCGCGACCGGCATTCTCTTCGCAGCGGCCCTCTTGCTGTGGCCTCTGATCCCGGTGGAGCTGACGCCGCCGACCGACGCCGACGAGATCGACGTCGAGATCGAGATGGCGCAGGGGACGAGCATCGCCGTGGTGCGGAGCTACGTGGACGAGCTCGAGAGCCGGGTGCGCGAGGTGCTGGATCCCGCTCTCGTCGAGCTGGTTTCTACGGAGGTCCGGGGCGGCGACGCGGAGGTGGAGCTCAAGCTGGTGCCGCAGGAGGAGCGCTCGCTTTCGGGCGACGAGGTCGCCGACCTGCTGCGCTCGGAGCTCGACGGCAAGATCCCCGGGGGCGAGATCAGCGTCGATGCGCAGCCCGGCCTGGGAATCCTGCGCCGGGTCTTCAGCTCGGGCGGTGGCGAGGATGACGTGGAAATCGAGCTGCGCGGCTGGGATCTCGAGCAGGCGGACCAGATCGCTGCTGAGATCCGCCGCCGGGTGGAGCGCATTCCGGGCGTCACCGACGTGCGGGTCAGCCGGCGCGAGGGGCAGCGGGAGGAGAACCTGGAGTTCGACCGCGAGCGGATCTCGGACCTTGGCCTGTCGGTGCGCGAGGTGAGCCGCCTGGTGCAGGTCAACGTCGGCGGCGTCGAGGCCGGGCGTTTCCGCGAGGGCGGCTTCGAGTACCCGATCGTCGTGCGCCTGCGGCCCGAGGACCGCCTCAACCCGCAGGACCTCCGCAACATCTCGCTCACCACGCCCGAGGGCGCGGTGGTGCCGCTCTCGTCGCTGGTCAAGTCGGAGCGCGCCCGCGGACCCGTGTCCATCGAGCGGGTGGACGGGCAGCGGGTGACCTACGTCACCGCCGGCCTTTCGGAGGATCTGAGGCTGGGCGAGGCGGTGGAGAGCATCCGGGCCGAGCTCGAGGGGCTCGCGCTGCCCGAGGGCTACTCTCTCCAGTATGGCGGCGAGTACCGGGAGCAGCAGGAGGCGCAGGGCGACTTCACGATCGCGATCCTGATGGCGCTCGCCCTGGTCTACATGCTGATGGCCGGCCAGTTCGAACGCTTCATCGATCCGCTGATCGTGATGTTGTCGGTGCCGGCCGCCCTGATCGGAGTGGTGCCGGCGCTGCTCCTGACCGGCACGACGCTCAACATCCAGAGCATCATGGGATTGGTGATGCTCATCGGCATCGTGGTCAACAACGCGATCGTGCTGGTCGACGCCGTCAACCTGCTAAGGCGCGAGCGCCACATGGGGGCGGTCGACGCGGTGATCGAGGCAGGGCGTCTGCGTCTGCGGCCGATCCTGATGACCACCACGGCCACGGTCCTCGGGCTCATCCCCCTGGCCCTGGGTCTCGGGGCGGGAGCGGAGATCCAGGCGCCGCTCGCCCGCGTGGTGGTCGGCGGTTTGACGGCTTCGACTCTGGTGACCCTGCTCCTGATCCCGGTCACCTACGTGACCGTCACCGCCCAGGTGACCCGCTTCAAGTCCAGGCGCTGGCGCAAGGACGACGAGCCGGAGCAGGACCGGGCGGCGACGGCGTAGGCCCATACCCTGTAACTTCAACAGCCCTGTAGGGGCTGGACCCGTCTAGCCTGGGGTTTCAACCCCAGGCGGCCGGCATCGCGCCTGGGGTTGAAACCCCAGGCTAGACGGGTTTCGCTCCTACAGAGCGAGCAAAGCGAGCTAGTTCCCGATGTTGAACTTCACCCGCTCGTCGCCGCAGTCGGAGACCACCCAGAAG
>Ga0190269_10001453_pt1 | contig 11405 bp, 10 predicted proteins | sample Popmic249IS_FD_133749 | JGI IMG/M metagenome (GOLD analysis project Ga0190269, IMG submission 133749) | Populus adjacent soil microbial communities from riparian zone of Blue River, Arizona, USA - 249 IS | ecosystem: Environmental > Terrestrial > Soil > Riparian zone | place: USA: Arizona... | reverse complement strand
CTTCGTCTACAGGCCGCTACTTGCACTCGGCACTCCGCGCAGCGCGCTGGTAACTTAGAGTGACATTGAAAATATCCCGGGGATTGCCATGGTTTTGGCCGTGGCAATCCCCTTCTGAAAGAGGCGTCACTGTTTCATGGACAAACCAACATCAACATCCACCAAAGGCAGAGTGCGTATCGAACGTTACGTCCGCACCTTTGTCGGGATCGTCATTAGCGCATTTCTTCTGTGGCGGGTGTACAACGTAGTTGTGCTGCAACACAGTTTTGGCGCCGACACATGGGTACGTTTTGGTCTTTCAGGATTAATTCTAGGCGGGATGTATGCACTGATAGCCATTGGCTATACCCTCGTATACGGAATTATGTTTATGATCAACTTCGCACACGGCGAAGTGATGATGCTGGGGGCATTTGGTGGATTTTTTACATTTGAAGCCCTGCGTTTCATTCCCACGCCCACAGCTGCCAACCCCGAACTTAATTTTCTCAACGCCTATCCTTTCCTCTCGGTCTTTCTGGCATTTTTGGTCGGCATCTTCATTTCTTCAATGGCAGGCTTCTTCCTGGAAAAGATCGCCTATCGCCCATTGCGTAAAGCGCCTCGTCTCATCCTTTTGATCACGGCGATCGGTGCTTCCACCTTCCTGCAAAACCTGGCCATGCTGTTGTTCGGTCCACAGCGCAAGAACGTGGTCAACCCTGATATCCTGGACCGCGGCGCAGGCTGGATCGTAAGCATCAGCGGCAAGGATGTTTTGATCTCCTACACAGGTGTCTTCTCGTTGGCCCTTTCCGCTCTCCTCATGATCGGGCTGTATATTGTGGTGCAGCGCACCAAACTGGGACGTGCCATGCGCGCTGTGGCGCTGGATAAGAACACAGCCTCCCTGATGGGCGTGGACGTGGATGATGTCGTAAGTAAAACGTTCATCATCAGCGGCGCATTGGCGGGTGCAGCAGGCGTCATGTGGGGGATCCACATGGGACTCGTCAATCACTACACGGGCTTTCTGCCGGGCATCAAGGCATTTACTGCGGCTGTCATGGGCGGCATCGGTAATATCCCTGGCGCGATGCTTGGCGGCATGTTATTGGGCATTATCGAATCGGTTGGTCCTGCGGGATTAGGAATTGACTTCCAGCTCAAGGATGTGATCGCGTTCTCGATCCTGGTCCTGGTTCTCATCGTCCGCCCCTCCGGTATTCTGGGCGAAAAACTTTCTGAGGAAAAACTATGAGATCTTCAGCGTTGGATAAGGGAATTCGCACCGGAGTCATCTTCGGAATTGTCATCGTCACGATGTTTCTGATCGGGTTCACAGTAGCCGGCGCGGGACTCGTGGGAAAATTCTTTGGTGCTTCGTCTTCCTACAGCACACCATCCCTCGTATATTTTGTCATCTTCATGATCTTGATCGGCGCGTGGGCAGGGTCCAGTGCCTCAACACGCCCATTGGTGGAAGCGGATACATTCAAATATGCAGCAACTACGGGCGTTTCTGCGGGACTGATCAGTGGATTGTTCGCTGCGGTGATCGGTTTTATTTTTGGAACCTTGAGCGCCAACCGGATCGATCCACGCACCTATCTGCCATCGGTCTCACCGGAATCGATCAGGATGTTCCTCTTCAACCAGAACGCGCTGACGGGGAGTCTGATGCTGTTGGTTCTGCTGACAGCTTCCGGACTGGCTGGAGCCGCACTATCCTTCTTCCTGCGAAACAGTGACAGAGTGAAATCTGGCGCTCGCAAGGCATCTGACTCAGTTTCAGGTATCGTTCAATCGCAACGTGTTTCCAGCGTAGTCAACAATCCGTATTCACGCTATGTCTTCCTGTTCATCGTCGCCGCGGTGCTGATCGTCCTGCCGCGCACGTGGGGCGGTTATTGGAACTATGTGTTTGGGACGGTTGGCATCTATATTATTTTGGGCTTGGGACTCAACATCATCACCGGTTGGGCAGGGCAACTCGTGATCGGTTACGTTGCGTTCTTTGCGATCGGCGCCTACACTTTTGCATTGCTCACCGCACCTGAACCGCATCATCTCACCTGGAATTTCTGGCTCGCTCTTGGAATAGCGGTTCTGGTTTCTGCGCTTGCAGGATTATTGATCGGTCTGCCCATCCTCAACTTACGCGGCGACTATCTGGCGATTGTTACTCTGGGCTTTGCAGAGATCATCCGCATTCTGCTCAAGAGTGACCTGATGACCCCCTACACCGCTGGACCGCGTGGCATCCGTGATATTGCGGGACCCAGTTTGTTGGGCAAGTCGTTCCTGTCAGACGTGGATTTTATGTATCTCATCATTCTGGCAGTGTTGGTGGTGACGTTTCTAGCCAACCGTTTGCAGAATTCACGCACGGGTAAGGCGTGGTACGCGATCAATCTTGATGAGACCGTTGCTCGTGCAACAGGCGTTAATGCGTTCACATCCAAACTTCTGGCGCTATCGCTTAGTGCTGGCATAGCCGGGCTTGCCGGTGTGTTGTTCGCATCCCGCAACCAATTCACTGGACCTGATGACCATGCATTGATGGTTTCGATCAACGTGATCTGTCTCGTCATCGTCGGCGGCATTGGAAATATCCCCGGCATATTCCTCGGCGCGTTCGCGTTGAAGGGACTGCCCGAGATCCTGCGCGAAACCGAGAGCTTCCGCTTGTTGATCTTCGGTGTATTGTTGATCGTGATGATGCGCTTGCGACCGGAAGGTTTCCTGCCTGCCAAACGACCCGAACTGGAAAAAGCCAGCGCGCAAAACACACTGGAGAAGGAAGCACAGTCATGACCACATGCATCGAAACCAAAAAAGTATCGAAGATCTTCGGTGGTCTGACCGCTGTCAACTCCGTGGACCTGGTGGTACCGGAACATTGCATCGCCAGCATCATCGGTCCGAATGGTGCGGGGAAGACAACACTCTTCAACTGTATATCCGGTTACTATGTTCCCGAAGAAGGACAGATCCTGTTTTACGGCACACCGATCCAAGGGTCACCCACATATATGGTCGCGTCGATGGGCATCGCCCGCACCTATCAAAACATCCGTCTGTTCGGCGATATGACCGCCATCGAAAATGTGATGCTCGGACAATATCCGCGATTCAAGGCATCGTGGGTGGACGCGGTCCTGTCCACGAGCCGCGAACGGAACGAGGAAAAGCAAGCCGTACAGGAAGGTCGCCGCTTGTTGAAATTTGTCGGTCTCGAGGGACTGGGCGATCACCTGGCACGCAACCTGCCATACGGCGCTCAACGTCGACTTGAGATCGCGCGTGCACTGGCGAACAAGCCACGCCTTCTGTTGCTCGATGAACCGACTGCCGGCATGAACCCGCAGGAGACCGATAAGATGACCCATTTTATCCGCAGTCTGCGCGATGAAGTGGGCATCACCATTGTATTGATCGAACATGATATGAACGTCGTCATGGGAATCTCCGACCAGATTACCGTGCTGGATTACGGCACCAAGATTGCCGAAGGAAAACCCAAAGAGATCCAATCGAACCAACGCGTGATCGAAGCCTATCTCGGTCCCGATGTGACCAGCTTGACGAAAAAATACCAATTACGAAAGCAGCAACGCTATGATGCTCAACGTTGATAACTTACAGGTCTACTACGGCGCCATCCACGCCCTTCAGGGCGTCAGCTTCCATTTGGAGCAGGGTGAGATCGTTGCTTTGATCGGCGCGAACGGTGCGGGAAAGTCCACGGTGCTGAATACCGTTTCAGGTATTCTTCGTCCACGCACAGGCGCTGTGACCTTCGAAGGTCAGGATATCCACACTACTCCTCCACAGGACATTGTCCGCAAGGGCGTGATCCAGGTCCCGGAGGGGCGCAAGGTTTTTTCGCGCATGACCGTTGCCGAAAATTTGGAGATGGGAGCCTACACCAAAACGGACCGCGCAGTGATCGACCGTGATGTGGAAGCGGTGTTCAAACGCTTCCCGCGCCTGCGTGAACGACGCAGCCAATTGGGCGGAACACTCTCGGGCGGCGAACAGCAAATGCTGGCGATCGGCCGCGGCTTGATGGCGCACCCCAAGCTCCTGCTGTTGGATGAACCATCGATGGGTCTCTCCCCCATCCTGGTCGAGCAGATCTTCGACATCATCCAGGATATCAACGAGCAGGGGACCAGCATCCTGTTGGTGGAACAGAATGCCCAAATGGCACTGGCAATTGCCGACCGGGCCTATGTGTTGGAAACCGGCAACATCTCGATGCAGGGAACAGGCGATGACCTGCTCAAGGACCCGAATGTGATCAAAGCCTATCTCGGTGGTCACTAGAACACAACCCCGCATCTAGGATGCGGGGTTGTTTTTTAATCCGATCACAACCTGTAATCCGCCTTCGGGCAAATTCCTGGCGGCGATGGTTCCCCCTTGCGCCTCAATGAGTTGTTTCGCTATCGCAAGCCCTAGTCCCGTTCCACCTGTGGCACGGGAGCGGGATTTGTCCTTGCGCCAAAAGCGGTCAAAGATATAGGGCAGATCTTCGGCAGGGATGCCTTTGCCATTATCGTTAATAGTGATCTGCACACCGTTCGCTATCGTATCTGCGGTTAACTGAACCCTGCCGCCTTCAGGGATGTAACGGATGGCGTTGCCAACCAAATTACTGATCACTTGCTCAAAACGTTGAGGATCAAGCACAGCAAACAGGTCTCCACCTGATTCATCAAAGGACAAGGAAATATTTTTTTCCTGTGCTTCGGCAGAGAACATATCGATCACAGTACGGATAACATTTCGGACATTGACCTCGCGTTTCTCGAATTGAAGTTGACGAGTCTCAACCAGTGTCAGCAATCGCAAGTCATCGACAAGGCGCTGCATCAGATAGGTCTGCTCCAATGCCATTGAAACCTGAGGTCCATTCTCTGGATAGATGCCGTCTACGATTCCCTCGAGCCGTCCACGAATGACGGAAAGCGGCGTGCGCAATTCATGGGCAACATCGGCGAGCATGTCACGGCGTTCGCGGTCACTTCGTTCGAGAGATGTCGCCATTTCGTTGAAACTTTCAGAAAGGCTTTGCAGATCCTGCGGTCCTTGCATGGGGATGCGTGTGTTCAGTTTTCCACTCGACACTTCGCGCGCGGCGAAGATCACATCGGCGAGCGGGTTCACAAATCGACGGGTAAGTAATATGGAAACAACAACTAGAAAGATGGCAAGGATAAATGAAATGATTCCCACAGGGAAAATAATCGCCCGTGCAATCCCGAATCGTTGTGTCCAAGAATAGGGCGTAATGACCAGATATCCCACATTCTCACCGCGCACATTGAGATTGAATACTACATCGTTTCGATGAAGCGCATAACTTGAGCCAGCCGCTAAAACGGATTCCGACCTTCGGTCAAGGATGACCCGCTGCTCGTTATCCAGCAAAAGAATGTTCATGGAATCCAACTGCTTCGTGGAGGTAAAGAATGTCTCAATTCCATCCCAGTTCCCTTTTGCAAGATAATATCCTTCAAGAGTGCTCACAAACGGAAACGGCACAGGGGTTGAGGAGGATGTCAGAAAGTATCCAATCATCAATGTGAAAAACAGGAATGATAAAAACAGAACGATAACAAACGCACGCAGCAAGAGAAATAATAAGCGCCCGCGAATCTGACTGACGGATGATTGCATGTTAAGCCTCGAATTTATAACCCACGCCATGAACCGTGAAGATCAACTCATCCGGTTCAAGTTTGTGACGCAGATTGCGAATGTGCGAATCGATGGCGCGCTCATAACTTTCGAAGGCAACACCATGTGCAGCACTCAACAATTGATTACGGGAAAAGATGCGGCTTGGCTGACTCATCAGCGTTGCCATGATCTCAAACTCGGTAGGCGTTAACGTGATCACCCGCTTCCCGATCTGGACCTCATACTGCGTCCTGTCTAACGAGACTTTGCCGACCCGGATAACTTCGGCGGTTGCATCGCCGCTGACGCGTCGCAGCACCACTTTTACGCGTGCCACCAACTCGCGCGGACTGAAAGGCTTGGTCATATAGTCATCCGCGCCCAGTTCGAGACCGATAAGCTTATCGGTCTCTTCGACGCGGGCGGTCAACATGATGATCGGTACATTACTCTCACGCCGTATCGCGCGGCAGACATCGAGACCATCCATCTCAGGCATCATCAGGTCGAGCACCACGAGGTCCGGCTTCTCGCGCCGCGCGGATGAAAGTCCTTGTGTACCGTCTTTGGCAGTGATGACGTCATAGCCAGATGCCTTGAGATAATCGCGGCAGATCTCGAGAATTTCGGGTTCGTCATCAACGAGCAGGATTTTCTTGGGCATAAAACCTTTTTTACCATAACCCCGGAATTTAGGGCAGGCGTGTCACGAAGGGTCACAAAGGTTCTTAAAGTGTACCTTTGTGACCCTTCGTGGTGAATCTTTTACTCATATCGCAATGCAACCATCGGATGCAAGTTCGCTGCACGGAACGCAGGATAGATCCCAAAGAACACGCCGATCAGCAATGCGAAGAAGAACGCCAGCAGGATCGAATCGGCAGTAATGACGGATGCGATCAAGCCGGTGGCTGAGAACACAGATGCAATTCCGACGCCCAGTAGAATTCCAACCAGTCCCCCGAGTACGCTCAACGTCATCGTTTCGATCAGGAATTGTGTAAGGATCTGGTTCTTTGTGGCGCCCACCGCTTTGCGCAGACCGATCTCCTTCGTCCGTTCGGTGACCGAGACCAGCATGATGTTCATGATGCCAATGCCCCCCACCAGTAGCGAAATCCCTGCGATGGCGCCGAGGAAGGTCGTGAGGATTTGCGTTACAGAAGTCAATGTACTCAACAGGTCGGCTTGATTCAAAACGTTGAAATCCAATTCGTCTGTAGATGCAAGTTTATGCGAACGGCGGAGCAGAAATTCGAGCTGCGCTGAGACGGTATCCATGGCTTCAGTGGTGGCAACCGAGACTGAGATACTGTTGACGATCTTTTTGTCGTTATACGTGGCAGTTGAACCAAACAACTTGTTGTAACCAGTTTCCAATGGGATGAAGACTGCGTCATCCGATGACAAAAATCCTGATGAACCTTTCGATTCCAAGACGCCGATCACTTCGAACTTCAGGCCATTGATTGAAATTGTCTTTCCAACAGGAGCAAGTCCGCCAAACAGGTCTTCTGCCGTCTGGGAACCCAACACCGCCACCAACGACTGCGACTTGTTGTCTCCGTCGGTGATGAAACGTCCCTGTGCCGCTTCGTAGGAATTCGTTTTCCTGTAATCCTCTGTAATGCCCGTTACGCTCACATTGAAACTTTCGTTCCCGTACTTCACCAAATAAGAAGATTGATAACTTGGCGCGATGGCATTGATATTATCTTTCAAAGAGCGTTGAATTAACTGATAATCTGTGTAATATAAATGGCTCGCCTGCTGCGAACCTCCGGTGCGAGGACCTTGCTGTAACCTGCCAGGTGAAACAGTTAGTAGGTTCGAACCATTGCTTTGAATTGAGCTTGTGATGCTGGCGGTCGCGCCTTTGCCGATGGATAACAATGCAACCACGGTCGCTACACCGATCACGATACCCAACATCGTCAGCATCGAGCGTAATTTATTCGCTCGCAAGGCACGGATTGCGATCTTGAAATTTTCTGAAAACAACATAACGAATACTCCTTATCTCATCAGACAATTCACCGCGAAGAGCGCTAAGAAGACCTTAAAATTTTTAACTCTTCGCGTCCTTCGCGCCCTGGTGGCTAAAAGTTTTAAAGTACTTCCTCAGGTCTCGGTGCGCCAGCTTTGATGGTATGCAAATTCACTTCATCCGAAATAATTTGGCCATCGGAGAGCTTGATGATCCGGTCAGTGTGCCGCGCTACGTATGAATCATGCGTCACCAGGATCACGGTTTGTCCACTTTCCTTATGCAGGTTTTGGAACAACTGCATGATCTCGACACCTGTCTTGCTATCCAGGGCGCCGGTGGGTTCGTCTGCCAGCAGGATCGCCGGCTCATTGACCAATGCCCGCGCGATCGCCACGCGCTGCTGCTGCCCGCCGGAGAGTTCGTTCGGCGCGTGATGAGTCCGGTCTCCAAGCCCCACGCGCTCCAGGGCTTTCAGTGCCAGATCCTTCCTTTCCTTTCCCGAGAATCCAGCATAGGTCAACGGCAGCATTACATTTTCCAACGCGCTTGTGCGTGCCAATAGATTGAACTGTTGAAAGACAAACCCGATCTTGCGCCCGCGGATCTCGGCGAGCCTTGCTTCATCCATGTTCTCCACAGCAACGCCATCCAGCATATAACTTCCACTGCTGGGAACATCGAGGCAACCGATGATCGACATCAACGTGCTTTTGCCCGACCCCGACGGTCCCATGATGGCAACCATCTCACCTTTGTGGATGGTGAAGCTCGCGCCGTTCAGCGCCCACACTTCGCTATCACCCATCTGATAGACCTTCGTCAACTCTTCGGCGTGGATCATGGTTAACCTCCAAACGGATTGGGCGCCTGGAAACTGCTGCCGTTGTTGATCAGCACCCTCTGACCTTCCTTCAGAGCACCACTCACCACAACCAGGTCATCCACGATCGCACCGCTGACCACATCCACGCGCTTCATCGAACCGTCATTCTGCACTGCCATCACGAACTCACCATTTGCATCATTCTGAATGGTCGTGATCGGCACGGCGAGAGAAGAGGTCGCTTCGCTGATATGGATGGTCACATTCGCAGTCGTTCCCAGCGGGATGAACGATTGATCATCCACTGCATCCAGGTCAATGCGAACGTTGTACTTCACCAAACCAGACACTTCCTCGCCGACTGGATTGATCGCCGCCACTTCGCCCGTCAGCATTACACCGGTCAACGCATCCAACGTGACATCCACCTGCTGGCCCACCTGGACATTCGCCACGTCTGACTCGTCCACCTGCGCTTCCACGTAGAGGTGGTTCATATCGGCAATGTTTACCGAAACTGCGTTCGACTCGACAAGGTCACCGACGACATCCTCCACCGATAGGATCTCGCCATCGAACGGAGCAATGATGAACAACGAATTGACGGTCACCTGTGCGGCTTCCACTTTGACGCGTGCGGCAGTCACATCCGCAGATTCTTCACCCGCCAGCAAACGGTCATACTGGCGCTGGGTATCTTCCAATTGTCCCTTCTTCAAAGCGACATCATCTTCCGCATCATCGATCCAATCCTGAGGAGCAGGCCCTTTGAAGTTGTTAAGCTCATATTCGTAGGTCCACCCGTTGCGATTGTTACTGACCAGTTTGGCAGAGTATTGCGTCTGCGGAACTCTTTCATCGGTTTGCAGGTATTTCAGATAATAGAGAGCATCGTTATATTCATCCTGCGGATTCTTCAGATCGATCTCCGCCTGCGCAAGAGCGGTCCGCGAAGTAAGAAGGTCCTCCAGCTCTTCCTGCGCGTTGATCAGATCCGCCTGCGCAGCGACAATACTGGACGATGTACTCGAAGGCTGTAACGCAAGCAACACCTCCCCCGCCTTAACCTGATCTCCAGCTTGCACGTTAACATCCTCCACAACGCCGCTGGTCTTCCACGTCAGGCTGGCAAACGGTTGTGCATCCAGCGTGCCCGAGGCTTCGATCGTCTCGGCCACTTCCAGTGCGACGACCTTCGCCTCAGTGCTGACAGTTTCCGCGGTGGCACCTGCAGGAGAGATCATCTGCAACGCCAGCGGGACAATGATAATGACCGCAACAATGGCGATCAACCAATTTCGAACTTTTTTGTTCTTGAACATACCAATATCTCCTTGATGTTTTCCCCAATGATATTGGTCAAATGTGCAGAATTTGTGCAGAATTCAGGCAGGGATGTGAAGGAGGAAGTACGGCTACGCAAAGCCAAATCCAGACTTGTCACCGCCCCGAACGAAGAGCTCATCCTAAAATTGTCTCGTAGTGACGGCTGAAGCCGTCCAGTAAGCGACTGAAGTCGCTACTACGATGAGACCACGAATTCACGCGAATTTTCGCGGATATAGTGTTTATCTATTCAGTTTCAGGACACTCTCGTAGCAGGATGTTGTTGTGATTTAGCCCCTATCCTCGTATAGTATTTATATTGAAAGTTATTTTACGGGTAAGGAGCAAATGAAATGGCAACTAAAAAGATCAAGATCAACCGCGCACCAGTGCTAACCCTCTGGGCGGCTGTCGTGGCTGAACGATTGGGCTATGGCAAAGAGACAGCCTTGACTCTCGGCAAAGCCGTGGCGGGACTCAACGCCCAGTCCAAAGGGCGAAAGTTGGGAATTTACGAAGAGAAAAGTGCAGAAGATAAAAAGAAAGAAGGAAAGAAGAAAGAGGTAAAGACGGAGTTTGTGGAGATATTGGGCAGAGGGGTTCCTGCGATCAAAACATCGAAGGGATTGCGCGCAGCGATCAAAGGCGATGAGATCGATCCGGAGAGCGTGGAAACATATCTCCAACAGAAATTCAAGGATGATCTGGAAGATACGCGTGCGGCGATGGAAAAACTCTCCAAGGCATACACACCGAAGCAGCTCGAAAGCAAAGCCTATGACCTGTATGAAAAGTTTCGCCCAAAAATTCCCGAAGGGACGAAAGGCTGGGGAGCAAAAGGCGAACTCGATCTGGACTATATCCGCTCACTGGCAGAATGAAATATTGAGAGCAAAAGTGAATCCCAGCTCATCGGAGATGGGATTTTTATTGTGTACAATAGGACATTGTTGAACTGAGAGATAACTTAAAAATCGGAGGCAGGATGCATGAAATACCATTGCTCATCAATATCGCAGTGGCATTGGTGGTGGCTTTCATCGGTGGGGTGCTCGCGCGTCGCATTGGGCTGCCAACCATCGTGGGGTATTTGATCGCCGGGATCATGATTGGTCCATTCACACCCGGCTTTGTGGGGGATACGGAAATGATCAGCCAGCTTGCTGAATTAGGCGTGATTTTTTTGATGTTCGGCGTGGGTTTACATTTTTCACTTAATGATTTTTGGAAAGTACGTTCGATCGCCATTCCTGGCGCGCTGGGACGCATGGCAATCACCATTCTGTTGGGACTTGGTCTAACGCGCCTGTGGGGTTGGTCGGTCACATCGGGGATTGTAGTTGGTTTATCCATATCCATAGCGAGCACGGTTGTCCTGCTGCGCGTCCTCATGGACAATGGCTTGTTGAACACGCAGCCAGGTCAGGCGGCTGTCGGCTGGGTGGTCGTGGAAGATCTGGCGACAGTATTGATCCTGGTATTGATGCCGACTCTGGCGAACGTATCGGATGGATTCGAGTGGGGACAGCTTGGGTTGACCCTGCTAAAGGCAGCTGGTTTTGTTGTCCTCGTGTTATTTGTCGGGATAAGGTT
>Ga0190269_10001452_pt1 | contig 11411 bp, 8 predicted proteins | sample Popmic249IS_FD_133749 | JGI IMG/M metagenome (GOLD analysis project Ga0190269, IMG submission 133749) | Populus adjacent soil microbial communities from riparian zone of Blue River, Arizona, USA - 249 IS | ecosystem: Environmental > Terrestrial > Soil > Riparian zone | place: USA: Arizona... | reverse complement strand
TTCCAGCTCTTCGTCACCTTCATCCACGAGGGCGGGCACGCGCTGGCGGCCGTGCTGACGGGCAACACGGTGCAGAGCCTCAGCGTCTCGCTCGACACGAGCGGCCTCACTGAGACGATTACCCCACGGGGCAGCACATTCTCGCGGATGTTCATTTCGAGCGCCGGCTACTTGGGCGCCATCGGCTTCGGCGCGCTGCTGCTGTGGCTGGTGCGGATGCGCGTCAAGGCCGGGGCCGTCCTCGTCGGCTCGGGGCTCGTCATCGCCGGGCTGACGGCCGTCTTCGGCTTCCTCGTCCCGCTCACGAACCTCTCTTTCAGCTTCTTCACGGTCGTCTCCGGCATCGCCATCTCCATCGCGCTGTTCGCCTCGGCGCGCCTCCTGAGCCGAAGGGCCGCGAATTTCCTGGTCGCCTTCCTCGCCGTGCAGTGCGTGCTGAACGCAGTCTTCAACCTGCGCGACCTAGTGATGCTCTCGTTCCTGTCCATCGAGGGGACGGACGCCGCCAACATGGCCGCGCTGACGGGCGTGCCGGCCGTCTTCTGGGCGCTCTTCTGGGTCGTCATCGCGCTCGTCGTGCTGGGCCTGACGCTGCGCGCCTACGCAGTCGCCCGCGAGAGGCCGTCGCAGCCCGACCTTCCGTTCGAAGACCCGGTCGTCCCGTAAATCAAGTGGAACAGACTCGACAGGGGCCGCCCGCGGACGCGCTTAGCGCAACTGCCGGCGGCCCTTTTTCTGAGCTTGAAGGCGCGGCCTCTCAGGCGGAAGCCGCGGCGGCGGCGACGCTCGGCTCGCTGCCGACGGGCGCGCGCCTCATCCTCCGCTGCCGCGCCGACTGGCGGGCCGCGACCGTCGCCTCGTTCGAGCCCGAGTTGGGCCGCGTCGTCCTCAACGTCGCCTCGCCCGGCGGCCACACCTACCGCGTCCGGCGCCCCGCCGACTCTGAACTCGTCGCCGACGGCCCCTTCCACGTCCTCGGCCCCAAAGGCTCCTGGCGAGCCTGCTTCGCCCGCTACGACCTCCGCTGGTAAGGCCCCGACTTTAAAGACGAGAGCGACGCCCCGGCCCGTTTCGCGCGGGCGGCCGTTTCGGGTTATCATGTCCGGTTCGCCGAGGCGCGGAAGAGTTCACCGTGCGGCCCGGCGCGCATTTTCCGAACATGAGTGAAGAAGCAATCATCGTCCGCGGGGCGCGCGTCAACAACCTCAAAAACGTCTCCTTCTCCATCCCCGTCGAGAAACTGACGGTCGTCACGGGCGTCTCGGGCTCGGGCAAAAGCTCGCTCGCCTTCGACACCATCTACGCCGAAGGGCAGCGCCGCTACGTCGAGAGCCTCTCGGCCTACGCCCGCCAGTTCCTCGAACGGATGGACAAGCCGGACGTGGACGAGGTCTTAGGCATCCCGCCAGCCATCGCCATCCGGCAGAAGAACTCGACGCGCAACCCGCGCTCGACCGTCGGCACGCAGACCGAGGTCTACGACTACCTCCGGCTCTTGTACGCGCGCGTCGGCACGACCTTCTGCCGCGTCTGCGGCCGCGAGGTGCGGAAGGACTCGCCCGAGTCTTCGGCGCAGGAAGTCTTGGAAACGCTCGCCGAAGGGACGCGCTTCTACGTCCTCTTCCCCGCCGAGGCCGGCCTCCGCGTCGAGCCGAACGGCGACGCGAAGGCGAAGGGCAAGAAGGCGGCGAAGGCAAAATCGACGGGGCCGGCCGCCGACCGCCGCGCCGTCACGGCGCACATCATGAGCCTCATGCAGCGCGGCTTCACGCGCCTCTACGCGGGCGGCGAGACAATCGAACTGCGCACGCCCGACGACTACCAGCGGCCCGACTTCGAGGGCGTCTACGTGCTCGTTGACCGCCTCGTCGCGCGCGCCGACGTGCGCGAGCGGCTGGTCGATTCCTTCGAGACCTGCTTCGTCGAGGGGCACGGCACGGCGCTCGTCGAGACGGCCGGGGCGGAGGCGCGCTCGCTCAAGTTCAACGAGCGTTTCGAGTGCAAGTACGACGGCACCACCTACGCGCAGCCCGAGCCGCGCCTGTTCAGCTTCAACAACCCTTACGGCGCGTGCCCCACCTGTCAGGGCTTCGGCAACACCATCGGCATCGACCTCGACCTCGTCATCCCGAACCCGCAGCTCTCCATCAACGAGGGCGCCGTCGAGCCCTTCACCAAGCCGCAGCACGACTGGGCGCGCACGGAGCTTCGCCGCTTCTGCCGGCAGGAAAAGATTCCGACCGACGTGCCCTATCAGGAACTAACGAAGCAGCAGCAGCGCGCCATCGTCGAAGGCAGGAACGGGTGGGGCGGCGTGCGCGGCTTCTTCGACTGGCTGGAGACGAAGAAGTATAAGCTGCACGTCCGCGTCTTCCTCTCCAAGTACCGCGGCTACACGCGCTGCCCGGACTGCGGCGGCGGGCGCTTAAGGCAGGAGGCGCGCGACGTGCGAGTCGGCGGCCGCACGCTGCCGGAAGTCTGCTCGCTCTCGATCAAGGACGCCCAAGTCTTCTTCGACGGACTTGAGCTGACGCAGGAACAGTCGGCCGTCGCCGACAAGGTCATGTTCGAAGTCCGCCGCCGGCTCAAATTCTTAGTCGATGTCGGCCTCGATTATTTGACGCTCGACCGGCTCGCCTCGACCCTCTCGGGCGGCGAGGCGCAGCGCATACAGCTCGCGACCAACCTCGGCTCGTCGCTCGTCGGCGCGCTCTACGTCCTGGACGAGCCCTCCATCGGCCTTCACCCTCGCGACAGCGAGCGCCTCATCCGCCTCCTTCACGACCTGCGCGACATCGGCAACACCGTGCTCGTCGTCGAGCACGACGAGGAGATGATGCGCGCCGCCGACCACATCCTCGACATCGGCCCGGCCGCGGGCGAACTCGGCGGCAAGGTCGTCTACGAAGGCGACTTCGCGGGCCTGCTCAAGAGCGGCGCGACGCTGACGGGGAAGTACCTGCGCGGCGAGGCCGAGATCAAGGGGCCGAAGCAAAGGCGGGCCGGCAAAAAGAAGCTCTCGGTGCGCGGCGCCGCCGAGCACAACCTTCAGAACATCGACGTGGACATCCCTCTCGAAATGCTCGTCTGCGTGACGGGCGTCTCGGGCTCGGGCAAGTCGACGCTCGTCCACGACGTTATCTACGCGGGGATGAAGAAGCAGCGCGGCGAATGGCAGGGCCACGTCGGCGCCTTCCGCGAGCTGGCCGGCACGCAGCACGTTGACGACGTGATTCTCGTTGACCAGTCGCCCATCGGGCGCACGCCGCGCTCGAACCCAGTCACCTACATCAAAGCCTACGACGCGGTGCGCGAGGTCTTCGCGCAGACGCGCGACGCGCAGGGCAAGGGGCTCGACCCCTCGCACTTCTCCTTCAACGTCCCCGGCGGGCGCTGCGACGTGTGCGAGGGCGACGGCACCGTCACCGTCGAAATGCAGTTCCTCGCCGACGTGGAGTTGGTCTGCGAGGAGTGCAAGGGCACGCGCTTCAAGCCGCAGGTCCTGGACGTGCGCTTCCGCGGCAAGAACATCAACGACGTGCTGAGCATGACGGCGCGCGAGGCGCAGACCTTCTTCCGCGACACGCCGAAGATCGCCAACCGCCTGCGCGTCCTTGATGATGTCGGGCTCGGCTACCTGCGGCTCGGCCAGTCGGCCACGACGCTCTCGGGCGGCGAGGCGCAGCGCGTCAAGCTGGCCGCCTACCTCTCGAAGCGGACGGGCGCGCGCACGCTCTACATCTTCGACGAGCCGACGACCGGTTTACACTTCGACGACATCAACAAGCTGCTCGCGGCCTTCCGCACGCTCGTCGAGGCGGGCGGCTCGCTGCTCGTCATCGAGCACAACCTCGACGTTATCAAGACGGCCGACCACTGCATCGACCTCGGCCCCGAAGGCGGCATCGCCGGCGGCCAGCTCGTCGCCACCGGCACCCCCGAACAACTCATGCAATCGCCCGCCTCCCACACCGGCCGCTTCCTCAAAGAGCACCTCGCCCGCACGAACGGCCACGCCGCGTAGGGGGCGGCGCGGCCTTATCGTGCGGGCGAGTTCGCGTCGTCGGGCGCCGGGCCCGGCTTATTTCGGATTGCTCAATTCTCTGGCCTTCCGCCTGTCGGCCAGCGCGGGGTCTCTCATGCCGAGCTTCAGATAGGCCTCGGCCCGGTTGAAGTAGGCGTTGACGTATTGCGGGTTCAGTTTAATCGCTTCCGTGTAGTCGCTGACGGCCAGACTATATTGGCCGCTGTTGAAGCGCGCAATGCCGCGGTTGTTGTAGGCGCGCGAGTAATTCGGGTCGAGCCTGATAGCCTCGGTGTAGTCCTTGATGGCTTCCCTGTACTCCTTGAGGGCTTCGCCGTAACGGCGCCTTGCGTGTATCCGTCTGCCGTTATTGAAGCGGGCGAGGCCGCGATTGTTGTAGGCCGGCGCGGAGGCGGGGTCGAGCCTGATAGCCTCGGTGTAGTCCTTGAGGGCGTAGTCGTAGGAATGCTTCTCGGAGTAAGCGTCGCCCCGGATGAGGTAAGCGGACGCGTCCTGCGCGTTAAGCCTGATGGCGTCCGTCACCACGCAGATGGCCGCGTCATACTCGCCCTTGTCGTTCAACTCCCCCGCCCGTACCTTCAGGCTTTCCGCCTCGGCCTTTGCGACGGCCTCCGGGACTCTCGTCGCCTTCCGCGCCGCGGGCGGCGGACATCTGGGGGTCGGGGAAGGGCGCGGGGTCGCCGTTCTGGGGGTTGAGGTCGATGTGGGTCTGCCGCCCTTCGGCTGCGCCCCGGCCGTGGCCGCGAATGCGCAGGCGATAAGCAGGCCCATTAAGTGTAATGACATCAGGGACGACTGCCTGACGCCGGGGGCATGGCTGTTTCTGCTCACTGTTCGCTCCTCCCCGCGTCTAGCGCGCCGGGGCGCCCGCGCCCTCCACACTTTTGGCGCAGCGGAAACCGGTCTTGTCGTACTCACCCCCGGACGCTATCAGATACCCGCGGTAAGTGGTCGTCGCCTCCACGTCTTCGACGTATGACCCGCCGCGGATGACTCTGAAGTCGCCCGCGGGTGGTTTCTTCAGGCTGCTGCCCGGGTAAAGGGTGACGGAGCTGGCCGTCCATTCCCAAGCGTTGCCGACCATGTCGAAGACCCCGAAGGGCGATGCCCCCCCGAACGTACCAACTTCGGCGAGGGCACGCGGGGCGCCTTCGTCGTGATTGGCGTTGGCGAGCCCTTTCTGCCAATCGTTGCCCCAGGGGAAGCGCCGCCCGTCGGTGCCGCGCGCTGCGAATTCCCACTCTTCTTCGGTCGGCAGTCTCTTGCCCAGCGCCTTACAGGTATCGCTTGCGAGGTACCAGTTCAAGCCGGTGACGGGCTGCCTGTTGTGCTTGCGCGCCGGGTCGCGCGGGTGAAGCTTCAAGTAGTCGTCGTTCGTCACTTCATACTTGTCTATGAAGAAAGGCGCGACCGGGACCTTATGCGCGGGACGTTCGAACTCGTCTGCCCCGTCGTCGCGCCCCATCATGAACACGCCGCCCGCCACGTAGACCATGCCCTCCGGGGGGACGGGGTCCACCGCCCCGGCTGGCGTCGCGGTGGCCGCCGGCGTCGGCCGCGGGGCGTCGGGAGTCGGGCCCGACGCCCGCCCGACGGGCGCGGGCCTCTTAAAGCCCCACATCAACGCGCCGACTCCGATGCCGATCAGCACCAGCGGGACTGCGAGGTAGAGCACGCGTCGGTTTCGCAGCCAGTGCGGCGTGGCCCTCTGCGCGGGCGGGGGCTCTTCGGGGGGCGGTGTGTCGTCGCCCTTGTCGGCATCTTTCGAGACGTGCCCGAACAGGCTCCGGCGCTCGGCCTCCTCCGCGCGGCGCGTGCTTTCCTCCGCCTGCCGAAGCCGCTCGGCCGCGTCCCGCCGCATCTGCTCCGCGGCGGCCTGCGCCTCGGCCTCCCTTTGTCGTTGTTCTTCGGCGGCCCGCGCGGCGGCTTCGCGGGCGTCCCGCTCTCCGTCGGCGCGCTGGCGTTCGGCTTCGGCGGTGCGTAGGGATTCGACCTCTTTGCGCAGCCGCTCGTCCTCGGCCCGCTGCGTTTCCTCTTCCTCGCGCCGCAGCCGCTCCTCCTCCGCGTGCCGGCGCTGCTGCTCCTCCGCGCGCGCGCGGCCCTCAGCCTCGCGCAGCTCGTGCGCGAGCGCGGACGCGTTGGGCTGGCGCTCGGCCGGGTCTTTGGCGAGCGCCCGCATGATGACTTCCTCGATGGCGGAGGGGACCGCGAGCCGGGGCGGCAACGGGGGGGGCGGCTCGAAGAGGTGCTTGGCGATCACGCCCGTGATGGTCTCTGCCGTGAAGGGCGGCGTGCCGGCGAGCATCTCGAAGAGCATCGCGCCGAGGCTGTACACGTCCGAGCGGGCGTCGAGCGGCTCGCCGCGGCACTGCTCGGGCGACATGTAGAAGGGCGAGCCGACGACCGCGCCGGTCTGCGTCAGCGAGGGGCCGCCCGCCACGTCGCGCAGCTTGGCGATGCCGAAGTCCACGACCTTGACCGTCTCGTTCGCGCGGTCCTCATCGGGCGGGAGCACGATGACGTTGTCGGGCTTGAGGTCGCGGTGGAAGACGCCGCGGCGGTGGGCAGCGCCGACGCCCGCGCAGATGTCGCCCATCAGCAAGACAGCGCGCGAGGGCTGGAGCCGCCCCTCCTGCTGCAAGAGGGCGCGCAACGACAGCCCTTCGAGCAGTTCCATGACGATGTAGGCGGGGGCGTCGTCGCCCCGCGCCTCGCCGTAGTCGTAGATGGAGACGACGTTGGCGTGGCGCAGTACGGCGGCCGCGCGCGCCTCCCGCCGGAAGCGTTCGGCCGAGGCCGAGTCGGCGACGAACTGTCTCAGCAGCACCTTGACGGCCACCTCGTCGCCGATGTGGACGCGGCGGCCGCGGTAGACGGCGCCCATCCCGCCCTCGCCCAGACGCCTGATTAGCTCGTACTTCGAGTCGAGCGTCTGGCCGAGCAGCGGGTCGGGGTCGCGCAAGGTCTCGGCACCGCCGCCACCCGCCTCGCCGTCGGCGTTCGCCCGGCCGCCAGTGACCCGCGCGCCGCAACGGTCACAGAAGCGTGCACTGTCGCGCAGGAACTGTTGGCACTTCGGACAATCCATGAAGAATCCCGGCCGCCGCGCTGGTGGCGAATGTAGAGTTGGTGCGAGTGTCCAGAGCCCGTGAGGGCGATACAAGGGAGTCCGCGGTCCGAAGTATTGCTGTTGCTGAGCCGCGAGCGCGGCTATTCTACCCGAGAGATGCGCCGCGCGCTAGACTTTCGTACCCGCCGCGTTTTCCCTCCCCCGGCTTTTTTTACAACACCTTTACGGCGCCCGCCCCGCGCGCTTCGTACTAACTGTTAACCACGCCGGTGAATCCAGTTTCACTGTATTTAAAGTTCCATCCGAGACAGACTAAGGAGGAAATCACATGAAAAGCTCACTGAAGGGGGCGGTCGCGGCGCTGCTCGCCGTCGCGGCGTGCCTACAGACGGCGCCGGCTCAACAGCAGAAGCAAGCCTCGCTCTCGGAGAAGTCATACGCGCAGGCGCGCAAGGTGCTCGACGCAGGTATCGAGGCGCTCGGCGGGCTCGAAGCCGTGCGCGCGGCGCAGGAGGTGTCGGTGAAAATCTCCGGCACCGGCTTCGCGCGCAACCAGAGCGTGGCCGTCGGCGGGCCCTACGACCGCACGCCGCACCGCGAGTCTCTCTACATCGACCTGAGAGGCCGCCGCTACATCATCGAGACGCACGACGAGGCGCCGGGCGGCTTCGTCTTCGGCGGGCGCAACGTCATCGAAGGCAATCAGGGCTTCTTCGTCAACCCGCGCGACAAGACGACGGGGCCGCTCAACCTCGCCAACTTCAACAACATCGGCCTCATCCGCCGCGTGCCGCACCTGCTGCTGCTCTCTTTGCGCGACAACGGCGCCGCGACGCTGCGCAGCCTCGGCGAAGACGCCTTCGAAGGCCGCCGGCACAACGTCCTGACGGCCGCCTCCCAGAACGGCATCCAGTGGACGCTCTACTTCGACGCCTCTACGAACCTGCTGTCGAAGATTGAGCAGGTCATCAGCGACAACCTCGTCGGCGACGCCGTCCGCGAGTGGGTCTTCACGGGCTACAAGACCGTCGGCAAGCTCAAGGTGCCGACGGGCCGCATCACGCGGCAGGCCGGCGAGGTCGTCGAAGAGACCACCTACGACGACGTGCAGATAGGCGTGAAGCCCGACGCCGCGGCCTTCGCCAAGCCCGAGGGCCACGAGGAGTTGCCCCAGTTCACGCCGCCGCCCACGCGCGAGACCAAGCTGGCCGAGGGCGTCTACCTCTTCGAGAGCGGCGCCAACTCGCTCGTCGTCGAGTTCGCCGACCACGTCATGGTCGTCGAGCCCTACGCGGGCGGGCGCGGCGCCAAGCCGACCATCAACAAGGCCCGCGAGATGTTCCCCGGCAAGCCGGTCAAGTACGTCGTCGTCACGCACTACCACGACGACCACTCGGGCGGCGTGCGCTCCTACGTCGCCGAAGGCGCCTCGGTCGTCACGACGGCCGCCAACCAGAAGTTCTTCGAGCGGATGGCCGCGGGCCACTTCACCGTCGCGGCCGACGACCAGACGACCGCCCAGCGCAAGCCCGCCTTCGCGCTCGTCGAGGGCGGCAAGCGCGTCTTCACGGACGGCACGCGCACCGTCGAAATCTACGACATCGGCCCCAGCCCCCACGCCCGCGAGATGCTCATCGCCTACTTGCCGAAGGAAAAAATCGTCTTCCAGGGCGACCTCGTCAACCTCCCCAACTCGGGCCGCTGGATGCCCTCGACCGTCATCGAAGCCACCGTCCACTTCTACGACTCGCTCAAGCGCCTCAACCTCGACGTTGAGCGCGTCGCCTCCGTCCACGGCCCCTCCACCACCCTCGCCGACCTCGCCGCCGCCGTCGAAAAGAAGCGCCAACAGTCCTCCACCAAATAGGCCGCTCGCGTTTTAAACATTGAGGGCGCGGAGAAAGACATTTTCCTTCTCCGCGCCCTTCGTGTTGAAAACCGCGTCGCCGGGCGTTAAAGTTCGGCCATGAGTCTGAAAGACCGCATCACGCAAGACATGACGGCCGCGATGAAGGCGAAGGAGGCGGGAAGGCTCTCGACGCTGCGGATGGTCAAGGCCGCCGTCCAGAACCGGGAGATCGAGAAGGGCGGCGAGTTGACGGACGAGGAGTTGACGAAGGCTCTGCAATCGCTCGTCAAGCAGCGCCGCGACTCGGTCGAGCAGTACGAGAAGGCTGGCCGTGCGGAGTTGGCCGACAAGGAGCGCGCCGAGATTGCCGTCATCGAAGAGTACCTGCCCCGCGCCGCCACCCGCGAAGAGATAGAGCGGGCCGTCTCCGAGGCCATCGCCGAAACGGGCGCCGCCTCGATGAAGGAGATGGGCGCCGTCATGAAGGCCGCCCAGGCCAAACTCGCCGGCCGCAACGCCGACGGCCGCACCGTCAGCGAAATCGTCAAAGCGAAACTCGGCTAGAGGTGGGTGCTACAGGTTGGCGGGCAGGTTGGCGGGCAAGTCCGTCTCGTCGTCAACAAAGTCTTCCATGTGTACGCCCGCCAAGCGGGAATACTGTAGAAGGATTAGTAACGACGGGTCGCGCCTGCCCGACTCAAATTCAGAGATTTTGCTCTGCGTAGCAAGCCCCTCAGCATCCAACTTCCGCAAAAGCTGCTCCTGCGTTAAACCAAGCGACACACGCACATAGCGAAGCTTCTCGGCAAGACGCTTTGGCCTCACACGGGGGTTCGTGCCCATCAGGAGTTGCCTCCTAATGGACTAAAAGACTCTCGGGGCTTGATTTTATCCCAAGTTGAGATAAAATCGTGATCGCGTGATTGATTCGCCGTGAGTAGGAACCTTCCTTGCTCAACGGCGATGCTCATCTCTCTGAGGTTGAGGGTGAGCTACGCATCCGACCCGTTGCCTTATTTTCAAAGACTGGAACGCGCGCAGAATATCACAGGGAACTTGTTATGGGCATTCTAGTTGTCGGCTTGAGATAGGGGGCGCTTTGTACCCCTGAAGAAGCACGCCCGCCCTGATAGGGGGCGGGCCGTGCCGCGGGGCCGTGCGCGCGGGGGTGGCCGCGTGCGCGGCCCCTTCGTAGATGCGGGGCGGCTTTTCTGTCTGCTTGCCTCGGGCCGGCGGGTGCCGTATAATTCGCCTCTTGCTCGGAGCGCCGTGGCGTTACCAGTGGGTTCTCGGCCCACTTTTTCTTTTGGGCGACGGGCAGATTCGGAGCGGGAGGCGGGCGTTGGCGGAGGAGACTTCCATCGAGGGGCGCGTGCGCGAGATAGCCGAGCGCGCGGCGCGGGACCGGGGGGTCGAACTCGTCCACGCCGAGGTCGTGGGCACGGGCCGTTCGCCGGCCGTCCGCGTCTTCATTGACAAAGAAGGCGGCGTCACCCACGACGACTGCTCGGAGGTGAGCCGGCACGTCGGCACCGTCTTGGACGTTGAGGACTTCATCCCCGGCGCCTACACGCTCGAAGTCTCCTCGCCGGGACTGGAGCGGGGGCTCTACAAGGCGGCCGACTACGAGCGTTTCGCCGGCCGGCCCGCACGGATGAAGACCCGCGCGGCCGTCGGCGGCCAGCGCAATTTTCGGGGCCGCATCGTCGCCCTTGAGGGCGAAGAGGTCGTCTTCGAAGACCGCACGAACGGGACCGTCCGGGTTCCCCTCGCGGAAATCGTCAAGGCGAATCTGGAGATCGACGTGGAAGAAGAGTTCCGCATCGCCGAAGAGCGCGAGCGGGCCGCCAAGAGGGGCGGCGGCGGTACAACTGAATAACAATTGAATAGCCGGCCGACGCCGCCGGGCGCGTCTTTCGGGAAAGCGCGGGCCGGGGCGGCCGGAGTCAGGGGCGAAAAAAGTTTATGAGCGCATCCATCGGTCAGAGCATCGACGCGGTCTGTAAGGAAAAGGGCATCGACCGCGAAGTCGTCATCGAGGCGGTCAAAGAGGCCGTCAAGGCGGCGGCGCGCAAGCAGTTCAAGTCGGGCGAGGAGATTCAGGTCGAGTGGACTCCGGAAGCGGGCCTCGAAATCTTCGCCTCCAAAGTCGTCGTCGAAGAGGTCACGAACCCGGGCCGCGAGCTTTCGCTCGACGAGGCGAAGGAGCTTGCGGGCGACGAGGTCGAAGTCGGCGACGAACTGCAACTGCCTCTGCCGATGGAAGATATGGGCCGCATCGCCGCCCAGACCGCCAAGCAGATTCTCTTCCAGAAGGTCCGCGACGCCGAGCGCCAGAACATCCACGAGCAGTACATCGACAAGGTCGGCGACCTCGTCAACGGCTACATCAAGCGTTTCGAGCGCGGCGACATCGTCGTCGATCTGGGCACCGTCGAGGCCCTCCT
>Ga0190269_10001451_pt1 | contig 11415 bp, 6 predicted proteins | sample Popmic249IS_FD_133749 | JGI IMG/M metagenome (GOLD analysis project Ga0190269, IMG submission 133749) | Populus adjacent soil microbial communities from riparian zone of Blue River, Arizona, USA - 249 IS | ecosystem: Environmental > Terrestrial > Soil > Riparian zone | place: USA: Arizona... | reverse complement strand
CGTGCTGCCCTTGTCTGCGACCACGAAGAAACCGTGCGACGCCAGGTGCTCCAGAAAGCCCGTGTAGAACGAGATCGTGCCGCCGTTGCCGCACGTCCACACCACCACCGGGTTCTTGCCGTTCGTGCCTTGTTCGCTCGGCACGAACAACCCGTGGCTGTTCAAACCTGGCGCTGTAGCCACGTAGCGTGATTCGAACGGTCCGGGCCCACCCGGGTTATCGGTGGGCGGTAGCGTGGGCCCCGTGCTCGCTGGTGCCGCTGACCCGGCTGCGCCGGCCGTGCTGCTGCCAGCGGCGCCGCCATTGGCTGCAGGCGTCCCGGCCGCACCCGAGCCGCCGCTGTTGGCTGCAGGCGTCCCGCCGCTGCCAGCGCTCGCGCTCGGACTCGCCGCCGCACCCGTACCCGCCGCCGCTGAAGGTGCACCCGCGGTCGCTGCAGAAGCGCCCGTGCTGGAACGGCCTGCCGTGGCGGAGCCGCTGCTCGTCATGCCCGGTCGCGTTGCACCGGGGCCTGCTGTGCCCGCCGCGGGGCTTGACCCAGCAGCGCCGCTGGGAGCAGCAGCTGCAGGCTCACCCGTGCTCGCATTCGAACCCGTGTTGCCCATCGATTCACTGCCGCAAGCGCTAGCGACCACGAGCAACACGACCAGCGGGCCAACTACATCTCTCATATACGAGCTCACGAATCTCCTCATCTTCCCGCGCCCGAGACCGAGCCCGCGACTACATCTCTGTCGACTTGATCTCTTCGATCATGTGCATCATTGCTGTGGCGTCACTCCAGGGATCGGCGTGATTGCCCGGTCCGAGATAATACGAGTGCACCCAACCCGGATCGCAGTTCGGCCACGTCCACCCGCGCACCGGACCATGATTCACAGGGCCCATCTTCGCGTCACAGCCGTGCATCATCGCGTACGGCTCGACGTTCGCATTGATCGTGGCCATTTCCTTTTCGGCGTCGGTGAGCATCTCGCCCATGCCGAGCTCCAGCTCCTGCTGCGCGACGATGCATGACAGTCGATTGGAGCAGCGCGGACAGCCGCCGCCGACGACCATGCGTACGCCGCGCAGCCGGTCTTGGTACTTCGGATCGCACGCGAACGTGCTGCCGAGATAGAACGCGCCCCACGAGCCGCCGCTGGCCCACATGCTGCGGATGTTGAACTTCGTGCCGAACTGCGCGTAGACCCAATCCACGACCTCGGCGAGATGCGGTGCGTCAGCGCCGTTGTCGCCGTTGCCCCACTGCGTGCCGACCGCTTTCGGGACCACCACGATAAAGTTGTGGGAGTCGACGAAGTTGTGCACGGGGAAGGCGTTCATCGTGAAGGGCACCTTTTGGGCCTCTTGCAGCGTGCCGTGGATGAACAAGAAGAACGTGACCGCTGCACCCTCGTGCGCGCACGGATACGAGACGACGACGTCGCGGTTTGTGATCTTGGTGGTCGGTGGTGCCGCACCAAAGCCGGCGCGCGGCGCACCACACGGGATGCCATCGATCGCGACCATGGGTTTACTCGGGTCACCGTCCAGGGGACCGGTGAACATGCCGGGGGGCGGCGGCACCATACCGGCGGGTGCCGCTGGGGCACCGGGCGGCGTCACGCCAGGTGGGATGGCTGCGCCGGGCTGCATCGACACAGGCGCACCCGGGGCGGCTGGTGTGTTGCCGCCGGGAGCTGCAGGTGCGCCGGCCGCGCCTGCTGGCGGCGTCTTCGGAACCACCATCGACATCGGAACGACCAACGTCGGCGCCATCTGCTGCGTCGGCAAGCTGCTGCTCACCGAAGACTGGCCAGCCGCGTTGTTAGGTGCGCCGTTGTTGACTGTCGCATCCGAGCCGCAGCCTGCTGCCGCTCCTAAGATGGTCAGCGTGGTCAATGTGGCTGCCAACGACCGCCAAACCAGCGGAGAACTGCTCGATGCCTTTGCCATAGACGCCTCCAGAAGGTGAGTAGATTTGCAACCCAATGAGGCAGAAATCCTGTCGTGATTATGACTGCTTCGGACATCTAACAACTGCAACCAACTCGGGACGGGCACGTTGTTGCAGCAGGCGTGTCGCATCGCCCGGTCTACGCGTACGGTGTTGCCGCTGATGGCGGCAGCGAGCGCAATGAGCCCGCGTTTCGAACGGCAGATGGACCACATGTTCAAGGAGCCGCTCCCGCTCGCGGCGGGTGACTCGATCGAAGCGACTGCGGCTACGACAACTCGCTCGATCACTAGCCGTGGTCGACAGCGTCAGGCGCGAGCACCGAGCACCGTCGTGCCAGGCGACGAGATTTGCCTCCACTCCATCTGGCTGCGCCGCCCCATGAACTAATCACCTAACACCACAAACAACTAAAAGAGGGGCTCGGCAGACCGGGCCCCTCTTCTTGTTGGCGAAACGTGTGGCTCAGATCTGCAAGCCGATCTTCAGCAAGCCGCTGTACCCGCTGCCCGTCTTGCTCAGCGCCACCATCGTGTCGAGCCCGGGCGCTTTTTGTCCGGCAGGAGGCTGCTGTCCGTTCGTGGGCGTGCCCTGGAAGATGTGATCGTCCTCGTTGAACACGCTGCGGTTGCCAGGCGCCTTTGCGTACGGGCCGCTGGCAAGCACTTCCTCCGAGATCTTTTCGTCGAAGAACATCTGCGAGGTGAAGTCATAGGCCGAGCTACCCATCGGCATACGGATCTTGAAGTGGATGTGGATCGTGCGGCTCATGTACCAGCCGGGGTAGATCGTCGCGAACTGCACCAAGCCCGATTCGTTCGTCATCTGATAGCCGCGCAGGAACTTCTTGCCGCGCGTGTCGGTCGCTTGTACGAAGCCGCTCGCTACGTCCGAGTAGATGCCGAGCGCATCGGCGTGCCAGATGTCCACCTGCAAGCCGGGCAGCGGCGTGCAGGTCATGCCGTCGACTTTGTAGACGCCGATCGTCAGCGCGAGCGGCGTCGCCATGACGATCGACTCATCTGTCTCGTCCTTCACGAGATCGCCGCGATTCATCTTCTCTTCGACGAAGAACGGGCCCTCGGTCATGTCTGGCGACAGAATGCACGCGAGTGAGCTGAGGTCTGTGCTCGCGCTTGCGGCCGCTGCACCAGCTGCGCCCGCGCTGCTCGCCACAGCACCTGCAGCGGGCGCGGCGGTCGTCCCAGCCGCAGCGGATGCCGCACCGCTCGCGCCTGCGCTGGCCGCGGCGGCCCCTGCAGAGGTCGCTGTGCTCGCGCTGCCCGCGCTCGCAGCTGTTGGCTGCAGCGGTGCTGTGCTCGCGCTGCCAGTGGCCATCCCGGCGGGCTTTGTCGCAGCCGCGCTCGTTCCAGCCCCGGCGGTCGTGGCCGCGGCAGCTGCGGGCGGCGCGCTCGCACTGCTGCCGGCGCTGCTACCCGCGGCGGCAGGCTCGGCGCCGCAGCCGATAGCAGCAAGCGCAGTGCTCGTGACAGCCAGAGCTCCAAGGCCCTTCAGGGCATCGCGACGCGGAACGCGCGCTTCTTCGGGCTGAGGCGGGAGAACAGACTCGTCAGACATGTGCGAGCTCCTCACTGAACGATGCGGCGCTCACTGCATGCCCGCGCCATCTTGGATCCACTTGCTGAGCGCCTGCAGCTGCGTCGCGCTCAAGCCATCACCTGACGGCGGCATCTTCTGGCGACCGCACGTGCTCGTGCACATCACCGTCTCGGATTCACCCGACGCTTTCAAATACACCCAGCTTCGCTCCGGCTTACCCGCTTCGATCAGGTTGAACTCGCCGTTCGTCGACCGCTTGCCGACCAGACCTTCGATCAGCTCGGCCGAGGTGATGCCTGTACCGCCGAGCGTCACGCCTGCAGACGGACCGATCGGGCTGTGGCAACCACCGCACGACGAGTCCAGGAACGGACGCACCTGCGTCGCGAAGTAGCCGGTCTCCGCGTTACCAGCACCCGGTGTGCCCGGACTGGTCGTTCCAGTCGGCGTCATGGGCATGTTGCGGTTGCTCTTCCTCAGGTACCACATCTCATCGCACTGCTCGCGCATGATCTTGACGTAGTCAGCATCGCTGGCGGTGAGGCCTTTGGCCACGCGATAGCGCTCCCACACGTTGTCGATCCAGCCGTGCAGCTTCCAAAACAAGAAGTTGCGAACGTCGACCGCCTGCTCGATCAGGTTGCCAGGCGATCCATTGACTGCCCATTGCGCGTGCAGGGCGCCGTGCAATCCGGAGCCCGGCTGATTGGTCGGCTCCATCGGAGTTTGTGGCGTCCAACGGTAGGTGTTCTCGATGTAGTTACCGAGATCGTCTTCCGTCGGGAACATGCTCAAGTTCTTCTCGATGTCCTCGAGAATATCAAAGCCCTTGATATTGTCAGAGCTCCAGGAAACACGCTTCCAGGTCGCATAGTTCTCTTTGTCGTCCTGTGTGCGCGGCACCTTGGTGAAACCGTCGAACAGCGCACCGTGCTTCGGAAAAACTTCCTTCAGCATATGGATCATGTGGCGATGCATCGCCATGAACGCCAAGCCGTCGCCGGGGCCGCCTTGCTGGATCGGCGCGCGCTCGAGACCTTGATCTTGTAAGCGCTTCGCAGCGCGGCACGACGATGCGCTGGCGTTGCTCTGCAAGCAGCTCTGATCCCACTTGCGCACGAGGTGCCAAGCGTCGTGTGACGACTCGAACTCGTTCTCGATCATCCAATCGAGCACGATCTGCGGAACGAGCAGGTCCTTGCTGCCCGAGCCCTCCCAGACCAGCGGCTCGTTTGTCAGCATCTCGTCGCGTGGATCGACGCTCACCTTCCACAGACAGTCTGTAGCGTTCGCTGTCGCAGCGCCTTCGTGACCAGTGTGGCCGGTGTGCCCGGGCGCTCCCGCGCCTGCGCTCGCCGCCAATGCACCAGCGGCACCCGCGCTCGGAGCGGTCGCTGCGGCGCCCGCTGCGGCCGGCGTCGCGCTCGTTGAAGGTGGGTTGATTGCCGGCTGCATGGTCGGACCGACTGCCGTCTGTGGTCCTCCAACTGGCGGCGTGACAGGTGCAGTCGCCCCCGCGCCCGCTGTGGTCGTCGGAGCCGTTGTGGTCGCGGCGGTGTTTGCATCGCTCGCAGCATCGCCGCTGCAGCCGACCGCTGCAGCGGACAACAACACCGCCGCGGGTAGCGCATGGAACCTGCGGCTGCGTGGCAGCACGACTGTGTTTGGCGAGGCACTCTGACCCATCGGCAATGCTCCGAGATGCAAGGAGTATCGACAGCTCGTGGCCGACGAACAGCAGTCAGGTTCACGAACACGTAGCGTGACGCAAACCCTTACAGTCCGCTCAGACGGGCGTCAACAGCAGCACTGTGCAGGCGCATGCAGGATGAGACGCGACAACACTCTAGTCATAAACGAGTCACAATCCCCGCAATAATAGCCCGATATTCAGGGCCTTTTTGGCGTGATCGGGCGCTCGACGCTCCGCGCGACCGCTGCATTTGCGTCACCTGAAGCGCACATTTGCTGCGGGGAGACTCAGCGCGATCGCGTAGGCCGTCGCGGCCACTCTGTAGCACAGCCCGTGTTCTACGCCGTTCCGAGCGGCGCGCGCTTCCGAGTGGATGCGCACGCCGCTCACGGCGGCGGGCCTTACTTCTTCAAGCAGCAGAGCATGCCTTCGATGGCCATGCTGCCATCGTCGTTGATCAAGTACGTGTGCTCTACTTCGTCGCTGTTACACATCGGCGCAGGACCGATGCCGATCGCGACGCGACCACCGAGGTATTCACAGTCGCTGACCGTGCACGCGCCATCATGGAGCACCGAGGCGCCCATGCTGTTTGCCTCGCACTTGTTGCCGTAGCTCTTGCGATCGCAGCTGCAGACCGGCTGGTACTCTCTTGTGCAGGCGCTCGGCATCGCTTCGCACTTACCTGCTGCATCCGAGATCGTGCCATCGCAGCCTTGGCCTGCTTCATAGTTGCAGAACTCGTTGGCACCTGCGCACTCCAAGCTCGCGATGCCGCCGCAAGTCGCGCCGCCACCCGCTGCAGCGCATTCGCCGCTCGCCTTGACAGAGACGCCCGCAGCGTGCGCGCTGCACGCGTTGCTGTAGGTTTTGTCATCGCAACCGCAGACAGGCGTGAAGTCGGCCGTACAGATGTCAGGCTTCGCTTCGCACGAGCCACCGCGATCCGTCGCGCCGCAATCCTTGTCAGGCTCGAAGTTGCAGAACTCGTCGGCCTCGCATTGCCCGGCGCCGCGTGTGCCGCACAGCTTGCCGGCGCCGATGCCAGCGTCCTCGTCGCTCGTGCTCACGCCACCTTGACCTGCGCTCTGTCCGCCGCTCCCAGCTGCAGGTTTGCCGGCGCTGCCGCCGTTGCCACCCTTGCCAGCCGCGGCTTGACCGCCTTGCCCTGCGCTCTGCCCACTTGTGCCAGCGGCGCGCTGTCCGCCTTGGCCGGCGGCATTGCCAGCTTCCCCGTTTGGGGTACCCGCGTCAGCGCTCGGACCTTCGTCTTCACCGGGACAGGCGCTCATGCCGATCATGCAGATCACGGCGGCGCATAAGCTCAAGGTACGGCCTAGTTTGGGTGTCGTTCTCATAGGTTTCTCCTAGTCTCTCGTTGCAGCACACGTCCCCGTCCGCGGCCGGTGCGGGCTTCCTTACGCACATCCCGGGCCAGTTATGGCAGCCGCCATCCGCGGCGCGCGGGCTCCACTGTGCCAACTTGTGCCGCCGCAGATGCAGAGTTGGCACGCTCCCCTTCATGCTGCGAGCCGCGTCCGATCCACCAAGACGTCTCAGCGCCCGCAGCGTTCACTTGCGTCGCGTCCACCATGCGCAGCAGCGAAACGCCGAAAACCAAGCCAGTTCTGTCACGCCCACAACGGGATGAGTCCACTCCTGCGCTTCAGGCGCTGTAGCAGTTCGGAAAGGATCAAAGCCGGCAAACTTCGAGATATCCGCCACCTAAACATGTTCAAGACAGCCTTCATTTGCTTGGCTTGCGCTGCGGTTTTGCTGCACCTCGGATGCGGCGATGGCAGCGTCTCAGAGACATCAGCCATCGGAGATCCTGATGGTGGAAAGCAGGGCAGCGCCGGGCGCTCGTCCTCCGAACCTGGTGCGGGCAAGGGTGGGGCGGCGAGCGCTGGAACCCGAGCGCCTGCCTCGGATGCAGCCGTTAGCGGCGAGCTCGCCGACGACGACGCGGGCGTCGGTGCTGAGCGCGTCTCGAAGCCCGGCGAGTACCGTGGCTACAGCGAGAAGCTGTACGACGGCTACGCGCTGTCGAGCGAGTACGTCGCAGTGCGCGACGGCACCTTGCTCGCAATCGATCTTTACCGGCCGAAGGACAAAGACGGGAAGGTCGTCGAGTCCAAGTTGCCAGTGCTGTGGATGCACACACCTTACAATCGTCGCTACTTCAGCTACGGCGGAATGCGCGCGCTGAGCGGCGAGGCCTATCCCGGTGCTGCAGCGCGGCTCGTCGACTATGGCTACGTGGTGGCGATCGCGGACTTCCGAGGGCTGTATGCGTCGTACGGCGAAAACATCGCGTACAACCGGGGCGAGTGGGTGGATGCGGCGCGCCTGGACGCCTACGACATCACCGAGTGGCTCGCGCAGCAGCCGTGGAGCAGTGGACAAGTTGGCATGTGGGGTTGCTCAGCCACTGGCGGCAGCCAGCTGCAAGCTGTGACGACTGCGCCGCCGTCGCTCAAAGCCGTGTTCCCGATGAGCTGCGAGTTCGATGCCTATCCGTTCGGTGTGCCGGGCGGCATGGCACCAGCCCAAGGCGATACGCGCGCGCCGCCCAACACGGTCAGCCCGGCCATGCGCGACATGATCGCCGAGCCAGTGGACGCAGACACCGATCGCACGCAGCTGCAAGCGGCATTTGCGAGCCACGGCGAAGACCGCGACAACCTCGGCTACGTTCCGTTCCGCGACAGTGTCCCCGAGCGTCTGGCGGAGAGCTGGTGGATCAAGTCGAGCCCGTCGACCTATTTGGATCAGCTCAATGCCTCCGGCATCGCTGTGTACGTGGCTGCGAACTGGGATGAAGCCGCGACCAAATACGGCTCGTTCTTCACCTACAACAATCTGCGCACGCCTACCAAGTTGATCGTTGGTCCAGCATCGCACTGCGCGTGGCCGACGGTTCAGCAACTCACAGGCTTCGACATCACGGTCGAGGAGCACCGCTTCTTCGATCACTATTTGAAGGGCATCGACAACGGCGTGATGGATGAGCCGGGCGTCTACTACTACACCTACGGCAAGCCGAAGGGGCAGGAGTGGAGCGCGTCGCGCACTTGGCCGCTGCCGAACGAGCGTCGTGTTCCGTACTACCTCGGCGCGGGCACATTGGTGCGCGAAGCGCCGATCGCCGCAGAGGGTAAAGACGAGTTTCTCGTGAACTACGATGCGACCGCTGCGACTGCCGCTGCCAGCGGCTTGGTGTACGAGACGCCTGCGCTGGAAGAGGCCATCGAGATCACCGGCCACCCGGTGGTCGATTTGTGGCTATCGTCGACCGCCGCCGACAGCGACGTTGTCGCGTACCTGCAGAACGTCGCGCCCGATGGCGCGACGACCAGCTACAACATGCACGGCCGATTGCGCGCTTCGCAGCGCAAAGAGAGCTCGCCGCCCTACGACAACCTGGGCTTGCCGTGGCATCCGTTCCGCGCAGCCGATGCGCAGCCGCTCGTGCCTGGTGAGCCTGCCGAGCTGCGCTTCGATCTCTTGCCCATTTCGATGGTCTTCGAGAAGGGCCACAAGCTTCGTCTGATCTTGACCTTCGCGGACGCAGTGACGCCGCGAGTCGATCCGGTCCCGACCGTCACGGTCTACCGTGACGCGCAACACCCATCCACCATCACCCTGCCGGTCATCACACCATGAAGTCTCACGCCAGCTTTCGCGCGATCTCCGCCCTCTTGCTGCTCGCCTTTGCAGCTTGCGGCGGCGACTCTCAAGCTCCTGGCCAAAGCACAGCTCCCAGCGAAACCTCGGGCGCAACAACGCCGAGCACCGCCGGGTCCACGGCAGCGAGTGCCGCCGCTGGCAGCACCGGCGGCAAGCCGGCTACGCCGACGACGAGGCCGGCGTCCGACGCGCCAACCAAGGCAGGCGCAGGTGGAACGAGCACCAGCGCCGGTGCAGCAGGCCACGCGCCGTCTCAGTCAGCGGCGGGCAGCGGCGATGTCGTCGATATCGGCGCTGCTGGAAGCGGCGGCAGCACACAGGCCGCAGCTGGCAGCGGCGGTGCTGCGAGCGCAGAAGAGCCGCCAGCCGTCGCTTGCAACCCGGCCGACAAGACCGCGGAAGCGGAGGTGATCGAGCTCAGCAGCGTCTCCGACTCAGGTGGTGCGTTGACCGCGACCAAGGGCCCGGAGATGGGCTTGATCGAGCACGATCCCGCGTTCGCGGACTATACGATCTATCGACCTGCCACGCTGGCCGACGGCAAGAAGTACCCGATCGTCGTGTGGGCCAACGGCGGCTGCGGCCGCGACGGATTGATGTTCGCGCGCTTCCTGCACGAGATCTCCTCGTATGGGTTTGTGATCGTCGCGTGGGGCGCACCGAATGGCACAGGCATGGGCCCGCTCACGACGAATGGTGAGCCGCAGAAAGCCGCGATCGACTGGATCGTGGCCGAAGCGGAGCGTCCGTGCAGCAAGTACTACCGCAAGCTCGACACCAGCAAGATCGCAGCGATGGGCCAGTCGTGCGGCGGGCTCATGACCATGGGCGTGTCCGGTGACAAGCGCCTCACTACCGTAGTGATCTGGAACAGCGGCATGTTCGAGCGCGATCAGATGATCTACATGGGCCTGCACACGCCGATCGCGTACTTCATCGGCGGTCCGGAGGACGTCGCGTACGCACAGGCCGAGGATGACTTCGCGGCGATCAACACGGTGCCGCTGTTCTATGGCAATGCGCCGGTCGGTCACTTCGCGACTTACGCGCAACCGAACGGCGGTGAGTTCGGTCGTGTCGGTGTTGGCTGGCTCAAGTGGCAGCTCTACGGCGACGAGTCTGAGACGGGCGGCAAGATGTTCGTCGGCGCTGACTGTGAGCTCTGCAAGAACTCGATGTGGACAGTACAGAAGAAGATGATGGAGTGACGCCGAGCAGCGCCGCGATCCACTGGTAGTTTGTGCGCAATGAATGAAGTCCAGCGTTGGCGATAGCCGCTCGTTTCGCATGAACGAGCGACTTTTCGTGCTGGATGAGTGCGTCGAACGCTGCAGCCATCAGCGGCTACATGGGATGGTAAGCGGCTGACTCATCGAGCAACAACATCATTGCAAAATCAGGATCATGAGCGTTGAATAGATTTTCTGGTTGTCAGGGGATCGTTCGTTGGAGGTGTCCGATGGGCTGCGGGTTAAAGTCTTCTTTGCTGGTGCAAGCGCTAGGCTTGTGCAGCCTCAGTTTGATCGCGTGTGGCGGCAATGGCGAAGCCACGCCAGCAGGTGATGCGACTGTCACGCAAACACAGCCTGCCGCTTCAGCTGGCAATGGTGCCGCAGCTGCCGCTGCCGGCTCCAAAGCACCAAGCAGTGCCGGAGCCGGCGGTGCTGGGACCACACCGGCGAGCGGCGCAGCGGGCGCCTCGACGACGGCAGGCGCGAGCGCTGCTGCAGGCGCGGGTGGCGCGGTGAACACCGGCGATGTCGTGAACAACGGCGCCGCAGGTGCGAGCGCTGCAGCTGGCAGCGGCGCAGCCGGCACGCCCGCCACCGAAGAAGCCTGCACGGTCACCATCCCATCGAGCACAGACTGCACTGCCAAGATCGCGCCAGGCGATCACCGCGTGTGTATGCTCGGAAACCGCAAGTACATCTTGCACGCGGGCAAGACCATCAATCCCTGTAAGCCTGTTCCGCTCGTGATCGACGCGCATGGCGCGAGCGAGACTGCGGAAGAACAGTTCGGCGAAGACGAGTTCTGCGCGAGCGGCGACATTTGTTGGCATGGCATCGGCTCGGGCTGGGCTGCGGAAGCTGACGCTCCGAGCGGCGGCTTCATCGCGATCTTCCCGCAGGGCAACAACAACATGTGGAGCGCGTCGGACGCGGAGTTCATGCTCGACATCGTCGAGGAGATGAAGAAGCTCGCCGATATCGATCCGAAGAAGATCTACATGACGGGCATCTCCAACGGCGGCTTCTTGACGTTCCAAACGGGCTGCCCGCACTCCGACGTGTTCAGTGGCATGGCGCCGGTTGCAGGCGGTACCACGTGCAGCAACTTGAAGAAGCCGATCCCGCTGATCTCCTTCGCGGCGATGCCGGACTTCGCATACGACAGCGTCTTGAACGCCACCAACTCGACCGTCGAAGCTTACAACTGCAAGGGTGAGGCGAAGCCTTATCTTACGATCGACATGAACTACACCGAGCCTGTGTGCCGCACCGCCAAACAGGATCCGATGGCCATGCTCGT
>Ga0190269_10001450_pt1 | contig 11416 bp, 8 predicted proteins | sample Popmic249IS_FD_133749 | JGI IMG/M metagenome (GOLD analysis project Ga0190269, IMG submission 133749) | Populus adjacent soil microbial communities from riparian zone of Blue River, Arizona, USA - 249 IS | ecosystem: Environmental > Terrestrial > Soil > Riparian zone | place: USA: Arizona... | reverse complement strand
ACAAGCTGATCGCCGACCAGCTCGCAATCAGCGTGCGCACGGTGGAAGTGCACCGCGCGCGCGTGTTCGACAAGATGGAAGTGAAATCGGCGGTGGAGCTGGCGAACCTCTTGCGGGATCTCTAGCCGTGGAAAAACAAGACAGCCGAACGCAGAAGTCGCAGAGCTTACGCAGAGGACGCAGAGAAGACCTTTGAAGGATGTTCCTCTGCGACTTCTGCGTAAGCTCTGCGACCTCTGCGTTCGGTTCCTGGTTCTTCAGTCGCTCATGACGAGCCAGGGTCCTCGTCCCGCGGCGGCTCGCCGCCCTTGCGGCCGGAGAACATGGTCCACCACACGATGGCCACGAGCAGCACCAGCGCGCCGAGCGCTTCCAGCAGAATCAACAGCATGGTCAGGTTCCTGATTTCTGCGGGCATTCTAGGAATGCTGGCGGCCTGCAGCTCCGTGCCGCTGCCGCCGATGCAGCCGCTGCCACCCGGCGGGCCCGTGCGCGCGCCCGCGCCGGCCACACCCGCGCCGGCCACGCCGGCCGCGCCGGAAGACGGCGCGCTGCCACCGCCCATGCTGCGCGGCAAGGCGCGCTGGGTGCCGGTGCGCTGGGCGGATCTGCCCGGCTTCGGCGCGGATGCGCTGCACGAGGCCTGGAACGCCTGGATCCGCAGCTGCGAGCGGGCCGCGCCGCCGCACGCGGCGCTGTGCCCCGAGGTGCGGCGCCTGTCGATCGGCTCCCTGGACGACCAGCGCGCCTGGATGCAGCAGCGGCTGCAGCCGTACCGCATCGAGCCGCTGCAGGCCGCCGAGCCGCTGCTGACCGGCTACTACGAGCCGATGCTGGACGCCGCGCGGCTGCCGAACGCCGCGCAACAGGCGCCCCTCTTCAGCCCGCCGGCCGACCTGGCGACGCGCCGGCCTTGGTACACGCGCCAGGAGATCGATACCCTGCCGCAGGCGCGCGCCGCGCTGCGCGGGCGCGAACTGGCGTACCTGGCCGACCCGCTCGATGCGCTGGCGCTGCAGATCCAGGGCTCCGGCCGCTTGCGCGTGACGGAAGCGGACGGCCGGGTGAGCGTGGTGCGGCTCGCCTATGCGGGCAGCAACGAGCAGCCCTATCGCAGCGTGGGCGCGTGGCTGCTGCAGCAGGGCGCCGTGCGCGATGCCACCTGGCCCGGCATCAAGGCCTGGGCGCGCGCCAACCCGCAGCGGCTGCAGGAGCTGCTGTGGGCCAATCCGCGGGTGGTGTTCTTCCGCGAGGAACCGCTGTCCGACTTCGACGCCGGCTTCGGCCCGCGCGGCGCGCAGGGCGTGCCGCTGACCCCGGGCCGCTCCATCGCCGTCGAGAAGGACAGCGTGCCGTACGGCACCCCGATGTGGCTGTCCTCCGCCGGGCCGCTTCTCACGCTGAACCGGCTCGTCTTCGCCCAGGACACCGGCAGCGCGATCGTGGGCACGGTGCGCGCGGATTACTTCGTGGGCTGGGGGGCCGAAGCCGGCGAAGTTGCAGGGCGCCTCAAGCAGCCTTTGGCCTTATGGGTCCTGTGGCCTCGATGATGTGAATGAATTATCGGCAGCAAGGGGCAATTGCGCGACACGCCCGGGAGGGCGGATGTGCCCGAAGTGTCGAGCTGGCTAGAATCGCTCGAAAGCGATCACGTGATGGCCGGCAGTACCAGTTTCGTTCGTAAATTCCTCTGCGATCCCCAGGGCGTGGGCGCGCTGGCCCCCGCCACTCGCACCCTTGCGGGAAGCGTGGCCCGTGCCGCGCGCGAAGCGCACCGCCGTGCAGCCGGCCACGATGGCGTCCTCCAGATGCTGGAGCTCGGCGCCGGCACCGGCGCGCTGACCTCGGAGATCAGCGCACTCAACCCGGTGCTGGTGGAAAAGGACGCCGCCTGGGCATCGCTGCTGCGGCTGCGCTTTCCGGGGCTGGAAGTGCGGCAGGAATGCGCGCTGGAGACGCTCGCCAGCCTCAGCGCGCCTTGCGGCGTCGTGTCCTCCATTCCGCTCTGGAACAATCCCCAGTCCGGACAACTGAAGCAGCTGCTGCAGTCCAAGTACGCGGAAGGCCTGTTGCTGTTCTGCGTGCTCTATACCTACGGCTGGACCAACCCGCTGCGCAAGGGCGTCTTCCGGCACGCGCATCGCGCTTCCTTCGTTCCGCGCAGCCTGCCGCCGGCCTGCGTCTGGATCTACCAGTGAGTGCCTGCACCGAACCTTGGCTGCGCCGCGCGCGCCGCCTGGTGGTCCCGTGCGCTGGCGCCCTCGCGGGAACCGCGGCCGTGGCAATGTGGCCGGAAGCCTTCCTCTTCATCTTGCTCGGCCTGCCCTTCGCGCTGGCTGCAGGGGTTCCCGGCTACCTGCTGCGGCGCCGCTGGTCCGACGCGGCCTGCATGGCGCTGCCGGTCCTCGCCTGCTCCTGGCTCGAACCCGGCACCGGCGCGGCACTGATGGCCGCCCTGGCCCTGACCTGTCTCGCCCTGACTCGGCGGCCCCTGTTCTCCGCCGCGCTTGCTGCCACCCCCTTGCTGCTGTTCGTACTCGGACTGCACCTGAAGATGCAGTTCGCCGGCACCCGCCTGACGTGGCACGACCTGCGCTTCTTCTTCCAGGCCTTCGCCGACAACCTCGGCGTCATGGCGTCGCAGCCCACGTTGCTGCTGTACGCGGCGGCGGCCCTGCTCGTGCTGGTGGCGCTGCTCGCCGTCACCTGGGTCTGGGACCAGCGAAGCCGGCCGGCCGCGGCACCGCGAACGCCGTGGCTGGCCATGGCGTTGTCGCTGACGCTCGCCACCGGGGCGGCCAGTTCCGTGGCGAGCGAGATCGTGCAGCTCCGCGGATTGCGCGATTGGGTCTGGAGCGACCCGGCGGGTTCCACCGTGCAGCCGTTCTCGCGCTTCATCAGCACCGCGCTGATGGTGCCTGCCTGGCAGGAGCCCTCGGCCGATACGACGCAGCTGGCGCTCAACGCGAAGCGGCACGCCGCCGCGAGCCGGGACACCCGGCGCGCCGACATCGTGGTGTTCCTGCAGGAAAGCCAGTTCAACCCGGAGGCGCTGGCGGACTGCCCGCCTGCGCTGTGCCGGCTGCCGGTGTTCTACCCGGACGCGCAGACTCGCGCCTACGGGCCCTTGCGCGTGCACACCTACGGCGGTGCCACCTGGCTGAGCGAGTTCGCCCTCGCGACCGCAGTGCCGCACACGGCCTTCGGCGAAGGGGCCGCCTTCGCGCCGTTCAACGTGGCGCCTGGTGTGCGCCGCTCCTTCGTGCGCTCGCTGCGCGATGCCGGTTACCACACGGTGGCCGTGTATCCGGTGCGCAGCGGCATGATGAACGCGCGCCGTGCCTACGAGGCCTATGGCTACGAGAAGTTCCTGGACGCGCCGGAGGTCGGCCTGTCGGGTGACTACTTCACCAGCGACGCCGACGTGCACTCCGCCGCCCTGCGCGTGCTGGAGCAGGAGCGCGCCCAAGGCAAGCCGGTGCTGCTGATGGTCGTGACCATATTCAATCATGCCGAGCACGGCGTGAAGATGGAGCGGGTGCCCGCCGGACTGGTGGAGCAGTTCAAGCCGCACTTCCCCAACGGTCGCGAGGCCGAGAACGTGGCCGACTACGTCTGGCGCACCGGCGAGTTCCAGCGCGCCATGGACCAGACTCGCAAGGCCGTGTTCCGGGGCGGTCGGCCCGCGGTTGTGGCGTGGTTCGGCGACCACCAGCCGGCCTTCGCCGGCGCCGTGGCCCTGCGGGACAGGATGCAGACCCTGCAGCAGGGCGCGAGCCACTTCCCGGCCCGCTTTCAGACCTGGTACCACGTCTCCAGCAATTTCGGCGCGCGCAGCCCGAGGCTCGCTGCGGCGCCGCTGGACATCGCCTTCCTCCCCGGCCTGCTGGCCGAAACCGCCGGTGCGCCGCTGGACGATCTGCTTGCGGCCAACGCCGTGGCGCGGGAAGGCTGCGGCGGGCTGTTGCGCGAGTGCCGCGCGCCCCAGCTGCGCGACGCCTACCTCACGCACTACTGGAGCGACCTGAAGGCGATCGAGCTGCCTTAGCGCTTCGTCAGCGCGCCAAGGCGTGACCTGCAGGCGTTCGCGCTTCAGCGGCCGGTCGGCGGGGCGCTGGTGCTGCCCTTCACGTCGCCAAGTGCCCCAGCGGCAGGCTGCTGCTCGCCTTGATCTCCCCCAGCGAGAAGCTCGTGTGCAGGTCCTTCACGTGCGGCAGGTTGATCAGGACCTGGCGGGCGAACTGGGAAAAGGCGTCCAGGTCGCGCGCCACCACCTGCAGCTCGAAGGTGCCCGTGCCGCTGATGTAGTGGCACGAAACGATCTCCGGCACCTGGCGGATCGCATTCTCCATCTCGCGCGCGCTCTGGCCCGTCACGCGTTCGGCGTCCACCCGCACGAAGGCCAGCACGCCCAGGCCGATCTTGCGGCGGTCGATCTCCGCGTGGTAGCCCTTGATGTAGCCGGCTTCCTCCAGCGCCCGCACCCGCCGCCAGCAGGGCGCGGCCGATAGCCCCACGCGCAAGGCGAGTTCGGCGTTGGTCAGGCGCGCGTCGGCCTGGAGTTCGCCCAGAATCTGCAGGTCGTAGCGATCAAGCTTTTGCATTTGTGCAGTATCCGCGAAAGATCCTTGCGCATCCTGCGCCATGCAGGGCATGGAAAGCAAACATCTGTCCCTGCTTGGGGCATACACTGTGCAGCCGCCCCGGTGCGCCGTGGACACTTGGGGCGCCCAGGAGACAAGCCGAAGATGAACGCACCGCTGCCTGAACATATCCGCAAGGCGCTGGAAACCGTCACCCTCGACGACAAGTATTCGCTGGACGTCGGCCGTGCCTTCATGAGCGGCGTGCAGGCGCTGGTCAAGCTGCCCATGCTGCAGCGCCAGCGCGACGCGCTGGCCGGCAAGCGCACCGCCGGCTTCATCAGCGGCTACCGCGGCTCGCCGCTGGGCGGCTACGACCAGGCGCTGTGGAAGGCCCGCAAGTACCTGCAGGCGCAGGACATCGTGTTCCAGCCGGGCGTGAACGAGGAACTCGCCGCCACCGCCCTGTGGGGCACCCAGCAACTCGGTTTCGCGCCCCCCGGCAGCAACCGCTTCGACGGCGTGTTCGGCATCTGGTATGGCAAGGGCCCGGGCGTGGACCGCTGCTCGGACGTCTTCAAGCACGCCAACATGGCCGGCACCACGCCCTGGGGCGGCGTGCTCGCGGTCGCCGGCGACGACCACGTCGCCAAGAGCTCCACCGCCGCCCACCAGAGCGACCACATCTTCAAGGCCTGCGGCCTGCCGGTGTTCTTCCCGTCCACGGTGCAGGAGATCCTGGACATGGGCCTGCATGCCTTCGCCCTGAGCCGCTATGCCGGCGTCTGGTCGGGCATGAAGACGATCCAGGAGATCGTCGAATCCAGTGCCACCGCGGTGATCGATCCCGAGCGCGTGCAGATCGTCCTGCCGACCGATTTCCAGATGCCGCCCGGCGGCCTGCACATCCGCTGGCCCGACGCCGCGCTGGACCAGGAAGCGCGCCTGTTCGACTTCAAGTGGTACGCGGCGCTGGCGTACATCCGCGCCAACCGCCTGAACTACACCGCCGTCTCGGGGCCCAACGACCGCTTCGGCATCATGGCCAGCGGCAAGGCCTGGAACGACACCCGCCAGGCGCTGCTGGACCTGGGGCTGGACGACGAGACCTGCCGCCGCCTGGGCATCCGCCTGCACAAGGTGGGCGTGGTGTGGCCGCTGGAGGCCCAGGGCACGCGCGAGTTCGCGCAGGGCCTGCGCGAGATCCTGGTGGTGGAGGAAAAGCGCCAGGTGATCGAATACCAGGTGAAGGAGGAGCTGTACAACTGGCGCCCCGACGTGCGTCCCAACGTGGTCGGCAAGTTCGACCAGGACGACGGCTTCGCCGGCGGCGAGTGGTCGGTGCCCAACCCCACGCAGCACACGCTGCTGCGCGCCAACGCGGACCTGTCGCCGCACCTGATCGCCCGGGCCATCGCCAGGCGCCTGAAGAAGCTGGTCCTGGACGCCGACATCCAGGCGCGCATCGACGCGCAGCTGGCCCTGCTGGAGGCCAAGGAACGCGCGATGGAGGTGGTGGAGGTCAAGGGCGAGCGCATGCCCTGGTTCTGCTCCGGCTGCCCCCACAACACCTCCACCGTCGTGCCCGAGGGCTCGCGCGCCATGGCTGGCATCGGCTGCCACTTCATGGCGGTGTGGATGGACCGCGCCACCGTGGGCTTCACGCAGATGGGCGGCGAGGGCGTGCCCTGGGTGGGCCAGCAGCCTTTCTCGAACGAGAAGCACGTGTTCGCCAACATCGGCGACGGCACCTACTTCCACAGCGGCCTGCTCGCCATCCGCATGGCGATCGCCTCCGGCGTGAACATCACCTACAAGGTCCTGTACAACGACGCCGTGGCCATGACCGGCGGCCAGCCGGTGGGCGAGCGCCCCGAGGGCCACACGCCGCTGCAGATCGCGCACAGCCTCGACGCCGAGGGCGTGAGCCGGCTGGTGGTGGTGACGGACCAGCCGGAGAAGTACGAGGGCGCGAAGCTGCCCGCGGGCACCACGGTGCACCACCGCGACGAACTCGATCGCATCCAGCGCGAGCTGCGCGACACGCCCGGCGTCACGGCCATGATCTACGACCAGACCTGCGCCACCGAGAAGCGCCGCCGGCGCAAGCGCGGCACCCTGGCCGATCCCGCCCTGCGCGTGATGATCAACGACCTGGTCTGCGAGGGCTGCGGCGACTGCAGCGCCAAGTCCAACTGCCTGTCGGTCGAACCGCTGGAGACCGAGTTCGGCCGCAAGCGCACGATCAACCAGAGCACCTGCAACAAGGACACGAGCTGCCTCAAGGGCTTCTGTCCCAGCTTCGTCACGGTCGAAGGCGGCGCCCTCAAGCGCAAGGCCAAGGCGCAGGCGGCCGCCTCGCCCTACGAAGGCGGCGAGATCCCCGAGCCGCAGCTGCCGCGCACCGGCGAGGCCTATGGCATCGTGGTCGCCGGCGTCGGCGGCACCGGCGTGATCACCATCGGCCAGCTCCTGGGCATGGCGGCGCACATGGAAGGCCGCGGCATCGTCACGCAGGATTCGGCCGGCCTGGCCCAGAAGGGCGGCGCCACCTGGAGCCACGTGCTGATCGCCGACACGCAGGAGGCGATCCGCACCACCCGCGTGAGCATGGCGGCGGCGGACCTGATCATCGGCTGCGACCCGATCGTGGCGGCCAGCAAGGAGACGGTGCTGCGCATGCGCCAGGGCCGCACCCGCGTGGCGCTCAACGGCCACGGCACGCCGACGGCCGCCTTCGTGAAGAACGCCGAGTGGGCCAACCCCTCGGACGCCTGCGCGTCCGAGGTCGGCAAGGCGGTCGGCGAAGAGAACCTGGCCGCCTTCAACGCCGATGAACTCGCGTCGCGCCTCATGGGCGACAGCATCTACACCAACCCGATGTTGCTGGGTTACGCCTGGCAGAAGGGCTGGGTGCCGCTGGCGCGGGAGTCGCTGCTGCGCGCCATCGAGCTGAACGAAGTGGCGGTGGAAAACAACAAGGCCGCCTTCGAATGGGGCCGCCGCGCCGCCCACGATCCGGCGCGCGTGGCTGCGTTGCTGGGCGCGGGCGCGCAGGTGATCGAGTTCAAGAAGCGCGAGACGCTGGACAGCCTGGTGGCGCGCCGGGTCGAATTCCTGACGGCCTACCAGAACGCCGACTACGCGGCGCAGTACCGCGACCTGGTCGACCGCGTGCGCGGGGCCGAGGCGGCGCTGGGCAAGACCAGCCTGACGGAAGCGGTGGCCCGCAGCCTGTTCAAGCTGATGGCGTACAAGGACGAATACGAGGTGGCGCGCCTGCACGCCGACACGGGCTTTCGCGAGAAGGTGGCGGCGCAGTTCGAGGGCGACTTCCGCATCCACTACCACCTCGCGCCGCCGCTGATGGCAAAACGCAACGAAAAGGGCGAGCTGGTCAAGCGCAAGTTCGGGCCGGGCACCATCCACCTTTTCCGCCTGCTGGCGAAGCTGCGCGGCCTGCGCGGCACGCCGCTGGACGTCTTCGGCCGCACCGAGGAGCGCCGCACCGAGCGCGCCCTGATCGAGGAATACCGCCAGACCGTCATGGAACTGCTGGAGCGGCTGCAGCCGGCGAACCACGCGCTGGCGGTGGAGATCGCCGCCCTGCCGGAGAAGATCCGCGGCTACGGCCACGTCAAGGCCGGCAACCTGGAGGCGGTGCGCCCCCGCTGGCGCGAGCTGCTGCAGCAGTGGCGCGGCGGCGACGCCGGCCGCAAGGCGGCCTGACGCCGGTTGGGCGTTGGGCGTTGAGCGGGGATCCACGACGCTGAACGCCCGACGCCGCACGCTCAACCGCGGCGGGCCGCCGCATACAATGGCCGTTTGTGCCGCGGGCCTCCGCCCGGGCGGCTTTCCAGCTGGAGTCACCGTGTTCATTTCTTCCGCCTTCGCCCAAGCGGCGCCGGCCGCCGCGGGCGGCGACATGCAGTCCTCGTTCATGAGCCTGCTGCCGCTCGTGCTCATGTTCGTCGTCCTCTATTTCGTGATGATCCGGCCGCAGATGAAGCGGCAGAAGGAGCATCGCGCCATGGTCGAAGCCTTGGCCAAGGGCGACGAAGTGGCCACCGCGGGCGGCCTGATCGGTCGCGTCACCCGCCTGGGCGACAGCTACCTGGGCGTCGAGATCGCCCCGGGCGTGGAAGTGCAGGTCCAGCGCACGGCGGTCGTACAGGTGCTTCCCAAGGGTTCCATCAAGTAAGGTTCGGCGTTCAGCGCCGGGCGTTCAGCGGGGCTGGATGCCACGCTCGACGCCGGACGCTCAACGCTCAACGCCATGAACCGATACCCTCTCTGGAAGTACGCGATCATCGCGGTCGCGCTGCTGATCGGGGTGCTCTACACCCTGCCCAATTTCTTCGGCGAGGATCCGGCCGTCCAGGTCTCCTCCGGCCGCAGCAGCGTCACCGTCGACCAGACCACGCGCGCGCGCATCGAGCAGGCGCTGGCGCAGGCCGGCATCAAGCCGCTGTCGATGGTGGTCGAGCCCAACTCGGTCAAGGCCCGCTTCGACAGCACGGACGTCCAGCTCAAGGCCAAGGACGCCATCCAGCGCGCCCTGAACCCGGACCCGAACGACGCCCCGTACGTGGTGGCGCTGAACCTGCTGTCCAAGACGCCCCAGTGGATGAAGGCGATCAACGCCGCGCCGATGTACCTGGGGCTGGACCTGCGCGGCGGCGTGCACTTCATGCTGCAGGTGGACATGCAGGCCGCGCTGACCAAGAAGGCCGAGTCCTCCGCCGGTGACCTGCGCTCCATCCTGCGCGAGAAGAACGTGCGCCACGCCGGCATCAACCGCAACGGCCAGACCGTGGAAGTGCGCTTCCGCGAGCCCGAAGCGCTGACGGCCGGGCGCAACGTCATCTCCGACCAGTTCCCCGACCTGCAGGTGGCGGAGAAGGTCGAGGGCGACACGACCGTCCTCACGGCGAGCATCAAGCCCGAGGCCGCGCGCCGGGTGCAGGACCAGGCGCTCAAGCAGAACATGGTGACGCTGCACAACCGGATCAACGAACTCGGCGTGGCCGAGCCGGTGATCCAGCAGCAGGGCGTGGACCGCATCGTCGTGCAGCTGCCCGGCGTGCAGGACACCTCGCGCGCCAAGGACATCCTGGGCCGCACCGCCACGCTGGAAGTGCGCATGGTGGAAGAAAGCACCGAGGGCCGCGCCGCCGAAGCGGGCACCGGCCCCGTGCCCTTCGGCGCCGAGCGCTACATGGACCGCGAAGGCCGCCCGGTGATCGTGAAGAAGCAGGTGATCCTCACCGGCGAGAACCTCACCGACGCCCAGGCCGGCTTCGACAACCAGACGCAGGAAGCCGCGGTGCACCTGACGCTGGACGCCAAGGGTGCGCGCATCTTCCGCGACGTCACGCGCGAGAACGTCGGCAAGCGCATGGCCATCCTGCTGTTCGAGAAGGGCAAGGGCGAGGTCGTGACCGCGCCCGTGATCCGTTCCGAGATCGGCGGCGGCCGCGTGCAGATCTCCGGCCGCATGACCACCAAGGAAGCCAACGACGTCGCGCTGCTGCTGCGCGCCGGCTCGCTGGCCGCGCCGATGGAGATCATCGAGGAGATGACCATCGGCCCGACCCTGGGCGCCGAGAACATCGCCAAGGGCTTCCACAGCGTGGCCTGGGGCTTTGCCGCGATCGTCGCCTTCATGGGCATCTACTACATGCTGTTCGGCCTGTTCTCCGGCGTGGCGCTGGCGGTGAACCTGCTGCTGCTGGTGGCGATCCTGTCCATGCTGCAGGCCACGCTCACGCTCCCCGGCATGGCCGCCATGGCGCTGGCGCTGGGCATGGCCATCGACTCGAACGTGCTGATCAACGAACGGGTGCGTGAGGAATTGCGCAACGGCGCCTCGCCGCAGGCGGCGATCCACGCCGGCTACGACCGCGCCTGGGCGACCATCCTGGACTCGAACGTGACCACCCTGATCGCCGGCGTCGCCCTGCTCGCCTTCGGCTCCGGCCCGGTGCGCGGCTTCGCGGTGGTCCACTGCATCGGCATCCTGACGTCCATGTTCTCCGCGGTGTTCTTCTCGCGCGGACTGGTGAATCTCTGGTACGGCCGGCAGAAGAAATTGAAGTCGGTATCCATCGGAACGGTCTGGCGGCCGGACGCCGATGGCGCTATAACCAAGGCAGAGTAAGCAGTGCGCGTACGGGGGATTTCGCATCCCGCAACAAGGACAAGGTAGTGGAGTTCTTCAAGATCCGGCGGGACATCCCGTTCATGAAGAATGCGCTGGTCTTCAACGTGGTGTCCTTCATCACGTTCCTGGCCGCCGTGTTCTTCCTCGTCACCAAGGGCCTGCACCTGTCGGTGGAGTTCACCGGCGGCACGGTGATGGAGGTGAGCTATTCGCAGCCGGCGGACGTGGAAAACGTCCGCCGCACCGTCAGTTCCCTGGGCTACACCGACGTGCAGGTGCAGAACTTCGGTACTGCCCGCGACGTCATCATCCGGCTGCCGGCGCAGAAAGGCGTCAGTTCCGCGCAACAGAGCGACCGCACCTTCCAGGCCCTGAAAGCCGGCGATCCGGCCATCACCCTGCGCCGGGTCGAATTCGTCGGCCCGCAGGTGGGCGAAGAACTGGTATCCAACGGCCTGAAGGCGCTGGCCATGGTGGTCGCCGGCATCATGATCTACCTGGCGATCCGCTTCGAGTGGAAGTTCGCCGTCGCGGCCATCATCGCCAACCTGCACGACATCATCATCATCCTGGGCTTCTTCGCCTTCTTCCAGTGGGAGTTCTCGCTGGCGGTGCTGGCGGCGGTGCTGGCGGTGCTGGGCTACTCGGTCAACGAGTCGGTGGTGATCTT
>Ga0190269_10001449_pt1 | contig 11421 bp, 9 predicted proteins | sample Popmic249IS_FD_133749 | JGI IMG/M metagenome (GOLD analysis project Ga0190269, IMG submission 133749) | Populus adjacent soil microbial communities from riparian zone of Blue River, Arizona, USA - 249 IS | ecosystem: Environmental > Terrestrial > Soil > Riparian zone | place: USA: Arizona... | reverse complement strand
TAATGTCAGAGCTCGGCAGCAAGGTGGATGCAGCTGTTGGCGGCGTTGTCCGAACGGCAGACCTCACGAGCGGCAGTGAACGCGGACGCACAGGAACCCGAGGGTACAGTGGCGGGAGAATCGCGAATGGTCCGCTCGCGGTAGACTGACGCAAAGCTCCAGCCTCGAGATCACGAGCGTCCCGCCCACACATCTTTCGATGCGATGAATGCAACGGATAGCCGTGGCCGTGACCGCTACGATTTAGTTAGTAGATCTTGCAGTAGGCTGGGACTCCAGCTGGGATGCCGCCCATCCATGGCGAGGGCTGGTTCCAACTGTGGTCTTTCATGAACTTCCAGGCTGCTTGCTGCAGGTCGCCTGGTGCCGCGCAGTGGCCGCCGCCGTGATCGCAGTTGACCACGAAGCCGCCGTGCGACTTGGCGGCCATATCGAAAGACATGCTGGTGTTCGCGAAGTCGACGATCACGACGTCGCGTCCGGCTGCCCCGTGCATGGTCATGACGGCCGGCGTGTGCTCGGTCTGCCAAGGCTGTGGGAACACGGAGCCGCCGGAGTTGGGCGCGACCGCTGCCAGGTAGCTGGAGCGAACCATCGCCATGCAGCCGGTCTGCAGTCCGCCTGCGCTGCAGCCGGTGGAGTAGATGCGGCGTGCATCGATGCCGTGATTTTTGACGCCGCACGCGACGATCTGATCGGCCGCCTCGAAGTCGGCCATGTTGTGCGCCGCGGTGCCGGAGCAATCGCCGCCGCCGCCGCCGGATTGGCTGCCGTTGAACGCTGCCAGAATGCCGCCTGCTGCGACGAGCTCATTGGTGCCCGCAAAGGTGCGCGACTCGGCCGCGCTGCTGCCGGTGCCGTGCCAGTAGAAGACGATCGGGCCGCCGCCACCAGCTGCACCGGCGCGGATTTGGATGCTCCTGTGACCGGCCACCATGATGGTGCCGTCGCGGAACTCTGGGCATTCCCCTGACACTTCTGGGATGGTCGGGGTGCCGCCGGTCGCCTTTGTGATGGTGTTTTCGACGGGCGGCGGCGGCGTCGCGGGTGCGCCGGGCGCGGCGGGAACGCCGGGCGCGGCGCCTCCAGGAATGCCTGGTGCTGCGCCGCCGGGGATGCCTGGCGCTGCACCCCCGGGGATGCCTGGTGCTGCACCACCTGGGATGCCAGGCGCTGCTCCGGGGACACCCGGCGCTGGACCGGCAGGTGCGGCGGGCGCGGCTGTTTGCACCGGCGGAGGGGGCGTCATGGGCTCGATAGGCCGCTTCGTGACCACGGGGACCATGCTCGCTGGCGTGCGCGTCACGAACAGATCTTCCATGGCCGCACCGCCCGCGACGCCCAACGCTCCAGGGCCAGCGCTGCTCGGCGGCTTCGCCTCAGATCCACAGGCCGTTACGACACTCAGTAGCAGTGTCATGATGCTTCCAGCTGTAGCTTGGTGCGTAAGCCGCATATCCAACCCTCCGAGTCATTCGCCAATCAAGTGCAAGACATACGCGGGATTTGGGGAACCCGGGACACTCGCTTTGTTAATAATTACTATCAATGTTAGATGGGGGCTGGCTTTCGTCCCCGAACAAGGCATGCGCGCGTCGTGAATTTGCGCGCTCTCGCCAAATGCGGCCCAGGTTAAGGACAGCGATTCGCACGATCGAATGCCAGCGCGCGCGAGCACTACACCTACGCGCGCGCGGAGTTGGAGTCCGACCAGCCGGCGCGCGTGCGCGTCAGACACGCACGCACGCCAGCGAGCGCGTGCGCAACAAGGGCTGGTCGTTCGGGGGCGCTCAACTCGTGCTCATCATCGCAGTCGTTCGTCATCGGACCTGTTAGCGCAGCCCTGCTCGCTGGCTCGCGCGTTGCGCGCGCGCGGCGTTGGATCCTCACATGCCGGCGCGAGCGCCAGCGGATGTGGATCGGTTATGCACGTGCGTGCTTGTCGTTTCGAGCTTAGCTGTGCGATTTCGTATCGACGTCTCGCTTATGCGCTGCCGCACTCGCGTTGCTTACGCGAGGAGAGCTGCCGCTGTAGCGCAGCCCTGCTCGCTGGCGCTACGTTGCGCGCGCGGCGTTGGATCCCGACATGCCGGCGCGAGTGCCAGCGGATGTGGATCGGTTATGCACGTGCGTGCTTGTCGTTTCGAGCTTAGCTGTGCGATTTCGTATCGACGTTGCGCTTATGCGCTGCCGCACTCGCGTTGCTTACGCGAGGAGGGCTGCCGCTGTAGCGCAGCCCTGCTCGCTGGCGCTACGTTGCGCGCGCGGCGTTGGATCCCGACATGCCGGCGCGAGCGCCAGCGGATGTGGATCGGTTATGCACGTGCCCGCGCTCGAGCCGTTGCGCGCGCCAACTACGCGTTCGCGCCGAACAGCGCCGAGCCGGCGCTTCAGATCCGGCGCGCGCGCGAGTGCTTGTCGTTTCGAGCTTAGCTGTGCGATTTCGTATCGACGTTGCGCTTATGCGCTGCCGCACTCGCGTTGCTTACGCGGGGAGGGCTGCCGCTGCGCTATCCCACGAGGGTTCGTAGGACGTGCGGCAGCTCTTGAACGATGTGTGTTGGATGTTCGCTGGAAGCTGCTGGCGCGGTCTGCTTGGTTCACTCCCGCAGAGCTCCCGCTGGCCTGCAGCTTCTAGCTGCTCAGCGTGCGGTCAAAACCCTTTTTCGCAGGTTGTCCACTGCACGTTGAACCCGCGCAGGAATTCGCCGTCGAGCGCGGTCACCTGGAAGTCGGTGAGTGGTTGGATCGTAGCTCGCAAGTCGATTTTGAGGGGCACGACTGTGGGCTCGGTAGCGGTGTCGCGGCATTCGGGTGTGATGAGGTTGCTCGAGTGGCAAAACATGGATTCGTCGTTGTCTAGGTTGGGTACGATGGGATCTCCGAACGTTTCGGTCCCGCCGGCACCCGCGTGGTCAAACGTGTAGGTGATCTCGATCCGTGAGGCTGGTTGCGCCGGCTGTCCCCGGTCTCTGGATCTAACTCTGCGTTGTTGGTTGCGCGTACGAAGCTGCAAAGACGCGGCCGCCGAAAGCGATAGCCCGCCGGGACGATTACTTCCGCTTCGACCTTACATTCGCGGACGCTCGCAACGTTCGTAGAGTTGGCGGTGATGACTGAGAGGCCACCTTCGCTCGATCTCAGAACGATCGGATCGGGACACAAATCTCCCGAGTTGCCGATCAGGCGGATCTCGGGAAACACGCCGGGCGGGGGCCCTTCTGCGCCATGGCAGAACCGGCAAACGCGGATGCGCCGAGTGCGCAGACCAGGCTCAACGTCGAGCTAACGACGCGTTGGCGACGCACGCCCGGGTGGGAGTGTTCAACTGTCATGTGTATGTCCTTTTGTTTTGGCAACTGCAGCCGATCGCCGTGAACACTGTCGACCGACAGACACCCGCTACAGCAGGATCCGAGCCAGCGCGCCTGCGCATACGAACGACATACATCTGACTTTCCGACAGTTAGCGGAAGAATTACGCCGCCGCGAACTGCGGTGACCGCCGCGCACGCGGGCACCGCTTTCGTCAGCAGCGAGCTGCAGCGTCACAAGTCGGACGCACCAGGATTCGTCGTGCAGCGCGAGCACATCTTCGGCTGCGCCAAGCCGCTCACCTCAATGACGTGCCTAAGTCGGCGCGGCTTTCGGCTCGGTGTTCATTCACCCCAACATGCGCGTCAAATAGGAACGACCCAGCCAGCGTTTCCGCAGCCAATGCACGCTGTTTGGCGCAAGAACGATGTGCGTTTGTCTCAGGCCTCTTCACCGCACTTCAACCTCGCTATCTTTGCAGCCGAGCCTGAAAGCGGGCTCCGAGCTGAGCGCACGTACCTCCTCGGTGCTCCTGCATTTGTGGTAGAGCGTACGGCGATGAAACACTTCGTTTTGATCTATGAGTTTGTCCCCGATTATCTGAGCCGGCGTTCACCGTACCGTGCTGAGCACTTGGCGTTGGCGCGCGCTTCGGCAGCGCGTGATGAGGTTCAGCTCGGGGGCGCGCTGGTCGATGAGCCTGGGGGACTCTTGTTGTTCAAAGCTGAGTCCAGTGCGACCGCAGAAGCCTTTGCAGCAAGCGATCCGTACGTGCGCCACGGCATCGTTCGAGCGTACCGGATCCGCGAGTGGAAGACGGTCGTTGGACGCGACGCGCTAACGACACTGAACGACTAGCAATCGCTGGATTGCCGGTGGTTCGGATGGGCTCGGCGGCCCGCGCCGGTCGGGGTGCCCCGGAGGTTTACCCGTAGCGTTGAAAATCGTACCCGATGCGCTCGGGACCGGGCTGATCTGCCGAGGCTGCGACACTGGGTGTGCAGGCGGAGGATGAATGTCATGAGCCTGGCTTCCCGATTGGTGTGGATTTGGTTGACTGCTTTGCTGTGGAGCGCTGCTTGCGCGAATGAGCTGCCTGACACGGCAGATAACGACAACGCCAAGGCGGGCTCAGCCGCGCCTCCGGTCGTGGGCGGTGTGACAGCCGGCTCTGCGTCCGCGCCGACAAGCAAACCTGTGACCACGCCCGCAACCTCGGGCTCGACGTCAGCGCCTGCGGGCGCAGCCAAGCCGCCCGCAGCTGTGAGCGGCGCGGCAGGCGCGAGCACAACCGCACGCGCTGGGGCTGGCGGGTCTGCGTCGCCTGCCAGGCCTGCAGCTGGAAGCGGCGGCGCCGGCAGCGGCGGCTCGCCGGCCGCGCCCGCTGCGCCTGCGGGTGGCTCGGCAGCCCCTGCAGCTGGGAGCGGCGCAGCTGGCGCACAGGCCTTGCCGGACCTCGGAGAGATCTTGCCTCCACTCTCGACGCCCGAGACGCGCGTGCCGTCACCGAATAACCCTGCAGAGTGCCCAGCCACCGCCCCCGAGAACCCGGTCGGTGACTGCCTGGGTCTGCCGGTCTACTTGGAGTGCAGCTACGGCACCTACTACTGCGTGTGCGACTGGTTTCACTGGCTCTGCGCCGGCTGACAGCATGCACCGAGCGGCACGGCGCTGAGGTCGCCGTGCTGCCCGTGCGTAACACAGAGACCACCGAGCGTGATCTTCGAGCCGACGCCGCCTGCGAATGGCATCTCGCACAGCCCCCGAGCCATCTTGGTGAGCGAGCGGCTTGCCTTGCGCTTGCAGTGCTTGGAGCCCTTCAAGAGGAGACGGGCGCGTTCGCGCTGTTGGCGCGTGGGGTATACGAGGATGATCGGTTGCGCGCGGAGGACCGCTCGGGAGTCGCGTCGATAACCGTGGTGACCGACGCTGGTGCCGCGGAAGGATGTGGCCAGCCGAGCCTGAGCGCTTGGCGGCTGGGTGAACGAGCGGATGTTTCTCACGCCGGTGGTCGCGGGCTAGCCGCGCATGCCCCCTAGCGACGACGGCGTCTTATGAATGCGAACGCCAAGATGGCGGCGAGGCAGGCGGGCCAGCTCGAGCCTTGGTGGGATGCCAGTGCGAGGACTGTGCAGCCGCCGCTGTCGGCGTCAGCGGGTTCGGACGCCCCTGCATCAGGCTCGGGCCTGGAAGGGGAGTCTGACTCGCAGGCGGCGCTCGCGGTGGCGATGCACAGGTCGGGTCGCGCGCTGTTGCCTTCGAGCGCGGTGTTGTAGAGCGCGATGTGGGCGATGTCGTCCGCTTCCAGATCGACTTGCAGCTCGCGACGCACCGCGGGTTCAGCGCGCTCGACGCGAGTGATCCGGCCGTCGTGCTCCACGGCGATCAGGAGCTCGAGGTTCGCGACGTTGGCGTCATTCGGAAGCGCTGCGCTCGCGCTGACGCTCTCAGCTGCAGAGACTTGCAGCGCGTAGTAGCGCACTGCGAGCGGAAATACGCGCACTGCGTCATCCTGAAAGCCTGGCTCGACCTCTCGTTCTTTGAGCGTGGGCAGCTCCGTGCCGCGGACGTACGACCGCTCGGGATCCGCGCGCTCCCCGGTGAACAAGTTCCACTCGACGAAGCTGCTGTATTGTTCAGCGAGGGTGCTGCCGTTTTCCTTCAGCGCAGCATCGAGCGCGACTGGCCATTCATCGCCCGTGTCCGCGAGGATCTCGAACATGCGGCGCAGGACGTCGCGCCCTGCGCGCTCGTCGATCAGCTGAAAGAACAGGCCGCCCGAATAGATGATCGGGTCGACGCCACCTGGATCTTCGGCGAGTGAGCTCTCCGGTCGCTCGAAGTAAGGCCGAGCTTGTCGCTCGACATCACCAGCTTCCGGATCGAAGGCTTCCGAGGCCCACACCGCAGTGCCCTCCGAAAGCCAGCCGCCGATGTCGTTCGAGTAGGCGAGCTGCACGGCGTGGAACAGCTCATGGCTCGACACCAGGCGGATCGCGAGCTCGAGCGACGCGTAACCTCTGTTCTTGAAGTCGTTCTCCAAGATCATGTAGCCGCCGCACGGCTGAGCGCTGCAGGTGGTGTCGCGCTTGAACTGACCGTCCGCGCCTGCGTTCGGGAAGTCGAGCAGGTACACGTCGAAGCGATCGTCACCGCCGTGCTCGCCCGGCACACTGCCGTCGCGCACAGGCTCGCGGTACCCGAGCTCTTTGTAGAACTCGAGCACGCGGTCGAAGTCGTCCGCGACGCGCGCGACGTAGTCAGGCGTGCCATCGCCATTGGCATCGTCGTCCGGCACTGCGTGACGCCCGGCCCGCGTGTAGTGCACGCGAAAGAAGCCCGCCTTTGAGTCGTGCTTGTCGATGCGGTCCGTGGCGTCGAAGAACGGCGGCTCCGTCGCCATCCCGGCCAGTGGACGCAGCGCGGCGCGCAAACCGCCGACGTGCCGATGCGACTCGATGCGCTCGGCGTCGCAGCCTAGCAGCCATGCGCTGCAGGTGAAGCTCACCATCGTCAGCCAGGCAGCGCGCATTGATAATCTCCTCAGTCGATGAAGGCCCAGCGCAGCGTCATGTGACCGGCGCCGGATGGAACCGGCACTTCGCCCGTCTCGTCGCAGATCTTCTGCCGATCCGCGGGGTAGTACGTCATCACTTCGAGCTTCACGTGGCGCTTCGAGGGACGATCCACCTGGATCACGTACACATTGTGCGTCATGGCGACACATGCCGAGTAGGACCAGAAGCTCGACAGCACCGTGGTCGCGCTGCCGATGCCCGCATCGGGGAGGAACGTACAGTCCTCGGTGAAGTACTCCTCTGCGCGCAGCTCGAGTGCTTTGGGCACTTCGTTCACGCTCTCGAACTTGGTCTGCGGTGCGGTGCGGCCTGCCTTGACATAACCTGGACCGGACACGCCGCTGTTCAAGCGCAGCACGAAGCGTCGCGCGGCAATGTCCCAGGCGACCGACTCGAATGCGTCTTCGTCGTTGAGCGCGACCAGCTTGAGGCCGTCGTCCGTGAACTTCATGTAGACGAACGACTCGGTCGGCGACAGGTCGCCGCCTGTCGTGTCGACCTCGGTCAGAAAGCCCTCGTCCTGCGGGTCGTTGATCACCTCGGCATCGCTCGGATCCCCGTCGAAGAGCGTCAGCTTGGTGACTGATTCGTCGGTACAGGCGACCTCGTGGGGCTCCTCGGGAACGTACTGCTCGCTCTTGGTCTCGCCCGCGTCGCTGCCAGCATCGTCGCCACCGCAGGCGACGACTGGGCACCAACAAAGCGATACGATGATGGGTAGTGCGAGGGTGGTTCTCATCTCGACGTGGTTACTACAGGAGGCTACGGGGTCAAAATGCGTGCAGATGTCATAGTGCGTGCTCCATTCAGCGGCCAGGCCCGCCTGTCTTTGATTTGTGCAGTCATTTGCACTTTTCAGGTGCTGACGGCGGCGGCGCAGACCTCCGAGCCCGTTCGGACGCGTCCGTCTGAGCAATACCGTAACGGGGACGACATCATCGACGTGCAGCGCACCGGCGTCACGGCTGCTGGCCTGACCGCGCTGGAGCTGCGCGGGGGAGGTCACGTGTTCCACGCACAGGTCGATGGGCATGCCATCGTGCAGCTCGGCGCGGGCGTGGAGATCGCTGACATCGTCCGCCGCGAACGGCTGCAGCTGGTGCGACCGCTCAGCAAGCTCGCGCGCTTGTACTTGGTCGCTGCGCGTGTGCGAGGGGCCGAGGATGGGCTGCAGCTCGCGCGTCGCTTGCATGCGGCTCATGGCGTCGTCAGCGCAGTGCCGGACCTGCATCTGCCGCGCGTGCGCCATGCCATCGACATTCCACCGGACGATCCACGCTACCGGGGGCAGTGGTACCTGAAAGCGCTCGGGATCGAGAAAGCATGGGGTTTGAGCACGGGCGACGCGGCCACGAAGGTGGTGATCGTCGATGACGGGTGCGACATGGAGCACCCCGACCTGCGCGACAAGTTTGTGGGCGGTCGTGACGTGCTGGATGAAGACGACGATCCCAGCTTCCAGCCGGGCGCTCCGAACAACGCGCACGGCACGCAGTGTGCGGGCCTCGTGGGTGCGAGCACGAACAACGGCATCGGCATGGCTGGCGTGTGCCCCGAGTGCAGCTTGTTATGCGTGCGCCTCTTGCCAGGCAGCGATGACAAGGGTGTGCCTGTGAGCGCGGATGTGGCCGCGTTCGAGTATGCGTTCGAGCAGGGTGCGAGCGTGGTGTCTAACAGTTGGGGCTTCTCAGAGTCGCAGCCTGTACCGGCTCCGCTGCGTGCGGTGATCGAGAAGCTGCACGCGGAAGGGCGCGACGGCCTTGGCACGCTGGTGGTGTTCGCTGCAGGCAACGAGAACCGCGTGATCGCGAGCAATGAGCTCGCAGCTGTGCGCGGCGTTCTGACCGTGGGCGCGATCAACACGCTCGATGAAGCGGCCCAGTTCAGCAATCGCGGCGCGAGCGTGGGCGTCACTGCGCCGGCCGGCACGATCACCACCGACATCTCGGGATCGGACGGCATGGACGAGGGTGACTACACCGATGTGTTCGGAGGCACATCCTCGGCATGTCCCGTGGTGGCGGGCGTCGCGGGCCTCGTGATGAGCGCACGCAACGATATGAGCGCAGCCGATGTGCTCGCGCTTCTGCAAGAGACCACGCGTCCTGCGCCGTTCGCCCAGCCCGACAGCGCGGGCCATGACCTTACGTACGGCTACGGCATCGTCGACCCCGTCGCCGCGCTGCGCAGCGCGCTCCAGGTGGACGAAGAGCCTGAGCCGGGTGACAAACCTGATGCAGCTGACGGCGACGCAGGAACCGCAGCCCGAGCCGAAGCAGAGTCGGGTGGTTGCGCGGTGGCCGCCGGTGCTCCTGACACAACGTTGGGTCTGGGGATCGCGCTCGCGATCTGGATCGCCCGGCGTAGGCGCGCGCAATAACCGCGAAGGTCACGCCTAGGAAGAAGAAGGTCGGAAAGCAGAAGCGCGGAGGAATCGCGGGCGCCGGAGCTCGATAGCCTATTGGGCGGCGTCCGGAATGCTGGCGGAGTCTGCCGCTTTCAGCTGCAGGACTGCGCAGGTGCCGCGCTGATTGGCGGACTCGATGCGTAGCTGTGCGCCGATGCGGCTCATGCGCTGCTCGATGCTGAACAGGCCAAAGCCGCGGGTTTCCCCGCGCACGGGCGCGAAGCCGCGGCCATCGTCTTGCACGCGCAGCTCGATGCCGCCGTCGCGCTCCTGCGCGGAGACGCCGATGCAGGTGGCTTGGGCGTGTTTGATCGCGTTCGTGATCAGCTCGCTCACTGAGTGAAACACCGGCTCGTGCCAGCTGTTCGGGATCGCGTTCCAGAGGCCCGCGCTCTCGAAGCGTGTCTGCACGCCGAAGCGCTCTTCGGTGCGAGCCAAGAGCCATTCGACCGCTTCCGCGAGGCCGAGGTCGTGCAACACGGGCGGGCTGATGCGCGTGGTCAGCTCGCGCGTGCTGGACATCGCGTCGCCTGCCAGCGTGTGCGCTTCGGTGACGAGCGCGCGCAACGTAGGATCATGCGCGCGGCAGAGCGCACGCTCGAGCTGCAGGCGACACGCGTACAGCGTCTGTCCGACATCGTCGTGCAGGAGCTCGCCGATGCGCGCGCGCTCGGCCTGCTCCGTCTGCAGGAGCTGGGCTGACAGCTCTTCGAGCTTGGCCACGTACTTCGCCTTTTCGCGCTCGCTCGCGAGCTGCAGCGCGAGCGCACGGTGCGCGTCGTTCCAGCGTCGCGTCGCAAACCACGTGAGCGCGCTGATCGCGATGAACGAGGTCAAGAGCAGGTCATCGAGCTGCAGCCACTCCCAGCGCAACATCGTGGCGGTGATGTGCTCGGCACGATCCGTCCCGACGCACAAAAGCCCGCCGCACAGCACCACAATGCCGGCGAACCACGCATCGCGCGTGGCGCGACTCGAACGCGCGCGCTCACCAGATTCGGCCCCGCGGCTCATTCGAGCCCTTGCATCTGCTTGCCGGCGAGCGCGACCAGCGCAGCGCGATTGTCCACCCCGAGCTTGCGGAAGATGCGCGAGCGGTAGGTGTCGACCGAGCTCTTGGTGATGCCGAGCTCGTCCGCGATCTGCCGGCTCGTCTGACCTTGGATCACGCCCTGCATGATCTCGCGCTCGCGTGCGCTCAGCGTCTGCGAGTCGGCGTCGTGCTCGGCAGCGAGCGGCTTGGCGTGCGACGTCTCGCCAGCGTGCAGGCGCCTGATCGCGCCGAGTAGCTCGCTCGATCCGGTGCGCTTGCCGAGGTACGCGTGCGCGCCGGCGGCGAACGCAGCCCGGACGTAGTGCGGGTCCTCGTACATCGACAGCACCAGCACGCGCGTGCGCGGGCTCTGCTCGCGCATGCGGCGGATCGCAGCCACGCCGCCGAGCCCTGGCATGCGCATGTCCAACAATGCGACATGCGGTTCGCAGCTGACAGCGGCAGCGATCGCCGCCTCACCGTCGGCGCTCTCGGCGACCACGCGCATGTCAGGTTGATCGGCGATCATGCGCGCCAAACCTTCGCGAACCACTGCGTGATCATCGGCGATCAAGATGCGAATGCGGGACATGATGAGCTGCAGCGAGCCTAGCAAAGTTGCGGCTGGGGTCGAGCGAGGACGCTTGTCACGGGGCTGTAGTGTTTCGCCTGACAGGCTGGCGTGGGCATTGCAGTACGGTCGCGCCGTGCAGCTCATCGCAGCGTTTTCGAAGTGTTCATCGGCGCGGCCGAAGCGGCCCGCCGTACTGTGTCTCAGCTTGGCGCTAGTCGCCTGTGCATTGCATGGCAGCGCACGCGCGCAGGAAGCTCCTGACGCGGGTGCGCCAACCCCCAGCGAGCCCGAGCCGACTGCGCCTGCAGCGATGGAGAGTGCGCCAGACCTGCAGCCAACAGCTGCAGCACCGGAGGTAGCAACAGCCGCGGCGACGTCCGAGCCCGCACGTGAGTACGGCGCAGTCGGCGTCGCCCCCGCACCCTACGGCACGCAATCACTCGACAAGCTCCCGAACAACGCGCTCAAGCTCGACGGCTCACAGCTACGCTCGCAGCACGCGCTCAGCCTGCAC
>Ga0190269_10001448_pt1 | contig 11427 bp, 12 predicted proteins | sample Popmic249IS_FD_133749 | JGI IMG/M metagenome (GOLD analysis project Ga0190269, IMG submission 133749) | Populus adjacent soil microbial communities from riparian zone of Blue River, Arizona, USA - 249 IS | ecosystem: Environmental > Terrestrial > Soil > Riparian zone | place: USA: Arizona... | reverse complement strand
GCCAGCCCGGCCGCTCGCCCGCCGCTTGCCCGGCCGCTTGGCCGGCCGCTCGCTGGGCCGCTTGGCCGGCCGCTCGCTGGGCCGCTTGGCCGGCCGCTCGCTGGGCCGCTTGGCCGGCCGCCCGCCTGGCCGCTCGCCGGTCGGTTGCCGGGCTGCTTGCTCGGTCGCGGGTCAGTCGATGGTGTGGCCTCCGTTCACCGTGATGCGCTCGCCGGTGATGAAGCGGGCCGCGTCGCTCGCCACGAAGGCCACCACGTCGGCGATCTCTTCCGGGGTGCCCATGCGGCCCAGCGGCACGTCCGCGAGGTAGCCCGCGCTGTCCTCCGCGGTCACCACGCCGTGGCGCTCGACCGGGATCCAGCCCGGCGCGACCACGTTGACCGTGACGCCGTGGCGGCCGAGCTCGCGGGCCCACGTGCGGGCGAGGCCGATCTGCGCGCCCTTCGCCGCGTTGTACGCCGAGGCGCCCGGCAGCGCGCGCTCGAACGAGTCGGAGCCGATGTGCACGATGCGACCGGTGCCCAGGCGGCGCATGCCCGGCAGGGCCGCCCGCATGAGCAGGGTCGGGCTCTTGACGAAGAACGCGAGCTGGTCGAGGTGGTGCTGCCAGGTCACCTCCTCGGCGGGGACGAGCGGCTGCGGACCGGTCGCGTTGGCCACCAGCGCCTGGACGGGGCCCAGCTCGGCCTCCACCTGCGCGACCATGGCCTCGACCGCGTCCTCGTCGGTCACGTCGGCCCGGAAGGCCGCTGCCCGCCCGCCGGCCGCGACGATGCCGGCGACCACCCGCTCGGCTCCGGCCGCGTCGGAGTGGTAGTTCACCGCGACCGGCCAGCCGTCGGTGGCCAGGCGGCGGGCGATCTGCGCGCCCAGCCCACGGGACGCCCCGGTGACCAGGGCGCTGCCGGCGATCGTCATGTCATTCTCCCGTCGTGCCGTCGAGCAGCTCACGAACCGCGTCGGCGTGGCCCGCGTGCCGGGCCGTCTCGTTGATCAAATGCAGGAGCACGAAGCGTAGATCGGTGCCGTCGCCCGACTGGCAGGGCGTGCGAAGGTCGCCCAGGGAGCGGACTGCGGCCTCCGTGTCGGCCGCCCGCCGGCGGTACGCGGCGAGCGCATCCTCGATCGTCAGGCCGGGCGGCTCGTACTCCCGGTCGTCCTTGCCGGTCTCGGCGCCCAGCATCTGCCCGTCGATCCAGCGCCACTCGACATGGGTGAGGTGGTTGACGATGCCGACGAGGGGCAGCAGCCTGCCGTCGGGGCGCCAGCGCGCCTGATCGTCGGTGATGCCGGACGCTTTACGCAGCACCGCGCCGCGCAGGAACGCCAGCCAGCTCAGGTAGAGCTCGAGCTCGTCAGCGGTGCCGGACGGAAAAGATGCGGTCATGATGCATCGAGCCTGCCAACGACGGTCAGCTCGTGTCCGGCATAGCCGTGTGCCACTCGCGCCTCCTAGGCTCGCCGCATGCAGACATCGCACCGTGCCGGGTATTCCGGTTCCGGCCCGGGGGACATTACGCCGGACGGGTGCGCCGTGGAGCTCTACCGGCGGCTGCCTGTGGACAACGAGCCGGAGATCGTCGCGTCGGCCGCGCCGCCGCCGGCCACGCTGCTCGAGCTGGGGTGCGGCGCCGGGCGGGTGACCGGGGCGCTGGCCGCCCTCGGGTACGAGGTGACGGCCGTCGACGAGAGCGCGGCCATGCTGGAGTCGGTGACGGGCGCGCGCACGGTGTGCAGCCCCATCGAACGGCTGAGCCTCGGCGAGACCTTCGACGTGGTGATGCTCGCCTCGTTCCTCGTGCACGCCGGGGACCCCGCGGTGCGGCAGGGCCTGCTGGAGACGTGCCGGCGGCACGTGGCGCCGGGCGGTGTCGTGCTCATCCAGCGGGAGGGTGCGGACTGGCATCACCGCGTACCCCGGGAGAGGCCTCTGCTGGACGGTGTCTCGCGCGTCACTTCCTCGACCGATGCCGGGGATGGCGTGCGGTCCGTGCGGGTCGAGTACGTGTTCCCGGACGCGACCTGGACGCAGACGTTCCTGTCCCGGCCGCTGACCCGCGAGCAGTTCGATCGGGCGCTCGGCGCGGCCGGGCTGGTGGTGGACCGCTACCTGGACGCGGGGCGCACGTGGGCGGCGGCGCGGCCCTTGAGCGGTCGTGCCGAACGAGCGCGGCCTTCGGCCGGTCGCGCCGGCTGAGCGTGGCCTTCGGCTGGCCGCGCCGGCTGAGCGCGGCCTTCGGCCGGTCGCGCCGGACAGGAGCGGGCCGGCCTCGCCGAGGCGTTGTGAGGGTCAGTGCGGGCGGCGCCGTGGGTGGCCGGAGCCGGAGAGCAGCGCCAGGCTGCTGATCACGGCGGCGAGCACGAACAGGGCCAGTAGCAGCAGATTCCAGATCATGACGGACCTCCCGACACCTCCAGCGTCCGCCCGTACGGGGTCCGGGGTCCAGAGGAAGGAGGGCTTTCTCAGGGACCGTCCAGGAAACCCTCCTAGGCTCGGCCCCGAGGGGAGTACCTCGGCAGATCGTCCCGGTCAGTACGGGTCCTCGGGCGGGAGCCCCGGGCGGTCGCCCGTCGTTCGCGGCGGGTGAGGGAGACCTCAGGCGATGACACATGTCTGAGGAGGCTCCATGATCGACACCATTGGCTCACCGCTGCTCTGGACCGTCACGATCGCGATCCTGCTGGCGTTGCTGGCGGTCGACTTCGTGATCACGCGGCGGCCGCACGAGGTGCCGATGCGCGAGGCGGTCGGGTGGACGGTCTTCTACCTGGCGCTGCCCGTCGTGTTCGGGCTGGTGATGTGGCCGCTGTACGGCAGTGACGTGTCGGTCGAGTTCTTCACCGGCTGGGTGGTGGAGAAGTCGCTGTCCGTGGACAACCTCTTCGTCTTCATGCTGTTGCTCGCCGCTTTCGCCGTACCGCCGGCTCTTGCTCAGCGGGTGTTGCTCTACGGCATCGTCGGCGCGCTGGTCCTGCGGGCCATCTTCATCGCGCTGGGCGCCGCGGTGATCAGCGCGGGCAGCTGGGCGTTCCTGCTGTTCGGCGGGATCCTGCTGCTCACGGCCGTCAAGGTGATGCGCGACGCCGTCGCCGGGCACGACCAGCAGGTCGACATCGACGGCATGCGCAGCGTCCGGCTGCTGCGCCGGATGATGCCGGTCACTCGCGAATACCACGGCGCGAAGCTGACCGTACGGGAGGCCGGCCGCCGCGCGCTGACCCCGATGGCGCTGGTCGTGGTGGCGGTGTTCATGACCGACGTCGTGTTCGCCGTCGACTCCGTCCCGGCCGTGTACGGCGTGACCGACGACCCGTACATCGTCTTCGCGACCAACGCGTTCGCCCTGCTCGGCCTGCGCGCGCTGTACTTCGTGCTGCGCAACGCGCTGAGCAAGCTGCGGCACCTGAACCACGGCCTGGCGATCATCCTCGGCTTCATCGGCGTCAAGCTGGTGCTGCACTGGGCGCACACGGTGTGGTCGTGGGTGCCGGACGTGCCGACGCCGCTGTCGCTGGTGGTCATCCTGGGCGTTCTGCTGACGGTGACGGCGACGAGCGTGCTGGCGAACCGGCGCGAGGCGGCCGCCGCGCCGCAGCGGCAGGAGGAGCTGTCCGGCGCCCCCCGGTGACGGCCCCGGAGCGCGGCGCCGCGACGGCCGAAGAACCGGAGCGCGGCGCCGCGACGGCCGAGGTCTCGGTTCGCGGCCGCGAGGGAGGCCGGTCAGCCGGGAACGGGCGCCGCCACGGGACTGCGGTGGCCTTCCCGGTCCACCGCGCGTACCCCGAAGTAGACGTTGTCCTTGGACAGGTCGATCGTCACGCTCGTCACGTTGCCGACGCGCAGGACGTGCTGCCAGTCCGGGGCCGTGGTCTCGCGCCACACCACCTCGTAGCCCGAGAGGTCCGCGGCCGTCGACGGCTGCCAGCGCAGCGTTGTCTGGTTCGTCAGCTGGGTGGTGTCGATCACGACGCCCTTCGGGGTGCCGGGCGCCTGGGCCAGCGACCACAGCGCCGCCGCGTTGACCCGGGCCACCCGGGCGATGTACCAGAAGTCGCAGAACTGGACGAGGTCGCCGTACTGCACGCCGTCCTCGACGCGGACGTCCTGGTGCTCGTGGGCGAAGTTCTCCCGCGGCTCGGTGAAGCGGCCGGCCGGGTAGCCACGCTGCAGGAACGAGATGTGGTCGCTGCCCCGCAGGTAGCGGTCGCGGCGCCAGATCACGCGGACCTTCATGCCGGTCTGCGGGTTCTGCGCGACCTCGCGGACGAAGCGGCCCAGCTGCCGCGACGGGCCGTCGTTCTCGCCCCCGACCGACTGCCGGGTCGTGGTCTGCGCGGGCGTCTCGGAGGTGGGCACTCCCTCGACGAAAAGCCGCACCGTACGCGGGTCGGCAGCCGTCCCGTCGTGCGCGTTGCCCGTGCCGATGATGTCGTTGCTGAACATCGCCTGGACGTCGACGCCGGCATCCTTGTACTGCTGGGCCAGGTAGGCGGAGCCGTACAGGCCCTGTTCCTCGCCGGCCACCGCCGCGAAGACGATCGTGGCCTCGGTGCGCCGGGTGGCCATGACCCGCGCGAGCTCCATGACGGCGGCCACCCCGGACGCGTCGTCGTCGGCGCCGGGCGCGTCGCTCGTGGCGTCCATCACGTCGGACGCCCGCGAGTCGTAGTGGCCGGTCACCACGTACACCCGGTTGGGGTCGCCGTCGCCGCGCAGGGTGGCCACGATGTTGGTGATCCGGGTCGGCTCCGGGATGCGCGGCGCGGGCTCCTGGACGAACGACTGCAGCTCGACGGTCATGCGCCCACCGGACGCGGCCGCGTACGCCCGGAACTGCTCGTGAAGCCAGTCGCGCGCCGCGCCGATGCCGCGCCGGGGGTCGTCCTGGCTGGAGAGGGTGTGCCGGGTGCCGAAGGCAGCCAGGCGCGTGACGATGGCGCCGATGCGATGCGGGTCGATCTCCCGGAGCAGGGCCTTGAGCTGGCGGTCAGGATCCTGCCCGCGCAGCCCGGCGGCGTGCGCGGCCCGGCCGAGCACCGGGGTCACGGCGACGGCGGCCGAGGCCGACAGGAACGCGCGCCGCGAGGACAGGGACCGTTCGCGCTGATCCGTCATACCTGTGCATGCTTGTCCACCAAAGTCCGGATGTCCATGCTCGTCGATGTCAGATCTTTGCCCGGGTTGACCTGAAGCATTGTTGAGGTTCTACCGTCGGCGCATGGCGATCAAGGAGTATCCGGTGGAGCGGCTCGCGGCGGAGCCGATCGGCTATTGGACCGGGGCGGCGTACCGCGCGGTGGTGGGCAGGATCCGCGCCGACCTGGCCCTGGAACGGCTCACCCAGCCGCACTGGTGGATCCTCAACCACGTGGCGGGCGCGCCGGGCGAGTGGGACCGGGAGCGGCTGACGGCCAGGCTGACGCGCTTCGACGACCAGGACACCGACTTCTCGGCGGTCTTCGACGACCTGCTCGCCCGGGGCTGGGTGACCGAGACGGACGGGCTGTTCACCCTGACGGAGGAGGGGGAGCGGGGCCGCCGCCGGGCGCGCAAGCGCGGGTCGGCCGCCCGCGCGCAGATGCATGAGGGCGTCACCCCCGAGGAGTACGCGGCGGCGCTGACCGTGCTGCGCCGCGTGATGGACAACCTCGGGGAGGACAGCGACCTGCCTTGACGGGTTCCTGCCGGCGTCGCGGGGTTCCTGCTGGCGTCGCGGGGTTCCTGCTGGCGTCGCGGGGTTCCTGCTGGCGTCGCGGGGTTCTTGCCGGCGTCGCGGGGTTCCTGCTGGCGTCGCCGTCAGGGACGCCAGAGCCACGGGGTGGTGGTGCTGATGGCGTACAGGCCGAGGCGTTCCAGGATGGGCCGGCTGTCGTCCGAGGCGTCGACCATCAGGTACCGGACGCCGCGCTCCACGGCGATGCGGGCACGCTGGGCGACGAGGGCCCGGTAGATGCCCCGGCGGCGCCAGGCGGCCAGCGTCGAACCTCCCCAGAGGGCGCCGAACTCGGTGCCGGGGAAGAGGACGAGCCAGGCCGCCGAGACCACTTGCCGCTCCGGCGTCTCGGCCACCAGCACCACGATGGTGTCGGGCCCGGACGCGATGCGGTCGGCGAGGTCCCCGGCGAGCCACGACCAGTCGGCGCCCCACACCTCGGACTCCATGGCGGCGATGGCCTTCAGGTCCGCCGGATCGGTGGTGGCGCGCACGGTGATGCCCTCCGGCGCCGCACCGGCCGAGACCAGGTCAGTGGCCAGGCCCACCAGCACCGTCTCCCGCGGGTCCGGGGCGAAACCCGCGCGGGCCAGCCGGTCGGTGAGGTCGGCGCGGTCATGGCCGTACGTCTTCCACTCCACGGGCTGCCCCCGCCCGGCGAAGAAGTCCCGGGTCCGGGCGATCAGCGCATCGAGCTCGTCGCCGCTGACGTCGTCGAGGTCGCGGGCGAAAGCCAGGCCGTGGCTCGGCGTGGTGATCCGCAGGACGGGCCCGTCCCAGGACGCCGTCCAGGTGTGCGGCATCCGGTCGGCGATGGTGCCGCGGATCTGGGCGTCGTGAAGGGCGAGAAGCTCGCCGGGAGTCGTCATCGCGGAGAGTGTGACAACCGGCCGCGACCTGCGCAAAACAATATGCGCCGCGACGGCGGTGGTTGGCCGTGGCGTTGGGCCGGTGGCGGTGGGCCCGTGCCAGGTGGGTCGGCGGGCCAATGACGAGGGCGTGAGCAGCGCGGCGGCGGTCGCGAGCGCTGGCGGGGGGCAGTGTCCGCGGCGCCGGCGTCAGGAGCGCAGGTAGCGCAGGACCGCGAGCACGCGCCGGTGGTCGGTGCGGGCCTGCGGCAGGTCGAGCTTCGTGAAGATGGCGGTGACGTGCTTCTCCACGCTGCGTTCCGCGAGGTGCAGCGCCTCGGCGATGGCCACGTTGGAACGGCCCTCGGCGAGCAGCCCGAGGATCTCCCGCTCGCGGGACGACAGGCGGCTCAGGCCCGGGTCGACGGACGGGCCCGCGAGGAGCTGGCGGACCACCTCGGGGTCGAGGGCGGTGCCGCCGTCGGCGACGCGCTGGACGGCCTCCACGAAGTCGTCCGTGCTGACGATGCGGTCCTTGAGGAGGTAGCCGACCCGGCCGGTGTTCTCCGACAGCAGTCGCCGCGCGTAGCTGGTCTCGACCCACTGGGAGAAGACCAGCACGGCGATCTCCGGCCAGGTCGAGCGGATCGTCAGCGCCGCTCGCAGGCCCTCGTCGGTGTGCGTGGGCGGCATGCGGACGTCGACCACGGCGGCGTCGGGCTTCTCGGCCGCGACGGCTCGCAGGAGGTCGTCGGCGTCGGCCACGGCGGCCACCACCTCGATGTCGTGCTCGCCCAGCAGCAGCGCGACGCCGTCTCGCAGGAGCGCGTTGTCCTCGGCGATCACTACGCGCATGGCTGGTCTCCGGTCTCGGGATGGTCGGGACGCCCGGTCGCCCGGTCGCCCGGTCGCCCGGTCGCCCGGTCGCCCGGTCGCCCGGTCGCCCGGTCATCCGGGCTCGCGGGGGAGCTTCATCGTGACGGTGGTGGGGCCGCCGGGCGGCGACTCGACAGTGAGGGCGCCGTCGAGCGCCGCCGCACGCCGGGCGAGACCGCTCAAGCCCGTGCCCGCACCCCCCGCCCCGCCGGCAGCCGCTGAGCCGGCACCCCAGGCCCCGGAAGCCGCCGAGCCGGAACCCGAGGCGCCGGAAGCCGCCGAGCCGGAAGCAGAAGCGTCGGAAGGCAAAGCACCGGAAGACAAAGCGCCGGAGGGCGAAGAGCCGCGAAGCGGAACGCCGGACGAAGCGCCCGGGAGCGAGGTCGGGCCCGGAACCGCGCCGCCGCGGCCATCGTCGGTGACCGTGAGTGTCACCCAGGGGCCCTCCTCGCCGACGGTGATCGTGGCGCGGGTTGCGGCGGCGTGGCGGGCGATGTTGGTGAGGAGCTCCGCCACCGCGAAGTAGAGCGCCGAGGCGGTTGCGTCCGGAGGCCTGGCAGGCAGGTCGACCGTGACCGTGGCCGGGACCGCGCTGCGGGCCGCCAGGGTGGACAGGGCCACCTCGAGGCCGTCGTCGAGGGCCGGGGGGTGCAGCCCGCGGACGATGTCGCGCAGCTCGGTCAGCGCCTCGGTCACCGTGCCGCGGGCGTCGGCGGCCAGGGCGCGGATCTGGTCTTCGCCGCTGCGGTGCTGGATGCGGGCGAGGGCCACCCCGAGTGAGACCAGGCGGGCCTGGGTGCCGTCGTGCAGGTCGCGTTCGACGCGGCGCATCAGCGCCGCCGCGTCTTCCTGCAGGGCCGCGCGGCCCGCTTTCAGCTGGGCGATGCGCCGGGCCGCGGGCGTGGGCCACAGCAGGGCGCGCACCAGCAGGCTGTCGAGGAGCACGATGAGGCGTACGACCCAGGGCAGCGCGAGCAGCAGGGCCGCCCCCTGCAGCGCCCGCCACCACGCGCCCGGCCAGCTCGTGGACTCCACGCCGAAGGCGTCCGGCCGGATCAGCCACCAGGCCGGGTACGTGAGCGAGAGCGTGCCGGTGAAGATCGCGATGAGCGCGCCGTACGCCCCCGCGTAGATCAGCGGGAACCGCAGGAAGCAGTACGTCAGGGCCCGCCACGCGGTCGGGTCGCCCAGGATCGCCACGGCGCGCCGCCACCGGGTGGGGGCGGTCAGTGGGGGAGGGTCGGGCCAGTCCCAGCCGACGAGGCGGCGGGCCGGGTGGCGGAAGTAGCGCGGGGTCCTGCGGGCGATCGCGAGCACCCCGACGAGCAGCGCCAGGCCGAAGATCACGACGGACAGCGCGGCAGCGGCCAGCCCGAGCAGCGCGAGCGCGAACGTGGGCAGGCTGACCAGCGCCCCGAGGAGCACGAACGCCAGCTCCCGCCACGTCCGCCGGTCGCCCCAGGCACGCGGGACGGCGAGAACGGCACGGCTGACCGCGAGAGCAGCGCGGGCCACGGTCACCCGGCCACCTCGATCGGTGGGCGGCGCAGGGCGAGCGCCGCGGGCAGCACCGTGCCCGCGAGGACCAGCAGCGCCGTGCCCGCGATGCCGGCTGCGAGCCAGCTCGCGGGCAGCCACGGCACCCAGGTGTCCAGAGTGGCGTGCAGCAGCGGCAGCAGGGTCACTGCCGCCACGGCTGCGGCGACGACGAGGGCTGTGCCGATCACCATCAGAGCCTCGCAGACGACGACGGCGAGCGTACGCCCGCGGGTGCCGCCGGCCAGCCGGGTGACGGCCAGGTTGCGGCGGCGGGCCAGGATCAGCGTGACCAGGGCGTTGAGGGCGGCGATCGCGGCGAAGGACGCGTACGCCCCCGTGCCCGAGAACTCGAGCCAGCGGTCGGCGGCCGGGGCGGGCACGCCGGTGACGTGCGTGGTCGTCGCGCTGCGGGTGATGGTGACCGCCGCGAACGCCACCGCGAGGGTCAGCGGCACGAGCGCTCCGGACAGGGCCCGGGCGTGCACCGCGAGCGTGTCCGCCGCGAGCCGGCCGGTGTCGCCGAGCAGCCGTCCGAGGGGCGCCGCGGCCCGCAGCAGCGCCGGGCCGAGGAAGCCGGCGCCCACGCACATCGCCAGCATGACGAAGAAGCCGGCCTGGTCGGCGGTGTCGGCGTCGAGGCCGGCGATCAGCACGGACAGCACGACGCCGCCGGTGACGAGCAGGATGCCGATGAGCGTGCGCGCCACGCCGATGCGCAGCCGTGGCGCCGCGCTCTCGGCCAGCGCCACGGCGGGCCGTACGCGCGACGGGCGCACCGCGGCGATCAGCGCCCCCAGCAGCGAGGTGCCCACGGTGACCGCGAGCGCGATGGGCAGCATCCCGCCGTGCAGCCGGAACGTCACCTCGGCCGGGACGATGCCGTGGCGGACGAAGCCGCCGAGCCAGGCGTGACCGCCGAGGATGCCCAGCGGCACCCCGGCGAGCGTGGCGGGGACGGCCACCAGGGCGGCCTGGGCGGCCACCGAGCGGCGGACCCGCGCGGGGGTCGCGCCGACCGCCCGGACCAGGGCGATGTCGCGGGCCTGGTGCCGGATCGCGGAGCTCATCGTGACGCCGACGATGAGGATCGACAGGTAGATCGAGATCATCACGAACAGCACGGCGATGTCGGGGACGCCGCTGTCGGTCATGGCCTGCCGCTGGGCGCGCGACAGCGGCGCGCCGCCGAACGAGGCGATCAGGCACAGGCTCGCGGTGACCAGGGCCGCCGCCAGGCACTGGGTGGCCGCCGGGCCGAGGAAGGACCAGGGGTTGCGCCGCAGCGCCTGCCGGATCACGCCGCCACCGCCGAGACGCCGCGGAGCCGCTCGGCGATCGCCTCGGCCTGCGGGGTGGGGCCGTCGGCGACGACCTCGCCGTCGCGCAGCAGCACGAGGCGGTCGCTCCAGGCCGCGGCGACCGGATCGTGGGTGACCATGAGGACGCCGACCCGGTCGAGGTCGGCGGCGGTGCGCAGCAGCCCCAGGATCTGCGCGCCGGTGGTGGGGTCCAGCGCGCCGGTCGGCTCGTCGGCGAAGATCACCGCCGGGCCGGTGACGAGGGCACGGGCCACGGCGACGCGCTGGCGCTGGCCGCCGGAGAGCTCACCGACCGGGCGCCGGCCGAGCCCGCCGAGCCCCACCGACTCGAGGACCTCGTCCACCGGCCGCGCGAGGCGGCCGCCGAGGCGGGCGGGGAGCGCGACGTTCTGACCCACGGTCAGCTCGGAGAGCAGGTTGTACGACTGGAAGACGAAGCCGACCCGGTCCCGCCGCAGCCGGGTGAGCGCCGCCTCGCGCAGCCGGGTCACGTCGCGGCCGGCCAGGCGCACCCGCCCACCGGTGCGACGGTCCAGGCCGGCGGCGCAGTGCAGCAGCGTGCTCTTGCCGGAGCCGGTCGCGCCCATCACGGCGACGAACTGGCCGGCGGGCACGTCGAGCGACACCTCACGCAGGGCGAGCACGCCCCGGGGATAGCGCCGGGACACGGAGGTCAGGGACACCACGGATTCCATGCGTCCACCCTCGCGTCCGGCGCCGGCCGGCACAGCGGGGCCAGCCCGCCGATCATGGTGCGGTTAACCGCACCACCGGGCATGGGCCATCATGGCAGGCGATGATCCTCCTCGACCGCATCGCGCCCGGTGACGACCCGTTGCTGCTCTGGGCGGCGCAGGACATGCGCCCCGGCGTGCGCGCGTGGGCGCTCGGCGACGCCGCCGCGGTGGCCTGCCGCGACGTGTGCATCCGGGACCGATTGGCGCTGCGGGGCAGCCCGGCCGACGTCGCCGCCCTCGTGGAGCGCATCCGCCCGCAGGTGCTGGACTTCCACCCGGTCGGCGACGAGGAGCTCATCGACGCGATCCCCGGCCTGCGCCTGGACGCCCGCTTCGGCTGGATGGACACCACGTCGCCGTCCGGCACGGCCCGGGGGCACGAGCCGGAGTGGCT
>Ga0190269_10001447_pt1 | contig 11427 bp, 9 predicted proteins | sample Popmic249IS_FD_133749 | JGI IMG/M metagenome (GOLD analysis project Ga0190269, IMG submission 133749) | Populus adjacent soil microbial communities from riparian zone of Blue River, Arizona, USA - 249 IS | ecosystem: Environmental > Terrestrial > Soil > Riparian zone | place: USA: Arizona... | reverse complement strand
CGCCTTGGCGAGCTCGATCTCCTCGCGGACCAGCGTCGAGGCGTTCTCGGAGACCTCGACGACGAGGTCGGCGATAGAGCGCTGCTCGGGCGGGGGCGGCGGTCCCGGAGGCGGGATCGGCGGCGGGTTCTGGGGTGGCTCCTGCATGGGTGGCTCCTACTCGGGCGGGTCCTCGTTGTAGATGCGGCGGTAGATCAGCGACGCGGCCCGCGCGGCGACGATGCTCGCCACCGCGCCGGTCCCGGCAAGGATGCCGCTCCAGACGAGACGTTTGACCAGCTCGTTGTCCACTAGCTCAAGTCCTTCCCCATGCGAGTTGCGGAGTAAACCCTATCCGCGCGGCTCGAGGCCGTCGCAGATGGTGGTGACAAGAAGATCCCGCGCCTGGTCGAAGTCGGCGTCCGCGGCCGGGATCGTGCCGAAGATCCAGCCCGAGAGCAGCTGCTCGATCGCGCCGTAGAAGGACATCGAGGCGAACATCGGCGCCACGTCGCCGCGGAAGGCGCCGCTGGCCTGGCCGTCGGCGACGATCTTGGCGATCGACTCGTAGGCGCGTTGGATCTGCTCGAGGTGGGTCTTGCCGAAGGAGTTGGCCGCCCTCGTCACCTCGACGATGATCACCTTCATCAGCTCCGGGTCGTGGCGGTAGGAGTCGAAGATGAAGGTCGCCACCGCGCCCAGCTTCTGGCGCGGGCTGGCGGCGGTCTTGTCGGCCTCCTCGATCGCCGCCAGCAGCAGCGACCAGCGCTCGATGAAGAGTTCGTTCAGGACCTCGTCCTTCGATTTGAAGTAGTGGTAGACGAGCCCGTAGGCGACGCCGGCCTCGTCAGCGATGTCGGAGACGCGGGTCGCGTGGAAGCCCTGGCGGGCGAAGACGCGGATCGCGGCGTCGAGGATCAGACGCCGTTTGTCGGCGGGCGGTGCCTGTGCCATCAGCCGCGGCCCTCCGTCGGTTGCGGCCAGGTGTAGGCGTCCGGCTGGCGGTTGGCGAGCGAGGGGAGTTGCTCGCGCACCCGCTCCAGCGCGGCGAAATCGAGCTCGGCGGCGACGAAGCACTCCTCGTCAGGCGCGGTGGCGAGGACGACGCCCCAGGGGTCGACGATCAGCGAACGGCCGAAGGAGCTGTAGTGGGGCGGCGCCTCGCCGATCTGGTTCGGGGCGAGGAGGAAGAGCTGGTTCTCGATCGCCCGCGCCCGCAGCAGCACTTCCCAGTGGTCGCGGCCGGTGGCGAGGGTGAAGGCCGAGGGAACGGCGATCAGCCGGGCGCCGCGGAGGGCGAGGATGCGGAAGAGCTCGGGAAAGCGGAGGTCGTAACAGACGGTGAGGCCGGCGGTGAGCTCGGCGACCTGGGCGACGACCGGTTCGGCACCGGGGCGCTCGAACACCGACTCGCGGTAGGAGACACCGCCGGCGTCGACGTCGAACATGTGGATCTTGCGATAGACGGCGAGGTCCTTGCCCTGAGGATCGACCAGGACAGAGGTGTTCGAGGCCTTCTCCCCCTCGCCGCCTCGCTCGGAGATGCTGCCGGCGAGCAGGTGGATGCCGAGATCGCGCGCCCAGCCGCGGGCTGCATTGAGGCTGGGGCCCTCGAGCGACTCCGCGCCGGCGACCAGTTCCTCTCCTCCGCCGAGCAGGTTCCACTTCTCGGGCAGGGCGACGAATTCGGCACCGTCGGCCGCGGCGGCGCGCACCAGGCGCTCGGCCCTCGCCAGGTTCCTGTCCTTGTCCCCGTTGGAGTTGAGCTGTACCGCCGCTGCGCGCACGCGTGCCCTTCGTTGATTGACCAGTCAATCGGCTGCCTCAGTATATGAACGCCCGAGGCATCGGCGTAACCTTTATACGGACGTGCACGAGACGATCAAGGACGACGCCGAGCGCAAGCAGGTCACTGTCCTGTTCGCCGACGTCAGCGGTTCGATGGACCTCGCCGAGCAGGAGGACCCCGAGGAGTGGCGCAAGATCATGCAGCGCTTCTTCTCGATCCTCGCCGACACGGTCACCCGCTTCGAGGGCACCGTCGACAAGTTCACCGGTGATGGAATCATGGCGATCTTCGGTGCCCCGGTCGCCCACGAGGACCACGCCCGCCGCGCCTGTTACGCAGCCCTGCAGATGCTCGACGACGTCGCCGAGTACGCCGCCGAGCTGCGCCGCGCCAAGGGGCTCAACTTCTCGACCCGGATCGGGATCAACTCCGGCGAGGTGGTCGCCGGGGCGATCGGCGAGGGTGGCGGCTCCTATACCGCGATCGGCCACACCGTCGGCCTGGCGCAGCGGATGGAGGCTCTGGCCGAGCCGGGCAAGGCCTACCTGACCGAGCACGCCGCCAAGCTCGCCCGCGGTTACCTCGACCTGCGCGACCTCGGCGAGTTCGAGATCAAGGGCGCGAGCCGGCCGGTGCAGGTCTTCGAGCTGGCCGGGGTCGGCGAGGCGCGCTCGCGGCTGGACCTCGCCCGCGAGCGCGGCTTCTCCCGCTTCGTCGGCCGCGAGCGCGAGCTGGCGAGGCTGGAGGAGGCGCTGGCACGCGCCCACGCCGGCGAGGCCGCCGCGGTCGGCGTCGTCGCCGAACCGGGGATCGGCAAGAGCCGGCTCTACCTCGAGTTTGTCGAGCGCTGCCGCAGCGACGGCGTCGAGGTCTTCCAGGCGCAGGGCCAGGCCCACGGCAAGGCGATCCCGTTCATGCCGATACTGCAGATGCTGCGCTCCTTCTTCGGCATCGCCGACAACGAGCCCGAGCAGCAGGCGCGCGAGAAGATCGCCGGCCGGTCGCTGCTGCTCGACCCCGCCTTCGCCGAGGACCTGCCGCTGATGTTCGACTTCCTCGGCGTGCCCGACCCCGAGCGGCCGGTCCCGCAGATGAGCCCGGAGGCGCGGCAGCGCTCGCTCGCCGAGGTCCTCTGCCGCCTCGTCGGCAACCCCTCGCGACAGAGGACCCTGCTGCTCGTCTTCGAGGACCTGCACTGGGTCGACGAGGGCAGCCAGGCGATGCTGAACGGGCTGATCGACGGTTTCGGCGGCACGAAGACGCTGGTCCTCTTCAACTACCGCCCCGAGTACACGCCGCCCTGGGAGGCGTCGGGTTGCTTCGAGGCGCTGGAGCTGGCGCCGCTGCGGCGCGAGGACACGCGCGAGCTGCTGCGCGACATCGCCGGTGAGGACCCGTCGCTCGACGGACTCGACGAGCCGATCCACGAGCGCACCGGCGGCAACCCGTTCTTCATCGAGGAGATCGTCCGCGAGCTGGGCGAGGCCGGCTACCTGGAGGGCGAGCGCGGCGCCTACCGCCTCGCCCGCCCGATCGAGGGCACCGGGGTGCCGGTGACCGTGCAGGCGGTCCTGGCGGCGCGGATCGACCGCCTCGACGCCGACGCCAAGCAGCTGCTGCAGGTCGCCTCCGTCCTCGGCAAGGAGGTGGGCGAGGAGGCGCTGGGGATGGCCGCCGGTCTCAACGCCGAGGCGATGGAGCGGGCGCTGCGGTCGCTGGTCGGCGGCGGCTTCCTCTACGAAGCGCAGCTCTACCCCGAGCGGCTGCTCGCCTTCCGCCACCCGCTCACCCGCGAGGTCGCCTACGGCACCCAGCTCGCCGAGCAGCGGGCGGCGACCCACGCGGCGGCGGCGCGAGCGCTGATCGAGCTGGAGGCACCGGAGCGCTACGACGAGCTCTCGGCCCTGATCGCCGACCACCTGCGCCAGGGCGGGGAGACGCTCGAGGCGGCCCGCTGGTCGGCCCGCGCCGCCTACTGGTCAGGCCACGCCCGTCCGCGCGATGCCCTGCGGCTCTGGCACCAGGTGATGGATCTTGTCGCCGAGCTGCCCGAGGACGAGGAGACGGCGAACCTGGCGGTCCACTCGCGGCTGCTGCAGTTGCAGTACGCGTGGCGGATCGGGATGAGCCGGGAGGAGCAGGAGCGGCTCGCCGCGGAGGCCGAGGAGATCGCGACCCGCAACGACGACCTGCACTCGCTGGCGCTGCTGAAGGTGGCGACCGCGGTGCGCCCCGGCCTCGAGCACTACGGCCCGGACTGGCTCGAGGCGGTGCGCGAGACGGTCGAGCTGGCCGACCGCTCCGGCGACCGCCACCTGCGGGCGGCGGTGCGCGGCGCCGGCGCCTACGCCTACCTCTGCTGCGCCGACTTCGAGGGCTTCGAGCGGATTCTCGACGAGATGCTGGAGATCGTCGGCGACGACGGCTCGGTCGGCGCCAACATCGTCCTCGGCAGCCCGATCGCCTGGGGACTGATGGGCAAGGGCATGGTGCGCCGCGAGCGGCTCGAATTCGAGGAGGCCGAAGAGCTCTTCGAGCGGGCTCTGCAGAGCGCCCTGGAGGACGACGACCCGGAGACCGCGAGCTGGATCCGCAGCAACCAGGCGAGCCTGATCATCCGCCGCGACCCGGAGGGGGCGCTGGCACTCGCGCGCCGCAACTGCGAGCTGACCGACCGCCTCGGCGACGTCTTCTCACGCAGCCTCGCGCTTTCGAACCTCGCCTGGACGCAGCTGATCGCCGAGGAATACCAGGCGGCCCTGGAATCGATCGAGACCTCCGAGGCCCTCTACCGCGAGGCGATGGACAACGGCGGCGAGATGGAGGGCTGGCGCGGGCAGCTGCGGGCGCGGGCGCTCGTCCTGGTCGGCCGCGCGGAGGAGGGGCTGGAGGTGGCCGAGCAGGCCGCCCGCGTCACCCGGGAACGCGGGATGCTCTGGAGCTACCCGGTGGCGATGCTGACCCTGGCGCGCGCCCGGTCCGCGGCGGGGGCCGAGGGCGTCGCCGAGGCCTTCGAGGAGGCCGAGCGGGTCGCCCGCGAGAGCGGGGCGACGACGCTGCTGATGGACATCGAGGAGGAGAAGGCGCAGATCGGACCGGGCGCCCGCGGCGTCTATTAACGGCGTCGCTCGAGCTCGGCGACCATCAGCTTCGTGTGCAGGGCGGCGATCAGGTCCTTCAGCGGCTGGGCCCCGGCTTCGAGCATTTCGACCACCCGCTCGGGCGGCACCTCGCCGGCGAGCCGTTCCATCACCACGTCGACCTCCTGGCGGGCCAGCTCTTGCAGGGCGTTTTTGTAGCGGAGGGTGTCGTAGACGGTGAAGCCGATCTGCTCGTCGTAGCCGCCGGCGCGGAAGCGGCTGATCGCCTCGATGATCCTTACGTCGGAGGGCGAGTAGCCGCGGCTGTTGGGGGTGAGGACCTCGAGCTCGGCGAGCCGGTCGAGGACCTCCTTGGGGAGGCCGTAGCGCTTGCGGACCTCGGCGGCGCTGGTACGGGAGCGCTCGCCGGCCAGGGCGCGATCGAGGATCTGGTCGCCGAGGGCGAGCATCGCCTCGGCCCGGTCGGGGTCCTCGTTGAGGACGTTCTTGATCGCCTTCAGCGGCAGGTAGCGCTCCTCCTGCAGGCGCTTGATCAGCTTGATCCGGTCGACGAACTCCGGCGGGTAGTAGGCCATGTTGCGGCTCGTCTTGACCGGCTCCGGCAGCAGGCCCTCGCGCAGGTAGTGCTTGATCGTCGGCGCCGGGACCCCGGACGCCTCGGCCAGCTCGCGCATCCGCAGCAGGCCGTTTTCGGTGGCGTTGGCGGGGTCGGCGCTCACGCGCGGAACTCTCCCTGCGGCGTCGCGGCGGGGCCGGCGGCGGCGCCGGACTCGAGCATCGCCGCGACCTCCGCGGCGGAGTAGCCGGCCTCGCGCAGGACCTCCTCGGTGTGCTCGCCGAAGGCGGGGGCCGGGCGGGTGGGGTCGGCGGGGGTGCGGGAGAGCTTCACCGGGTTGCCGAGCTGGCGCACCGTCCCCAGCCCCGGCTGCTCCACCTCGACCACCATCCCCCGCTCCCGCACCAGCTCCGAGTCGAGCGCCTCGTCGAGGTCGAGGACGGGCTCGATGCAGCAGTCGCGCTCGTCGTTGAAGGCCTTCCATTCGGCCCGGGTGCGCGCACGGAAGACGGCGGCGACCTCGGCCCAGGCCTCGGACCCCGGCGCCTCGAACTGCTTCTCGACCAGGTCGGGACGGTCGACGCCCTGGCAGAAGGCGGCCCAGAACTTCGGCTCGAGGGCGCCGCAGGTGACCCAACCGTCGGCGGCCTCGTAGGGGAGGTAACAGACGATGCCGCCGGCGAGCATCTGCTCGCCGCGCCGCGGCACCTCTACGTCGCAGAAGTAGCGGCCGGCGACCATCGCCAGCCAGGAGAGGGCGCCGTCGGCCATCGAGACGTCGACCATCTGCCCCTCGCCGGAGCGCTCGCGCTCGTGCAGCGCCGCCATCACCCCGAAGGCGGCCATCAGGGCGCCGCCGCCGAGGTCGGCGATCTGGCCGGCCGACTGCACCGGCGGGCCGTCCTTGGCGCCGGTGAGGCCGAGCAGGCCGACGAGGCCGAGGTAGTTCATGTCGTGGCCGGCGCGCTGCACGTAGGGGCCGTCCTGGCCGTACCCGGTGATCGCGCAGTAGACGACCCGCGGGTTCGCCTCGCGCATTCGCCCGTAGCCGACGCCGAGCTTGTCGAGGACGCCGGGGCGGAAGCCGTCGAGGACGACGTCATGGGTGGTGACCAGGCGCAGCAGCGCCTCTCTTCCCGCCTCCGACTTGAGGTCGAGCCGCACCGAGCGCTTGCCGCGGTTGAGCGAGAGGTAGAGCGAGGAACGGGTGCCGAGCGCCTGCTGCTCGTCGGTGCCGTAGTAGGGGGGCGCCCAGCGGATGTAGTCGCCCATGCCGGTGTCCTCGACCTTCAGCACCTCGGCGCCGAGATCGGCGAGCAAAAGCGAGCAAAAGCCGCCCGGCAGGAGGCGGGTGAGGTCGAGGACCTTGACGTCGCCGAGAGGGAGATCCGCCATCGGGCGGTCCGCCTAGGCCGCTGCCCGCTTGGGGACGCCCAGCAGCTCCCGCGCCTCGGCGACGCTGGCGGGCCGGCGGCCGATGTCTTCGGCCATCTGCCGCGCTTTCGCGATCAGCTCGCCGTTCGAGCGGCACATCTCGCCGTCCGGCAGGTAGAGGTTGTCCTCGACCCCGGCGCGGACGTTTCCGCCGAGCACGAGCGAGGAGGCAAGCAGCTTCCACTGGTCGCGCGAGATCCCGATCACCTGCCACTGGTTCTCGCCCTCCGGACCGCCGGGGATCTGGTCGGACATAAGGGTGACGTTGCGTGGGGTTGGGCGGATGCCCCCGGTCACCCCCATCACCAGAGAGATCTGCAGCGGCGGCTCCAGGAGCCCCATGTCGATCAGCGGGTCGAGGTTGGCGACATGGCCGGAGTCGAAGCACTCGTGCTCGGGCTTGATCCCCAGCTCTTTCATCGCCGTCAGGAACTCGATGATCGTGTCGAAGCTGTTCTCGAAGACCGCCTTGAAGACGAAGTCCTTGCGCCGCTTGGAGTACTTCGCGTAGTTCATCGAGCTCATGTTCAGAGCGGCAACGTCGGGACGGCAGGCGCGCAGGTACTCGATCCGTTTCTCGATCGGGATCCCGATCGCCCCGGTCGAGTAGTTGACGATGACGTCGCCGACCTCGGCCAGAATCGCCTCGGTGATCGTCTGGAAGTCCTCGACCTCATAGGAGGGCGTGCCGTCGGGCTTGCGGGCGTGGATGTGAATCTGCGAGGCGCCCTCGTCGACCGCGCGCCGCGCCTCTGCCGCGTACTCCTCGGGCGTGTAGGGGATCGCCGGGCACTGATCGCGGTTGGCGATCACGCCGCTGATCGAGCAGCTGATGATCACCGGGTCGCTGAACTGGCTCATCTCGTCCTCCTCAGACCGGCATGACGCCGTGGCGTTTCTTCGGCTTCTCGACTCGCTTGGTACGCGACATTTGCAGCGCTTTCGCGATCGTCTCGCGGGTCTCGCGCGGGTCGATGATGTCGTCGATCAGGGCGTTGCCGGCCGAGAGGTAAGGGTCGATCTGCTGGCGGACCGCGTTCAGCATCGCCTCCTTGGTCGCCTCCGGATCGTCGGAGGCCTCGATCGCCGAGCGGCCGATTATTTCGACCGCACCCTCGGCGCCCATCACCGAGATCTCGGCCCCCGGCCAGGCGACGATCAGGTCGGGCTCGTACGCCTTGCCGCACATCACGTAGTAGCCGGCGCCATAGGCCTTGCGGACGACCACGGTCACCTTCGGCACGGTGGCGCGGCTGACCGCGTAGAGCATCTTCGCCCCATGGCGGATGATCCCGGCGTGCTCGACCTTCGAGCCGACCATGAAGCCGGGGACGTCCTGGAGGAAGACGAGCGGGATGTTGAAGGCGTCGCAGAGGTTGATGAAGCGGGCGGCCTTGTCGGCGGAATCGTTGTCGAGGGTTCCGGCCAACTGCTTGGGCTGGTTGGCGACGATCCCGGCGGGCTGGCCGCCGAACCGGGCGAAGCAGGTGATCACGTTCTTGGCGAACTTCGGCTTCAGGTCGAACCAGTCGCCGTCGTCGACTATCTCGCGGATCACGTCGTACATGTCGTAGGGCTGCCGCGGCGACTCGGGCACGATCTCCATCAGCTTCTCGGAGGCACGGTCGATCGGGTCACTGACGTCGCTCACCGGCGGCCGCACCTCGCAGTTGCCCGGGAAGTAGGAGAGGTACTTCTTGACCGAGGCGATGCACTCCTCGTCGTCCTTCACCTCCAGGTCACCCACGCCGGACTTGCGGCAGTGGACCTTGGCGCCGCCGAGGTCCTCCATCGAGATCTCCTCGCCGGTCACGGCTTTCGTCAGGTGCGGCCCGGCGAGCGCCATCGCGCCCTGGCCGGAGACCATCGGCACGAAGTCCGAGAGCGCCGGGATGTAGGCGGTGCCGGCGGCGCAGGGGCCCATCATCGCCGCGACCATCGGGATCACGCCCGACATTTCGACCTCCTCGCGGAAGAGGTGGCCGGACCCGGCGAAGAGCGATCCCGCCGCCTCCTGGATGCGAGCGCCGGCACTGTCGAGCAGCCAGACGAACGGCATCCGCTTGCTCAGCGCCATCTCGCGCAGGCGGGTGACCTTGAGCTCCCCGGTCATCCCCATCGAGCCGGCCATCACGGTGAAGTCGTAGGCGGCGATGCAGGTGGCGCGGCCGTCGACGTCGCCCCAGCCGGTGATGACGCCGTCGGCCGGTGCCTCGACCCCGTCCATCACCCGCTGGGCGAAGTGCGGGCGGCCGTGGATCCCCATCTCGACGAAGGTCCCCTCGTCGACGAGGAGGTCGATCCGCTCGCGGGCGGTCAGCTTGCCGCGCGCGTGCTGCTTGGCGATCTTCTCCTCGCCGCCGCCCAGCCTGGCCTTGGCGCGGCGCTCGTGCAGCTGCGCGGTCAGGTCGGCCAGCGGCGCCGTGCCCGGCAGCAGATGGGGGGACTTCTCCTCGGTCGCCATCAGGGCCTCAGCGTCCTTTCCACTGCGGGTCGCGTTTCTCGAAGAAGGCGGTGACACCCTCGACGATGTCCTCGGTGGTGAAGGTGAGGGATAGCTGGGAGCGGAGGAACTCGAGCGCGTCGTCGAGCGCCATGTCCTGCTGGCGGTACATCGCGTCGTGGCCGAGCCGCATCAGCACCGGGCTCTTCGAAGCCAGCTTCGTCGCCCACTCGTCGACGGCGCCCTGGAACTCGCCGGCCGGGACCACCTTGTTGGCGAGCCCATACTCGACCGCCTGCTCGGCCGGGAGCCGCTCGCCCAACAGCATCATCTCGTTGACCTTCTTGCGCGGGACGTTGCGGTAGATGATCGACATGATCATGTAGGGGAAGGCGCCGACGTTGATCTCCGGCGTGCCAAAGGTCGCGCCCTCCCTGGCGATCACAAGATCGCAGGAGAGAGCCAGCCCCATGCCGCCAGCCAGAACGTGCCCGTTTGCAGCGCAAAGCGACGGCTTGCCGAGCCGCGGCATCATCCGGAAATATTCAAGGAAAAGATCAGTTGCAAAGTGTTTGTGGACGAGCGGAATGTCAGCGGCGAAGCTACCGAGGTCTGCGCCTGAACAGAACGCCTTGTCACCGGCACCGGTAAGGACCACGGCGCGCACCTCCTCGGAGGCTTTCGCCAGCTTCATTGCCTCGACCAGCTCGTGCAGCATCTGGCCGGAGAGCATGTTGCGCTTCTCCGGATCGTTCAGCGTCACCGTGGCAATGCCGTCGGCCACCTCGTAGGCGACCTTCTCGCCGCTCCACTGATCTCCCGGGCTCATCTGGTGCGGCACCATAGCAATCTTGAAAGTGGAAAGTGCTACTGTCCACTTCGCATTCGGGGCCGATGCGGTCCTGTCAATAACGAGGAGGAAAGAGACAGTGGCGACCGCAACCGACGGCTCCAGCGTCATCAAGCCCGACCACGCAGCCGGGCGCAAGCACTTCATCTTCAGCCAGGAGCACGAAGACCTGCGCGAGTCGATGGAGTCGTGGGTGAAAAAGGAGCTGTGGCCCCACCGCAACGAGTGGGAGGACACCTACTGGCCGACCTCGGCGATGGAACGGGCGGGTGAGCTCGGCTTCCTCGGCCTCTGCTTCCCGGAGGAGTACGGCGGCCAGGGCGGCGACTACTTCTACTCGCTGGTCCGCGCCGAGTGCATGAGCTACTCGGGCTCCGGCGGCACCAACATGGCCTTTGCGGTGCAGAGCGACATGGTCCTCCCCCCCATCCACCTGCTGGGCAGCGAGGAGCAGAAGCGCAAGTACCTCGAACCGGGCCTGAAGGGCGGAAAGGTCGGCGCCCTCGGGATCACCGAGCCCGGCGCCGGCTCCGACGTCGCCGGTATCCGCACCACCGCGATCCGCGACGGCGACGAATACGTGATCAACGGCTCCAAGACCTTCATCACCAACGGTCCGCGCGCCGACTTCATCGTCCTCGTCTGCAAGACCGACCCGGACGAGCGGCACGCCGGCATCACCCTCTTCATCGTCGACCTGCGCGACGAGAACGGCGAGAAGGTCCCCGGCTTCAGCGTCTCGGCCGAGCTGGAGAAGATGGGGATGCACGCCTCCGACACCGGCGAACTCGCCTTCGACGACGTCCGCGTCCCGGCCGATGCGGTGCTGGGCGAGGTCGGCAAAGGCTTCTACCACATCGCCTGGGAGCTCCAGGGCGAGCGGCTGGTCGCCGCCGCCGGCTCCCACGCGGGCTGCGAACGGATGATCGAGAAGACCCTCGAGTACGCCAAGGACCGCGAAGCCTTCGGCCGACCGATCGGCAAGTTCCAGGCGATCCGCCACAAGTTCGCCGAGATGGCGACCAAGACCGAGGCGGCGAAGCAGTTCACCTACGCGACCGCCTGGCGCTTCGCCAACGGCGAGTACCCGGTGCGCGAGATCACGATGGCCAAGCTCTTCGCCTCCCGCGTCGGCTGCGAGGTCGCCGACGAGTGCATCCAGATCCTCGGCGGCTACGGCTACATGAAGGAGTACGAGATCGAGCGCGCCTACCGCGACGTCCGCCTCAACCGCATCGGCGCCGGCACCGACGAGGTGATGCTCGACGTGATCGG
>Ga0190269_10001446_pt1 | contig 11431 bp, 4 predicted proteins | sample Popmic249IS_FD_133749 | JGI IMG/M metagenome (GOLD analysis project Ga0190269, IMG submission 133749) | Populus adjacent soil microbial communities from riparian zone of Blue River, Arizona, USA - 249 IS | ecosystem: Environmental > Terrestrial > Soil > Riparian zone | place: USA: Arizona... | reverse complement strand
TGCACCGCCGGCGTGCCGTTCTGCAACGAGAGCGCGAACGGCGGGCTCGGCGCGTGCGTGCAGTGCCTGAGCGCGGCCGATTGCGATGACAGCAACGCCTGCACGACCAACGCGTGCACGGCCGGCAGCTGCGTGTACAACCCGACCAGCGAAGGCTCGCTGTGCACGGGCGGAGTGTGCGACGGCAGCGCGGTGTGCGTCGCGTGCGTCAACAACGCCGGCGACGGCGCGGTCGACAGCGGCTGCAGCGGCGCGGCCCCGCAATGCAACGAGACCGCCAACGGCGGCCTCGGCGCGTGCGTAGCCTGCCAAGGGCCGCTGCATTGCGCGGACGGCAACGCATGCACGAGCGACGCGTGCAACGGCAGCGGCGCGTGCGTGAACGATCCGCAGCCGGCGGGCACTCTGTGCACCGGCGGCGTGTGCGACGGCGACGCGACGCCCGCGTGCGTGACGTGCGTCGACGACGAGCCTACGGGCGCGGACGACTCGGGCTGCAGCGGCGCGACGCCGGCGTGCGACGCGAGCGCGAACGGCGGCGCGGGCGCGTGCGTGGCGTGCATCGCGGACGGCGACTGCGGCAGCGGCGTGTGCAGCGCACAGGCCTGCGTCGCGTGCGTGAACAACCAGCCCGGCACGGCTACGGACAACGGCTGCAGCGCGGCGAGCCCGATCTGCGACACGTCCGGGACGCCCGTATGCGTCGAGTGCCTAGCCGACGCCGACTGCAGTGATGGCAACGCTTGCACGGTGGACGACTGCAGCGCCAACAGCTGCTCGAACACTCCGGCCGCGGAAGGCACGGCGTGCACGGGCGGCGTGTGCGACGGCGCGGCGACGCCCGCGTGCGTGAGCTGCGTGAACGACGCCGCCGACGGCGCGACCGACAGCGGCTGCAGCGCGGCCTCGCCCCAGTGCAATGAGAGCGCGAACGGCGGGCTCGGCGCGTGCGTCGAGTGCCAAGGACCGCTGCACTGCGCGGACGGCAACGCGTGCACGAGCGACGCGTGCAACGGCAGCGGCGCGTGTGTGAACGACGCCGAGGACGCGGGCACGCTGTGCGCGGGCGGCGTGTGCGACGGCGATGCCACGCCGGCCTGCGTCACCTGTATCGATGACCAGCCGGCGGGCAGCGACGACTCCGGGTGCAGCGACGCGACCCCGGCGTGCAACGCGAGCGCGAACGGCGGCGCCGGGGCGTGCGTCGCGTGCCTCGCGGACGGCGACTGCGGCAGCGGCGTGTGCAGCGCACAGGCCTGCGTCGCGTGCGTGAACGACCAGCCCGGCACGGCCACGGACAACGGCTGCAGCGCGGCCAGCCCGATCTGCGATACGTCCGGCGCGGCCGCTGCTTGCGTCGAGTGCTTGGGCAACGGCGACTGCGACGACGGCAACGCGTGCACCGCCGACGTGTGCTCGGCCAACGCGTGCTCGAACACCACGCTGCCCGAGGGCACGGCGTGTACGGGCGGCGTGTGCGACGGCGCGGCCACGCCGGCGTGCGTGAGCTGCGTGAACAACGCCGCCGACGGCGCGACCGACAGCGGCTGCAGCGCGGCTTCGCCCCAGTGCAACGAGAGCGCGAACGGCGGCCTCGGCGCGTGCGTCGAGTGCCAGGGCGCGCTGCATTGCGCCGACGGCAACGCGTGCACGAGCGACGTGTGCAGCGCGAGCGGCGCGTGTGTGAACGACCCCGAGGACGCGGGCACGCTATGCACCGGCGGCGTGTGCGACGGCGATGGGACGCCCGCGTGCGTGACGTGCATCGACGACCAGCCTGCGGGTAGCGACGACTCCGGCTGCAGCGACGCGACTCCGGCGTGCGACGAGACCGCGAACGGCGGCGCCGGCGCGTGCGCGGCGTGCGTCGAGGACAGCGACTGCGGCAGCGGCGTGTGCGCGGCCCAGGTGTGCGTCGCGTGCGAAGACGATCAACTCGGAACCGGCACCGACCACGGCTGCAGCGCGGCGAGCCCGCTGTGCGACACCTCGGGCGCCGCGGCCGCGTGCGTCGAGTGCTTGGTGGACGGCCACTGCGACGTGGGTGAGCTGTGCAACCCGAGCGGCGTATGCGCGCCCGGCTGCGACGACGACGGCGATTGCTCGGGCAGCCCCGCGACGCCGATCTGCGACACCGCGGTCGAGCAGTGCGTCGAGTGCTTGGCCGACGCCACCTGCGACGACGGCAACGAGTGCACGGCCGACGCTTGCAGCAGCAACGCGTGCGTGAGCACGCCGGAGCCCGAGGGCTCTGCGTGCGGCGCTGCCGGCGTGTGCGATGGCGAGGCGGTGCCGGCCTGCGTAGGCTGCGTCGACGACGCGGCGGACGGCGCGACCGACAGCGGCTGCGACGCCAGCTCGCCCGCGTGCGACGAGACCGCGAACGGCGGCGCGGGCGCGTGCGTCGAGTGCGAGGGCGGCCTGCACTGCGAAGATGGCAACGCGTGCACGGCCGACGCGTGCCTCGCCGGTGCTTGTGAGAACGCGACCGAGCCCGAGGGCACGACCTGCCCGACCGGCGTGTGCGACGGCGGCACGAGCCCGATGTGCGTGGGCTGCGTCGACGACGTGGCCGCGGGCGGTCAGGACAGCGGCTGCGGCGCGGCTACGCCGTCCTGCGACGAGACCACCGGCACGTGCGCGGCCTGCGTCGCGGACGGCGACTGCGCGAGCGGCGTGTGCTCGGCGGCTCGCGTGTGCACGACCTGCGAGGACAACCAAGCGGGCGGCGCGCTCGACCACGGCTGCAGCGTGGCGAGCCCGCTGTGCGACACCACCGGCGCGACGCCCGTGTGCGTCGAGTGCCTGGACGATGACGGCTGCGGCGTGGGCGAGGTCTGCGACGACAGCGGCGCGTGCATCGCCGGCTGCTCCGACGACGCCGACTGCGCGGGCACGCCCGGCACGCCGCTGTGCGACACCGTGGCCGAGACGTGCGTCGAGTGTCTGGGCGACGGCAACTGCGACGACGGCAACGAGTGCACGGTCGACGAGTGCGCGAGCCAAGCGTGCTCGAATACGCCGGCCTCCGAGGGCACCGACTGCGCGAGCGGCGTGTGCGATGGCGAGGCGCTCGCCGCCTGCGTGACGTGCGTGGATGACGAGGCCGCGGGCGGCGAGGACAGCGGCTGTAGCGCAGCCGCTCCGGCCTGCGACTCCGCGGCGAACGGCGGCAGCGGCGAGTGCGTCGAGTGCGTCGCCGACGGCGATTGCGGCAGCGGCGTGTGCCTCGCCAACGCGTGCCTCGCGTGCGAGGACGATCAGGCAGGCGCGGCGACCGACCGCGGCTGCGGCGCGGCGAGCCCGCTGTGCGACACGAGCGGCGCGGCGCCCGCGTGCGTCGAGTGCCTGGGCAACGGCGACTGCGACACGGGCGAGATCTGCAACCCGTCCGGGACGTGCGCGCCAGGCTGCGCGGACGATGACGACTGCACCGCGACGCCCGAGACGCCGCTGTGCGACACAGGCGCCGACGCGTGTGTCGAGTGCCTCGCGGACAGCGACTGCGACGACGCCGACGCATGCACGGCGGACGCGTGCGAGAGCGGCGGCTGCGTCAACGACCCGGAGCCCGAGGGCACGACCTGCGCGACGGGCGTGTGCGACGGCGCCTCGACGCCCGCGTGCGTGGGCTGCATCGATGACGAGCCCGCGGGCGTGCAGGATACCGGCTGCGAAGCCGCGACGCCTGCCTGCGACGAGGCGGCCGCGGGCGGTGTCGGCGCGTGCGTCGGCTGCGTCGTGGACGGCGACTGCGCGACCGGCGTGTGCATCGCGGATGCGTGCCTCGCGTGCGAAGACGACCAGACCGGCCTCGGCACGGACCGCGGCTGCAGCGCGGCGGCACCGCTGTGCGACACCTCGGGGGCTTCGCCGGCCTGCGTCGAGTGCACGACGGACGACGAGTGCCAAGGCGATGACGTCTGCAACCCAGACAACACGTGCGGCGCGCCGGACAACGACGGCGACGGGGTCACGGACGATGTCGATCTCGACGACGACAACGACGGCGTGTCCGACGAGGACGAGCTCGGCGGTGACGACCCGCTCGACAGCGACGAGGACGGCGTCTCGAACCACCTCGATCGCGACAGCGACGGCGATGGCTTGACCGACGCGAGCGAGAGCGGCGCAGGCGATGAAGACGGCGACGGAGAGCCGGACGACTGCTTGCCCGTAACCGTGGCCGGCGAGTGCAGCGGCGGCAGCGTCGCGACGGCGGTGAACACGGACGAGGCGGACGAGCCCGACTTCCTCGACGCCGACAGCGACGGCGACGGCGTGCTCGACGGCGACGAGGCCTTCGACATGGACGGCGACGGTACGGCCGACGTCAGCGCCGCCGAGAGCGACGAAGACGGTGACGGTATCGACGACGCCTTCGACGTGGACTGCGCGACGAGCGGCGACTGCGGCGGCATCATCGGCCAGCCGGTGGTCGCGACGCTGGCCGACTTCCAAGACGAGAACGACGACGGCACCGCCGACTGGCTGCAGACCTGCGGCGACGCGTACGTCACCGGGGACGAGCCGTGCGACGACGGCAACCTGGTCGATGGCGACGCGTGCAGCGACGCATGCCTGCTCGGCCAGGAAGAGGCGTGCGACGGCGATGACGAGTGCGACTCGGGCCTGTGCGACGCCGAGCTCGCGACCTGCCAGGGCTGCGTGGACGACACGTCCGGCGCCATGGACAGCGGCTGCGACGCGGACGCGCCTGCGTGCGTGACGCTCGACGACGTGAACACGTGCGCGGTGTGCGCCGACCTCGGCGAGGCGATCGACGACGGCTGCACCGACGGCGAGCCCGCGTGCGACGAGACGGCGGACGGCGGGCTCGGCGCGTGCTTCGGCTGCTTGAGCGACGACGACTGCGGCGACGGCGAGGCGTGCGGCAGCGACCGCAGCTGCGAGCCGCTGCCGCCGGAGGGCTGCACCAGCGACGACGGATGCCTCGGCAACATGGTGTGCATCGTCGAGACGGGCGCGTGCGCCTTCGATGACTCCGACGGCGACGGCGTGCCCGACGACGCCGACCAGGACGACGACAGCGACGGCATCTCGGACGAGCTGGAGCTGGATGGCATCGACGCCGGCTCCGACGACGACATGGACGGCGTGCTCGACTTCGAGGACGTCGACTTCGCGGATTGCAGCGACGGCGCCGACGGCGACGGCGTGTGCAACGCGCCGCCTTCCGAGCTCGACGGCGACGGCGACGGCATCGCCAATCACTTGGACGACGACGCCGATGACGACGGCGTGCGCGACGCGACCGAGGGCCATGACGAGGACTTCGATGGCCGCGCGGATCGCGCACCGGCCGACGCTGACAGCGACGGCGACGGCCTCGATGACGCGTTCGACGCCGACTGCGACTCGGCCGAGGCGTGCGGCGGCGTGATCGGCGTGCCTTCGAGCGAGCCTGACTTCGATGAGGACGGCCTGCCCGGCTACCTCGACGACGACGACGACGGCGATGGCCGCAGCACGCGCGAAGAGCGCATGGATGCCGACGCCTACGAAGGCCCCGCGGAAGATCCCGCGGACATCGACGGCGACGGCCAGCCCAACTGGCTCGACACGGACTCCGACGGCGACGGCTCTTCGGACCAGTCCGAGAACCAAGATCCCGACGCCGACGACAACGGCATTCGCGACGCGCTCGATCCGCTGTTCCGCTCGCCCGACATGGACGGCGACGGTGAGCTCGACGTGACGGAGTGCCCGCCGCCCGCGTATCCGGCGGACGACAACTGCCCCGACACCGACGGCGATGGCGACCCCGACTACCTCGACGACGACGACGACGGCGACGGCATCCCGACGCGTGAAGAGACGGAGTACGAGGACGGCCGCGACATCGACGACGACGGCGTCCCCAACCACCTCGATCCCGACAGCGACGGCGACGGCCTCGACGACGCGGACGAGATGGCGATGGGCACCGATCCGACGAAGCCCGACACCGATGGCGACGGCCTCCGCGACGGCGACGAAGTCCACGAGCACGGGACCGATCCGAACATCGTCGACACCGACGGCGATGGCGTCACCGACGGTCAGGAAGTCGATGACGACACCGATCCGCTGAACCCGCCGGAGGAGTACTCGCTGCAGGGCGGTGCGTACTTCGGCTGCGCGGCGGCGGGGCCGTCGCAGGCCGGCTCGCTCTCGCTGCTGTGGCTTGCGCCGCTGCTCCTTGCGCTGCGCCGCATGCGCCGGTCACGCAACCACCAAGCTCGCTGAAGGCTCGCTATGAACCACTTGAAGACCTTGGCATGGGCCGCGGCCCTCTCTTGCGCGCTGACGGACGCGCGCGCCCACGCTCAACCGTTCGACAGCCAGCAATTGCGGCTGGTGCCGAACCAGCAGGACAACTACTTCGGCCTGCACTCGGCGCGCGTCCTGCCGTCGGGTGGTTGGGAGGCTGGCCTCACGCTCAACTACGCGAACGACCCGCTCGTGCTGATCGACTCGGACGGCGAGCGGGCCGGCAGCATCGTGAGCGACCAACTCGTCGGCGACGTGCTGTTCGCGGTCGGCCTCTTCGACGTGCTCGAGCTCGGGCTCGACGTGCCGCTCGTGCTGGTCCAGCGCGGCGACGGCGTGCCGAGCGACAGCACCGTCGAGGGGGCAGACTCCAGCGTCGGGCTCGGCGATCTGCACGGCATGGTCAAGCTGCAGCTCTGGAACCGCGATACCGAGAGCTCGCCGGGCGGCACCGCGTTCGCGCTGGTGGTCGACGCGCAGTTTCCGACGGGCAGCGAGAGCGAGTTCAGCGGCGAGGGCCTGCGCCTCGAGCCGCGCGCCGTCCTCGACTACGCATTCCCGCGCTCGTTGCGGCTGACCGCGCAGGCCGGCTACTTGATCCGGCCCAAGGCGGAGCTGCTCGGCGCCGAGGTGGACGACGCGCTCACGTTCGGCCTCGGCGCGGACCTACCGCTCGACCGCGCGCAGCACTGGCACGTGATCGCCGAGGCGGACGCCGAGGTGAGCGTGCTGGCCAGCAGCATCGATGCCGAAGAAGTGCCGGTCGAGCTGCTGCTGGGCGGCCGCTATTACACGGGCAGCGGCCTCATGCTCGAGGCGGGCGGCGGCTTTGGCCTCAACGTCGGCGTCGGCACGCCGGACTACCGCTTAATCCTCGGCGCTACCTATCGCTCGGCCGACGATGACCCGGACGGCGACGGCATCAAGGGCGACGCCGATCGTTGCCCGGAGGACCCCGAGGATCGCGACAGCTTCGAGGACGAGGACGGCTGCCCCGAGCTCGACAACGATCGCGACACAATCGTCGATACGAGCGATCGCTGCCCGCTCGTGCCGGAAGACCGCGACGGCTATGAAGATGCCGATGGCTGCGCGGACCCCGACAACGACGGCGATAAGATCCTCGACGGCGACGACGGCTGCCCGCTCGAGCCCGAGGACGCCGATGGCTTCGAAGATGAAAACGGCTGCCCCGACCCGGACAACGACGCCGACAAGGTCCTCGACGCGGACGACGGCTGTCCGCTCGAGCCCGAGGACGCGGACGGCTTCGAAGATCAGAACGGCTGCCCCGACCCGGACAACGACCGCGACGGCTTGCTCGACAGCTCGGACGAGTGCGCCGACAAGCCCGAGGACTTCGATGGCTTCGAGGACGACAACGGCTGCCCGGAGGATGGCACCGGGCTCGTCAAGCTGACGTGCGACAAGATCCACATCGCCGATCGCGTGTACTTCGATACCGGCTCAGACCGGATCCAGGCGCGCTCGTTCGGCCTGCTCGAGCAAGTCGCGAGCGTGCTCAAGACGGCGAGCTACGTGAAGAAGATCCGCGTCGAAGGCCACACCGACGACCGCGGCAAGGACTCGGCGAACCTCGAGCTGTCGGCGCGCCGCGCGGCGTCCGTGTTGAGGTTCTTGGTCGAGCACGGCGTGGCCGAGGAGCGCCTCGCCTCCGAGGGCTTCGGCGAGACGGTGCCGATCGCGAGCAACAAGACCGCCAAGGGCCGTGGCGAGAACCGCCGCGTGGAGTTCATGATCCTCGAGCAGGACAGCACGTGCGGGAAGGCTCAATAAAACAGCGCCTTGAGCACGACCGCGAGCGATGACAAGGCCGCGAGCCACAGCACGGCGGGCCGCATGCGCGGTCCGTCGAGGCGGTCGCGCGTGAAGCGCGACACGTAGAAGCCGACGCCGATCGCGGGCAGCAGCGCGAGGCCCCAGAGCACGTGGGTCGCGCTCAGCTGCCCGGCCAGCGCGAGCAAGGAGAGCGACAGGATCGAGCCCAGCGCGAAGTATGCGTTCAAGGTCGAGCGCAGCTCCGGCCCCTTCGCGTGCTGGTACACGAGCGCGATCGGCGGACCGCCGACCGAGGTGAGCGTGCCCATGAAGCCCGAGGCGACGCCGGCCGCGAGCAAGGCCTTGGGCGTCGGGCGCACCGCCCTACCCCAGATGCTGAGCAGCACGGCGGCGAGCACGAGGCTCCCGAACAACACGTCGTAGGTCCGCTGCGGTAGCCAGCCGATCGCCGCGACCGCGAGCAGCGCGCCCGGGAGCCGGCCCGTCAGCGCCAGCCCGACCCCGCGGCGGTCGATGCTCGAGCGCTCGCGCCACGCGGTGAGCGCCGAAAGCATGAACGAGCTGATGAGCACCGGCCCCGGCACCAGCTCCGGCGATACCAGCTGGAGCAGCGGCGCGGCGAGCAGCGCGTACGCGAACCCGATCGAAGCCTGAATGCACGCCGCGAACGCGACCACCAGCGCGGCCAGGATGAGCATCGGGCGCGCATGGTGCCATGCCGGGAGCCCGCCGAGCACGCCTCGCTCGGTCTAAGGGGCCTGATCGGCGCTCGCCCGGATTACGCGCCCGAGCGCCAGCGCGCCCACCCCGGCCAGCGCACCGAGCATCGGGATCAGCGCACCGTGGTAGCGATCGCCGCTCAAGAAGACGCCGTGCAGGATGGCGACGGCGACGATCGGGGCGAGCGTGACGATTGCGACGCGGCTCGGTCGCCGCCGCAGCGCGCGCGCCGCCAGCACGCAGCCGCCGACCGCCATGAACGGCGCGAGCACGAGCCAGCCGACGCGGCATACACCGAGCAACCACAGCGCCGCGGGCGAGCTCGCCGGCAGGCCCGCGCCCTGGATCAGCGCCTGCGCGACGGCGGACTCGTGGCCGAACGTATGCGCGACCTTGAGCAGCACGCGACCGAGCCACGCGTCCGGGCGCTCGCGGATCTCGGCCAGCGCTTGGCGCGTAAAGCAGCGGTCGCGTTGCACCTCGCTGAGGCCTTGGGCCCAGCACGGTTGAGGCTCGGGCAGGCGCTCATAGCCGCCGTCGTGGAGCGCACCGATCAGCAGGTTCACGCCGCCGTTCGTCGACACCCAGACCGGCGCGCCGAGCTGCGCGTGGTTGCGCGCGACCCAGGGCGCGAGCGGAAGGGCCGCGCTACCGAGCGCCACGGCGGCACCGAAGCTCGCGCTTAGCCAGGCGCGGCCAGCGCCCTTGGACCTGTGGCGGGCAAAGCCGACCCCCGCGCCGGTGAGTCCGGCAACGAGCAGGGCCGTCGGTCGCACGAAGGCTGTGAGCCCGAGCAGGATGCCCGTCCAGAAGAGCGCGCGCGTCGCGTGCGCACGACGCGCGTACAGCACGGGCAAGAGCGCGATGCCGCAAGCGAGCGCGAAGAGCGGCTCGGCCAGCCAGGTCGCGGAAAACAAGATCGCGCCAGGCCAACAGGCGGTGAGCCACGCAGCCAGCCGCGCGGCCCGCGGTCCCGCGCTGCGGCGCGCGAACAGGTACGAGAGCGGCACGAGCATCGCCGAGCACAGTGCGTGCAATATGCGATCTGCGCCGAGGCCCCCGCCGAGCTCCCGCACGAGCCACAACGCGGCGGGATAGCCGACGGGATAGAAGGCGGTCGGCACCGCGGCCGACGCTGGATCGAGGATGCGCAGCGTGTAGCCCTCGCCGGCGGCGAGCTGCTCCGCGGCGCGCGCATAGATGACGCCGTCCCATGCGGGACCGGCATCGAGCGCGAGCACGAGCGCGAGGCGCGCCGCGAGGGCGACTGCGAACGGCGCCGCGAGCGCGCGCCAAACGCGGGCGGCGCGAGCTGCACGCGGCAGCGCGCGCGGTCGGACTCTAAAGACGTCGCGCCACGGCGCGGGCTGAGTGTCGGCGCGCATGGTTCGTGTGACCAAGCCATCGCGCACGCGACGGCGCAAGGCATAACGCCGTGCCCTCGCAGCGAAAGCATCGCCGTGTTCAGGCGCGAGTCGCGTATGCGCGAGGCGAGAACGTCGAGCGTGGCGCGATGCACCTGTCGCTCTCGAACGTGCCTCAGCGTTCCGGCAGCTTGCCGATGTGGCGGACGTCTTTGCCCTTGACCATGAACACGACTTGCTCAGCGAGGTTCGTGCTGTGGTCGGCCATGCGCTCGACCCACTTGGCGACCGACAGCACGTGGATGCCGTCGCGGACCAGCGTGCCGGGGTTCTCCTTCATGGTCGCGACGAGGTCGCGGAACATCGTGTGGTAGAGCTCGTCGACTTCCTCGTCGCGGTCGATGACGCGCTGCGCGCGATCGGTATCGGCCGTGACGAACGCCTCGATGGCCTCGTGGATCATGGCGCGCACGACGTCCGCCATGCTCTCGAGACCCTTCAGGTCCCAAGGCTGCGGCCGCTCGGCCATGTCCGGCACGCGCTCGCAGATGTTCACCGCGAGGTCGCCGATGCGCTCGAGGTCGGTGACCATCTTGAGCGCGATGGTGACGAAGCGCAGGTCCGAAGCGACGGGCTGCCAGCGCGCGAGGATCTCCGTGCACAGGCTGTCGGCCTCGAGCTCGAGGCGGTTGACGCTGCGATCGCGGCGGATGGTCTCTTTGGCCAGCTCGAGGTTGTTGTCGACCAGCGCCCGGATCGCGGTGCCGATCATCGACTCCACGATCGCTCCCATGCGCATCAAGCGCTGGCGCAGCTCGTCGAGCTGGGCCTCGTAGTTGCGATCGATATGGCCGGTCATCCGAACTTCCCGGTGATGTAGTCCTCGGTCCTGCGATCGGAGGGCTGCGTGAACAGCTTGTTGGTCGGCGCCAGCTCGACGAGATCGCCGTGGAGCATGAAAGCTGTGTGCTCGGAGACGCGCGCCGCCTGCTGCATGTTGTGGGTCACGATCACGATCGTATACCGCTCTTTGAGGACGTGGATGAGGTCCTCGATGCGGGCCGTCGCGATCGGGTCGAGCGCCGAGCAGGGCTCGTCCATGAGCAGCACGTCCGGCTCGACGGCCAGCGCGCGGGCGATGCACAAGCGCTGCTGCTGGCCGCCTGAGAGGCCGGTGCCCGGAGCGTCGAGGCGGTCTTTGACCTCATCCCACAAGGCGGCCTGCTTGAGCGCCTTTTCCACCACGGCGTCGGCCTCGGCCCGCACCACGCGGC
>Ga0190269_10001445_pt1 | contig 11433 bp, 11 predicted proteins | sample Popmic249IS_FD_133749 | JGI IMG/M metagenome (GOLD analysis project Ga0190269, IMG submission 133749) | Populus adjacent soil microbial communities from riparian zone of Blue River, Arizona, USA - 249 IS | ecosystem: Environmental > Terrestrial > Soil > Riparian zone | place: USA: Arizona... | reverse complement strand
GGCCCGCCGAGGGCTCAAGGCCCTGCTCGTGGAGCGCAGCGACTTCGGTACCGGGACCACGGGCCGGTACCACGGCCTCCTCCACTCCGGCGGCCGCTACGTCGGCAAGGACAAGCTCGCCGCCCGCGAGTGCATCGACGAGAACCGCGTGCTGCGGCGGATCGCGCCCGCGAGCATCGAGGACACCGGCGGCTACTTCGTGGCCACGCCGGACGATCCCGACGACTACGTCGAGGCCTTCGCCGAGAACTGCACCCTGTCGGGCGTGGACTGCGACGAGGTCGACGTCGCCACGCTGCTCGCGAAGGAGCCGGCGCTCAACCCGAAGATCCGCCGTGCGTTCCGGACGCCGGACGGGTCCATCGAGCCGTGGCTGCTCATCGACTCGATCATCGCGGACGCGAAGCGTCACGGCAGCAGCGCGCTGACCTACCACCGGGTGATCGGCATGGAGCTGATCGGCGGGCGCATCTCCGAGGTGACCCTGCGCGACGAGCGCACCGGCACCGTGTCCCGCGTGTGGACCAAGTTCGTCGTCTCCGCGGCGGGCGCGTGGGCCGGCCAGATCGCCTCGCTCGCAAACGTCGCGGTCGAGATGACGCCCGGCAAGGGCACGATGCTCATCTACAACCACCGCATGACCGACGCGGTGATCAACCGCTGCCACCGTTCGGCCGACGGCGACATCATGGTCCCGGTCCACACCGTCGCGATCCTGGGCACGACCGACATCAAGGTCCCCGACCCCGACGACTACGAGATCACCCGGGAGGAGGTGGTCCGGCTCGTGGACGAGGGCACCAAGATGTTCCCGGACCTGCCGCGGATGCGGATCCTGCGCGCCTACGCTGGCGTGCGGCCGCTGTACAAGCCGCCCACGGAGGCGGCGACCGGCGGCAACCGGTCCATCTCGCGGGCCCACGCGATCCTGGACCACGCCGACCAGGGCGTCGAGAACTTCGTCTCGATCGTCGGCGGCAAGCTCACGACCCACCGCCTGATGGCCGAGCAGACGGTCGACGTCGTCGCGGCCAGGATGGGCGTCACGACCCGCTGCACCACCGCCGAGGAGGCGCTGCCGGGGCAGGTCCCGGGGCACACCTACTGGCTGGGCCACCGCCTCGCGGACCACGAGGACGAGGGCGGCGGCGACGCGAGCCTGCTGTGCGAATGCGAGATGGTCGACCGCTCGATGGTCGACACCTACCTCGACACGCACTGGCCGTGCAGCATCGACGACGTCCGCCGCGGCACCCGCGTCGGGATGGGCCCCTGCCAGGGCGCGTTCTGCACGTTCCGGGTCGCGGGACTCGTCGCCGAGCGACTTGACCGCCACACCGCCGCCACCGGTCAGCCGGCGCCCGGCGCGCACGTCGTGGACGGGCATGGACCCGGGACGGGCGCCCTGCATGCGGCCATCGCGGACCGGGCGCTCACGGGCTTCCTGCGGGAGCGCTTCAAGGGCACGCGGCCCATCGCCGAGGGCCGCCAGCTCCAGGAGCTGATGATGACCAACGGCATCTACGTCGGCGTCATGGGCCTGGAGTCCATGGCCTCGGCACCCGCGCCCGCGGTCGATGAGGAGAGCCTCGATGCCGCACGCTGACGTCGTCGTCATCGGCGCCGGTCTCTCGGGCCTGGTCGCCGCCACCCGCCTCGCGGAGGCCGGCGCGAGCGTCACGCTCGTGGCGAAGGGCCACGCGAGCACCCACTGGGGTTCCGGCGGCCTGGACGTCGCCGCGCCGGTCGGCGCCGGGACGCCCGCGGAGGGCGTCGCACGCCTCGCCGCGGAGGACCATCCCTACGCCTACCTCGCCCCGGACGTCGCGCCGTCGGTCGCCTGGCTGCTCGAGCGGCTCGAGGCGTCCGGCCTCCCCTACTCGGGCACGCTCGACACCCCGATCCGGCGCGTGCCGACCGCCATCGGCGGCACCCGGCGCGTGGCCATCGTGCCCGCGGCGCAGGCCGCGGCCCTGCGGCCCTGGGACCACGAGGAGCTGCTCGTCGTGGCTGGGATCGCGGGCTTCAAGGACTTCTGGCCGCAGGCCATCGCCGACAGCCTGGGCCGCGAGACGGTCTGGGGCGGCTCGGACCGCCCGAGCCACGTCGCCGGGGTCGCGGTGGAGCTCTCGGGCATCGCCGCGCGCAACAACCTCAACGCCCTGCACCTCGCGCGGCGCTTCGACGATCCTGCGCAGCGCTCGGAGGACATCGGCCGGTTCGCCGCCGCGGTCCGCAAGATGGCCGGCAGCCGCCCGGGGCGGGTCGCCGTGCCCGCGGTCTTCGGCCTGGGGCAGCATGCCGAAGCCTGGGCCGAGCTCCGCGAGCGGCTGCCCCTCGAGCCGTTCGAGGTGCCGCTCGTCCCGCCGAGCATCCCCGGCATCCGCCTCTGGCGCGTCCTCCGCGAGCGCATCCGCGCGGCTGGCGGGCGCGTGCAGGTCGGCGAGGCCGTCCACGCGATCCGCGTCGAGGGCGGCCGCGTGACCGCCGTCGAGATGGAGGCCGCCACCCGGACCCACGTCATCCGAACCGACGCGGTGCTCCTCGCGACCGGCGGGCTCGCGGGTGGTGGGCTCATCGCCACGCCCTCGGGCCACATCGTCGAGCCGCTGCTCAACCTGCACGTCGACGCCCCCGAGCACGAGGCCTGGTTCGTGACCGAGGCGCTCGACCCGGCCGGCCATCCGCTCGAGGCCGCCGGCATCGTCACCGATGCGGACCTCCGCCCACTCGCCCACGACGGCCGCCCCGCAGCCCTCGCCAACGTCCTCGTCGCCGGGGCCCTCCTCGCCGGCCAGCGGTCCATCCGCGAGCGCTGTGGGGACGGGGTCGCCGTCGCCAGCGGCTGGCGCGCCGCCAACGCGCTGGACGCCGGCGCGACCAGGACCCCCGTCGGCCGCGTGCCGAGCGCCGGAAGGACCGACCAGTGACCATCGCCGACATCGTCCGGGAGGCGTCCGCGGAGCTGCCGGTCTCGGCGTCCTCGGACGAGTGCCTCAAGTGCAACGTCTGCAACACGGTCTGCCCCGTCATGCGGGTCACGGACCTGTTCCCGGGCCCCAAGTACTCCGGCCCCCAGGTCCAGCGGTTCCGCCTCGCGGGCTTCCAGCAGATCCAGGGCCCCCACTCGATCAACCCCAGGTCCCCGGACCACTCGGTGGACTACTGCTCGGGCTGCGGCTGGTGCACCACGGTGTGCCCGGCCGGCGTGAAGATCGCCGAGATGAACAACCAGGCCCGCGGTCGCCTGCGGGAGGGGAAGATCCCGAAGCTGCGCGACTGGGGCCTCGGCCAGACCGACCTGGTCGGCACGATGGGCGTCCTGTTCTCCCCCATCGCCAACTTCGCCTTCCACAATCGGGTCGTACGGGCGGCGTTCGAGCTCGTGCTCGGCGTCCACCGCCACGCGCCGTTCCCCCGGTTCGCCCGGCGCACCTACCAGTCGACGTGGAAGCGGCGCATGGCGAAGCGGCCCGACGGCGGCACGACCAGGACCCGGCCGGGGCCCGACAAGGCCGTCGTCTACTTCCACGGCTGCTCGGTGAACTACTACGAGCCCCACGTGGCCGAGGCGGCGATCTGGGTCCTCAAGCGGAACGGCTTCGAGACGATCATCCCCGAGCAGGTCTGCTGCGGCCTTCCGCTGATCAGCAACGGCCTGTACGACGACGCCCGCGAGCGTGCCTGCAAGAACGGCAAGGTCCTCGCCGAGTACGCGAAGGCCGGCTACCGCATCGTCGGCACCTCGACTTCCTGCACCCACACGCTCAAGGCGGAGTACGAGGAGATGCTCGACATGCGTGACGAGGACACGAAGGCCGTGTCGCACGCCACGTGGGACATCTGCGAGTTCCTGCTGGACCTCCACGAGGACGGGCGCCTCGACACCAACTTCGGAACGCTCGACGAGGACCTCCCCTACCACGCCCCGTGCCAGCTCCGGAGCCATGGCATCGGCCTCCCCGCCCTGGACCTGTTCGCGCTCGTCCCGGGCCTCCGTGCGAAGGACATGGATCACGACTGCTGCGGCATCGCGGGCACGTACGGGATGAAGAAGGAGAAGTACCCGATCGCGATGAAGGTCGGCGAGCCGCTGTTCCAGAAGGTCAGGGACTCGGGCGCCAGCGTGGCGTCCTGCGACTCCGAGACCTGCCGCTGGCAGATCGAGTCCGCCACCGGCGTCCGGACGCGTCACCCGGTCGAGATCCTGGCCGAGGCCTACCGGGCCGCGGACACGGCGAAGGGACTGGCCTCCAACCCCGGCTGACGGGACCCATCGCCAGGACGAACCTCCGTCCGGGCCGCCATGAGGGTCGGTGCGGCCCTCGACTTCGACACGTCCGCGAGCGAGGCTTGGCCCGATCGCAATGGACGCGCGAACCGCCCCCCAGGTCGTCATCGTCGGGGGCGGAGGCACCGGTGGCGCCCTCGCCCACGACCTCGCGCTCCGAGGCATCCGGGTCGTCCTGGTTGAACGCCACGGGCTGACCTCGGGAACCACGGGACGCCACCACGGGCTGTTCCACTCCGGCGCCCGGTACGCCGTGAACGACCCGGTGTCGGCCGTCGAATGCATTCGCGAGAACCGGATCCTGCGCCGGATCGCGCCCGGCTCCTTCGAGCTCAATGACGGCCTGTTCGTCGCCCTCGACGACGAGGACATGGCGTATCGCGAGCGGTTCCTGCCCGCCTGCGAGGCGGCCGGCATCCCCGTCCGCTGGCTCACCGGCCCCGAGGCCCGCCGCTGCGAGCCCGGCCTGCCCGATGGGATCCCCGGTGCCGCGCAGGTCCCGGACGGCACGATGGACGCCCTCCGCCTGCCGCTGCGGTTCTTCGCCACGGCGCTCGCGAACGGCGCGGACATCCGGCCCTGGACCGAGGTCACGGGCGTGACGGGCTCGGCGGGCTGTGTGACCGGGGTCCGCGTCGTGGACCGCCCGACCGGGCGCACGTCCGAGATCGGCGCGGACATCGTCGTCATCGCGGCGGGTCCGTGGGCGGGCATCGTGGGGCGGCTGGCCGGCGTCGACGTCTCGGTGCGCCCGTCGCCGGGGGTCCTGGTCGCGATGCGCGGCCGGGCCTGCAACATGGTGCTCAACCGGCTCCACGCCTCGGGCGACGGCGACATCGTCGTGCCCCAGCGCGGCCTGTCGATCATCGGGACCAGCTCCTGGCTCGCCGACGACCCCGACGACCTCGGGGTGCCGGAGGACCACGTCGCGCGGATGCTCGCCGAGGGGACGCGCCTCCTCCCGGCCCTTCGGGATCGCGAGATCCGCGCGGCGTGGTCGGCGGCCCGGCCGCTCATCGGCGACCGGGGCGCGTCGAGCGGCCGAGCGCTCAGCCGCACCTTCAAGTGCTTCGACCATGCAGTGGACGACGGCGTCGAGGGGGTCGTCACCATCGCCGGCGGCAAGGCGACGACGCTGCGCGGCATGGCGGAGACGGCGGCCGATGTCGTCGTGCGCAAGCTGGGCCTGGAGGCACCGTGCCGCACCGCCGAAACGGTCCTGCTGCCCCACACCGCGTTCCACCGGCCGGCCGAGGCGGCCTGACATGACGACGACGGTCGATCCTGCGGTGAGGGCGGCGGGGGCCGCGACCCGCGTCCTCCGCGTGACCCGGACGCCGCGCGGGGCGGGCGGCGACGGGGGCGGCGGCGACCTGGCGCGGCAACACGGGCGCCGCGGGCGCAGCGACGGCTTCGAGGTGCCCGCCGGGTCGGCGCGGACGACCGTGCTGGACGCCCTGACCTGGGCACGCACCCACCTCGACCCCACCCTGGACGTGCGGCACGCCTGCTACCACGCCAGCTGCGGCACGTGCGGGGTGCGCACAGACGGGCGTGCCGTCCTCGCCTGCGTCACCCGGCTCGCGGACCTGCCCGAGGGCGACATCACCGTGGAGCCGCTCCGGAACCAGGCGCTCATCAGCGACCTCGTCGTGGACATCGAGGCCCTGTACGAGGGGTTCGACGCCGTCGGCATGCCGCTCGTGCGGGAGTCGCGCACGGTGCCCGGGTCCCGGCCGGCACCGGGCGTGGAGGGGCTGACCCGGTTCGAGGACTGCATCGAGTGCGGCCTGTGCGTGTCGGTCTGCCCGATCGAGGCGAGCGACGCCGCCTACGAGGGCCCGGCCGTGCTCGCGGCGGCGTGGCGGGTCGTGGAGGAGCCTCGCCACGCGGACCCGGAGCGGGCCTTCGCGCTCGTCGACGGCGACCAGGGCGCGTGGCGCTGCCACCTCGCCACAGAGTGCACCGAGGTCTGCCCGTCGGGCGCCCTGCCGGCCGAGGGGATCATGCACCTGCGGCGCGGGCTGCTCCGCCACCGGTTCCGAGTGGCGTTCGCCCGCCTGCGCGTGGGCGCGAACGGCGCCGGAGAGCCCGGGGGCACGCCATGAGCACACACCCGGACACCGGCCGCGGCGCCGACCCGAGACGGCGCGGGATCGCGGGCTGGTTCGACCCGCGGGGCCGGCGCCTGGGCGGCTGGGCATTCGCGCTCAACCGCCTGTCGGGGCTGGGTGTCCTGCTGTACCTGTACCTGCACCTCGTCATCCTCTCGACGCTCGCCAGCGGCGCGGGGGCGTGGAACGACTTCGTGGCACTCGCCTCGTCGCCGGTCGTGCTGGCCTTCGACGTCGTGCTGCTCGCGGGCCTGCTGCTCCACGGGCTCAATGGGCTGCGGGTCACGCTGATGGGCTTCGGGCTCGTGACCGGGCACCGGAACGCGATGATCGTGGCGCTGGTGCTCATCGCCGCATTGGTCGCGCTCGGGGGCGCGGCCCGGATCTTCGGGATGGTGTGAGATGACCGTCACCTCGCGGTCCCTCGCGCACGTGCGCCAGGCGGGCGCGGAGCACGAGTGGGGCTGGGTCCTCCAGGCGCTGACCGGGATCGGCGTGCTCGTGCTCGTCACGCTCCACATGGTCGCCAACCACTTCGTCGGCCCCGACGGGCTGCGCGACTTCGCCGGCGTGATCGCCTACCTCTCGAGCCCGCTCATCGTCGTGCTCGAGGTCACGTTCCTGGTCACCGTCACGTGGCACGCCCTCCTCGGCGTGCGGGCGGTGCTGTTCGACTTCGGGTTCTCGCCGCGGGTCGAGCGCGCCATCACGCGCGTCCTCGCCGCCGTGGGGGTCGTCACGGTCGGGTATGGTCTCTGGCTGACGGCGCTGATCACCGGCCAGGGGTGACCGCGGCGCCCGCTGGAGGAGCCCGTGCCGGACCCGGAGCAGACCGTCCCGCTGCGCGTCGTGGTCGTGGGCCCGGGCGCCGTCGGCTCGTTCCTGGGCGGGATGCTCGCCGCCGCCGGCCACGACGTCGCGCTGCTCGGCCGGCGGATCCCCGAGGGCGCGGACCCCTCGCGCCTCGTCATCTGGGAGCCGGAAGGGGAGCCGCGGTTCTTGACCGTGCGGCGGATCACGGACCCGGCCGCCACCCGCGAGCCCGATCTCGTCCTGCTCGCGGTGAAGATGTTCGACCTCGCGGGTGCCCTGGAGACGGCGGCACGCTGGCCCGGCGTGCCGCTCATGACCGTCCAGAACGGCGCAGGAGCCGAGGAGGCGGCGCGGACGGCCCGAACGTCGCCCCTGCTCGCCGGCTCGCTCACGACGGCCGTGGAGCCCGCCCCGGGCGGTGTCAGCCGGCTGCGCACGGGTGGCATGGGCGTCGCGGCCGTGCCGGGCGAGGGCGCCGGGCCCGCCGGGGCGCTCGCGCGCCGCCTCGCCACCGACTGGACCGCCGTCGGCCTCCCGACCCGGATGTATGACAACGCCTCCGAGATGAAGTGGTCGAAGGTCCTCGCCAACCTCGTCGGCAACGCGACCAGCGCGATCCTTGACATGGACCCGGGCGCCGTCTACGCGGACCGCGCCGGGTACCACGTGGAGCGCACGCAGATCCGGGAGCTGGTGGCGGTCATGAAGGCGATGGGCCTCAAGCCCGTCGCGCTGCCCGGGGCCCATGTCTCGGCGCTGCTCGCGGGCCTTGCGCTGCCGGAGGCCATCGGCCGTCCGATCGTCGCCCGGGCCGTCGCGGGGGCGCGGGGCGGCAAGCTGCCGTCGCTCCGGCTCCACGTGCGCGGCGGCGGTCCCGGCTCTGGCGTCGCGCCCACGACGGGTCCCACGGAGGCGCGCTGGCTCAATGGCGCCGTCGCGGAGGCCGGGACACGGGCCGGCGTCGCGGCGCCGTTCAACGCCGGCCTGGCGGCCCTCGTGGACGCCTGCGCGACCGATCCCCAACGGGCGGCGTTCTTCGCCGGGCGCCCAGACCGCCTGGCCGCGGCGCTCGAGACGCAGGCGGCGGGCACGTAGGAGGGGGGTCCGGGCCTATACTCGCGCACCGTGGAACCCTTGCTGCTCCTGCGCGCCGTCCTGCTGATCGCCGCGGGGTATGTCATCGGGGGCATCCCCTGGGGCGTGATCGTCGCCAAGGTCTCCGGGGGCACGGATCCGCGGACCATCGGCAGCGGCCGGACGGGCGGCGCCAACACGATGCGCGCCATCGGACCTCGCCTCGCCCTCACCGCGGGGATCCTGGACCTGCTCAAGGGCACGGCCGCGGTCCTCATCGCGCGCCTGCTGGGGGCGGGCGTGGAGGTGGAGGTCCTCGCGGGCCTCGCGGCGATCATCGGGCACAGCCGGTCGCCGTTCCTCGGGTTCGGTGGCGGCCGCGGGGTGGCGCCGGCGTTCTGCGTCCTGCTCGCGTTCCAGCCGCTCGTCGCGTTCGCGGTCATCCCGGTCTTCGCCGCGGTCATCGCGATCACACGCTACTCGTCGCTGGGATCCCTCACCGGGTCCGCGTTCGGCGGCATCCTGTTCGGGATCGTCATCGCGACGCAGAACCTCGACCCGTTCCTGTACGTCTACGCGGTGGGCGGCGCCGGCCTCGTGTGGCTGTTCCACTGGGACAACATCGGCCGGCTGTTGCGCGGGCAGGAGCGCAAGATCGGGACGCCGCGCCCCGAGGGCTGATCAGCCGGAGGCGCCCGGGTCAGCCGTGGAGCGTCTCGCCGATCCCGCTGTCGATGAGCGCCTCGAGCGCCTCGATCGCCGCGTCCTCGTCGGACCCGTCGGCGGTGATCCGCACCTGGTGGCCCTGCCGGGAGCCGGCGGTCATGACCCCGAGCATCGACTTGGCGTCCGCCGGCGCCTTGCCCAGGGTCAGGTTCTCGAGCGTGATCTTCGACGCGAACCCGGCGGCGGCCTTGACGAAGAGGGCGGCCGGTCGGAGATGGATCCCGCTGGGGTTGAGGACGGTCTTCTCGGTCGTGCGCATGCGCCGACTGTAGCGGACCGCCAGGCGTCCGGCTCAGCCGGCGGGCAGCGCCGCGGCCATGACCCGCAGCACGTTCTCCCCCATCACCGCGCGGATCGCCGCCTCGTCGAGGCCGACGTCGAGCAGCGCGTCCGTCAGCCGCACCGCGTTCGCGGCATCGAACGGCACGGGCACGGCACCATCCCAGTCCGACCCGAGCCCGACGTGCTCGACGCCGACCCGCCCGACGGCGTACGCGATCGAGCGCGCGATGGCCGCCGCGTCGTTGCCGCCCGAGGCCGTCGGCCAGAAGCCGATGCCCACGAGGCCGCCGCTCGCGGCGATCCCGTCGAGGTGCGCGTCGGACAGGTTGCGCGCGTTGTCCAGCACGCCGCGCACGCCGGTGTGCGAGGCCACGACCGGCCGCGTGCTCGCCTCGAGCGCGTCGTCGATGGTCCGGGCCGAGCTGTGTGCCACGTCCAGGACCACGCCGCGTGCCTCCATGCGCCGGATCATCTCGCGGCCCTTCTGCGTGAGCCCGCCCTGTTCCAGGCCGTGCGCGGAGCCTCCGAACGCGGTGTCGAAGAAGTGGGCCGGCGAGATCATCCGGATGCCCCAGTCCGCCACGAGCTCGACGTTGGCCGGGTCGCCGTCGAGCGCGTGCGCCCCTTCGATCGAGAGCATGCCGGCCGTGATCGAAGGCTCCGCCATGCGGTCCGCGAGGTAGCCGAAGAGGTCGTCGCGGGTCTCGATGACGCGGAAGGTCCCCCCGGAGCGCGCGGCGAACCCGCGGGCGTTCGAGGCGAGGTGCGCGACCCTCGGCATCAGCCGGGTCCAGGTGGCAACGGGCCAGCGCTTCGCGAGCGCGATCTTGATGACCTCGTCGCGCGTGTCGGCGTTGCGCTCGATGTTGAGCCCTGCCGGCGTCTTGACCGCCATCGAGAACACCTGGAGCGCGACGCGGCCCTCGATCATGCGCGGGATGTCGACGTGGCCGACCGTGCTCCGCGTCACCAGGTCCCGCCCGAACAGCAGCGAGTCCGCGTGGAGGTCCGCGACCCGCAGCGTGGCGTGGAGCGCGCGTGCCCGCTCCGAGGGCGGCGTCGCAGGGCCCGGCAGCAGCGGGTTCATGGCCGCCTCGACCCGCAGCGCGAGCGCGTCCAGGGCGGGCCGCGCGACCGCGACTGCGCCGACCGCCAGCGAGGCCGCGAGGACGACCTTCCGCGTGCTCACGCGCCGAACGCCCGGCCGCGCGTCGGGCGGATGCGCAGCGGAACGTTGTACACGGAGGTGAACTCCTCGGCCGTCGTGAAGAAGTCGCGGATCCAGTCGCCGTACTTCGCGTTGTAGGCGGGGTTGCCCTGTGGCGTGGGCGTCGCCTCGTCCACCCGGGCCTCGCCCTCGACGATGACGATGTCGCCGCCACGGCCGTTGTCGCCCAGGTGGAACGAGACGCGGGGGTTGACGCGGATGTTGAGGTTCCGCTTCGCCCGCCGATCGCTGTAGACGAGGATCTCGCCCGCGTCCCACAGGAACCAGATCGGGAACGTCTGGGGCTGGCCGTCGGGGGTCACCGTCGTCAGCCAGCCGACCCTGTCCGTCGCGAGTCGCTCCAGGGCGTGGGTGTCGCCGTCGGTGCCGGTGTCGAAGACCATCCGTGGTGCCTCCCGATGTCAGATGGGCGCGGAGCTGGGCGCGGGGGTTCGCGTGTGGTCGGGTCCGAGGCCCGCAGCGTGGCCGGAGCGGACCTCGTCGAGGAACGCGAGCGAGCGGGGGTCGCGCTCGAGCGCGATGCGCATGAAGTCCCGCATGGCCCCCTCGACCTCGCGCTCCGCGACCTCGGGGAGGCGCAGGGCGGCGATCGCCTCGATGTCCAGCCGCTGGTACGCCTTGAGCAGCTTGAGGGCCTCGAGCGAGAGGCCGGTCCGGTCGTGTGGCGGCCCGGGGCAGCGGCCGCAGATGACGCCGCCGAGGGGCGGCACCCAGCGGAACGTCTCGGTCGACTCGAGCATCCGGTCACACTCGACGCAGCGGTCCACCTCGGGGCGCTGGCCCAGCTCGTCCGCGAGGTGCATCTCGTACCAGCGGGCGACGCGGCCGGGCGCCATGCCGGCGTCCAGGAGCTCGTAGGCCCGGCGGAGGAGCGCATAGTGGGCCTCGGCCTCGTGGCGCTCCTC